>Ga0224500_10000690_pt1 | contig 21995 bp, 27 predicted proteins | sample SF_Oct11_sed_USG_FD_168126 | JGI IMG/M metagenome (GOLD analysis project Ga0224500, IMG submission 168126) | Sediment microbial communities from San Francisco Bay, California, United States - SF_Oct11_sed_USGS_4_1 | ecosystem: Environmental > Aquatic > Marine > Sediment | place: USA: California... | reverse complement strand
AACGAACGCGGCGTGTCGGAGGCTCGCTCCTGGCTCTCCCTGAATGTAGTCGCGCTCCTCGAGTGACCAGTAGGCGAGCTCGGCGGTGACCAGCAGTCCCGCGGCGTACGCGGGCGAGGCAGTGTCCAGCGCCGCATCGTCGATCGCGAGCTGAGCGGCGTAGAGCGCGCCGACGAGGACGATCGCGGTCGGGACCAGCGCTGTCCACTCCAGAACGAGTGCGGCGACGAGCGCGACGACGGCGATGGCGGCGACCCGAGCGCCGAGCTCGACGACATCGTCGCTCGCTCGAGCGAGTGGCACCGCGGTCAGCGCGCCGAGCAAGGCCACAGCCCCGACACCGACGGTTACACGGGTGCCAGCTTGGCGTAGCGCCTGAATGTCCTCACCTCCTCGAGTGCCGTCTCCAGATCGAGATCGCCCCAACGGGCGATGCCGATTCCAAGAGCGACGAGGCTTGCCCGCACGACCTCCCGCTCGAGCACCCACAGGCGGTAGGAGAGCTCCTCGATCTCGCTACGACCCGCCTCGACGAGCGGAACCGGATCCACCTCCACGACGCCGACGTCGAACCCACGCGCGCGAAGGTCACCAAGGGCTGCGATGAACCGCGGATCCACCAGCGGGGTCAATCCGAGCACGAGCGCCTTCGGCGGGAGGATCCTCGCCGGGATGAGATTCACGTCGCGCCAGGTGTACGTTGGCTCGACGCCCGTCTCGAGCATCGTCTCGATCAGCCGGTAGCGCTGCGTGAGTCCCATGCCGGGCTGGAGCCAGCGGAGAACGCCGCCGAATCCGACGAGGCCGACTCGGTCGCGTCGCTCGAGGTAGCGCGTTGCGAGGGCCGATCCTGCCCGCACGGCATCCTCGAGCGTGCTCCGATCTCCACCGTGCACGTCGACGAAGCTGTCCACGAAGAGGACCACATCGGTGTTTCGCTCGGGGTGTCGCTCGTTGACCACGAGGGTCTGGCGTCGCGCTGACGCACGCCAGTTGATCGAGCGGACGCGGTCACCCGGTACGAAGTCTCGGATGTCCGCATACTCGACGCCGTCGCCCTTGACGCGAGCGACTTCGCTGCCGGTGAACGCTTGCGTCTCCGCGGGCGCGAGGATCCGGCGGAGAGAGATCGGGCGCGGATACACCTTCAGCTGCTGCCGGCCACTGAAGCGCTCTTCCCAGACGACGAGCCGGAATGGGTCGCGTGCTCGCACCTCGACACCCCCGAGCGAATAGACGCCCCAGCGTGTGCAACGCAGCGCGAGTGGGATCACGCGCTCATCTCCAGGCCTCAGTCGAATGACCTGGGCGTCGCCTGCGTCAGCAGCCTCCACTCCGGGCGGTAGATCGAGGAGGAGCTCGAGTCGGTCGACGGCGCCCACGGCTCGCACGGTCAGGCTGGCCTCCAAGTCCGCTTCCTCCATCGTTCGGTCGCGCGCCAGCACGAGCTCGACGGTGACCTTGGGATCTCGCGCCAGTCTCGTTCCGATCGCAAGCACGAGGGCGAACGGCGCTGCGATGATCGCCAGCTCCGGCCTGCGTAACGCGAGAGCTGCGACCAGCGCGATCGCCGCGACCACGGCGTATCCCTCGATCCGTGGGCTCCCCGCTCGGGTCACGAGCGAGCTGCGGGCTCGAGGTCGTCCGCGCGCGGGGTGGGGACGCTCGAAAGCACGTCCAGCACGACGTCCTCTGCAGACACGCGCTGAACCCAGAGCTCCGGGCGGAGCACGAGGCGGTGAGCGAGTGCCGGAACGGCGATCGCCTTCACGTCGTCAGGGACGACGTAGTCGCGTCCGGCGAGAGCGGCTTTGCCGCGCGCGAGCTTCAACAGCGCAAGGCTGCCACGGGGGCTCGCTCCCACGGCCGAGCTCTCCGAGTCGCGCGTGCCGATGACGAGCTCGACGCAGTACGAGCGTACGCTTTCGGCGACGTACACACGCTCGACGGCTTTCTGCATTTCGAGGAGCATCGTGCGGTCGACGACGTGCTCGAGCTCGACGTCGTCTGTCTCGCGGTCGATCCGGCGTCCGAGCACCTCGATCTCGTCCGCCTTGCTCGGGTATCCGATAGCGGTGCGCAAGAGGAAGCGGTCGAGTTGGGCTTCGGGCAGCGGGTAGGTGCCCTCGTACTCGATCGGGTTCTGCGTGGCTATCACGAGGAACGGACGCTCGAGCAGGTGCGTCTCGCCCTCGATCGTCACCTGACGCTCCTGCATCGCCTCGAGCAGCGCCGCCTGCGTCTTCGGGGGCGCGCGGTTGATCTCGTCGGATAGGAGGAGGTTGGTGAAGATCGGGCCTGGGCGAAACTCGAAGTCGGAGTCGCGCTGGTTCCAGATCGACGAGCCTGTCACATCGGAAGGCATCAGATCGGGCGTGAACTGGATGCGCGCGAAGCGCATGCTCAGGGTCTGCGCGAACGACCGCGCAGCGAGCGTCTTCGCGAGCCCGGGGTAGTCCTCGAGGAGGACGTGCCCGTCGGCCAGGAACCCCAGTAGGACGAGCTCGAGGGAGTCGCGCTTCCCGACGATCGCCTTCTCGACCTCGTCCAGAACCTGTCCGGAGAGATCCCTGACTTCGGCCAGCTCCATTAGATCCTCTCCAGCGACTCGACGACGCTTCGCATCTCCAAGACAGGGAGACCGCGGGCCAGCCGATCATCCGGCGGGGGACGATCTGCGCGGACAAGCTCCCACGTTTCAGAGCCCAGGATGTTGCGCGCCGTATCGGGTGCGGCTTGCTGGGAGACGCTCCTGCGTGACGCCAACAGTCCGGCGGCGATCGCGCGAATGCGCGGGACGAGGCGAAAGTGGAGGTCGAAGGCGCCAGCGACGCCGAGTGCCGTCTCGTGCTCGATGCGCGCGAGGCCGGGCGGTGGCCGCCGGCTCGCGGGTTGCTGTCGCCGGCGAGGACGAAGCCGGCGCGCTCGCGGGTAGGAGCGACGAAGAGCGCTCAGAGCGAGCGCCAGCGCAACGGCGCAGACCAAGAGCCCGTAGATCCTGACCGCGAGCGAAAGTCGTCCGGGGATGAATACCAAGACGACGAAGAGCGCAACGGTGGGCGCGATGAGTGCTCGCAGCGCACGACCGAGGTCCCGGTTCACGAGCGCGCTCCCGTCGCGACGAGCTCGCCGGCTGATAGAGCCTCCGGCATAGCGGCTGCCGCGCGTAGCTCGTCCCGCACATGCTCGAGCGCTTCGATCGCCTCCTCCTTCATTGCGAGATCCACGGCGTGTTGCGAGAACTTAGCCCGCGAGAAGAGGTCCGTGAGGCGACGGACCGCCTCAGCGTCGATCGTCAGCGCCCCGAGGATCCTGGTCAGGTACTCCTCGGGGGTCTCGGCCCCGCGTCGAGCGATGTCGTGCGCGGCGAGCACGCGCTCGAGTCGCGCATAGGCTGCGATGACGGCGCGGCGCGGATCGCTCTCGGCTCGCAGGTCGTCGAGCGTGTCGTCGAAGACGGTGGCGAGGTGCTCGGCGAGCGACTCTTGGGCTCGTGTTGAGCGCGTCGAGCGGCGCACCGCGACCACGTACGCGGCGACGGCCGCAGTCGCGAGCCCCAACACGAGGATCACAGGGAGCCACGCGAAGGCCGGCTCGTACGTGGCGACCGAATTCCCAGACCCCGTCGCGTCGGGCGCGGGCACCGACCCGGAGAAGGCGGGATCCGCTGCCTCCTCCTCGACGGGTACGAGCTCCCACTCGCCCAAGCGCCAGTACGCGACCACCATGATGATGGACATGAAGGTGAGGAAGCCGAGGAGCGACGTTCGCCGGTACCGACCGCTGGCCACCTCGCGGCTGATGGCCTTCCGCTGGGTAAGGCCGTAGAGAAGCAGCACACCCCCCGCGAGGACCGCAACGAACCCGAGGCTGAGGATCGTGTCGAGAAGCGTTGCTGAGGGTGGCCGAACCTCACCCGTGCCCGTCGAGGTAGACCCGGTCGCTGCGATCGCAACCACGCCGACCAGCGCCAGCACGACGAGGGCCGGCAGCAGAACCCGCGCGGCGTTACCGCGCATCAGGCCCGCGATCTACGCGACGCCTGGCTCGGACATCGGCGCCGACGAGGACGCCTTGCTCTCCCAGTACCGGTTGAGCGAGCCCTGGATCTTGATGAACCAGACGAACGCTCCGATGATCGGGAGCAGGAGCCAGAGACCGGTCCATCCGCTGAAGGGTGCCTCGCGGCCGTCCTTCTTGAACATCTTCCCGACCTCGGACGGAATCAGGAACCAGGTGACGATCGAGACCACGATGTAGATCACGAGGCCGAGGACGCCGCCGACGCCCTGGTCGGAGTGGTTCTTGACTTCGTCCTGGGTCTTGAACACCCAGTAGATCGAGTAGATCCCGAGTGTGATGATGGTCATCAGGATCGCAAAGCCGATGCCACGTTGCTGGCCCAGAGGGCCGCTGTTTTCGGAAGGTGTGCTCATGGCGCCGGATTCTGCTCGCCTCGTCGGACGGCGGTACGCTCAGTGTCGTGACCGAGCGCACGCCCATCGAGGAGCGCTGGCCGAGGCCGGCAGTGATGGGGGTGGTCAACGTCACCCCGGACAGTTTCTCGGACGGAGGGCTGTTCAGGGCGCCCGCGGACGCGATCGAGCACGGTCGGCGCCTCTTCGAGGAGGGCGCGGTGATGGTGGATGTGGGTGGCGAGTCCACCCGGCCCGGCGCTGCGCCGGTCTCTGCAGGCGACGAGCTCCGGCGTATCGTGCCGGTGCTCGAAGGGCTCGCAGGTTCGCCTGTCTCGATCGATACCTCGAAGGCTGTGGTCGCCCGTCGTGCGCTCGAGCTCGGAGCCGAGCTGGTCAACGACGTCACGGCCTTGCGAGGAGATCCCGAAATGGCGGTCGTCGTGGCTGAAGGCGACGCGTACGTTTGCCTCGTGCACATGCAGGGGGAGCCGCGAACGATGCAGGCGGCACCTCGGTACGACGACGTCGTGTCCGAAGTGTTGCGCTTTCTCGAGGAGCGAATCGCGTTCGCCGTCGAGCGCGGCATACGCGAGGAGCGAATCTGCGTGGATCCGGGCATCGGGTTCGGCAAGACGCCCGATCAGAACCTCGAGCTCATTCGCCGGCTCGGCGAGCTGGTCAGCCTGGGGAGGCCTGTGCTGATCGGTGTCTCCCGGAAGAGCACTCTAGGAAAGATTCTCGGAGACCCGGCCGCGACGATCGGAACGATCTCCGCATCGGTGGCAGCCGCAGTTTCGGCGTTCGAGCGTGGGGCCTGGATGGTGCGGGCTCACGACGTTCGCGAGACGGTCGAGGCGCTCGCGGTTGCAGCGGCAGTCGAACGTGGGACCGTGTCCGTATGACCATCGAGCTCTCCGGCCTGGTCGTCTTCGGCCGGCACGGGTACCTCGAGGAGGAACGGAGGCTCGGGCAGAGGTTTCTCGTCGATCTGTGGGTCGACGTCCGTGGTGACGCGACCGCGACCGACCGAATCGAGGACACCGTCGACTATCGCCGGATCGCGGGCCTCGTGGAGGAGATCTTCGCCGGGCCGGAGCGCCTGTTGCTCGAAGGCCTGACCGGGGCGATCGTCGACGGCATCCTCGAACGTTTTCCCACGGTTGAGCGTGTCCGTGTGCGTGTCCGCAAGCCAGACGTGATCCTGGACGTTCCAGTCGACTTTGCGGCAGTCACCGTCGAGCGCTCCCGCCTGTAGTGCCGCGCGCGTACGTCGGCCTCGGCGCGAACCTCGGCAGCCGAAGGGGGACTGTCGAACGGGCGGTCTCGCTGCTCGCCGCCGTGGAAGGAGTCGACGTGCTCGCTGTCTCGGAGCTCCGCGAGACCGACCCCGTCGGCGTCGTCGATCAGCCGCGCTTCCTGAACGGCGCCGCCGCACTCGAGACGACGCTCTCCGCACGCGAGCTCCTCGATGCGCTTCTCACGATCGAGCGGTTGCTCGGACGGGAGCGGCTGGAGCGGTGGGGGCCGCGGACGATCGACCTCGACCTCCTCCTGTACGGCGACGAAATTGTCGACGAATCTGGTCTCCGCGTCCCTCATCCGCGCCTTCATGAGCGCCGTTTTGCGCTCGAGCCGCTTGCGAAGCTCGATCCCGAGCTCGAGATCCCGGGTCTCGGAAACGTGTCAGACGCACTCGCGGCGCTACACTGAGCGCCCATGTCTCACCTCGACGAGCTCGACGAGTTCGAGGCCGAGCTCGAGCTCTCGCTCAAGCGTGAGTACTCGGCCGTGTTCTCGCTCTTTCGCTACTGCGTGCTTACGCAGGACGCGACCTATTTGTGCAACAAGCTGGACGTCGAGGCACTCCCGCAGGCGAGCTACCCGTACTTCCACGTGCGCATGGAGGACGTCTGGGTCTGGGACAAGAACCGGCCGAGCCGAATCATCCCGCACGCCGAGGTCTACACGTCAGGTGATGTGACCGTCGAGGAGCTGCGCGGAGAGGGCGAGGATCCGCGTTTGACCGCCGAGGCACTCGCCGAGCGAATAGGGCAGCCGCTCTCGAGCGACGACGAACCGCTCTAGACCGGCGCCTTCAGCCCTTCGGGCGATGCCGATCGCGCTCTGCCAGCCACTGGGCAAAGCGTCCCTGTGGCGAATCGAGATAGCCGCAGAGGCCGTCTTCGAAGCCGTCGACCTCGTCTCTCAGTTGGAGCAACCGGTACTCGAGCCGGCGTTCGGGATCGCAGACGTGGTCGGCGCGCTCGTCCATGGCGAGCGAGGCGCCACATTCGGCGCAGGGCATGTGGTGAGGGGCGAAGGCGCTGGACATGCGCGGTCTCGCGGGAAGGCGTATTTCGCGCTTTCGGCCCGTGTCCCTGCTCGTCCGCACGAGTGGGGCCGCCTGAAGCGGCCCTGCTCGTTGCGCCCTGTTCCTTGAATGTCTACGCACGGGCCGGCTCGGGAATCGCCCCGAGCTGGATGAGCATGCCCAGCGTGTCCCAGGTCGTCCACTCTTCGACGACCTTGCCATCTTCGAGCCGGGAGATCGTGAGGCCGGTGACCGTGACCTCTTTGCCGGTCGGCGCGATTCCGGCGACCTCGCCCGTCTGCGTTCCACGGCCCGTCCAGCGCGTCGCCACCTTGTCGCCTTCGGCGATCTGGTCGTCCACGGTGATTGCGCCGTCGGGGAAGCCGGCGGTGTACTTCTCGACGTTCGCACGCACGCCCGCCGGGCCTCGGATCGGCTCCGGTTCGGCCGCATCGCGGCCCACGAAGCTAGACGCCACGTATTCGTCGATCACGTCGAAGTTGCCCTTCCACGGCTCCTCGATGAGCCGCTTGACGATCAGCTTGGCGTCCGCCATCGGCGCTCCTTTCGCTCGTCTGCGCCGGCGAAGAGCGACCGCGGCAAGGGTGCCACCGAGGATGACTCCCGCGATCAATAGTGGGATCGCGGGCACAGTTTGGCCGCGACTTCGCCTGCGAGACACCGTGGCTCGACTCTACTAACTCGTGGCGTCTGAAACAACCCGGGTTTCGTTACTCTGATTCACTAGCGGCGTGCTTCTCACCGTGGACGTCGGCAACACGCAGACCGCGCTCGGCTTGCACGAGGCATCGGAGCTGGCTGATCACTGGCGCGTCGCGACCGAACGCTCCACAACGGCCGACGAGCTCGGCGTCCTACTGAGCGGGCTTCTCGACTTCGACACGGTCGACGGGATCTGCCTCGCCTCGACGGTACCTGTGCTCGTGCGCGAATGGGAGGCATTCGCGGACAAGTGGGCCCGCGCTCCCGTGCTCGTCGTCGGCCCCGGTGTGAAGACCGGAGTCCCGATTCGGTACGACGATCCGCGCGAGGTCGGCGCGGACCGGATTGTGAACGCGGTTGCAGCAATAGAACGCTACGGCGCACCGGTGATCGTGGTCGATTTCGGGACGTCGACCAACTTCGACGTGGTCTCGGCTGAAGGTGAGTACGTCGGCGGCGTTATCGCTCCCGGGATCGAGATCTCGATGGACGCCCTCTTCGCCCGTGCGGCCCGGCTCGTCAAGATCGACTACGCGGCACCGCCGGCCGTCATCGGGAAGACGACAGTCGCCGGGCTCCAGTCGGGACTCGTGTACGGCTTTGCCGGTCAGGTGGACGGGATCGTCGGGCGCATCCGCGACGAACTGGGAGCCGAAGCTCGGGCGGTTGCGACTGGGGGGCTTGCAGACCTCGTCGCCCCGCACTCGCAGACGATCGAGCAGGTCGATCCGTTCCTGACCCTCGAAGGACTGCGCCTCGTCTGGGAGCTGAATCGCTGATCCCAGACCCTCCGGCAATCGGGCTCTTCGTCGTTGCGGCGCTCGCGCTGCTGCTCGTCCCCGGGCCCGCGGTTCTGTATATCGTGGCGCGCTCGATCCACGAGGGCCGACGAGCGGGACTCGCGTCCGTGCTCGGAATCCACGTCGGCACGCTCGTCCATATCGCGGCCGCGACTCTCGGCCTGTCGGCGCTGATCGCGTCGTCTGCGGTGGCGTTCACCGCGGTGAAGATCGCCGGCGCCGTTTACCTGGTCGGCCTGGGGCTGTGGACGCTCTTCTCGCGACGAGCGGAGCCTGAGGTGGCGCTTGGCGGAGGGCGAAATCTTCGCCGTGCCTTCGCCCAGGGGATCGTCGTAAACGTGCTCAACCCGAAGACGGCGCTCTTCTTCCTCGCCTTTCTCCCGCAGTTCGTCGATCCGAACGCGCCGCATCCGGCGGTTCAAATCGCCTTCCTCGGCGTCCTGTTCGCGCTTCTCGGACTCATCACGGACTCGACCTGGGCGCTGGCGGCAGGGAGTGCGGGCGGCGTGCTGCGGCGCTCGCGTCGCTTCCTACGCGCGCAGCGCTACGTGACCGGGACGGTCTACGTCGGGCTCGGCGTCGCGACCGCTCTCGCCGGCTCGGTGGAGGACTAGCCGCCGCCGTAGATCGAGACGGGAAGCTCGAGGGTCATCTCTTCGCCCGTCGGGATCTCGGACTCGAGGCGCTCGAGGATGTCGCGTGCACCTGGAGCGGCGGCGAGCAACCGCCTCTCCACTTCATCGATCGAGTCGAGCTGGAGAAGCTCCTGCTTGAACGGCTTCGGAAATCGGCCCTGCCCGAGGTACCAGCTGTAGAACTTCTTCAGGAACCCCGAGGCACGCCGCTCGCCGAGCTCTCGGACGGTTTCCCGGATGAAGAGGACCAACTCGGCAGCCACCTCTTCCCTCGAGGGCTCCTCGGCGTCGCCGTCGATGATCTCGCGAAGCGCCCAGGGATTCCCTTGAGCGCCGCGGCCCACCATCACCGCCTCGGCACCCGTCGCACCGAGCACCGCTTGCGCCCGCACGCGAGACGTCACGTCACCCGATGCCACAACCGGCACGTCGACGAGCGAGACGAGCTCTGCCGTGAGCGCGTGGTCGGCGGTGCCCGTGTACATCTGTTCCGCCGAGCGCGGATGCAACGTGAGCGACGCAGCCCCTGCCTCGACGAGGCGCGGGCCGAGCTCGAGGCACGCGCGCGATCCGTTTCGCACGCCGCGCCGCAACTTCACGGTCACGGGGACGTCGACGGACTCGGCGATCGCTTCGATGATGCGGCATGCCTGGTCCGGGTCCTCGAGCAGGTGCGCACCTGCTCCAGTGCGTGTCACCTTCTTCACGGGGCATCCGAAGTTGACGTCAACGATGTCGGCGCCGACCGCCTCGACCATCCGGGCACCGTCCGCCATCGACTGCGGGTCGGATCCGAACAGCTGGATGGCGAGCGGGTGCTCGTCGGCGGCCACGCGCAGGTAGCCGAGTGTCTTCTCGTTGCGGTGCTCGATGCCCGCGCAACTCACCATCTCCGAGCAGACGAGCCCTGCTCCGTAACGGCGACCCTGTCGGCGAAACGCCTGAACGCTGACCCCCGCCATCGGCGCGAGCACGAGCCGCGTTGGCACCTCCACCGGTCCGATGTTCCAGGATTCTCGGAGGTCGATCATCGCGCAGTAATGGTAGTGCGCGGTCTGTTGACGCTCGTCCAGGGCGGTAGCTACCATTCCGAGCCGTTGACGGGGCCGAGGGGGCCCCGCAATCCCATCTCTGGAGGCGTTTCTCGTGAAGGATGTGCTCCTCACACCCGCAGGCTACAAACAGCTCAAGAGCGAGCTCGACCTCCTGCGCACCGAGAAGCGGCGGGAGATCGCGGAGCGCATCGCAGCGGCGCGTGAGTTCGGCGAGATCGCCGAGAACGCGGAGTACGACGATGCGAAGAACGAGCAGATGATGCTCGAGCACCGCATCGCGCAGCTCGAAGAGCGCCTCGCGAACGCACGCGTGATCGATGTCAAGAAGGTCGACACGAGCGTCGTCTCGATCGGGTCCGTCGTGCGCCTCCGCGACGTGGACGCAAAGGAGACCACCGAGTACTTCATCGTCGGCTCGGCAGAGGCGAACCCGGTCGAGCGGAAGCTCTCGAACGAGTCGCCGGTGGGCAAGGCGATCATCGGCCGCAAGAAGGGCGAGACCGTCGAGGTCATCACGCCCCGTGGCTCGAAGGTCAAGTTCAAGATCATGGAGATCAAGGCGGCCTAGATCGTTGGGCAGCCGGTTAGGCTGCCCGTCCATGGGTCTTTCCAAGCGATTTCCTGATCGGGCCCTGATCAGTGCTGTCCGCGCAGAGGCGAGCGCCCTCGAGCCGGGCACGGAATCAGCCGAGCCGCGCCGCCTTGCGGGGCGCGTCATGGCGCGGCGTGGGCACGGCAAGCTGACCTTCATCGATCTCGTCGACCGCTCGGGGCGGATTCAACTTCTCTGCGACGAGAGCCGCGCCGGCCAGATCGACGTCGACCTCGGCGACGTCGTCGGCGTGGTCGGATCGCCGGCTTCGTCCCGCCGCGGGGAGCCCTCGCTCGCGGTCGACGAGCTGACGGTTCTGTCCCGGAATCGAAGCCCGCTGCCGGACACGTTCCACGGGGTCACCGATCAAGAGACGCGGTACCGGAAGCGCTACCTCGACCTGCTGATGAACGAGGAGTCCCGCGAGCTGTTCCTCCTTCGTTCGCAAATCGTCACCGCGATCCGTCGCTTCCTCGACGAGGACGGCTTCGTCGAGGTCGAGACGCCAGTGCTTCAGCCCCGCTACGGCGGGGCGTTCGCGCACCCCTTCGTCACGCACTCGAAGGAGCTCGAGGCCGATCTCTATCTCCGCATCGCGACCGAGCTCTACCTCAAACGCCTGATCGTGGGTGGGCTCGAGCGTGTCTACGAGATCGGCAAGGACTTCCGCAACGAGAGCGTCTCCTACAAGCACCAACCCGAGTTCACGATGCTCGAGTGGTACGAGGCCTACGCAGACTTCCGCGACACGATGGATCGGATCGAGGCGATGCTCGAGCAGGTCGCGCTCGACGCCTTGGGCACGACCGTCGCGCAGTTCCGCGGGCACGAGATCGACCTCAAGCGGCCCTGGAAACGGGTCGGCTTCAGCGAGTCGCTCGATGCGCACGAGCTCTGGACGCGCGACGAGGGCGAGTTGCGCGCCCGGCTGACGGAGCGGGGTGTCGACACCGAGGCGGACAAGGACTGGCCGCAGCTCGTCGACCACGCGTTCGGTCACTTCGTCGAGCCGAGCCTGATCGAGCCGACGATCGTCTGGGGCCATCCGGTCGAGCTCTCTCCGTTCGCGCGGGTCACAGACGACGACGAGACGATCACCGAGCGCTTCGAATACTTCGCTGCCGGGATGGAGCTCGGCAACGCCTACTCGGAGATCAACGACGCGGATGAGCAGCAGCGCCGCTTCGACGAGCAGTCGGCACATGTCGAGGGCGTGCGCGGGGATCCGGAGTACGTCGAGGCGCTCTCGTACGGCATGCCGCCCACGGGAGGTCTCGGTCTCGGAATCGACCGGCTCGTCATGCTCTTCTCGGGCCGCGAGACGATCCGCGACGTGATCCTGTTTCCGGCTCTACGCCCGGACGACCGGTAGGCCCTTTACGCCGCGCCGCGTGACCGGCTCGTCCGCGCTCCACGGGAAGTCGATCCAGAGGTCGGTGCGCTTCCACACGTAGTCGCAGTTGACCATCGCCCGCGACTTCTCGTACAGGACTGCGCAGCGCACCTCGCCCACCTTGCCGACGCAGAAGTCCTTGACGAGCCTGAGCGTCTCGCCCGTGTCCGCGACGTCGTCGGCTATCAGCACTCGCGCCGTTTCCAGATCGATGAGATCGGGAACGGGTGGGAGGATCATCGGGACGTCGAGTCGCTCGTCGACACCCGTGTAGAACTCGACATTCATTGTCCACGCGTTCTTGACGCCGAGCGCGTACCCGAGCGCTGCGCCGACGAGCAGGCCGCCCCGCGCAATCGAGAGGATCAGATCCGCCTCGTAGCCGTCATGAGCCACTTGGCGAGCGAGATCGCGCGTCGCCACGCCGAACTCGGCCCATGAGAGTCGCTCGCGCTCTTCACTCACGCGCCGATCGTATTGTGTCGTCGCTCAGAGGGTGACTTCGCTGCGGCCGCGCTCGAATGCGAGCACGTCGGTGAGGATGTCGTCGAGCGTCTGCGCGGGCTGCCATCCCGTCGCCGACTCGATCTTTGCTGTCGAGGGGATCCGGTGGAGCATGTCCTCGATCCCGATGCCGTAGACGTCCTCGTAGGCGACGTACGAGACCTCGGAGCCCGAGCCGGTGAGCTCGAGCACGCGGCGGGCGAGCTCGTTGATCGAGATGCGCTCCTCCGAGCCGACGTTGTAGATCTCGCCGGACGCGCCCTCTTCCATGAGCCCTGCGAGCGCACGGATCGTGTCCGAGACGTGACAGAAGCAGCGGGTCTGGTCTCCGTCTCCGTGAATCTCGAGCGGTTCGTCAGCGAGCGCGCGTTGCACGAAGCTCGGGATCACCATCCCGTACTGCCCGCTTTGACGCGGGCCGACCGTATTGAAGAGTCGGACGATGACGCAGTCCAGGTTGTGCTCCGCGTGGTGCGCGAGCGCGAGGAACTCGTCCATCGCTTTCGAGTCGGCGTACGCCCACCGCTTCTGTGTCGTCGGTCCGTAGATCCTCCGGTCAGTCTCGACCAGCGGCCGCTCCTCGCGATGATCTCCGTATACCTCTGACGTCGAGGCGATGAGCACGCGCTTCTCGAAGCGGTGGCAGTGCTCGAGGACGATCTCGGTTCCGCGAAGGTTCGTGACGAGCGTCTGCACCGGCTGCTCCACGATAAGGCGCACGCCGACGGCTGCCGCGAGGTGGTAGACGACGTCACACTTGTAGACAAGCTCGTTCACTGCCGACCAGTGGAGCACGGAGTCGACGACGAGGTGGAACCCCGGCCGGTCCCGGAGATGCTCGATGTTGTCGAGCGATCCCGTGGAGAGATCGTCGAGCACCCACACCTCGTGCCCTTGATCCAGGAGCAGCTCCGAGAGATGCGAGCCGATGAAACCTGCGCCCCCGGTGATTAAGGCTTTGTTGCTCACGGGCCGAGAAGGGTACCGAGGCCGCCGGGCGAACCCGACGACTGAGACCCAGCACAAGACCAGTCGGCTACGATCAGACTACGAACCTTCGGCCCGGGGTGAGGCGGACCCGTCGACCTCCGGAGAATTCGGGAAAGGAGCGTCGAAGGAGTTGTTCGAGCGATTCACCGAACGGGCAAGGCAGGTCGTGGTTCTCGCGCAGGACGAGGCGAGGGCGCTCAAGCACAACTACATCGGTACCGAGCACATCCTGCTTGGCCTGCTCCGCGAGGAGGAGGGCCTTGCCGCCCGTGTCCTCGAGTCGCTCGACATCACGGTGGAGGAGGTTCGCGCCCAGGTCGCACGCATCGTCGGCCAGGGTGACGAGGTCACCACCGGCCAGATCCCGTTCACGCCGCGCGCCAAGAAAGTGCTCGAGCTGGCGCTGCGCGAGGCTCTCTCACTGGGCCACAACTACATCGGAACGGAGCACATCCTCCTTGGTCTCGTGCGCGAGAACGAGGGCGTTGCTGCACGAATCCTGCTCGACTTCGACGCAGATGCGGAAAAGATCCGCAACGAGATCATCCGCATGCTCTCGGGGCCAGGACGCCGCCAGGCAGGAACCGGTAGCGCGCCTCCGGGTGAGAAGACGAAGAGCTCCAAGCTCCTCGACCAGTTCGGCCGCAACCTGACGAAGCTCGCCGTCGAGGGCAAGCTCGACCCCGTCGTCGGGCGCCAGACCGAGATCGAGCGCGTTATGCAGATCCTCTCGCGCCGTCAGAAGAACAACCCCGTGCTCATCGGCGAGCCCGGCGTGGGCAAGACGGCGGTCGTCGAGGGGCTCGCCTCCCGCATCTCCTCGAGCCAGGTGCCCGAGCTCCTGAAGGGCAAGCAGATCTACACGCTCGACCTCGCTGCGCTCGTTGCCGGGTCGAAGTACCGCGGTGAGTTCGAGGAGCGCCTGAAGAAGGTGATGAAGGAGATCACCCAGCGCGGCGACATCATTCTCTTCATCGACGAGCTCCATAACCTCGTCGGCGCTGGCGCCGCCGAAGGTGCAATCGACGCGGCCTCGATTCTCAAGCCCGCCCTGGCGCGCGGCGAGATCCAGACCATCGGCGCGACCACGCTCGACGAGTACCGCAAGTACCTCGAGCGCGACGCAGCGCTCGAGCGCCGATTCCAGCAGGTGCGCGTCGAAGAGCCGACGATCGACGAGACCGTGCAGATCTTGCGTGGACTCCGCGACCGCTACGAGGCGCATCACCGCTGCAAGATCTCCGACGAGGCACTCCAGGCTGCGGCATCGCTCGCCGACCGCTACATCCAGGATCGGCATCTACCCGACAAGGCGATCGACCTCATCGACGAGGCTGGCTCGCGCGTTCGCATCGCGACGATGTCCGCACCGCCTCGCTATCGCGAGCTCGAGGAGGAGATCGACAAGGTTCGCGCAGACAAGGAAGCAGCGATCGAGGATCAGGAGTTCGAGAAAGCGGCGCAGCTTCGGGACAAGGAGCGCAAGCTCTCGCAGAAGAAGAAGGAGCTCGAGGAGGACTGGCGCAACCAAGCCGACGAGGAGCAGCCGGAGATCGGCGAGGACGAGATCGCGGACATCGTCTCGATGTGGACGGGAATCCCGGTGTTCAAGCTCAGCGAGGCCGAGTCGCAGAAGCTCATCCGCATGGAGGACGAGCTGCACAAGCGCGTCATCGGCCAGGACCCGGCGATCATCGCCGTCTCGAAGGCAATCCGTCGCGCGCGCGCGGGCATCAAGGACCCGAAGCGCCCGACCGGCTCGTTCATCTTCCTCGGCCCCTCAGGAGTGGGGAAGACCGAGCTCGCACGCACTCTCGCCGAGTTCCTGTTCGGCGACGAGGACATGATGATTCAGGTGGACATGTCGGAGTACATGGAGAAGCACTCCGTGTCCCGGCTCGTCGGTTCCCCACCGGGCTACGTCGGCTACGACGAGGGCGGCCAGCTCACCGAGGCCGTGCGCCGCAAGCCGTACTCGGTGCTCCTCCTCGACGAGATCGAGAAGGCGCACCCGGACGTCTTCAACATCCTCCTGCAGATCCTCGAGGAGGGGAAGCTCACTGACTCGCAGGGGCGGAAGGTTGACTTCCGCAACACGATCGTGATCATGACCTCGAACCTCGGGGCAGCGCAGATCTCGAAGAACCAGACCCTGGGCTTCTCGATCGGCGACGAGGCGGGTCTCTCGTACGACGAGATGAAGGAACGCGTGATGTCGGAGCTCAAGAAGGTCTTCAGGCCGGAGCTCCTCAACCGCATCGACGAGGTCATCGTCTTCCACAAGCTCGAGAAGTCCGAGATCCTGCAGGTCGTCGACATGATGATGAAGCGGGTGCGCGAGGAGATGGTGAAGCACGGGGTCGTCATCGAGCTGACGGACGAGGCGCGCGAATTGCTCGTCGAGCAGGGGTACGACCCGGCGATGGGTGCGCGACCACTGCGCCGCGCGATCCAGCGCATGATCGAGGACCCGTTGGCGGACTTCATCCTCGGGCGCGAGCTCAGCCCCGACTCGACGATTGTCGTCGATCGGCGCGAGAACCCCGTCGATGACGAGCCGCCGGTCGAGATCAGGGTCATCGAAGGCACGCCGGTCCCGGCAGCGGTTGGCGGGCCGGCTGAAGAGCCAGACGCCGACGAGCCTGCGGACGATCCGTCCGACGACGCCTAGCTCGATCGTCATCCGACACGCGAAACCGTCCGACTACGGGCGCGTTATCGGACGCATCAACGTCTGGTGGGGTGGGCGCGACATGGCCCCGATGCTCCCGAAGCTCTTCTTTCTCCACTTCGAGGGAACGAGCTTCGTCGCGGAGGACGAGGACGGCGACCTCGTAGGGTTCCTCTGCGGGTTCCTCTCGCAGACGGCGCGCGACGAGGCATACATCCACTTCGTCGGCGTCACACCCGACAAGCGCGGCGAGGGGCTCGGGCGCACGCTGTACGAGCGGTTCTTCGAGGAGGTTCGCTCTCAGGGCCGCTCGATCGTGCGCTGCGTCACCTCACCTGTGAACGAGAACTCGGTCGCGTTCCACGAGGCGCTCGGCTTCGAGATCGATCGTGTGGTCGAGGACTACGACGGGCCGGGTGAGGACCGCGTGCTGCTCGTCATGCGGCTGAGCTGAGTCCGCGGCGCTTGCGCCGGCCCAACAGCGGGTTCCTGCCGGCTTGCGTGTCCGCCCAGTTGAGGTACGTCCCCGCCGCCATCAACCCGGCGAGGGCGACGAAGCCATAGCTCGCCCAGGTCGAATTGGCGTCGGTGAGGTTCTTCAGGACTGCGAGGGCGAAGGTCGCCACGCCGAGCCCGAAAGCCACGCTCTCCCACGGCACCTCTTCGGACATCTCGACCTCGCTCACACGAGCGAGCACGACGAGCGTGACGGTTGCAATGACCAGCATCCCGATCAAGAGTCCCCAGACGTCCCAACCGTCCTGAGGCTGAGTCGCGATCCCGGCAGGCCCGTAGTCGATCTTGAGCGTCTGCCAGTTGAAGAAGAGGCTGAGGAAGAGAACGGGACCAGCGGCGAGGACGAGCTTTGTGCCTCTCGAGAGGGCTTTGATCCTCTCCATATGCGAATCCTTTCGGAGGTAGGGCGACAGCTCCGGGCGGCCCGGCTACACCGTTTCTTTACTCGCCAAAGCGTACTCGGAATACGACCGAATGGGGTATTTCCAGGGTCTTCGGTCGCACGCGCAGCATGAGCCGACTTCGGCACGCCGAAGATCTCGGGATCCGCACGCGCTCGCCGCGGCGCGCGCACGCGCCGCGGCGTAGCAGCGGCTGAGCGGGCTAGACCTCCCGCTCGGTCGATGGCGATTCCGCATCGGCTGCGTCGGCTGCAGCATCTTCGGTTGCTGCATGGGCGCTTCCGGTCATCTCGGCAGAGCTCTCGGGTGCCGCAGTGGGAGCTGCTGCCGGAGGAGCCGCCGCGGGTGGCGCTGGAGCGGCGGCTGCGGCTGCCGGTGCCGCCGTCGCGCCGCCGGAGCCCGGCATCTGGCTCTTCAGATGCTCGACACCACCAGCTTCCTGCACCTCGAGCCACGCCCCGACGGCCACCAGAATCGCTAGGCCGACGCCAACGTAACTCCAGAACGTCGAGTAATCGTCGGTGAGGTTCTTGACGACTGCGAACACGGCGATGAGGACGCCGAGCACGAAGCTCGTCGTGGCGAACGAGAGCGGTATCGGAATATCTACCGCGGCAAGCCTCGCCGCGATCCGCGCGATGAGGACGATCGTCAGGAGCCCCATCACGATGCCGAGGAAGTCGTCCCAGGCGCTGACGCCGGCGCTGCCGCCCCCGAGTGGTCCGAGGTCGAACTCCACCTCCTGCCAGCGCAAGAAGCTGTCAATGATCAACAACACGGCAGCGATGAACATGATCTGGGTCCCACGCCCGAGGGCTTTGAGTCTCTCCATTCGCCTGTCCTTTCGATGGTCGTCTGTGATGTTCAGCACCACTCTTAAGCAACCGCGCTCGACTTGCAAGCCAATCGGCGCACTTTCGTGAGAGACGGCGTCGGGCGCGACTCCTAGACTGGCCCGATGACGAGGATCACCGTCCAGTTCACGTGCACCGAATGCGGCACGACGAGTGGGCGCTGGCTTGGGCGCTGCCCGGGCTGCGCCGCGTTCGGAACGCTCGTCGAGGAGCTCCACGGGTCAGACGTAGGACCGAGCGTGGAGGCGCTCACCCCGATGCGTCTCGGCGAAGTCTCCGCCGACGAGGCCGAGCGCATCCCGACCGGAGTCTTCGAGCTCGACCGGGTGCTGGGAGGCGGTCTCGTGCCGGCCTCGCTCGTCCTCGTCGGAGGGGAGCCGGGGGTTGGGAAGTCGACACTGCTGCTCACAGCACTCGGCGCGATTGCGCGTGGCGGGCGGCGGGCGTTGCTCGTCACGGGTGAGGAGTCGGTCGCTCAGGTCTCGCTGCGCGCGGCCCGGCTCGGTGGCGCAGACACGGTTGAGATCCTCGCCGAAACCGAGCTGGATGCCGTCTGCGCGACCCTCGAAAAGGAGCGTCCGGACGTCTGCGTGATCGACTCGGTGCAGACCCTTCATTCCGCTGCGCTCGGCTCCGCACCCGGATCCGTCGCGCAAGTGAGGGAGGCGGCGGGGCGGCTTCTTCGAGTCGCGAAGGAGGCAGGCGTTGCGACGATTCTGGTCGGGCACGTGACCAAGGACGGGGCCGTCGCCGGTCCGCGTGTGCTCGAGCATCTCGTCGACTGCGTCCTTCAGTTCGAAGGTGACCGCTACCAGGAGCACCGCATCCTCCGCGCGACGAAGAATCGCTTCGGGTCGACCAACGAGCTCGGAGTCTTCGAGATGACGGCGGGGGGTCTCGTCGGTGTTCCGGATCCGTCGCAGCTCTTCGGATCAACTCACCCGGGCGAGATCGGTGCTGCTGTCGGTTGTGTCCTCGAGGGAACTCGACCAATCCTGCTCGAGGTTCAGGCACTCGTCGCGCCCACGGACCTTGCCATGCCGAGACGCGTGGCCACCGGCGTCGAGCCCCGCCGCCTCGCGATGATCGTGGCCGTCCTCGGCCGGCATGCCGGGGTGGCCCTCGCGAGCGCCGACGTCTTCGTCAACGTCGCCGGTGGAGTCAAGATCGAGGAGCCGGGAGCAGATCTCGCGGTCGCACTCGCCATTGCATCGGCGGCACGAGGCGCCTCCGTGCTCGAGGGTCTGGCTGCGTTCGGTGAGATCGGCCTCACGGGACGCCTGCGGGCGGCTTCTCAGGCCGAGCGACGCCTCGACGAGTGCGCGAAGCTCGGTATTGCCGCGGTCGTTGCTCCCGCCGGGACACCCGCTCGAGAGAGTCTTCGCGTTGCCGACGCAGAGACGCTCCGCGAGGCGATCAAGGCAGGTCTCGGGACGCCCGCGGCAGTTCGCGAAGCTGCTGCGTAGGGGCCCCTCACGGTGAAAGAGCCGTTGCGGTTCCGTTAAGACCCGGTGAGAAACCCGCTATGATGTGCGTGGACGCTGGCAGGGAAAGACGCTGCCGGCACTTTTTTCGTGAAGGCGACGCATACCGACATCGGGGAGGCCCTCTTGTTCGACATCGGCGACAAAGTCGTCTATCCGCACCATGGCGCGGGGACAGTTGTGAGCAAGGAAAAGCGCGAGGTTCTGGGGGAGACGCGCGAGTATTTGACCATCCAGATCCTTCACAACGACATGACCGTCAACGTCCCGTGCGAGAACGCTGACCGGGTGGGCCTCCGCACGGTCATCGATCAGCGCACGGTGCAGATGGTGGTAAGGACCCTTTCCGGCGGTTCCACCGAGATGCCGAAGAACTGGAACCGTCGTTTCAAGCACAACCGCGACAAGATGAAGACGGGCAACATCTTCGAGCTCGCGGAAGTCGTGCGAAACCTCGCTGTCCGCAACAACGAAAAGGGCCTTTCGACCGGCGAGAAGCAGATGTTCGTGAAGGCGAAGAAGATCCTCGCCTCCGAGCTCATGTACGCGAAGGACATGGACGAAGACGGGGCCGCGGCCTGGCTCGATGACGTCCTTTCGCGTGCGGGGCAGCCCACGCCGAAGTCGCGAGCGAAGCCGAAGGCCGCAGCCGCGAGTGCGTAGCGGCTCCGGCGGTTCCGGCGTAGCCGGGGCCACCTGGGCACTTGTCGTCGCCGCGGGCACCGGAGAGCGGCTCGGAATCGATCGCCCCAAGGCCTTTGCGGATCTTCGCGGCCGGCCGCTGCTCGCCGAGAGTCTCGATCGGCTCGACCGTTCTCCATGGGTCGATGCGATTGTCGTTGCGGCCGCTCCAGGCTGGGAGGAGCCTTCGATCCTGTTGTCCGAGGAGCTCGCGACGACCAAGGTCGTCTCGTGCGTGACCGGAGGGGCCACACGAGCTGAGTCGGTTCGTGCCGCCCTCGCGGACGTGTCTGAGGAGGCGATCGTCGTGCTCGTGCACGATGCCGCACGACCTCTCGTCGACGACGCCGTGATCGAGAGGGTCTTGAAGCCGCTCGGAGAGGGTTTCGACGGCGCCGTGCCCGCGCTCCCGGTGCCGGACACACTCAAGCGCGTCGAGCTGGGCGTCGTCCTCGAGACGGTCTCTCGAGACGGTCTCTTCGGCGCGCAGACGCCTCAGGCGTTTCTCGCACCCGCTCTTCGGAGCGCCTATTCCGGTGACCTATCGGGCGCGACTGATTGCGCGTCCCTGGTCGAGCGAAGCGGAGGCCGGGTCGCCGTGGTCGAAGGCGATCGCCGCCTGCTGAAGGTGACGACGCCTGAGGATCTCGCGCTCGTCGAGTCGTGGCTCTGAGAGCGGTCTTCTTCGACGTCGGGGAGACGCTCGTCGACGAGGAGCGGTGGTGGCGCGAGCTGGCTGCGCGCTCCGGTCTCGAGCCGCATGTCGTTTGGGCGGCGCTCGGCGTCACAATCGAGCGCCGTGAAGAGCACGAAGCGCTCTGGGGGCACCTCGGGATCGAGCGGCCCGCCGCTTGGAGTGAGCTCGGCTATTCCCTGGACGACCTCTATCCGGACGCGCTCGAGTGCCTGGCGCGTGTGCGTGCGCGCGGGTTTCTCGTCGGGATCGTCGGGAACCAGACAGAGGTGCTCGAGGCATGGGCCCGCGAAGCCGCCCTCCCGGCCGACATCATCTCCTCCTCCGCCAGCCTCGGCGTACGCAAGCCTGACCCACGCTTCTTCGAGCTCGTCGTGGAGCTCGCAGGCTGCGCGCCCGGGGAAGTCGCCTATGTCGGCGATCGCATCGACAACGACGTCCTCCCCGCTGCCGCAGCCGGGCTCGTCGCCGTGCATGTCCGCCGTGGGCCGTGGGGCAGACTCCAGCCGACTCCGCCCGAGGCCGCGCTCGGGCTCGACGATCTCGCGTCGCTTCCTGACGCGCTAGCCTCGCTTCGGTGATGGACATTCGCGTTGGCATCGGCTTCGACGCGCACGCGCTGGAAGCAGGTGTGCCGCTGGTGCTCGGGGGCGTTTCGGTCGACTATCCGCGCGGATTGGCGGGCCACTCGGATGGAGATGTCATCGCTCACGCTTTGATCGACGCGCTCCTCGGGGCCGCGAACCTCGGGGACATCGGCTCGCTGTTCCCGTCGGGCGACGAGCAGTACCGAGGGGCGTCCTCGCTCGATCTCCTCTGGGAGGCGTATCGAGAAGTGCGCGAGAACGGCTGGGAACTGGTCAACGCTGATTGCGTCCTGATTGCGGAGGAGCCACGGATCGGGGACGTGCGCGCCGAGATGTGCGAGCGGCTTGCTGGAGCACTCGGCGTCGCAGATGGGTGCGTGACGGTGCGCGCGACGACGACCGACGGCCTCGGTTTCACCGGTCGTGGAGAGGGGTTAGCGGCTCAGGCAGTCGCGTTGCTCCGACGGGCATGAACGTCGTTCGATACGCGGACCGGTCCTACCTTCTGGAGCGTCGTTACGAAGAGCTCACGAAGCCGACGTTCCCCGAGTACATGAACAGCAACGAGCCGGGCCGTCGCTTCTGGGAACGGCTCTACTCCGATTTTCCGGATTTCCAGGCATCGGAACCCACGTCGAACCGAATGTCTGGGTGCTACACGGCGTCTAGCTGTCCCGCCTACACAC
>Ga0224500_10000689_pt1 | contig 21997 bp, 19 predicted proteins | sample SF_Oct11_sed_USG_FD_168126 | JGI IMG/M metagenome (GOLD analysis project Ga0224500, IMG submission 168126) | Sediment microbial communities from San Francisco Bay, California, United States - SF_Oct11_sed_USGS_4_1 | ecosystem: Environmental > Aquatic > Marine > Sediment | place: USA: California... | reverse complement strand
CAGCTGCAAGCAAGCCGTTGGCGTTGTCCAGTCGAACACGCGCGGTAACAGACTGGTTCGCCCCGGCTACCGGGCTAAGCATTGCGATATCACCATCAACGCTGATATCGCCGATGGCGGTACGCACGGTTACGGGGGCTCCGACGCTCACACGGGAGCGGTCGGACGGAAACACGGCGAGCTCTGCCCAGACGGATGAGGTATCGACGATCGTAAACAGTGAACGACCTTGCGTCGTTTCACCCGGATTCGCGTGACGATCGATGACTGTGCCCGAAATTGGTGCATTGATCGTGTAATTGTTCAGGCTGTCATTTGCTTCGATAACAGCTAGCGTCTGGCCTTTCTCGACCACTTCGCCAATCGATGCGCGGACCGCACGGATGACACCGTCAAACCGGGCATTAACATGGCTCACGTTCTCCGGGTCTGACACAACACGCCCATAAACGGTGACAGCTTCTCGAATGGTCGCAGGACCCGCGTCTTCGACGCTCATGCCGGATGCTTCCGCTACATCGCTAGCGATGCGAGTACGGCCTTCGAAATTATCATAAGCCCAGCGGTACGTTTGTCCCTGGTAGGTCGCCTCGATATTGACGACAAACGAGTGCGGTTCGTAAATGACCGTATCGCCTCGCAAGAAATCATCTTGCGCCGCAAATCCGATTTTGTCTGTGATGCCGCCAAGCCGCGTAAGTGTCACATTCAGGCTGACGTCTTGAGGCAAAATGGGTGCGCCAGCGCTTGTGGCCCACACTCGGAATTCGGGTGGAACACCTGTTTCGAAAATGGCCAGTTCGATGGCGAAGTCGTCATCAGTGAGCATCCGTCCGCGATGCGGGCCCTTGGCCGGTTCCACTTCTGCAGCCCCACTGTGACCGGCGGCACCTGGTGACTCTCGTGTGCCATCGACGCGGCTGCAGCCTGCGACAGCAACAGCCAGCGCGGACACGAGTACAAGAAAACTTGTTAGGCGATTCATAATATTTCTCACTCTCATCGGGTCGGCGACGACAGCGCCGCACCGGTCAATGATTCAATTTCAAGGATATTCCGATGCGCATCGATAAGTGCCACCGTGACTTCCGTTCGTGCCCGTAACGTATCGTCCTGGGCAGCCCGCAATTCGAAGTAGCTATAACGCCCCAGTTCGTACGCGTGCTGCGTTTCGGCGAGCGCGCTCTCCACACGCGGCAGGATGTCATCTCGTAAAGTGATCGCCCGATGCAAGCTGTGTTTCAGTTCTTCGTACAGCGCGAACAAGCGGGTTTCGATCTGCACACGAGTGGCTGCTCTATCGGCGTCAGAACGAGCAAGCTCAGCCCGGGCCGTTGCAAGGTTGCCCTGATTGCGCGTTTTCGCGCCCAGCGGGATCGTGATTCCGGCAACCAGCGCCTGGTCGTCGGACAACTGTAATTGTCGGATCCCGGCGGTTAAGCGCCAATCCGGTTTCGCGTCGGCTTCGACTTTCCTCAACTCCGCCTCGCGCAAGCGGCGCTCACTCAGGAATCGCCGCAGGTTCGGGCTTTGTTCCACGCGAGCCAGCAGTTCGGCAAAACTATCGGGCTCCGGCAGTTCGGCGAGGTTACCGCGCACGCTCGTGAAGGTCGGGCGCGTTTCGCCCCATTGCGCCGCAAGGCGCCGAATAGACGTTAGTAGTTCGTGCTCCAGGTCCTCGCGCTCAAGTTTCAAACGGGACAGGTCGACCTCGGCTCGCGCCAGGTCTGCCTTTGCTGTCCGACCCGCCTGCACGCGCTGTCGTACGACAGCCACGGTCTTTTCGGACAGGTTGACGGCTTCGTCAGCAAGATCTGCTTCTGCCTGGTTGGCAAGCACCATCAGGAACAGTCGTGCGGTTTCGGCGGCCACCTCAAGTCGCCTCAATTCAACGTCCGACTCCAAAAGTGACAATTCCGCACGTGCCGCGTCAACACGGCGCTCACGCTTACCACGTTCCAGTGACCATGCAAGACTGATTGTTGCTTCTGCGCTGCTGACACCGGAGTAGGCACCGGTACCCACAGCGTTCTCAATCAGGACACCAAGTTCGACTCCCGGGCCCGTCCCAGCCTGCTGAATGCGACCACTCTGGGCCTCAATCTGGTAACCAAGAGAGACTAACGCCGGGTTCGATTCCAGAGTTTTCGCAACGGCTTGCTCGAAATTAATTGTATTTTCAGCGACCACCGCATCGGTCAGCACCAGCAGCGCCCCCACCAGGGCTATTCGGTGCGAAAGATGTACCCACATCTCGATTCTCCCGCCACGTTTCGCAATGAAACGCGTCGTATGAATAAACGAATCCGCTAGCGGCGATTGCCGCTCGGCGAACAAAGTCAGGATTATTTAAGTGGAGGCGGGTGGGCCGCGAGGTGCTGGTCGTATTCGCGAATAATGCCATCGAACGACGTCCGAAGCGCTTTTCGACCAAATGACTTTGGCATGTGACGCCGCGAACAGCTCCGGTGCGGCCATGACCGGGGCAATTGCGTCAACCTTTGAAAAGCCCGTCGCAGGTTCGAAGATAGAAACATCGATGTGATCAATTTCATGATCGCTGTCGTGCTCGACGACGCGGTGCAGGTCATCGGCATGCAAAGACCCCGCATCGTGCCCGTCGACATCGGCGTGCAGATGAAAGCCGCTCAGTGTGATCGCAAGGAACGACACACAGGCGAGGGCAAGAATGAGTTTAGGCAAACTTCGCATGCGAGGACTATACATCAAAAATATCAGGGGGCACTTAATTTGCTGTACTGGACTTCCCCCAGTACGCATGACACTTCCGGGCTATGATCCGACAACGATGGGGCGGCGAAGCCCCGTCAGTCGCCCATCGTTCCGATCAATTCGTATGCGCTACCTGGATGACTGAGCTCCGCCAAACTTACCGGTCGACCACCGGACCAGGTTCTGCGGCGGATAACGAGGCAGGGTTCGTTAGCTTTCATCCGAAGATATTTGCGCGTTTTTGCCGTCGGCATAACTGCCCGCACAACGTGCTCCGCCGTATGCAACGGAGCAACCCCGACGAGATATACATTCGGAGTTATGGCAGTGAAATCCTGCGCAAGATAGTCGGGCGCCAAGGTCGGACAAACGTATCGGTCTTCAAGCTGAATCGGGCGGTCACTTTCCAAGTGCAAGATCAACGAGTGAAAGAGCGTGGAACCCGGTCGCTGCATTAACCTATCAGCAAGTCGTTGGTCGGCATTGACCTCGGCCAGCTCAAGGACCTCTGCACTGTGGACATGGCCTCGTGTACGAATTTCATCTGCGATATTACGAACTTTTAAGACGTCCGAATGCGGTCGGGCATCCGCGACGAAAGTTCCGACCCCCGCCAATCGGGTCACATAACCCTCGTCCGCCAGCTCTCTCAGCGCGCGATTAGCCGTCATGCGAGCGATTCCAAATGTTTTGACGAGATCGGCTTCGGATGGCACGCGATCGTGGGGTTTCAATTCGCCGGTATTTATCAACTTGATGATGTGGTCTTTGACTTGGCGGTATATCGCCTGAGTCGCACCTACTGACACGGTCGATTCACTCACTGGCTATCCTTTTTTGGTCGCTAATCCCTTATGCAAGCACCGCTTAGCTCACGATCCGATCTTCAAAGCGATGTTGAAGATGTGCCCTTCGATCAGTAGCCAGCCGATATCCTAGCACCTGTTTGCGGCCTATTCCGAGTATTGATGGTCGATTTTTTGCTGCTAATCGTCGTCTTCCTATCCATTAATACAATCAATTGCCAAAATCGTCATACCTGATAGCTGTATCTGCAACGCCGAGCTCTGCCAGCATACTGCGAGTCGCGTCCAGCATGAGTGGCGGCCCGCACACATAGAACTCGCAGTCTCCCAATGACTGATGGCTCTTTAATACGTGCTCAAATACCGCTTCGTGTATATAGCCATGCCCTCCATTCCACTGACTGTCATCCGACGCGTCAGATAAGGCGACCCGCCATTCAAAATTGGCGTGGTCTTTCGCAAGTCTCTCGAAAGTGTCGCGATAGAGAATTTCCTGCTGATTGCGGGCACCGTACCAGAACCGAAGTCTGCCCTTCCAACCCTGACCTTCCAGAAGGTGAAGGGCCATTGACTTCAATGGTGCCATACCGGCCCCGCCACCAATCAGTATTTTCTCCCGGTCGCTATCGACCAGTCGGAATTCTCCAGCTGGGCCGCGAAATGCGACACGCTCACCCGGGCGCAAACCACACATATAGCTGGATCCGACACCTGGCAGCGCGGACGTGCCAACGGGTGGGGGCGAAAAACGTACCGTAAAAATAAGTTCCTGAGGCTCCGACGCATTTGGGGCCGTCGCTACGGAATAAGTTCGCGCTCGACCCGAAACGTCGTTGTGCGACCAATGATCAGGAACGGATAGCGATTTCCAGATTTCGGAGAATTCCTCGGGCACTGCGAGCTGGTCCAAATTGATTTCGTAACTGGGAATTTGAAACTCAAGATAGTCGCCCGGGGAAAATTGAATTGGCGTATCCGGCCGAATGCAAATTTCTTTTAGCAACGGTGTTAGCCACCGTCCCGAAACAACTTCGGCCCATTGGGATGATTGCTGAAACGCGAGTTCCGGAACCGTCACGATGTCGTGCAATCGCGGCTTGTGTTGGCAACCAAGTCGAATTCCTTCCGACAATTCCTTGGAATTGATCCATTCTCGGTCCACTGCGTTATGCTCCGGTGCGTCGCTTTCGTAACGTACTTTGCACAGGCCGCAACTGCCGGACCCATCACAATTCGAGGATAATTTGATGCCAGACTGAGACAAACTGGTGTAGTAAGAAAGCGAGCTATCCAGAGCAATCGGTTGACCGGCGCGTCCATCGGACCCGACCGTACTGAATACTGGTCGTCCACCGGACTTCATTCCCGGAAGCCAAAGGAAATCGCCCCGGGAAAAACTATTGAAAACCAGTAGCATGCCGGAAATGGCGATCCAAAGCGTGCCGAAACCGATAATGATGATTTGCAGATTGTTAAAGCTATCAGCACGGACATAGTCCATGAAGTGCAGCATCAGGAGAAAGTCAACGAGTTTCCAACGGCTATTCCGGTGCTCGAGGACCTGCCCGTCCTCTGCGGAGACGTAAATCCGCGTTGCCAGATGATCGTCAGTTTGAACTTTCCAAATCGGTCCTTTTACGACTCTTACTTCGTTCGAACCGTCTTGTAGGAGCTCGCTACTGATAAGTCGCCCCACTCCGCGATAACTGGCTAACGCTATTTTTTCAACCAGTTCTTTGCCAATGGCAATTTGATGCCCGTCTTGCGCATCAATCAGCCGAATGGATTGATCCTGCACCACTCGATACACCGGTCTTTCCATAAACGTCCTCAACGATATGGATTGAGTCGGACGGTTCATCAGGGGAATATCGGAGGCCGGGATGATTTCGCCGTAGGAAAATGGTGGTGGCCCTTCGTTCGTCGCGTGCCGAGTAACAGCTCCACTGACCTCTGCCTGATCTACAAGGCTGATCACCATGCCCGTCACCAGCCAGATTATTAGTTGAGCACCGATTACGAGCCCTAGCCACTTGTGAAGTTTGCGCATGAAGATCATGCCGTCGACCCCTGTTTCCGGCCGGTGTTGAAACTGTAGAACAACAGCCATACGCCACTCAGCCCCATCAGCGTACCTAACACGGAGAAAATGCGCAGAACTGAGTTGTTGATGTTCTCGCGCTCTTCATAGTCCATCACGTGCAACATCCAAAGAAAATCGAAAACTCGCCACAAGGTGTGACGGCGTACTGTGAACTCACCGCTGTCAGGGTCAATGTAGAATGTGCTGTTCCACACGTCATCAAAATCGACGCGCCATAACGGCAAAGCCCGCGTTTGTAACTCCGTCGGTGGATTGCTCTCAATTAGCGTAACGCGTTGAACGCTGCCCTCGCCTGAGTAGTGGAAGCTCGCGACGTCCGCCGCCAGGTTTTCGCCAAGAGGACTTAACAATTCTCCTGTGTTTGCATCAACTACTCGAATATCAGGACCGTCAACGCGATAAACCGGTCGCGACATCATGGTTGTCAAGGTAATGCTGCTAGCGTCGGGGTATATGTCCCCAATATATTTAAACGGCAGCCGCGCTGCCTCTGGTTTTGCGGCGCCCAGTTCCATGTTCTTTACCAACATGTCGCCATGAATGATGTCGATATTCACGGCAACCATGTAAAAGCCACTGAGGGCCCACAGAAACAACTGTATTCCGAGTACCAGTGCGAACCATTTGTGAGTCTTTCGAGACAGTCTTATGGCTTTCATATATCACTCAACGTCTTCATCAGTGATAAAAGTACGCTGGCTAGCGAAAAGTCGCTAACCAGCGTATGTACGGTTTGCATGCAGCCAACTAGAATTCGTAGCTTGCTTGCATGTACCAGCGTTGACCCAAAAGGTCATAGGTAAAGACGTCCGTGTTCGCGTCATTCCACGATGTGATGAATGGGGCCTTTTCATCAAATAGATTGTCAATACCGAGGGACAATTTCAGACTGTCACTTACGTAGTAGTTGAAGTGCAGGTCATGGTAGAAAATGTTATCGACTGAGCTGCCTATCGGGCCACCACCATTTTCATCGTCAGCTGCGCCAATCATTCGAGCCGACCAGCCTGCTGACCATTTCTCGGCGGAGACCTTCGCACTCATGTTCATGCGCCATTCTGCAAAGCTGCCTCGGTCTGCCGTGATCTTGCCACGCAGATTCTCGACTTCCGCTACTGGGTTGGCCTGGTTTTCATGCGTCAACAGGTTGGTCGCCCGTATCGAAAATGACGAGCCAAGACCTGCTATTTCCGTGTCATATGTAAACGCATAGTCGATACCGGCCACATGTTCATTAGCAGCGTTAACCGGGCGTTTAGTAAGGAAGGTGACCTGTTTGGTGATGGAGTCACGCGTGAAGGAGTTGCAGAATTCCGCGTAGACTGTGGGATCGGTATAGCAAAGACGAAGTAGATCGCTGCCGTCAACGGCGTTAATCGCGTTGCCGATCTCGATATCGAAGTAGTCGATCGTCGCTGTAAAGCCCTCCAGAAACTCGGGTTGAAATACAACGCCGAACGTTAAGGTGTCTGCATCTTCGGGCCCGACGGCGGGATTTCCACCAACGCCCGTCAGGATAGTAGTGCCATTCTGTACGAATCCAGGGGGAACACCATCCGCCTGACAATTCGTTGCTATGACGCCGGCCGCTCCGTCGCATGGATCAATCGTAATCAAATTTTCCTGATTGGTGCTGCCCTCTCTTTCGCTGATCGTTGGAACACGAAACGCAGTCGAGACCACAGACCTGAGCGTAAGCTGATCATTAACTTCCCAGACGGCGCCCAGTTTGTAAGTCGTATTGGATCCGAAAGAGCTGTAATCGGACCAGCGTCCGGCGAGGGTCAGATTCAGACTCTGCGCCATAGGTGCGTCAGCTAATAGCGGAATGGACAATTCTCCATACACCTCTGTGACATCCGATGAGCCGCTAATTGCCGACTCGCCGCCATTTTTCAGAACGGTCGAATCCGGATCGCGCCAGCCTTTTTCGTTGCGGTCTTCTGCACCCAGTGCGAATCCGACGTCTCCCGCAGGCAGGCTCATCACATTGCCGTACAGATTGGCGGAGATAGACAGCATGCGATTCCCACCCGTGCCTTCGCGTCGATACTTGATGTATTGGAGAAGTTCCGGAGTTAATTCATCCACACCGAAATAATCGCCACAAGGAATTGCGGCACCTGGTGCTGTGCTGCATATATTCTCGTCAAGCGTTTGTCGTACGCGGTCATTGTCGATGTCAAAGGTCCAGCCGTCGCGGCCAGTATTTCGACCATAGTTAAGGCTCGCATCCCAGCTCCAACCGTTGTTAATTGAGCCCTCAAGACCCGTTACAACACGGATTGTGTCGGTTTCCTGGAAAAAGTACGGAGCCCCCATTTCGACCATTCGACGATTCTTTATATAAAGATCCTCGCCGGTGGGATTGTACGGAAACGCTGCCGATACGAACGTCGTTGGAAGTCTCCTTGGCGTAACGATCTGATCACCCTGGCGATTGGCATATAGGATTTCCGTAAACACATTCAAGGACTCCGTAACCTCGTACGTTCCGAAAGCGGATACGTTGATTCTTTGAGTCGGACTCACAGCGTTGAGGTACGGAAAGTAGTTAAAGCCATGCACAGCCCCGTTATACGGCTCGTAAAAGTCGCCATCGCCGCCGGAAATCTGGTCGAACTGAAGTTCAGTTCCATCAAGTAGGTTTGCGCGCCCGCCGATGGTCGTTGAACTGCCGAAGCATTCCAGACCACTCGCCTCTTCCGTTAGCGGACACGGGAAACGGTCCGATTGCAAAACCAAGCCGGTATCAACGTAACTGAGATTAACGACAATGTTGCCCTTGTCGTAGTCGCCGCCGAAAGTAAAATTTATGGCAGAGTTTTCGCCATCGGATTTGCTGGTCGCACCGTACTTTACATCCAGGACCGCGCCATTGAAGTTCTTTTTGGTGATGATATTCACAACACCGGCGACGGCATCAGCGCCGTAAACAGCAGACGCGCCGTCTTTGAGTACTTCGATACGCTCGATCAGTGCACTGGGAATCATGTTGAGATCCACTGACGAATTCGCACCGGTACCACCGTTCACAATTCTGCGACCGTTCAGCAGGACCAACGTTCGATTGATACCCAGTCCCCGGAGATTGGTCTGGGCAGTGCCGTAACCGTTGCTGGTCCAATAGGCATTTGTGGAATTGCCGGCAGGACCCGCCGAGGCGGTCATTTCCTGCAGGAGATCTTCAACATTGGAAATACCCGAATCAAAAATGGCTTCAGCGCCAATGATCGTCACAGGACTTGCGCTGTCCAGCTCGGATCCTTTGATACGCGACCCGGTAACCACGACTTCTTCCAAGGCCGCTGGACGGTCACCGGCGTTTTCGGCGGCATATAAGTCGTTGCAACCGACACTTATGATGCCCGCCAGCACGATGTGTAAGGCAATTTTATTAATACTCATGATTTTGTCCCCCAGATCGAAATCTGCGTAGTTGATTGAAGCAATTGGTTTGTTACTGGTTTTGTCGAGTAGCGCGCTGGATGCGAGAGCCCGTGAAATTGGCCGGACGGCCAGGAAACGGTAAAAGAAGCCTCGACCATTGCGGGTTCGGCAGCGTGCTGTATCGTGAATACATTGGCAATCAAGGCGCACAGCATGGTTTCCCCCCATATTCAGTGCAATGACGTCCGCACTATACCTGTCTAGACAGGTATAGTGCAACTACTGTGCTTATACCCAATCGAAATATGGCCACGCGCCTCCGAATTCGCCTAGCGCACATAGGTCTCGATCCACGCCACCATCCGTGTCAGCACGTCGATGCGGTGGTGCAACTCAGCGACGTTGTGGCGTTCCCGTGGGTAAACGACGAGCTCAGTATCAACGCCATATCGCCGCAGACCTCGGTAAAACTGCCGACTTTGGCCGATCGGATCGATGTCGTCGTCTTCGCCAATCAGGATTAGCGCGGGCGTTTGCGCGTTCTTGATATACGTCATTGGCGACATCCGCACGAAGTCGTCGAGATTCTCGTAAGGCGTTCCCAGAAACCAGGTGTCGTAGGCATTGATCTCTGCTGTTTCAGTTCCGTATTCCACCGCCAGATCCGTCATCGCAGCGCCCACCACGGCCGCCTTGAAACGATTTGTCTGTGTAACCGCCCAGGCCGACATGTAACCGCCGTAAGACCAGCCGGCTATTGCCAGCCGATCGGCGTCCGTTACCTTCTGCTCAATGAGAAAGTCGACACCGGCCATGGCATCCCGAAAGTCAGCGCCGCCCCAATCGCGCCGATTGGAACGAACAAAATCGAGGCCGTAGCCGGTTGAGCCACGAATATTGGGCGCAAGCACCGCAAATCCCTCCGCAACAAGGATTTGCGCCCAGTTATTGATACTGTTTGACCATCGCCCTGTCGGTCCACCATGAATTAACAACACGGTTTTCCAGCCCTTCTTCGGCTTCGCCGTCGACACAGGTTCGAAAAGCGCCGCCTCAATTTCAACCCCACCTTCAGCACTGAAGCGTATGAGCCTGGGCGCAACCAATGTCGGCGATTCGTTGTTCAGCTGACTGATTTGCCGCACGCCTAATGCGTCCCGGATCCACAACTCCTGCGGGTCGACAGCGCTCTCGCTGACAAATGCGGTGGTGGGTCCGGCAACATCAAATGCTGAGATTGAACGGCCCGGAAGTGATGGCTGTTCCTGTATTTTCCCATCGATCGCGACGTGTGCGAGATAGTCGCCAAATCCATTGGCAGCCAAAATCCACAGCCCACCGTCATCCGCCCAATGGTAATCCGTGATCATTCGACTCGTGGTTTGATCGGTCAGATTTAGAACCGCTCCTCCGTCCAGCGGCTGCAAGTACATTCCATAGGGTATGGGCCCGCCGTCCGATGAACCTATGTATGCTAGGAAACGGTTGTCTGGCGAAATAGAGAGCTTACTCACAGGTCCATCAGGTCGGGCCAGTTCGTGCATATTCAGGCTGTCAACGTCAATCGTAAAGAATCGATCGGTGAGCAACTCCACTACGGAGCTGTCGGTCGCAGAAGCGACGAGGCTGCTGCCATCGGGTCGCCATGTGAATGCCGAGACGCGCCAGGTCCCATTTGTTAGACAGGTGTTTTTGCCGGACCCGATGTCGACGAGCCGCAATCGCACCGGCCGGTTCGATTCACTGACAACGACTTCGTCATCCTTGTTGTTCGCAGTGCTACTTTCCTCGTCGGGATCGGGACCTGCGGACGTATAGGCAATGCGCCTGCCGTCCGGTGACCACTGGAAGTCGCCGATATTTCCCTGCCCCTGCGCAATGGGCTGTGGCTCCCCGCCGCTCATAGACAGGACATAAAGCTCGGTCTTCTCATCATCGCGTGTTGACAGATATGCCAGATGCATGCCGTCCGGTGACCATCGGGGATGCTGGTTCGAGGTTCCGGCCCATGTGATTTGGCGAAATTGATCAACGTCGGATTCGTATAACCAAATATTTTTCGCTAACCCCTCCTCTGTTACCGGCTCTGTGACCACTACCGCCAGTCGCTCCCCGTTCGCGGACCACGCAAGCTCGCCAAGTTCATAACGATGAATGAGCTGCTCCGGCGCCAGCGTGGTCTCAGCTGAGGCGACGTTCGGCACGGCGAAAATCAGCACTGCTATTTGAAATAGTGCATAGATACGCATTGCTGCCGGCTCCCCGCGTTGAGTTTGAAGGTTATTGAGCGTATCGTACTTGTCTAGACAAGTATAGATAACTATAGGTCTTACCCGGTTACCACGGGCAAGTGTTTGTATTGAAAGTGAATTATCGGAGTGACCTGTGAAAGCGCAACGACTGGCTCAACCAAGACCATCCATATTCGCACCAACCGGAACGACATTGACCGCGAAGCAATGGAGTACCGAGGCGCCACTCAGGCTATTGATGAATAACCTTCACCCGGATGTCGCCGAGAATCCGGATGAGCTGGTGGTTTACGGGGGTATAGGCAAGGCAGCACGGAATTGGGCGTGTTACGACAAGATTATTGAGACGCTGACCGACCTGGAGTTCGACGAAACATTGATTATCCAGAGCGGCAAACCGGTTTTCGTGGCCAAGACCCACGAGGGCGCGCCGCGGGTGCTTATTGCCAACTCCAACCTTGTCCCCAAATGGGCGACGTGGGAAAAATTCAACGAACTCGATCGAGCGGGGCTCATGATGTTTGGTCAGATGACCGCCGGCTCGTGGATCTACATCGGCAGCCAGGGAATTGTTCAAGGCACCTACGAGACTTTCGTGGAAATGGCGCGCCAGCATTTCAACGGGGATCTGACAGGCAAATGGATACTTACAGCGGGATTGGGTGGCATGGGCGGTGCTCAACCCCTCGCGGCATCGCTGGCCGGCGCCTGTAGCCTGAACATTGAATGTCAGGAAAGCCGCATCGACTTTCGCCTCAAAACAGGATATCTCGACCACAAAGCGTCATCCCTGGACGAAGCGATGCGCATGATTCGAGAGTTCACACGAAGCGGGGATGCCAAATCCGTCGGTCTGCTGGGCAACGCGGCGGAACTCCTTCCCACGATGCTTGCGCAAGGCATTCGACCTGATGCCGTTACGGATCAGACCTCTGCACACGATCCTGCTCATGGATATTTGCCTATAGGCTGGACTGTTGAGCAATGGCTCAGGACCCAACAGTCCGACAAAGCACGCGTGGCGCGCGAAGCCAAGAAATCGATGGCCATACACGTCAGCGCAATGTTGGAGTTTCATCGAATGGGAATTCCCGTTTTCGACTACGGCAACAATATTCGACAGATGGCCAAGGATGAAGGCGTAAAGGACGCCTTCGATTTTCCTGGCTTCGTGCCAGCATACATACGGCCCCTGTTTTGCCGCGGCGTGGGGCCATTCCGTTGGGTTGCTTTGAGCGGTGATCCGGAGGACATCTACAAGACGGACCAGAAGGTGAAAGAGCTGATACCCGACGACCCACACTTGCACAGGTGGCTGGATATGGCTCGGGAGCGCATTGAATTCCAGGGACTACCGGCCCGTATATGCTGGGTCGGGCTTGGACAACGTCACCGATTGGGACTGGCATTCAACGAAATGGTGGCGAGCGGCGAGCTCAAAGCGCCGATCGTTATCGGCAGAGACCACCTCGACAGCGGAAGTGTCGCGAGCCCGAATCGGGAAACCGAGGCAATGCGCGACGGCAGCGATGCCGTATCCGACTGGCCGCTGCTCAATGCTTTGTTGAACACCGCCAGTGGCGCAACCTGGGTATCCATCCATCACGGTGGTGGTGTTGGCATGGGCTATTCACAGCACGCCGGCGTTGTCATCGTCGCCGACGGGACAGAGTCGGCGGCTGAAAAATTACGCAGGGTGCTCTGGAACGATCCGGCCTCGGGCGTTTATCGCCACGCCGACGCCGGCTACCAGGAAGCGATTGATTGCGCCAGAGAAAATGGCTTGCGAATTCCTATGATGGACACCTAGACGCTGCTCGTCCAAATCCACTTCCGCTTGCCGTAGCTCTTTTTCACCGTCGGTGTGAGTTACTTCGTCGCCTCAATAAGTCGCAATGTTCCCAACACGGTGTTGACATGACGGTGCTCTCGAACACGGCCCGCGCCGGCCTCACGAATATAGCCTGGTAGTCGCCCTTCGACGCTGTCCTGGGTTGTCGCGAAGCCATCCAGCCCTTGTACAAAATAGAACAGCATTCGCATCAGCACATTGGAGGGTTTTCCCCAGTCGCAGATGTACAGGCGCCCGCCCGGTTCCAGGACGCGCACCACCTCCTGCAATACGGAGCGCTTTTGTTTTGGTAGCAGGTGATGGAAAAACAAACTCGAAATAACGCACTGCAATGAATTGTCTGGCAAGGGAATGTCGCTTGCGTTCGCTTCGATGAACTCAATTTCGACATGGGTATCGATCGCTTTCTGGCGCGCCTGATCGAGTATCGCCGGGTCCGCATCCAGTCCGATGACCCTTGCATCCGGGTGCTGTTGTTTCGCCATTACGGTAAGAGTGCCGGTTCCACAACCAAGATCTAGAACGACGGTGTCTCCTAGTATTTTCGCAGCATCAACAATTTGTCCCTTCACAAGGCGCTCACGCGTTGTGAGCCGAACGACGGGATCGTAAAATCGCGTAAGCGCGTTGAAACGCAACGCGGGAATAATATTACCGGACATTACTATTTTCCTGATTGGGCTCGACCTTCACCGCGTCAGGCTCTATGGCAAGTTCGTTCGGCACAAATCCGGCAATCACGGCCTGCGGTGGCCAACGGCCGTTTGTGACACCGCGGGGCATCATTATTCGTGCGGTGCTGCATGCTCATGACTTGGCTCATCAATGACCGGACGCGATGAACTATGGGTATGAACAACCATCCAATTTCCGTCGACGCGTCGAAACAGGAACGTCTGGTAGCCGCGACCTTGTTTGCGACTTTTGTCACTTTTCACAACAGCCTTGTATTCGAAATCGGCGACCGCCCACGCGAAGTCACCCTCAATGTGCGTCTCAATATTCGAAAACATGACGTCAAAGCCGTCGAACGCATCGCTCTCGGGGACGACATGATGTTCAATCAGGTCTGTAAGACTAGTGTTCTGTCCTCCCGACTCGACGTAACGGGCACCTTCGAAGTCCAGAAAATATTGACGAAATGGCTGCCCGTCACCTTCTTCCCAACCCTTTTCGATCGCATGAATAATTCCGATCAGTGCTGCGCTATCATCTCGTTGCGCCTGCACTGCGGTTGAAGAAAACAATTGGCTGATAAACAAAACGACAGCGTAACAGGCAACACGCATTCGACTATGTTTTCGATCTGATCGTGCTGGTAATGGGTTCATTGTTTGCTTCCTAAGTTGTTTTTCGTCGCGGCGGATTGCCGAAACCTGGATCGCTACTCACGCGTGCAGCGATTGTGCCTTTCGGTGCGTTGTACCAACCCGGATCGTTGAAGTCTGCACGTCCCAGGTTGTCGCGGACTTTCACGGTGGTAAACATACCGCCCATCTCGATGTTTCCGTAAGGCCCTTTGCCGGTCATCATGGCCAACGTATTCTCCGGGCCGGTGTGGCCCATTTCGACATGATCCTGGTGCTCGGCCATTCCGTCCTGTCCCATGGCCATGAATCCCGGCAACATCTTCTTGATCTCAGCATCAATGCCGCTTTGATCGACGCCCAGGGTGTTCGGAATTTCATGTCCCATGGCGTTCATGGTGTGATGGGCCATATGGCAATGAAACGCCCAGTCGCCGGGGACAGCAATAAACTCTATGTCCCGAATTTGCCCAACGCCGACGATCTCCGTCGTTTCCGATCGCCATTGCGACTTGGGCCATCGACCGCCATCCGATCCGGTAACCCAGTACTGCACGCCGTGCAGATGAATCGGATGATTCCACATGGAAAGATTCGCCATGCGGATACGGACGCGCTCGCCGGTGCGCGCCACTATCGGTTCAATGGCTGGAAAAACTTTGCTGTTAAAGGTCCACAAATCGAAATCGAGCATAATGGCGGGATCCGGGCGATACGTGCCGGGGTGTAATGCCCAGTTGTGTAACAAGAAACAATAGTCGCGATCGATGTGTTCCTGTTCGCTGTTCCTGGGATGAATGATGAACATCCCCATCATACCCACGGCCAACTGCGTCATTTCGTCCGCATGTGGGTGATACATGTGGCTACCGTGTTGTTTCAGCGTGAACTCGTAGGCGAAGGTTTCACCGGGTTTGATTTGCGGCTGGTTCAGGCCTCCGACCCCGTCCATGCCACTCGGCAAGATAAGCCCGTGCCAGTGGATGGTGGTGTGCTCCTTCAATCCGTTGGTAACCAGAATTCGTACCCTATCCCCCTCGACGGCCTCGATTGTCGGACCCGGCGTACTGCCGTTATAGCCCCAACACTTCGCACGGCTGCCGGGCGCGAACTCGTGGTCCACTTCTTCAGCCACCAGGTGAAATTCCTTCACTCCGTTTTTCATCGTGTAAGGCAGTGTCCAGCCATTGAGTGTGCGCGTCGGCAAAAAGGCGTCATTGGGATTGGCCGAGGGCGCGCGCGGTGCTTGTGCCGCGTGAACGTCACCACTCACGGAACCTACTGTGGCCGCCAGTGCGCCGGCGCCGGTATAACTTAGAAAATCACGTCGTGACGTCACTGTGAACCTCCCTCATGGTGTTGCTCGTTTTCGTCGACTTCGTTCGCCGTGTCCGATTTCTTCATCGAGTGACCGGAGTGGTCCATGGGTTTCGAGGAATCCGTTGGTTGGTGACCCGAATGGTCCATCGGAGCCTCATTCTGGCCGTCCATTTCCATGTCCATCGACGGCACGTCCATCGCGCCGTGCCCTGAGTGATCCATCCCTCCGGTCACCGGCTGAACAAATTCCTGCACGTCGATGCGCTCCTCGCGAATCTGCGCGTTGCTCGGCAAAGCGGCACCCGTTGCCAAACTCAAGTCGACGCGGGCCAGCCAGTAGTCGCGGATTGTTTCGAGATACCCCTGATAAGCGTCGTACTCGTCTTGTTTCAGTGCGATGAGCTCAAAGATACCGATCAACATGAAGTTGACCTCTTCTTGACCACGCGCCACTGTTTCGATGCGCTGTGGAATCAGTCCAGTCCGATATTCTTCGATGCGCGCTCGAGCATTCACAAGGTTCGCGTACGCCAATCGCACACTGTTGTCGACAGCAATGGCGGTTTCACGCACGGCATAAACGGCGATCTGTAACTCGGCGTCCGCTCGCAACAGCAGGTCTTTGTGTTGATTAAAAATCGGGATTTCCCAGTCAACGGTGGGGCCGGTTAATTTGACGCCGTCCGTTTCACGTTCGCGTTCAATGCCGACATCCAACTCCCCCAGCCACCGCGTCCAGTTGACCACGCCCAGCTGATCGGCCAACACGTCCGCTCGGGTGCGGGCTGCCGCAAGATCCAGCCGAGCGTCCTTCGCTAACGCAATGAGGCTGCTGAGTTCGTCCTCCGTCTTGATTGGCAGTCGCAACGCGGCGGGTGCGACCCAATTGGCACCGACGGAGAGACCCAGCATTCCCGCTAACTCGGTTCGAGCACCGAATGCCGCCGCTTCTGCATCAAGTGCGGCTAGCCGGGCAGCCGATGCCGCCGTACGTTCCAGTGCGAGTTCCCGTGGCGTCAGGTTGCCGGCATCGCTAAACCGCTGGGCCAGCGCTGCGGATAACCCACCGGCTTTGGCGATCTGCGCCCGCAATGCCGCCACCTGTTGTGTGCCGACGTATTGGTAGTAGGCTCGCTCAGTTTCCGCCGCGACCGTCAGGACTTCAGCCCCGACCGATTGTTTGAGCGCCGCGAACGTCCCACGTGACAATCGTGTGCGGGCTCGCAAAGTGATCAAGTCGGTAAACGAGGCGACCAGACCCAACGTGATCTGATCGAGCTCGCCCGCGGCGCTCGAGTCCAGGAACGCGCCGGAAATAATGGGATTCCGAATCCGGCCCGCCTCGTAGATGTCGGCGGCGCCAAACCCCAAGGTCGCGTAGGTCGCTTGCAAGCGAGGATTGTTCATCAGCGCGATGCGCACCGCACTGTCCGATGACAAAGGTGTCTCCGTCAGTGACTCTAGCAGCTCATCCGTTTTCGCCTCGACCGCTTGTCCGCGATCGGCGAGCAACGTATTCACGTCGCCCCGACCGAGATCGGACGGTACACTGGCGCATCCGCTCACGGCCAAGATCGCGAGTGCCGCGTACCACCGCGGGTTAGTTAGATCATCAATCATGCATAGAACTCCGCTGGCGCGCGCTCATCGGAACCGCGAGGCTAGTGTTCATGCTCGTGGCCGTCATCGTGCGGCGGCTCCTCTGTCTTGGGTTCATCATGGTCATGTGTGCTGTGATCGTGGGTGGGCGCATCGGGCGCATCATCATGATCATGGCCTGCGGTGTCATCACCTTCCGCGTGGTGGCCCATGCCGGCAGCACTGGCCAAAAGCGCCTGATAGCCGTCGGCATCCAGGTCCGGCAGCGTCGTCATAAAGGCGACCACCGGCCACAACGCATCATCGTCGTGGGTCGCGCCCCAGGAAGGCATACCGGTCATTTTGATGCCGTGTTTGGTGACCCAGAACAGTTCGGCGGGATTCATGTGTTCTGCGGACTCGGCAAGGTTGGCTGCGGCGGGGTTCAGCCCCTGCCCCACGGCTTCGGGGTCTTTACCCGGTGCGCCATGGCAACCGACGCACATGGCCGCGAAATCGTTCGCACCGGCGCGAGCCATCGTGGGGTCGCTTAGATTCGGTACCTGAACGTCATTTGATTGCCGTTCAATGGAGGCGTGAGAGGTGGTCGATAGCAGCCAGTGCACCAAGCCGCTGTGCGGTGTGCTCGCGCGTACGTCGTAGATTCCGGAATACGCAAACGCAACGGCACCCAGGATTGCGAGCGCCGCCACGACCAGCAGGGTCGAAATAATTTTCATGTCATTCTCCGTCGTTATTCGTGATGCATGTGGTTTGCTTGACACCAAATTCACGCGTCAGCAAAGGACACAATGACGGCCAGATATTCGACCCAACGCGCGGGTTCAGCGTGAATCGAGGTGTGCGGCCGAAATCATCTAGACAGTGAGAATGGGAGGTCGGAAGAGCACGTACCGTGACGGACCCACACGAAACGCATCTGCTTGGGGGGGGAAATGTGGATCGCGCCCGGTAAACGCCAGGCCATCGGTGAGGGTCGCCATCGCAACGGGGCTGCAACTGGACAGGACGCACATCGCTCCGCAACCATCGCAACAAGGGCATAAGCTGTCAGCGGACACATCGTCACTGGCGGCGCTGATGTGCATTGAATGGTGCATCGGCACTTTGGCGTCGGCCATAGTCGCCATAGCAGTGGCATCATGATGGCGCGCATGGGCATCGACCACAGCGATAGCTACCGCGCTGGAATCGCCGCCGTCTTGCCCGCACGGCGCGCTTACACTCGCCCATGATGAAAGTGGCAAGGCCAGAATCAGCAGGCAAATAATGTATGTGCGCGCACATTTCATCAGTTTGAGCGTAGCCGTTTCCGGTCTGCAGTACAATTACAAACTCGTAATCTGTATTCACGGTTCCCCGCTGGCGCGACTGCACACTGTGGTCAAGTATGCGGTCCAGGGAGCGGCATTGGCTGAAGCTGCACACGAGGCCGGCTTTCAGGCGCCGCCCACATGAGCAAAGCGTTCCGACAGATGCTCGGATCTGCGCCGTCTGCGTTGTTTGCCAAAAGCTGTCGTTTTTGTCGAGTAGTTCGACCAACGATCCGTGGGTAGCAGTTGACGATGTGCCGTCATACGCTTCTGCGTGATCTACGCCCATTTTTCATTCGTCCTGTACGTCGCTGTTCTCATCGCCGTGTCCAGTCCGGGTTTCGGCTCGAATCCTCGCATACCCGTGTTGAACTAGCGTTCACACGTGGCGCGTCAGATTGCGCTGGTGGATGATTCCTCCGCGCCACGCGACAGCTTCAGCGACGCGCACAGACAAACGCAGCACATCCGTTGACCTGTATGCAGCATACAGCTCCTATTATCAACAGCTTGATAGAGTGGAATCGTCAATCATGCTAGCCGCCACGGGAAACATCGATATCGCCGACACGGCCATCGTGGCGTCAGTCATCCTGCGCCGCTGCTGCCGGCGGTGGCGTCCGGACGTTGCCAACACGCAAGTGGCGGGGACCATCTCATTCCATACTAGAGATTCCGTGGGTTTACCTTATGCAAGCGAGTGCGAGACCTCGCCATGAGTGTATCGAAGCTGCAATTGCGTCAGCACGTGCGTGGGCGAACGCGGGTCGTCGATGCCACCAACCTAGTTCGGCTGCAACTGGAGCTAGCGCGGGTCCGGAACGAAATCAAGTCGCTAGAGGATATCGAGCGACGCTTAGGGGGCGCCTTGAAAAACTGGGACCGAGAAGCGCGCGCTGGATTGGTCGGTCATTCGAGAATGAGACCGATTGAACCGTTTCCCACAATTCACTAATCGCCCATCCCGACAAAGACGACGAACGTCAATCGCTGGGACGGATTGAGCGCCACGGCAACCGCGTAAACGACTCAAGCGGTGGCCGACATGCCGCGGGATTTCGTCGCCGACTGGCCGAGCCGGCCCATCGAACCGACATTTTGATACTTTCCCTGAATCTGCAAACCGTCGTTTGTCATGGCCAGACGTTCGACCAATGGACAGAGTTCTCCGTCGACTGGCGATGGATCGCCCATGGCGCGCCAAGCCAAGATCGCCTGACCGATGCGTTCCTCGGTTGCCGCGAGCTCCGCAATTCGAGCCCGGACGCGCGCCAGTCGATCTGCAACCATGGACTTCACCATCTCGCAGGGATCGCGGTCGTTGTCGGCCGAATCTAAGATGCGCTTGATGTCGCCGATGGTCAGGCCGAATGCCTGCGCGCGACGAATAAAAGCGATACGCCTAATGTCGGTGCCGGAAAAACATCGGTAACCGTTGTTAGGGTCTTTGCGCGAATTTATCAATCCAATGCGCGCATAGTACCGAACGGTAGCGGGTGTCACCGCGGCCCGTCGGGCCAGATCGGCTACATGCAATGAACCCTCAAATCGCGTTGAACTTTCATACATTTTCAGCCCCTCTGCACCCTCAATTGGCGCAACTGTTGTCGGTAATCTTCGTTAAATCGATAGCACACGTTACCGCGGCTTTCGTGTTCCCTCTTGTTCGCCGATCACCTAAGTCTGCTCTTGGCCGGCCAAAAACGCCGGAGACCCACGAGCCTTCCGCCATCCCGCTTGCTCACGGAGTGGAAGGCTTACCCGGGCCACCGCGAGATTCAGTTACAATAACGGTCGGTTGCTGACCCAGGCGTGACGTGAGCATTACGATTTTGTAATGTTGCGGTCATGGTGCTGGAAGCCCGTCCGGACTAATCTGGCTATGGCTTTTCACCGGGCGTATCGGTGGCACCAGCCACTATCGAACTTATTGCGGACCGCACATGAAAATCCTGATCGTCGAGGACGAGACAAAGATGAGTGAGTACCTTCGGCAAGGGCTCACTGAGGCCGGATTCATCGTTGACCTTGCTCAAAACGGACTGGACGGAAATCACCTCGCCATGACCGAAGCGTACGATCTGATCATTCTCGACGTCATGTTGCCGGACGTCGACGGCTGGAAGATTTTGGGCACGTTGCGAGCGGCAGGCAGCAAGGTGCCGGTGTTGTTTCTCACGGCTCGGGACGGCATAGAAGACAGAGTCAGGGGACTTGAGGCGGGCGCCGACGATTATCTTGTCAAGCCCTTCGCCTTTGCGGAATTGCTGGCGCGCGTGCGTACATTGCTACGGAGGGGTGCAGTATCGTCGACTGAAATCGAACTGACAGTTGCCGACCTGAAGATTGACTTGATGCGACGGCGGGTATCACGCGCGGGTCAACGCATCCAGCTTACGGCCAAAGAGTTCGCCCTGTTGGAACTTCTAATTCGTCACCAGGAGGAGGTGTTGCCCCGCTCCCTAATAGCATCTCAGGTGTGGGACATGAACTTCGATAGCAACACCAATGTCATTGATGTCGCGATCCGCCGCCTGCGCGCGAAGATTGACGACGCGTTCGATCGAAAGCTCATCCATACCGTGCGTGGCATGGGCTATACGCTCGATGCCTCAAACGAACGTTGAGCGGATCTTTGCGACGCCCTCTATCTCTTGCCGCGCGGCTCACCCTGTTATTTGGTGTCGCCTCGGCCATTGTGTTCCCAATCTTTGGCTGGGTGATCGTGCAGTCGACCGAAGGCCATTTCGAGGCCGAAGATCTCGACGAACTCGAGGTCATTGCCGATGCCGTCCGAGCAGTCTTGATCGGCGGCGGAGGGGCGAATCCGCTCGGTAACCTCGAACAACGATTCGACGATATTCTCGTCGGGCATCACGAAGCGTCGCTGTCTGTGGCCACACAGGACGGACGGGCAATCTATGCGAGTGAGACACCCGATTTGTCCAGGGTCACTCGAACCGCTGGCGCTCGTGCGAATCAAAGCGACATTCAACAATGGGCCGATGAAGATCACAGCTACCGCGGGTTGATCCAGTCAGTGCGCGATGAGACGAAAACCGATGCGGTATTTACTGTCATCGTGGCAGTACCCATCGACCATCATCTGCGTTTTCTTGAGCACTTTCGGCGGAGTCTGTTGCTTACAGTTACCGGTAGTATTGCGTTCATGGGATTCATGGGTTGGCTCGCGGTTCGCTGGGGTCATGCCCCACTGCATGACATGGTTGCCCATATCCGCCGCATCAGCACCAACGAGTTGAGCACTCGGCTCGAACCGGACGCCGTGCCTGGTGAAATATCGGAACTTGCGATTGCCTT
>Ga0224500_10000688_pt1 | contig 22009 bp, 21 predicted proteins | sample SF_Oct11_sed_USG_FD_168126 | JGI IMG/M metagenome (GOLD analysis project Ga0224500, IMG submission 168126) | Sediment microbial communities from San Francisco Bay, California, United States - SF_Oct11_sed_USGS_4_1 | ecosystem: Environmental > Aquatic > Marine > Sediment | place: USA: California... | reverse complement strand
TGTCCGTCGAGGGTGCGGCGAACCTGCCCTACGCAATCCCCGCGGTGCACGTGGACCTGCACTCGCCGAAGGTCGGGGTGCCCGTGCTCTGGTGGCGCTCGGTAGGCTCGTCGCAGAACGCCTTCACGACCGAGTCGTTCATCGATGAACTGGCCGCCACCGCCGGCAAGGACCCGGTCGAGTACCGGCGAGCTTTGCTGGCGAAGCACCCGCGCCACCTCGGCGTGCTCGAACTCGCCGCGAAGCAGGCCGGCTGGGGCACGCCGCTCGCCGCCGGCAAGCCGGGCGAGAAACGCGGCCGCGGAATCGCAGTGCACGAGTCCTTCCGCAGCTTCGTCGCGCAGGTGGCCGAGGTGACGGTGAAGGCGGACAACACGTTCACCGTCGACCGCGTCGTGTGCGCGATCGACTGCGGCATTGCGGTCAATCCCGACAACGTGCGCGCGCAGATGGAAGGCGGCATCGGCTTCGGGCTGTCGGCCGCGCTGTTCGGCGCTATCACGCTCAAGGACGGCGCCGTGGAGCAGTCGAACTTCCACGACTACCGCATCCTGCGCATCGACGAGATGCCGCGCGTCGAGGTCCACATCGTCGCGTCGACCGCCGCGCCGACGGGCGTGGGCGAGCCCGGGGTGCCGCCGGTCGCGCCGGCCGTCGCCAACGCGATCGCCGCCGCCACCGGCAGGCGCCTGCGCAGCCTGCCGCTGAAGCTCGCCTGAGCATCGCTCCGTTACGCCGCCCGTGATCGCGCCGCCGTACGCTGTCCCCCTCGTCCCCGCGTGGCCTGCCCGCGAGGGTTGCGATCGGGGAGCGGCCAAGCGGCGCCGCCCCACGATCTCCGTCGTCCCCGCGAAGGCGGGGACCCAGCGTCTTTTCATTCCGAAGACACTGGGTCCCCGCCTTCGCGGGGACGACGATGGAGAGGTCGAGGAAATTTCGCACCGGCGCTTGCGTGGGGACGACGAAGCTGCGTTGCGACCGCCGCGACTGCGCGCCGCGGATCGCTGAGCGCATGCACACGCCCGCCGGCTTCATTCCGGGTCACGCGCTGCCGTCGATCCTGCCTGCGGAGGCGCGCATCTTCGCGTTCCGCGAGGCGAAGCTCGCGGTCGCGGGCACCGACGCGGCTCCGGCGGTCCCCACGCTCGCCGAAGCGACGGCCGCGGGACTCTCGGGCCCGCACTTCATGCTGGGGACGCTCGACGGCGTGCCCTGCGTGGCGCAGACGCTCGCCGACGACGCGCCCGAGCCGCCGGGCTTGCGCTTCGCCGGCCTGCGCGCGCTGTTCTTCCTGCTTCCGGAGCCGCTGCTCGCGACCGCGGCGCGCGCGTTCCAGATCGTCGAGTTCGACCGCACGCACCGCCACTGCGGCCGCTGCGGAGCGGCGACGCGCGACAAGCCCGACGAGCGCGCGAAGCAGTGCAGCGCGTGCGGCCACGTCGTGTTCCCGCGGGTGTCGCCGGCGATGATGGCGCTCGTCACCCGCGGACGCGAGATCCTGCTCGCGCGGGCGCACCGCTTCCCGCCGGGCATGTTCAGCGCGCTCGCCGGCTTCGTCGAGCCCGGCGAGACGATCGAGGACTGCATCGTGCGCGAGGTGCGCGAGGAAGTCGGCATCGAGGTGGGGCGGCTCGCCTACTTCGCCTCGCAGTCGTGGTCGTTCCCGCACTCGCTGATGATCGCGTTCACCGCCGAGTACGCCGGCGGCGAGATCCGCTGCGACGACGCCGAGATCGCCGAAGCGCGCTGGTTCCGCGCCGACGCGATGCCGCCGTTGCCTCCCTCCGTCTCGATCGCGCGACGGCTGATCGACGAGACCGCAGCGCGCCTGCGCGCCTGACGCCCCTCCCCTTCCACGCAACGGAGCACAATCGATGGCAAAGTACGCATTCGGACACCCGGTGAAGCTCGGCCACGGCGCGGCGCGCGAGGCGATCGTCGCCGCCCTCGCCGAGGAGGGCTTCGGCATCCTGAGCGAGATCGACGTGGCCGGCACGCTGAAGAAGAAGCTCGGCCTCGACGTGCCGCCCTACGTCATCCTCGGCGCCTGCAACCCGGGCTTTGCGAGCAAGGCGCTCGCCGCGGAGCCGCAGATCGGCGCGCTGCTGCCGTGCAACGTCGTCGTGCGCGACGACGACGCCGGCCGCACCTTCGTCGAGTTCATGGACCCGCACGCGGTGCTGGGCCTCGTCGGGCGCGCCGAGATCGAGCCGATCGCCGACGAGGTGCGCGCCAGGCTGCAGCGCGCGCTCGCGAAGCTCCCGGCCGCCTGAGTCGCACGAAGACGGGCTGCTAGAATGCGGGACCCCGCGAACGCCCCGCCGATGTCCGTTCCCGCCCTGCTCCGCCTGCTCGCCGCTGCGTTCGTCCTCGCGACGGCGCAGGCGGTCGCGCAGCCGAAGGAGGAGCCGGCGCCGCCGCTGCCCGCCGAGTACTCGGAGGAGGCGCGGCGCGCGTACGCGAGCGGCCTCGCGCAGGCGCGCGCGCTCATGGCCGAGAAGCGACACGCGGAGGCTATCAAGCGGCTCGACGAGCTCGTGGCCCAGCGCCCGCGCGAGGCGCAGGCGCGGTTCATGCGCGCCGTCGCGCTCGCGGACTCGGGGCGCACGGCGGAGGCGACTTCGGCGCTGCAGGCGCTGGCCGCCGACTTCCCCGAGTTGCCCGAGCCGCGCAACAACCTCGCCGTGATCTACGCCGCGCAGGGGAACTACCCGCTGGCGCGCGCCGAGCTCGAGCTCGCGCTCGCCACCGCGCCGGACTACGCGGTGGCGCGCGAGAACCTCGGCGACGTCTACGCGCGCATGGCCGCGCTCGAGTACGAGCGCGCCGCCGCGCTCGACAAGACCAGTCGTGGCGCCGCACAGAAGCTGAAGCTGGTGCGCGAGCTGCTCGCCGCGCCCGCCGCCCAATAGCCAACTTACGTCAAGGAGCCGCACCCGATGCTGAAGCACGTCCTGGCCGTCGCCGCCATCGCCCTCGCCCCTGCCGCGCAGGCCGCCAATCCGGTCGTCGAGCTCGACACCACCGCGGGCAAGATCCGCATCGAGCTCAACGCCGCTGCGGCGCCGAAGACCGTCGCCAACTTCATCGACTACGTGAAGGCGAAGCACTACGACGGCACGGTGTTCCACCGCGTCATCGACGGCTTCATGATTCAGGGCGGCGGCTTCACCGCCGATCTCAGGCAGAAGCCGACGCGCCCGCCGGTGGTCAACGAGGCCGAGATGTCGAGCAAGGCCGGCCTGCTGAACGTGCCCGGCACGATCGCGATGGCGCGCACGCCCGACCCGAACTCGGCGACCGCGCAGTTCTTCATCAACGTGAACGACAACAAGTCGCTCAACTTCCGCTCCCCCGACCCGCAGGGCATCGGCTACACCGTGTTCGGCAAGGTGACCTCGGGCCTGGACGTCGTTCAGAAGATCGCCAAGGTCCCCACCGGCAGCGCCGGCATGCACCAGAACGTCCCCAAGGAACCCGTCGTCATCAACTCGGCGGTCGTCGTCGAGGCCAAGTAGGAGCGCCCCATGAAGAAGGTCCGCCTCGACACCACGCTCGGCGCCGTCGTCCTCGAGCTCGACGACGCCAACGCGCCGGCCACCGTCGCCAACTTCCTGCAGTACGTGGCCGACGGCCACTACGACGACACGCTGTTCCACCGCGTGATCCCCGGCTTCATGGTTCAGGGCGGCGGCTTCGCGCCCGGCATGAACCAGAAGCGCACGCGCGCTCCGGTGGCCAACGAGGCGGGCAACGGGCTGAAGAACCGCAAGTACACCGTCGCGATGGCGCGCACCGGCGAGCCGCACTCGGCGACCGCGCAGTTCTTCATCAATGTCGCGGACAACGACTTCCTCGACTACAAGGGCCCGAGCCCGCAGGGCTGGGGCTACTGCGTGTTCGGGAAGGTCGTCGAGGGCAGCGACGTCGTCGACGCGATCGCCAAAGTGCCCACGGGGAGCAGCGGCTTCCACCAGGACGTGCCGCGCTCCGACGTGGTGATCCGCAAGGCCGAGGCGATCGCGTAGCGGCGCCTGGCGCGATGCGTCCGACGCTCCTCGCCTCGGACCTGCACCTGTCCCCCGAGAGGCCGGCGCTCGCGTCGGCCTTTCGCACCTTCTGCGCGGGGCCGGCGCGGAACGCCGCGGCCGTCTACCTGCTGGGCGACCTGTTCGACTGGTGGATCGGCGACGACCAGCTGCGCGATCCGTTCGACGCGGCGGTCGCCGAGGCGATTGCAGGCGTCGTGCGAGCGGGCGTGCCCGTTCACGTCGCGCACGGCAACCGCGACTTCATGCTGGGGGCGGAGTTCGCGGCGTCGACCGGCATCGCATTCCTCCCCGAGCAGGCCGTCGTCGACCTCGGGGGAACGCCGACGCTCGTCTCGCACGGCGACGAGCTGTGCACCGGCGACGTCGACTACCAGCGCTACCGCGCGCGGATGCGCGATCCCGCCACGCAGCGCCGGCTGCGGCGGCTGCCCGGCTTCGTGCGCCGCTGGCTCGCGCGGCGCCTGCGCGCGCGCAGCCGCGACGCGACCTCGCTCAAGCCCGAGTCGATCCTCGACGTCGACGACGGCGCGGTCGCCGGCGCGTTCCGCCGCTTCGGCGTGGCGCGCATGATCCACGGCCACACGCATCGCCCCGCCACGCACCACGTCGACGTCGACGGCTCGCCGCGCGTGCGCATCGTGCTGCCGGACTGGTGCGAGACGGCGAGGTATCTCGAGGTGGATGAGCGCGGGGCGCGGGTGCGCGACGTGCCCGGAGCGCAGGCGTAGGGAAGGACGGCGAGCGTGCATGACCCGAGGCGTCCCATGAACGGGGACCCGCACTACGCGGCCCTCCAGAACATGTACCTGGCGGCGCCCATCAACGCGTTCTACCGTCCCGCCATCGAGGTGTCCGACGGCGCGGCGACGATCGAGATCGAAGTGTCGGAGAAGCTGTTCCACTCCGCCGGCGCAGTGCATGGCTCCGTCTACTTCAAGATGCTCGACGACGCCGCGTTCTTCGCCGCCAGCTCGCTCGAGAGGGAGGTGTTCATCCTGACGACCTCGTTCACGACCTACCTGACCCGGCCGGTCGCGTCGGGAAGGCTCCGCTCGATCGGGCGCGTGGTCAACCGCACGAAACTGCAGTTCATCGCCGAGGCCGTCGTCTACGACTCGGAGGGCAACGAGGTCGGGCGCGGAAGCGGCGTGTTCGTGCGCGGCAGGCTGCAGCTCAACAAGGCGCGAGGGTACTCGACCTGACTCCTGGCTCTGCGAACGATGGCGCTGGCGTCCCTTGCGCTCGCACCCTCTCGCCCCGGCGCGCCCCTTTCCACGGGTATCCTCGCCGCTCACGCCCCTGACGGCGCCCCGGGGTGATCGCGGGGCCGCGGGGGACAGTCGTGTACGGGCACTTCATGCCGTTCCCCCACCCCTCCGGAGTACCTCATGATCGGATACGTCACACTCGGCACCAATGACCTTCGACGCGCCCAGGCGTTCTACGACGCCCTGCTCGCGGAGATGGGCATCAAGCGACTGATGGAGTTCGGTGATCGCGGCTCCGGCTGGGCTGCCAGCCTGGACCAGCCCATGCTCTGCGTCTTCAAGCCCTACGATGGCCGGCCCGCAACCGTCGGCAACGGCGTCATGGTGGGCCTGTCCGCAGGTTCCCGCGCGACTGTCGACCGGATGCACGCGAAGGCCCTGGAACTCGGGGGCACCGACGAAGGCAAGCCGGGCCTGCGCGCCGAAGGCGGCGACGGTTTCTATGCAGCCTACTTCCGTGACCTGGACGGCAACAAGCTCGACGTCTTCTGCTACGGCTGAGCGCAGGGTGCCTGGCGTATTGCCCCGGTAGCCGGCTTCGCGGAACGCGACGCCGTCCACTGCGTCGCCTGCAGCGTCGAGCCCCAGCTCGAAGCGGCGCCGTTCGCGCATGCGCACGGGCAGCCGTTGTTCGCGATCGAAGGCTCGAAGGGGCGATCCATCGGCCGCACGCTCGACCGGCTGGCGCCCTACGTTCGAGGCGACAGGACGCACGAGGAGTTCGTGCGCTCCAGGGTCGCGTTCGACGTGCAAAGTCCTGCCGCGGGCGTGCCGGGATTCGCCGGCGCCTTCGATCCCAGGAAGGCGCGGACGGAGTACTGGCTGGCCGCCCGGCCGGACGCCGGGCGGCTCGAGCTCAGCAGCGCGCTCGGCAGTCCGTGGGTCACGCAACGGGCGTCCTGGCTGGTGCAATGACCCGCCCCGAGGCCAGGATCCGGTCTGATTCGAGGCAGGACGCTTCCCTCTTCCCGCCCGTCAACCGAGCGCCTGCCCGAAGTCCGCGAGCAGATCCGCTTCGTCCTCGATCCCCAGCGACACGCGGATCAGCCCGTCGGCGATGCCCATCTCGGCGCGGCGCTGCGCGCCCATCTCGTGGAAGATGGTGCACGCGACCGGGATCGCCAGCGTGCGGTTGTCGCCGAGGTTCGACGAGAGCACGGCGACCTTCAGGCGGTCGAGCACGGCGAACACGTCGGCGGCGGGATCGAGCTCGAAGGACAGCAGCGCTCCGTAGTCGCGGAACAGCTCGCGCGCGATCGCGTGCTGCGGGTGCGAGGCGAGCCCGGGATAGTGCACGGCGCGCACGCGGGGGTGCGCCTGCAGCAACGCCGCCAGCGCGCGCGCGTTGGCGCACTGCCGCGCGAGGCGCAGCGCCAGCGTCTCCGCGCCCACCGCGATGTGGTGCGCCTGCTCGGCCGCCAGCGTGCCGCCGAAGTCGCGCAGGCCCTTCTTGCGGATCTGCGTGATGCCCCACATGCGCGCGTCGGCGCCGCGGTAGCCCGGCAGGATGTTGGGGAACTTCGTCCAGTCGAACTCGCCGGTGTCGGTGAGGCTGCCGGCGAGCGCGTTGCCGTGCCCGCCGACGTACTTGGTGAGCGCGTTGACGACGAGCCCCGCCCCGACGGACTTCGGCCGGAACAGCCACGGCGAGGTCATCGTGTTGTCGACGACGTAGAGGATGCCGCGCTCGCGGCACAGCGCGCCGATGCGCGCGAGGTCGGCGACCTGCGTGCGCGGGTTGGCGATCGTCTCGACGAACACGACGCGCGTGGACGGCCGCAGCGCCGCGGCGACGGCCTTGGCATCGGTGGCGTCGACGAAGTCCACCGGCGTGCCGTGCGCGGCGAGCGTGCCGAACAGGCTGTTCGTGTTGCCGAACAGGAAGTGGCTCGCGACCACGTGGTCGCCCCCGCGCAGCAGCGAGAGCAGCGCGGCCGCGATCGCCGCCATGCCGGTCGCGAAGCAGACGGACGCGACGCCGTCCTCCATCGCCGTCACCTTCGCCTCGAGCGCCGCGCTCGTGGGATTGCCCTGGCGGCCGTACGCGTAGCCCGGCTGCTTGCCCTGGAAGACGTCGGCGAGGTCGCGCGCGCGCGCGTAGCCGTATGCGACCGAGAGGTGCAGCGGCTTGTGCAACGCGCCGTGCTCGACGGGGACGTCGCGGTCGGAGTGGAGGATCGCGGTGGTGAAGCCGCGCTTGCCCCGGGACGGGGTCGAGGGAGCGTTCATCGTCGTCCTGCGGTCAGGCCGTTCCTTCCGCCCGCGGGACCGACAAAAAACCCGTCGGGCGCGCGCCGGACGGGTTTCGTGTGCCCCGCCCGGAATCCCCGGGCTGGAGCGGACCTCGCTTTAGCGGCATTTGTCGAGCGCCCGCAAGCTGAAGCTTCAAATCGGCGCTGACACATGGTACCGCAAACCGGGGGACTCGCAACAGCCGCCCGGACGACCGGGCCGGCTGAAGTGCGGTCGCGCGACCTGGCGTCGGCGCCGCTTCGGCCGCGCGCGAAGCAGTCGCCCCGCCCGCTCTTCGTTCCCGCGCAGCCTGTCCTGAGGACTGCAGTCCGGGGCGGGACGACGGCATGGGAAGGGTCCCGAACCTAACCGCCCCCCGCCACGCGGGCCCGGGGCGTCGCATCGGCCTGGTCGGGCTCCTCGCCGCGCCGCTCGTCGCGATCGCCGGCGAGCGCAGCCAGGTAGTCGGCGGTGATGTCGCCGGTGACGTAGCGGCCGTCGAAGCACGACGCCTCGAACTCGGCGAGCCGGGGGTTCGCGCCGCGCACCGCGCGCTTGAGCGCGTCGAGTTCCTGGTAGACGAGCAGGTCGGCGCCGACTTCGCGGGCGATCTCCGCGTCGCTGCGGCCCGAGGCGACCAGCTCGCGCGGCGTGGGCATGTCGATGCCGTACACGTTCGGGTAGCGCACGGGCGGCGCGGCGGAGGCGAAGTAGACCTTGCGCGCGCCGGCGTCGCGCGCCATCTGCACGATCTCGCGCGAGGTCGTGCCCCGCACGATCGAGTCGTCGACCAGCAGCACGACCTTGCCGGCGAACTCGGAGCCGATCGGGTTGAGCTTCTGGCGCACGCTCTTCCTGCGGATCGCCTGCCCCGGCATGATGAACGTGCGCCCGATGTAGCGGTTCTTGATGAACCCCTCGCGGTAGGGCTTGCCGAGGCGGTTCGCCAGTTCGAGCGCCGACGGACGGCTGGAGTCGGGGATCGGGATCACGACGTCGACGTCGCGCGCCTCGTGCATCGCGCCGATCTTGGCGGCGAGCTCGGCGCCCATGTTGAGGCGCGAGTGGTAGACCGAGGCGCCGTCGATCACGGAGTCCGGGCGCGCGAGGTAGACGTACTCGAAGATGCACGGCACGAGCCGCGGCGCGGGCGCGCACTGCTGCGCGTGCAGCCGGCCCTGCAAGTCGACGAACACCGCTTCGCCGGGCTCGACGTCGCGCAGGAAGCGGAACCCCAGCGCCTCGGCCGCCACCGATTCCGAAGCGAACAGGTGCTCGCTGCCGCCGAGCGCCTCGTTGCGGCCCACGCACAGCGGGCGTATGCCAAACGGATCGCGAAACGCGAGCAGGCCGTGGCCGGCGATCAGCGCTACCACCGCGTAGGCGCCGCGGCAGCGCCGGTGCACGCCGGCGACCGCGCGGAAGATCGCCTCCGGTTCGAGCCGGTGGTGCTGCGCGGCGCGCTCGAGCTCGAGCGCGAGCACGTTGAGCAGCACCTCGCTGTCGCTGTTCGTGTTGACATGGCGGAAGTCCTGCTCGCGCAGCTCGCGCCGGAGCTGGGTGGAGTTCGTCAGGTTGCCGTTGTGGCCCAGCGTGATGCCGAACGGCGAATTGACGTAGAACGGCTGCGACTCGAGCTCCGAGTACGCGCTGCCGGCGGTCGGATAGCGGCAGTGCGCGATGCCCACCGATCCCGTGAGGTCGCGCATGTACCGCGTGCGGAACACGTTCTGCACCAGCCCGGGACCCTTGAACATGTGGAACACCGGGCCCTCGGCGGTGACGATGCCGGCCGCGTCCTGCCCGCGGTGCTGGAGCAGCAGCAGACCGTCGTAGAGCAGCTGGTTGACGGGGGTGTGGGCGACGACGCCGACGATGCCGCACATGGTGGTTCAGGCCTTGTTCGCGACGCCGGAGGGGCGCTCGGGAAAGGCGAGCCGCTCGGCCCACGCCTGCGGCAGCCAGGGCCGCACGGCCAGCGCCGCGGCTTCCAGCTCCGGCGCGAAGTACGAATTCTGCCACCAATCGCGCTGCGGCAGCGCCGAGAGCCCCGCGACGACCGCGAACACGAGCGCCACGAGCGCGCCGCGCGCGATGCCGAACGCCGCGCCGAGGCCGCGGTCGAGAAAGCCCAGCCCGGCGCCGTGCACCACGGCGCGCAACGGCCACGCGATGAGCGCGCCGGCGACGATCGCGAGCACGAACACCAGCGCGAACGCGATCGCCTGCGGCAGCAGCGGGTAGTCGGGGAGCGCGGGACCGAGCTGCGCGAGCTGCGGCGCGAACAGCACGCCGGCGACGAGGCCCGCGATCCACGCGACGAAGCCGATCAGCGAGCGCACGATGCCGCGCGCGAACGCAAACGCGGTCGACAGCGCGAGCACGGCGATGAGAGCTGCGTCGAAGGCGTTCACGGGCACTGGCGCGAAGGCAAGCAGCCGCGCGCCTTGCGCGCTACTTCGCCGCCGCGATGAAACCGCTCTGGCCCTCGGTCTTGAGCTTCGCGCGCGCGCCTTCGGCCGCGTCGCGGCTCGGGTACGGGCCGACGCGCACGCGCCACAGCTTGCCGCGCGAGGTCTCGTAGGGCTCGGTGTAGGCCGGGTAGCCGGACTTCTTGAGCTTCGCCGCCAGCGCGTTCGCGCCCTTGTCGTCGGTGAACGCGGCGAGCTGCACGGAGAAGCCCGCGCCCTTGTCGGCGTCGGCGGGCTTCGGCGCTGCCTCCGCCTGCTTCGGAGCAGGCTCCGCGGCCTTCGGCGCGGGTGCGGGTGCTGGCGCCGGTGCGGGCTGCCCGGCCATCGCCGGCGCCGGTGCAGGCTGGGCGGACTTGGCCGGCACGGGGGCAACCGGAGGGGCTTTCGACGGCGGCGCGAGCACGCGCTGCTCGGCGCTCGCGAGCGTCTTCGCCGCCGGCGACTGGCTCGGGTCCCTCGCCGGCTCCGCGGAGGCCTTCGCGGCCTCCTGCGACGCGTCCGAGGGCGGCTTCGCCGCGTCCTTGGGCTCCGGGGCCGGCGCGGGAACGGGAGCCGGCGCAGCGGCGGGTTCGGCCGCCTTGCGCTTTTCGCCCACCTTCGCCGCGAACTTGCCCTCGCCAACCGGCGGGATCTTCACCGCGACGTCCTCGCCCAGCGGCTTCGGGTCGGACTCGAGCAGCAGCGGCACGAGCACCGCAGCGGCGAGCGCCAGGACGACGGCGCCGATCAGGCGGCGGCGAGCGCGCCGGCGCAGGTCGTCGAGTTGCGGATCGCGGGAGTCGGGCATGGCCGGAGTGAGTGACGCGGTGTCGTTAGGCCGCAGCCGCGTGCGGCCGTCCCGTCGCCAGCGCAGCGGCCACGGTGAGGAACGAGCCGAACACGACGATTCTATCAGCCTCGTTCGCGCTCGCCGCCGCCGCCGCGTACGCCGCCGCGACGTCGGCGTGCACGCGTATCGCGTCGGGCGGCACGCCTGCGGCGACGAGACGCGCGCGCATCGCCTCTCCGCTCGCGCCGCGCGGCCCGGGAAGCGGCGCGACCTCCCATGCGTCGACGCGCGGGCGCATCGCCGCCACGACGCCGTCGACGTCCTTGTCCGCGAGCATCGCGAACACGGCGACGGTGCGCGGGAAGAAGCCCATCGCGCCGAGCGCGCCGGCGAGCGCCCGAGCGGCGTGCGGGTTGTGCGCGACGTCGAGGACGATCGCCGGCCGTCCCGGCAGCGACTGCAGCCTGCCCGCGAGCTCGACGCGCACGAGACCGTCGCGGATCGCGCCGCCGTCCACCGGCAGCACGTCGCGCAGGCAGCCGAGCGCCGCGATCGCGGTGGCGGCGTTGCCGAGCTGGAAGTCGCCGCGCAGCGCGGGAATGGGCAGCCCGTGGCGTTCGCCCCCCGGCCCGCGATAGCGCCACTGCGCGCCCTGCGCGACGCAGTCGTAGTCGCGGCCGATCAGCTTGAGCTCCGCGCCGATCGCGCCGGCGTGTCCGATCACGCTCGCCGGCGGATCGCGGTCCCCGCACACCGCCGGCCGGCCGGCGCGGAACACGCCCGCCTTCTCGCGGCCGATCTCCTCGCGCGTGGGTCCGAGGAAGTCGACGTGGTCGACGTCCACGGACGTCAGCACCGCGACGTCGGCGTCGACGACGTTCACCGCGTCGAGGCGCCCGCCCAGGCCCACCTCGAGCACCACCGCGTCGGGTCGCGCGCGCGCGAACAGCCACAGCGCGGCGAGCGTGCCGAACTCGAAGTACGTGAGCGGCGTGGGAGGATCCGCGGCGCAGCGCGCGTCCTCCACCGCGCCGAATGCCTCGATCAGCGCCGCGTCGTCCACCGGCGCGCCGTCGATTGCCACGCGCTCGTTGTAGCGCAGGAGGTGCGGCGAGGTGTAGCGGCCCGTGCGGTAGCCCGCGGCGCGCAGCATCGCGTCGCAGAACGCCGTCGTGGACCCCTTGCCGTTGGTGCCGGTGACGGTGATCGCCGGGCACGCGAGTCGCGCGTCCATGCGGGCGAGGACCGCGCGCAGGCGGTCGAGGCCCATCGCGATGGGCCGCGGGTGCAGCGTCTCGAGCAGCGCGAGCCAGCCCGCGAGATCGGCCGGCCGCCGTAGCACCTTCAACGCGTCAACCGGCCGGCGCAGGCGCGCGCGTGAGCGCGGCGAGCAGCGCCGCCAGCTCGTCGCGCAGCCGGCGGCGATCGACGATCATGTCGATCGCGCCCTTGTCGAGCAGGAACTCGGCGCGCTGGAAGCCTTCCGGCAGCTTCTCGCGCACGGTCTGCTCGATGACGCGCGGGCCGGCGAAGCCGATCAGCGCGCCAGGCTCGGCGAGGACGACGTCGGCGACGAATGCGAAGCTCGCCGACACCCCGCCCATCGTCGGGTCGGTGAGGATCGACACGAACGGCAGCCGCGCCTTCGCCAGCTCCTGCAGCACGGCCGTCGTCTTCGCCATCTGGAACAGCGAGCTCACGCCCTCCTGCATGCGCGCCCCGCCGGAGGCGGACACGCACACGAACGGCACGCGGTTCTCGTAGGCCACGCGCACGCCGCGCACGAAGCGCTCGCCGACCACCGAGCCCATCGAGCCGCCCATGAAGCCGAACTCGAACGCCGCGACGACCAGCGGAACGCTCTTCACGCTGCCCTGCATGACGACGAGCGCGTCGGTCTCGCCGGTCTCCTCGAGCGCCGCCGCCAGCCGCTCGGGGTACTTGCGGCTGTCCTTGAACTTGAGGCTGTCGATCGGCACGACCTCCGAGCCGATCTCGAAGCGACCCTCGGGGTCGAGCAGCTGCTCGAGCCGCTCGCGCGCGCCCATGCGGGCGTGGTAGCCGCACTTCGGGCAGACGTGCAGGTTGTTCTCGAGATCGGTGCGATAGAGCACAGCCTCGCACGACTGGCACTTGACCCACAGGCCCTCGGGCACCGCCTGCTTGCGCGCGCCCGGCGTGCTCTTGATGCGCGGCGGGAGCAGCTTCTGAAGCCAGGTCACCGGACGACCCTCCGCGCTGAAGCGCTTCGGGGCAATTCGCGCTTGGGGCGGCCCTGCGCGCTCATGGACGCGCCTCCGCGGCCTGCTCGTCGAGCGAGCGGCGGATGGCAGCGAGCCACGCGCCCGCGCGCGCGGCGGCCCCGTCGGCCGGACCCGACTCGATCTCCTGGATGATGCGGCTGCCGATCACCACCGCATCGGCGTGCTCGGCGATCGCGCACGCGCTGGCCGCATCGCGGATGCCGAAGCCCACGCCGACCGGCAGCTTCACGTGCCGGCGGATCTCCGCGACGCGTCGCGCGACTTCCGCCGTGTCGAGGTGGCCCGCGCCAGTCACGCCCTTGAGCGAGACGTAGTAGACGTAGCCGCGCGCGAGCTTCGCGATCGCGGCGATCCGCGCATCGGGCGTGGTCGGCGACAGCAGGAAGATCGTCGCGATGCCGCGCGACTCGCACAGCGCCGCGAATTCCTGCGCCTCCTCGGGCGGGTAGTCGACGACGAGCACGCCGTCCACGCCGGCCTCTTTCGCGCGCTCGGCGAACGCAGCCTGCCCCATCGCCTCGATCGGATTCGCGTAGCCCATGAGCACGATCGGCGTGGCCGAGTCCTCGCGGCGGTACTCGCGCACCAGCGCGAGCACGGCCCCGAGCCCGACCTTGTGCGCCAGCGCCCGCTCGGAGGCGCGCTGGATCACCGGTCCGTCGGCCATCGGATCGGAGAACGGCACGCCAAGCTCTATCACGTCGGCGCCCGCCTTCACCAGCGCCCGCACGATCGGCAGCGTGTGCGCGGGCGACGGGTCGCCGGCGGTGACGTAGGGAATCAGGGCCGTGCGGCCCTGCGACTTCAACGCAGCAAGCGTCGCGTCGATCCTACGCATCTCGGCGGCTTGTGGGATCGCACTCGGGCCGGCAGTAGAACTTGAGGCCGGAGCGCTCGGCGACCGTGTTCATGTCCTTGTCGCCGCGGCCCGAGAGGTTGACGAGCAGGATGCGGTCCTTCGGCAGCGTGGGCGCGAGCTTCGCCGCGTAGGCGAGCGCGTGCGAGGACTCGAGCGCCGGGATGATCCCCTCGATGCGGCAGCAGTCGTGGAACGCGGCGAGCGCCTCGTCGTCGGTGATCGCGACGTAGCGCGCGAGCCCGCTGTCCTTGAGGTAGGCGTGCTCGGGGCCGACGCCGGGGTAGTCGAGGCCCGCGGAGACCGAGTGGGTCTCGACGATCTGCCCGTTCTCGTTCTGCAGAAGGTACGTGCGGTTGCCGTGCAGCACGCCGGGGCGGCCGGCAGTGAGCGAGGCCGAGTGGCGGCCCGTGGCGATCCCTTCGCCGGCCGCCTCCACGCCGACGAGCTCGACGCCCGCGCGACCGATGTACGGGTGGAAGATGCCCATCGCGTTGCTGCCGCCTCCCACGCACGCGATCACGACGTCGGGCTGGCGTCCCGCGGCCTCGGGCATCTGCACCAGGCACTCGCGCCCGATCACGCTCTGGAAGTCGCGCACCATCGTCGGGTAGGGGTGCGGGCCCGCAACGGTGCCGATGATGTAGAACGTGCTCTCGACGTTCGTGACCCAGTCGCGCATCGCCTCGTTGAGCGCGTCCTTGAGCGTCTTCGATCCGGACTCGACGGGCACGACGGTCGCGCCGAGCATTTTCATGCGGAAGACGTTCTGCGCCTGGCGCTTCACGTCCTCCGAGCCCATGTAGACGACGCACTCCATGCCGTAGCGCGCGGCGACGGTGGCGGTCGCAACGCCGTGCATGCCGGCGCCGGTCTCGGCGATCACGCGCCGCTTGCCCAGGCGCCGCGCGAGCAGCGCCTGCCCGATGCAGTTGTTGACCTTGTGCGCGCCGGTGTGGTTGAGGTCCTCGCGCTTGAGCCAGATCTGCGCGCCGCCGCGCATCGCCGACCAGCGCTGCGCGTGGTAGACGGGCGAGGGGCGGCCGACGTAGTGCTTGAGCTCGCGCTCGAACTCGGCGACGAACTCGGGATCGCGCCGGTAGCGCGAGTACTGCTCCTTCAGTTCGTCGAGCGCGCGGACCAGCGTCTCGGCGACGAACGTGCCGCCGTAGCGGCCGAAGTGTCCGGTGGCGTCGGGGAGGTCGTAGGGGTGTTCAGCGAGCGGCATGGCGCACTTCCTCGACGAACGCCGCGATGCGCGCGGCGTCCTTGATGCCCTTCTGCGGCGCTCCCGAGGCGTCGCGCGCCTCCACCCCGCTCGAAACGTCCACGGCCCACGGCCGCGCGCGCCTGATCGCCTCGCCGACGTTGCCGGCGTCGAGTCCGCCGGAGAGCACCAGCGGCCGCGGCAGGCGCGCAGGCAACAGCGCCCAGTCGAACGTCCGCCCGGTTCCTCCGGGAACCCCCTCGACGGCCGGCGCGTCGATCAGCACTCCGGCAGCGTCCTCGTACGGCGCCAGCGATTCTAGCAAATCGACCCCCGGCGCCGCGGCGATCGCCTTGAGGTAGGGCCGGCCGAACGCGCGGCAGAACGCCGGGGGCTCGCTCCCGTGGAATTGAAGCAAGTCGAGCGGCACGCTCGCGAGCGCTTCGCGCACCTCGCCGGCGCCCGGGTTCACGAAGAGCCCCACCACGGTGACGAACGGCGGCAACGCGGCGACGATGGCCCGTGCCTGCGCGTGCGTCGCCGCGCGCGCGCTGCCCGCCCAGAAGACGAGACCGATCGCGTCGGCGCCGGCTTGCGCGGCCGCGACGCCGTCCTCGACGCGCGTGATGCCGCAGATCTTCACACGAGTACGGATGTGGCCCCCTTAACGCTTGCGGCCGACGCCGCTGCGCTGCCCCCCGAGGGAGCGGCGTTCGCCCGGCGGCGAGGGGCCCCGTGCGAAGCACGGGGATCGACGCCAAGGCGAATCGCCGCTTCGGCCGACGCGCGACCGGCCGCCGATCGCAACCGGCCGAGGAGGCCGGCGCAATGATCGCCTTGGGGCGGCCCTGCGGCGATCATGTCGTACCTGTATCGGCGGCGATCACGAGGTCGCGCCGCGTCGGCGGCAGCCCGAAGCGCGGGTCGTAGTCTGCGCCGGTGAAGTAGAGGCCGTCGGGCGAGAACGTCGGCGCTGCCTGCGCGCGGTCGCGCGACGCGAGCACCTGCGCGAGCCAGTCCGCGTCGGCCTTGCCGGCGCCGATGCGCACCAGCGCGCCGACCAGGTTGCGGATCATGTGGTGGAGGAAGGCGTCGGCGGAGAAGCAAAAGCGCACCAGCGGACCCTCGGCGGCGACGCTCGCGCGGTGCAGCGTCTTCACCGGCGAGCGCGCCTGGCACTCGGCAGCGCGGAACGCCGAGAAGTCGTGCGTCCCCCGCAAGACCGCGCAGGCGCCCTCCATGGCAGCGACGTCGAGCGGACGATGGTACCAGCCGGCGCGACCGGCGAGCAGCGCGGGCCGCTCGGGGCGGTTGAGCAGCAGGTAGCCGTAGTGGCGCGCCGTCGCCGCGAAGCGTGCGTGGAACGATTGGTCGACCTCGCGCGCCCACAGCACCGCAACCGCCGGAGGCAGCGACGCGTTCGCGCCCCGCACCCACGCCGTCAGCGGACGCCCGACGCTCGTGTCGAAGTGCACGATCTGCGACGTCGCGTGCACGCCGGCGTCGGTGCGCCCCGCGGCGGCGACGCCGACCGGCGATCCCGCGATGCCGGCGAGCGCGGACTCCAGCGCGTCCTGCACGCCGCAGCCGTTCGCCTGCGACTGAAAGCCGCAGAAGGGGCGGCCGTCGTATTCGAGGGCGAGGGCGATGCGCATCGGAGGGCGGGGCTCGGGACTGGAGGCTGGCGGCCAGGGCTAGGGTGCCGGACGACAGGGTCGAGCAGGACGCTGGATCGGGCGCCCGGACCTGCCGTCCCCCTTGCTGCGTACTGCCTCGTCAAGCGCAACGGGCGGCTGCCCGCCGCCCGTCGCAAGACACTCCGGCGCGTTCAGGCCAGCTTCGAGAGCAACGCCTGCGCCTCCGACTTCTGCTGGTCGTCGCCTTCGTGCAGCACTTCCTGCAGGATCTCGCGCGCGCCCTCGACGTCGCCCATTTCCTGGTAGGCCTTGGCGAGGTCGAGCTTTGTGGCGGCGTCGTGCCACTGGCCGTCGAGCACCGACGGCGTCGGATCCTCGAACGTCGCGCGCTCGGGATCGAAGCCGAGGTCGAGCTTGTCGAGTTCCATCGCCGCGGCGGGGCGAGTCAGCGACGAGCCGCCCATCGGGCCGGCGTCGGAGACGCCGTGGCCGACGGGCACCGACTTCTCGCGGCGCGCCATGGGTTCGGGCTTCTCGCTGTCGTCGAGGTTGAAGTCGAGGTCGAGTTCGCGGCGCACCGACTCGACCTTCTTCTCGAGGTCGTTCAGCACCGGCGCGGCGGCGGACTTCGCAGACGCGATCCCGCCTGCGACTGCGGCGGCGGCGCCAGCAGCCGCGGCCTTCGCCGTGTCGGCCACCCCGCCGCCGAATGCGGACGCCCTGTCCTCGGCCTTCGCCACGACGGACTCGGGCCGCGGCGCGACGCCGGACGACGGCGCGACCGAGATCTCCTCGTCGAGGCGGAAGTCGATCGTGTCCGCCTTGCCGTCGCCCGTCATCGCCGGCATTTCCGGAGCGATGGTGAACGCGCCTTCGTCGAGCGCGGGCTGGGGCGCCGACGGGCCGCGCGGAGCCATCGACGGCGCGCTGCCGCCTTCGGAGAACATCGGGTTGTTCGGGTCGAGCTGGCGGCCGAGCGCGACCGCCTTCTGCCACGTCTCGCCCTGACCCTGGCTCACCGCGTACAGCTCGGAGGCCACGGTCTCGAACGCCGACGGCTTGTTGTGCTGCGCGTGGATCTCGAGCAGCTTGAGGTAGATCTCCTGGCGCTGCGGGTCCTTCTTGAGCGCGTCCTTGAGGATCTCCTCGGCCTGCGCGTCGCGGCCGTAGGCGAGGTACACCTCGGCTTCGGCGATCGGATCGACCTCGTCGGTGTCGATGCTGCCGAGCCCCTCGCGGCTGAAGTCGCTCTGCAGCGAGTTCTCGCCGGTGTTGACGACGCCGCCGCCGGTCGAGCCGAACACCGTGTTCGTCTTGATGTCCGTGCCGGAGATGATGCTGTCCTCGAACTTCGTCTGCTTGCGGCGGCGCGCGGCGACGATGGCAGCACCTCCGCCGAGCAGCGCGAGCAGGCCCGCGCCGATGGCCCAGATCGGGGTGTTCGCCATCAGGTCGTCGATGAACGACGGCTCGGGCGGCGGCGCCTTCGCGGCCGGCTTGGGAGGCGTGGGCGCCGCGGCCTTCGGTTCCGCTGCCGGGGTCGGCGCGGCGACGACAGGCGGCGGTTCCGGCGCCTTGGCCGGCTCGGCGGCCTTCGGCGGCTCGGGCGCCTTGGCGGGCTCCGCCTTCGGCGGCTCGGCTGCCGTCGGCGGTTCCGGCGCCTTGACGGGCTCGGCCTTCGGGGGCTCGGCGGCCTTCACCGGCTCGGGCGCCTTCGCCGCGGGCGCGGGCACCGGGGTCGGGGCGGGAGCGGGCTTCGGCGGTTCGATGGCCTTGACGGGTTCCGGCGCCTTCGCCGCTGGGGCCGGCGCAGGGGCTGCCGTCGGCGCGGGCGCGGCCTTGCCCTTCGCGGCGTCGGCTTGCGCTTGCGCCTGCGACATCGACTGGCTGCGCACCTCGGTGGCGCGCTGCAGGTCCTTCACGATCTTCTCGAGCTCGGCGATGCGCGCCTGCGCCTCGGCGAGCTGCTTGTTCTGGGCGACCGCGGTTTCCGCGGCGCCTGCCGCGCCGCGAGCGGCGCCCGCTTCGCGCGACACGCGCACCTGGTCGCGCGCGCCGGCCGGCGGCGCCGCGCGGTCCTCGACGGCGGTCGAGATGCGTCCGCCCGCTTCGCGTCCCGTGCCGCCTTCCACGCTAGGCGCTCCCGCGGCGACGCGGTCGCGGTACGCGCGCCAGTCGGCGGCCTGCACGCGCACGACGCGCGCGGCTTCGGTGGGCGCGGTCGACTTCGCGGCGTCCGCGTCCGGCACGCTCATGATCGCGCCGGTGCGCAGGCGGTTCATGTTGTTGCCGTCGAACGCGCTCGTGTTCGCGTTGAACATCGCGACCAGCATCTGTTCGAGCGTGACGTCCGCGGGCTTGTACTGCTGCGCGATGCGCGACAGCGTGTCGCCGCGGCGCACGGCGTAGCCGTCCGCGGGTGCGGCGGCGGGCGCGGCGGTGCCGCGCGGCAGCGGCGCGGCGGGAGCGGCCGCCGTCGTCGTCCCGGCGCGCGCGGGCGCGATCGGATCGATCTGCACCGGCGCAGCCACGCCGGGAGGATCGAGCAGGAACGTGTACTCCCGCACCACGCGGCCGCTCGCCCAGTTCACTTCGACCATGAGGTCGAGGTAGGGCTCATTGACCGGCGTGGGCGACGTGACGCGCAGCACGGGCCGGCCGTCGGGCCTGCGCTCGACGGCGATGCGCGTGCGCGACAGCACGCCCTGGTACGAGAGGTTGCTCTGGCGGTAGAGCCCCGGGTCGGCCACCTTCGCGGTGAGCGACTCGAGTTCGTCGCGCGTGGCGGCAGCCAGGTCGATCGTCGCCGACAGCGGCTGGCCGAGCGCCGAGTCGACGGTCAGCCGGCCCAGCGCGAGCGCGTACGCCGGGGCGGGCAGCGCGAGCGCGCTCGCAAGCAGCGTGAACGTGAACATGGGTCTTGCTCGCATGCCGCCCCCTTCAGGGAAATCGTTTTCGCCCGGGCTAACTTAACATCATGGGTTTAGCCTCGCAAGCTAAACCCCGGTCTGAGCTGACGTTTTTGGCGCCGCCATGTTGTGGTGTACGCACGCTTCATGCCAGTGTGCTGGCCGCGACCGGGCCGGGCCGCCGGCCGGCCGGACAGCCCCTACCATGGCTTGTGCCCGCGCAGGCGGCGGAGCGCACATGTTGGGGCCAACGAGTGACCGGGCGGGTCCGCCGCTTCCCGCCCAACTGCATGAAAGTTGACGAAAACTGCCGCTGCGGGGCAGCGGCACGGGAAAGCGCCCGCCGGAGCGCGTGCGGGGCGGGCGCGCGGACGCTCAACGGCGATCGAGGATGCGCAGCATCCGGCGCAGCGGCTCGGCCGCCCCCCACAGGAGCTGGTCACCGACGGTGAACGCGCCGAGATAGCCGGGGCCGAGCTCGAGCTTGCGCAGCCGCCCCACGTGGATCTCGAGGTTTCCGGTGACCGCGGCCGGCGTGAGCTGGCGGATCGTGGCTTCGCGCTCGTTGGGCACGAGCCGCACCCACTCGTTCGCGCCGGCGATCAGGCGCTCGATCTCGGGCAGCGGCAGGTCGCGCCTGAGCTTGATCGTCAGCGCCTGCGAGTGGCAGCGCATCGCGCCGATGCGCACGCAGATCGACTCGACGGGAATCGCCGGCGCCCCGCCCGGCGCGCCGCGGCCGAGGATCTTGTTGAGCTCGGCGCCGCCCTTCCACTCCTCGCGCGACACCCCGTTGCCGAGGTCCTTGTCGATCCACGGGATCAGGCTGCCGGCGAGCGGCACGCCGAAGTTCGCCGTCGGGAACGCGGGGTCGCGCAAGGTGCCCGCGACCTCGCGGTCGATGTCGAGGATCGACGAGGCGGGATCGGCGAGCAGCGGCGCCACCACGCGGTGCGCCTCGCCCATCTGGGCCAGCAGCTCGCGCATGTTCTGCGCGCCCGCGCCGGAGGCCGCCTGGTAGGTCATGCACGTCATCCACTCGACGAGGTCGGCGCGCAGCAATCCCGCCATGCCCATCATCATCAGGCTGACGGTGCAGTTGCCGCCGACGTAGTCCTTGACGCCTTTCGCGAGCGCCGCGTCGATCACGTCGCGGTTGACCGGATCGAGGATGATCACCGCGTCGTCCTTCATGCGCAGCGCGCTGGCGGCGTCGATCCAGTAGCCGGCGAATCCCGCGCCGCGCAGCTTCGGGTGCATGTCGTTCGTCCAGTCGCCGCCCTGGCAGGTGACGACGGCGTCGAGCCCGAGGAACGCCTTCGGGTCGTTCGCGTCGCGCAGCGTCCCGGATTTCCCGCCGACGACGGGCGCGGCGGCACCGGCCGACGAGGTCGAGAAGAAGACCGGCTCGAGGCGATCGAAGTCGCGCTCCTCGAGCATGCGCGAGAGCAGCACGGAGCCCACCATGCCGCGCCAACCGACGAATCCGACTCGCATCGCTGTCATCCCGGCGAGGTCGCGCCGGGAACCGGCGGCCTCGCGTTTCGCCCCGCGGTGGTCTCGCGTCCCCGCCGCTCGCGGGGACGAAGCGGTGGCGACGCGACCCTCAGGTCGTCTTGGCCGTTTTGGCCGTCGTCGCCGCGCGCGACGACCTCGCCCCGAAGGCGAAACCGGATTGCCGCGCGCTGTGGACACGGGCCATGCGCGCGATCATAGCATGGCGGGATCAGCCTTGCTGCAATGCAGCAACGACCGCGCTGCCCATCTGTGCCGTTCCCGCAACACGCTCGCCGGCCGCGGCGATGTCGGCCGTGCGCAGGCCCTGCTGCAGCACCTTGCGCACCGCGCCCTCGATGCGCGCGGCCGTCGCCGCGTCGCCGAACGTGTAGCGGAACATCATCGCCAGCGACAGGATCGTCGCGAGCGGGTTGGCCTTGCCCTGCCCCGCGATGTCGGGCGCCGAGCCGTGGATCGGCTCGTAGAGTCCCTTCCGGTTCGCGTCGAGCGAGGCGGAGGGCAGCATGCCGATCGAGCCCGCCAGCATCGACGCCTCGTCCGAGAGGATGTCGCCGAAGATGTTGCCGGTGACGATCACGTCGAACTGCTTCGGCGCGCGCACGAGTTGCATCGCCGCGTTGTCGACGTACATGTGCGCAAGCTGCACGTCGGGGAACTCCGCCGCGACGCGCGTCACGACCTCGCGCCACAGGATCGACGTGTCGAGCACGTTCGCCTTGTCCACCGAGCACAGCTTGCGGCTCCGCGCACGCGCGGTCGCAAACCCGACGCGGGCGATGCGCTCGATCTCCGGCACGCTGTAGAGCATCGTGTCGAAGCCCTCGGC
>Ga0224500_10000685_pt1 | contig 22036 bp, 20 predicted proteins | sample SF_Oct11_sed_USG_FD_168126 | JGI IMG/M metagenome (GOLD analysis project Ga0224500, IMG submission 168126) | Sediment microbial communities from San Francisco Bay, California, United States - SF_Oct11_sed_USGS_4_1 | ecosystem: Environmental > Aquatic > Marine > Sediment | place: USA: California... | reverse complement strand
CTCGAGGATATCGGCACCGAAGCGTTCGGCGCGTTCCAGTTCGCCGTCCTTGCCGGCGTCGAACAGGATCAGCGGGTGCAGGTTGCCGTCGCCCGCGTGAAAGACGTTGGCCACGTCGAGGCGATAGGCCGTCGACAGCGTCGTGATCCGGGCCAGCACGTCCGCCAGGCGACGGCGGGGGATGGTGCCGTCCATGCAGTAGTAGTCGGGCGCGAGCCGGCCCACCGCGGGGAAGGCCGCTTTGCGTCCCGACCACATCCGGCTCCGCTCCTCGGCGTGCCTCGCTACGCGCACGCTGGTCGCACCGGCGGCTTCGAGCACGGCACGGGCGCGGCCGAGCTCGTCATCGACGTCGGCAGGCGGTCCGTCGACTTCGCAGAGCAACAGCGCCTGCGCGTCCAGCGGGTAGCCGCAACCGGCGAACGCCTCTGCTGCCTTGATCGCGGGTGCGTCCATCATTTCGAGTCCGGCCGGGATGATGCCGGCAGCGATGACCTGGCCGACGGCCTCGGCGCAGCGGCTCACGTCGTCGAACGCGGCCAGCAGCAGTTCGACGCGGCGGGGCAGCGGCAGCAACCGCACGGTCACCTCGACCACGACGCCCAGCAGACCTTCCGAGCCGATCACGGCGGCCAGCAGGTTGAGGCCGGGCGCCTCGCCAGTCTCGCTGCCGAACGTGAGCAGTTCGCCTTCCATGGTGACGAGCTTCACGGCGAGGACGTTGTGCACGGTCAGCCCGTACTTGAGGCAATGCACGCCGCCCGAATTCTCGGCCACGTTGCCGCCGACCGAGCACGCGACCTGCGAGGAAGGATCCGGCGCGTAGTACATGCCGTAAGGCGCGGCCGCCTCGGACACCGCGAGGTTGGTGACGCCGGGCTGCACGCGTGCGAGACCGCGGCGCGGATCGACCGCCAGGATCGCGTCGAGCCGCGAGAGCACGAGCAGCAACCCGCCTGCGACGGGCAGCGCACCGCCGGAGAGTCCCGTGCCGGAGCCGCGTGCGACCACCGGCACCGAGTGCCGATGACAGGCGCGGACGATCTGCCGCACCTGCTCGACGCTCGTCGGCAACGCGACCAGGTCGGGCGGGTGACGGTGGGCGGTGAGGGCGTCGCACTCGTAGGCGACGCAGGCTGCGGGAGCGGTGAGCAGGCCCGGTCCGAGCACCGCGCCGAGTTCCTGCAACAGTCTGGCGTCAACGGCCACTGGGCCGCAGGGTCTGCACGCCGGCGTCCGTGCCGACCAGGAGCACGTCTGCGCCGCGCTGCGCGAACAGGCCGTTGGTGACGACGCCGGGAATCTGGTTGATCGCGCGCTCGAGGCTGACCGGGTCGACGATGTCGAGACCGCGGACGTCGAGGATGTCGCAGCCGTTGTCGGTCACGGTGCCCTGGCGCCAGACCGGCTGGCCGCCGAGCCGGACCAGTTCCCGGGCGACGTAGGCGCGCGCCATCGGGATGACTTCGACCGGTAACGGGAACTTTCCCAGGCGCTCCACCAGCTTCGCCTCGTCCACGATGCAGACGAAGGTGCGTGCCGCCGCCGCGACGATCTTTTCGCGCGTGAGCGCTGCGCCGCCGCCCTTGATCAGGTGCATGCCGCGGGTTGCCTCGTCGGCGCCGTCGACGTAGACCTCGAGGCCTTCCACCGAATTCAGGTCGAGCACCGGGATGCCGTGAGCCGCGAGGCGGCGTGAGCTGGCCTCGGAACTGGAGACCGCGCCGGCGATGCGGCCGGGCATGCCGGCCAGCGCGTCGATGAAGAAGTTCACGGTGGAACCGGTGCCCACGCCGACGATGGTTCCCGGCTGCACGTATTCGAGCGCGGCTGCGGCGGCTCGCTGCTTCTTCTGGTCCTGGTTCATCGTTGCCTTCCCGGCCCCTGAAACAACTGTGCCCGCTTTCGCGGGCACAGTCGTCGTTTCGGATTCGGCGGCGTCTAACTTGCGAAAGAGCGCCGCCTCATCTTCAAGCGACCTTACTTCTTCTTCGCGGCCTTTTTCTTGGTGGCCTTCTTCTTGGTCGCCTTCTTTGCCTTAGCTGCCATGATCAATTCTCCATGTCGGGTTAGTCCCGGGCCGAGTATTTACAGAATTAAAAAAAGAAATGCAATAGTCACGTCACGATTTTTTTGATCGAGTTCTCGGACCGGCAGCCGGCTGCACCGCTCGCGACGACGCGGCGGCAGGTCGCAATGCGAGGATGCAACGCCACTCTGCGGCAGTGAGCGGCGTCACCGAAAGACGATTGCCGCGTTTCAGAATCAACAGCTCGCGTAACGCGCCTGCTGCGTGCTCACGCAGCTCCCGCAGCGTAATTACAGGCTCAATTCGTCTTTCGAGCTGCACGTCGATGCTGAACCAGCGCGGCGCCGCACGCGTGCTGCCGGCATCGTAGTACTCGCTCGTCGCATCGAACTGCGTCGGGTCCGGATACGCCTCGCGCACGACCTTCACGACGCCCGCGACGCCCGGAACGTCGCAGCTCGAGTGATAAAAAAAAGCGCAGTCACCCTTCCGGAAATCGTCCCTCAGCATGTTCCGCGCCTGGTAGTTGCGCACGCCCTCCCACCCCGTCGTGCGCCCTGGCGCGCTCGCGAGAGCGTCGATTCCGAACACGTCGGGCTCCGATTTCAGCAGCCAGTACTTCATGCGATTCGGGTTCCTCAGGGGGTGCGTGGAGGGAAGCGGAGGACGCCGCGCTCGGTGACGACGAGGTCGAGAGCGACATCCCAGGCGGCAGGTTCGAGTCGATCGACCTGCTGGATCGAGTACGCGATGCCGATCAGGCGCGGGCGGCGGAAGGGTTGCGTGCGATCGAGCCGCGGGCGCAGCGCGCGGTCGTAGAAGCCGGCGCCCATGCCGAGGCGGTGTCCGCACGGATCGAAACCGACGAGCGGAACGAGGATCGAGTCGAGGTGCCGGACCGGGATGCGGCCGCGTGAACCATGCAGCGGTTCGGCGATGCCGAACATGTTGCCGCACAACGGCGCGCCGGGCTCGAGCGGGACGAAGACCATCCGGCCGTCACGACGACTGACGATGTGCGGCACATAGAGGCGGACTCCGCGCTGCCATGCGGTCCCGAAGCAGGGGCGCAGGTCCACTTCGCCCGGCATGCCGAGGAACGCGGCGACCCGGCGGCCGCGCTGCCAGATGCCGAGCCGGCGCAGCGCAGTGTGGATTGCCCGGTCATGGACCCGGCGTTCGGCGTCGGGAATCGCGCGACGCCCCGCGCGCAGCTGCCGGCGCAGCTCGCGGAGGGTCATCGTCGCAGTGGAAGGGAGAGGCGCCACCCGCCTGTGCCGTCACAGACCATTGCTCTCGACAAGAGCAATATTTGGGGAGGGCCGCGGCACTTAAGGCTTCCCGCTCGAGGCGGACTTGCACAATGTTGCCGACTGACCGTTCCCCGGGGTATTTACATTAAGGTCGAGAGGTAACCCGGCCCGTGTCGAACACCGCAGGCGGCGCCAAATCGTCGAGGGTTCGGACTGCTGCAAACCCTCAGAGTTCAAGTTGCTGGCCTTTCGCGAGCGCGGATTCCACGCGCTCGCGCAGGGACTTAAGGCGCGCGCCGAGATCGCCCTCGACCACCGTGCCGTGCTTGCGCACCTTGATCAGTTCGTTGGCCAGGTTGAGCGCGGCGATGACCGCGATGCGGTCGAGGCCGACGACCTTCCCGGAATCGCGGATCTCGCGCATCTTGCCGTCGAGGTACTCCGCCGAGTCGAGCAGGTCGGAGCGTTCTTCGGCAGGGCAGGCCACCTGGTATTCGCGATCGAGCAGGCGGACGCTGACGCGGGAAACGCGGTCTTCACTCATCAACCCTGCTCCATCGCCTTGAGGCGGCCGATCATTGCCTCGACGCGTGCGCGCACCTGCTCGTTCTTCTGCAGCAGGTTGGCGCGCTCATTGATCAGCGTGTCCTGGCGCTGACGCAGGGCACGGTTCTCTTCCTTGAGCTGGTTGACCGTAGCCACCAGCTCCTCGAGGCGGCGTTCGATGCGTCGGAGTTCGACGTCGACAGCGGATCGGGCAGCGGGTTCGTTCATGGAATTCACTATAGTTGGCGCACCCCGGGGAATCAATTTGAACTGGCCAGCCTGGGACCGGATGCGCGGTACGGATGGTACGATACGCGCAATGCCGGCACCGATTGCTTTCGACGATGTTGCGCGGGCCCTGGCGGCCGGCGGTTCCACTGTCCACGCTGCCGAGGCGCACGGCTGTCTGTGCGGCGCCCTGTGCGCGCGGCGCGTCTACCTGCCCGCGGAATGGCTCGAGGAATTGCTGCCCGACGGCCCCGCCCCCGGCGCGAACGTCGCCGTTGCCACGGCCGGTCCCCTGAAGTCGCTGTTCGACCGGAGCCGCGCCGTGCTGGAGGCGCGAGAGATGGAATTCGAGCCGCTGCTGCCTCCCGATGACGCCGCGCTCGACGAGCGGGTCGAGGCACTCGGCGCCTGGGCGCAGGGGTTCCTGTACGGGTTCGGCGCGGCCGGTCCGTTCAAGCCGGGCACGCTGTCCACGGCCGTTGCCGAGGTCCTCACGGATTTCGCCGAAGTCGCGCGCGCCGGCGCGGTCGGCTCGGAAAGCGGCGAAGTCGAAGAGCGCGCGTTCGCCGAACTGGTCGAGTTCGTCCGCGTCGGCGTGCAGCTCGTCTATGACGAACTCATCGAACTGCGTGCCGCCCAGACGACCTCGACCGCGCGTCACTGAACCCGGTCCGCCGGTATCGCCGAAGAGGATCCCGACCGCCCATGACCCTGCGTAAAGACGAATACGCGCGCCGCCGCAGACAGCTCATGAAGCTCATGGGCAAGGGCGCCATCGCCATCATCCCCGCGGCGCCCGAGCGTCAGCGCAACAGCGACGTCCATTACCACTATCGGCCCGACAGCGATTTCCACTACCTCACGGGCTTCAACGAGCCCGAGGCGGTGGCGGTGCTGATTCCCGGTCGCGAGCAGGCCGAATACATCCTGTTCGTGCGCGACCGTGATCCCACGCGCGAAACCTGGGACGGCCGTCGCGCCGGTCCCGACGGGGCGGTGCGCGATTACGGCGCGGACGATGCCTTCCCGGTCGGCGACATCGACGACATCCTCCCGGGCCTGCTCGAGCGCTGCGAGCGCGTCTATTACTCGATGGGCGTCAACCTCGAGTTCGACCAGCGCGTGGTCGGTTGGGTGAATACGCTGCGCGGCCGGGCCAAGCTCGGCATCCACAGCCCGCAGGAGTTCGTCGCGCTCGAGCACCCGCTGCACGACATGCGGCTCTACAAGAGCCGCGCCGAGGCAAGGGTCATGAAGCGTTCTGCGCAGATCGCGGTGGGCGCGCACGTGCGGGCGATGCGGACCACCCGGCCCGGCGTCACCGAATACGAGGTCATGGCCGAACTGCTGCACGAGTTCCACCGGCACCAGGCCGACATCTCCTACCACCCGATCGTCGGTGGCGGCGCGAACGGTTGCATCCTCCATTACCACGAGAACGCGGACACGCTGCGCGACGGCGACCTGCTGCTGATCGACGCCGGCTGCGAATACGGCCTGTACGCGTCGGACATCACACGCACCTTCCCGGTCAATGGCCGCTTCTCGCCCGCGCAGAAGGCGATCTACGACGTGGTGCTCGAGGCCCAGGAGGCCGCGTTTGCCTGCATCAAGCCCGGCAACCACTGGAATGAACCGCACGACGCGGCGGTCCGGTCGATCACGCAGGGCCTGGTCAGGCTCGGCCTGCTCAAGGGCCGCGTGCCCGCGCTGATCAAGGAAGAGGCCTACCGCAAGTTCTACATGCACCGCACGGGGCACTGGCTCGGCATGGACGTGCACGACGTCGGCGAATACAAGGTCGGCACCGAATGGCGCGTCTTAGAGCCGGGGATGGCGCTGACGGTCGAACCGGGCATCTACATCCCGGCCGGCACCAGGGGCGTGCCGAAACGCTGGTGGAACATCGGCGTGCGGATCGAGGACGACGTGCTCGTCACCGCCAGCGGCTACGAACTGCTGACAGCGGGCCTGCCGCGCACCACGGCCGAGATCGAGCGCGTGATGGCGTCGGCCGCCTGACAGGGGGAATGCCGTTGAGCACGACGCCTGCCGAATACGACCTCGCCATCGTCGGAGGCGGATTGGTCGGTGCCTCGCTGGCCTTGTCGCTCGCGCCGCTCGGAATCCGCATCGCCCTGGTCGAAGCCGTGCCGCCCGTGCACGGCGAGCAGCACCCGAGTTTCGACGAACGCACGACCGCGCTCGCCAATGGCACCGTCCGTGCCTTCAAGACGCTGGGTGTCTGGGCCGGCATGGAGCGCGAGGCCGCGCCCATCCGCAGGATTCACGTTTCCGACCAGGGCCGCTTCGGCACCGCGCGCATCGACGCCGCGGAGCAGGGGCTCGAAGCCCTGGGCTACGTCGTGCCGAACCGCGCGATCGGCGCGGCGCTGTGGCAAGGCCTGTCACGGACGCCTGCGGTCGAAGTGATTGCGCCGGCGAGGGTGACGGGCAGCGAGCTGGAAGGCGTGCGCCGTGTCGTCCACTACGAGGTGGCAGGTGAGCCTCGCGCGCTCGGCGCCAGGCTGGTCGCGGCCGCCGATGGGATTCACTCGCTGGTCCGCGACCAGGCGGGCATCGATGCCGATCACGTCGGCTACGAGCAGGTCGCAATCACGGCCGTCATGACCACGCAGCGTTTCCACGACCACGTCGCGTACGAGCGTTTCACCGCGGAAGGCCCGATCGCGATCCTGCCGCTGACCGATGGTCGCTGCGGCATGGTCTGGACGCGCAAGCCCGCCGCAGTCGAGCGGATGCTGGCGTTGCCGGACGACGAGTTCCTGCGCGAGTTCCAGGCTGCGTTCGGGTTCCGGCTCGGCCGCTTCCTGCGCGTCGGCCAGCGCTCGTCGTACAACTTGATGCTGTCGCGGGCCGACCGGCACGTCGCGCAGCGCCTGGCGGTGGTGGGTAACGCCGCGCAGGGCCTGCACCCGATAGCAGGGCAGGGTTTCAATCTCGGATTGCGCGACGCGATGAGCCTCGCCGAAGTCATCGCCGACCGGCGCGTGGCCGGCACCATGGATCCGGGCGATGCCGGCCTGCTGCAGGACTATGCCGACTGGCGCGAGACCGACCGCCGCCGCATCGTCGCCTTCACCGATGGCCTCGTGCGCCTGTTCGCCACGCCGCTCGGCGTGCTGCGGAGCCTGCGCAGTCTCGGCATCCTCGCTTTCGAGGTGCTGCCGCCCGCCAAGTCCGCCCTCGCACGATTGAGCGTGGGTGCGGCTGAGCGCGTGCCGCGACTCGCCCGCGGCGTCCCCCTCGCCGGAACCCGCTGAGCATGGCCACGCCGCGCCGCAAATTCGATTTCGACGTCGTCATCATCGGCAGTGGCATGGTCGGCACCTGCCTCGCCGCGCTGATGGCGCGCGAAGACGCGCTTTCCGGCTGGAAGATCGCACTGGTCGACCCGGTTCCGCCGCGCCAGCCGGACGATCGCGCGATGGACCTGCGCGTGTCGGCGTTGTCGCGAGCTTCGGAGCGCATCCTGACGGCGGCCCGCGCCTGGGACGCAATCGTTCCGTATGCCTCGCCGTACGGCGACATGGTCGTCTGGGACGCGGCGAGCACGCCGGACCGCCCGGATGCGCTGAAATTCTCCGCGGCTGAGACCGCGGAACCCAACCTCGGCCACATCGTCGAGAACCTGCGCGTGCAGTGGGCGCTGCACGAATCACCGCTGCTGCGCGGGGTGACCGCAGTCCGCAGTGCGCTCGCCGGCCTGGAATTCGATGCAGGCTCGGCACGCGTCACACTCGAGGATGGCCGGCGGCTCACGTGCCAGCTCGTGATCGGCGCGGACGGCAGCCAGTCGGTCGCGCGCCAGCTTGCCGGTATCGGCCGCTCGGGTCGGGCTTATGACCAGACGGCGGTGGTCGCTCACCTGCAGACCGAGAAGCCGCACCGCGAGACCGCCTGGCAGCGTTTCCTGCCGCACGGTCCGCTCGCGTTCCTGCCGCTCAAGGACGGGCGCGTTTCGCTCGTGTGGAGCACGACGCCGGACGAAGCCGCGTCACTGCAGGCCGCGAGCGAGGCGGAATTCAGTGAACGGGTCTCGATCGCCAGCGACCACGTGCTCGGCCAGGCGACGCTCGCGAGCGGACGCGCAGGGTACCCGCTCGCGCTGTGGCATGCGCGCACCTACGTGCAGCCCCGACTCGCGCTGGTCGGCGATGCGGCCCACACGATCCATCCGCTGGCGGGGCAGGGCGTGAACCTCGGGTTCCTCGATTGCGCGAGCCTCGTGCAGGTGTTTGCCGAGGCGTCCGCCAAGGGCGAAGAGCTGCATGGCCTGCGCGTGCTGCGCCGCTACGAACGCTGGCGCCGGAGCGAGAACGCCGTGGTCCTGGGGATCTGCGATACGCTCAACCGGCTCTTCACCGAGAAGAGCGTGGCGGTCGCCGGGCTGCGGCGCCTCGGCATGTCGCTCGTGACGAGCCAGCCGTACCTCCGCCGCAAGCTGGTCGAGCGCGCGCTTGGCGTGGGCGGCGATGCACCGCAACTTGCACGGCGGACGGCCGCGACGAATTAACACGGGCAGGCCGACAGCCTGCGGAGTCTCGCGATGCAGAATCAAGACTGGCCGGACACGCTCTTCATGCAGTCCCCGCCGGGCCTAGGCAATCAATTCGACGACGACCCGCTGCTGGGGTCGTGGATCAGGCGCGTGCTGCCCGCGGCCATCGCAGCAGAACTGCGCCCTGAGCTGCATGAGCTGGGCGCGCTCGCCGGCGGCGACCTGTACCGGATGCAGCAGGCAGATCTCGCGAACGAACCCGTGCTGACGCAATGGGACGCCTGGGGCAAGCGCATCGACCAGGTCGTGGTGTCGCCGTTGTGGCGTGAAGCCGAGCGTCTCGCTGCGAGGCACGGCCTGGTCGCGACCGGCTACGAGCCGGCCATGGGTCGTCACGCCCGCATCGCACAGTTCCTCAAGGTCTACCTGTTCCACCCATCGTCGGACGTGTACACGTGCCCGCTCGCGATGACCGATGGCGCGGCGCGCTGCCTGCTGGATTCCGGCAACCACGAGCTGATCGATCGCGCGCTGCCGCACCTCACCTCGCGTGACCCCGCGACGTTCTGGACCAGCGGCCAGTGGATGACCGAGACCACCGGCGGTTCCGACGTCGGCCGTTCCGAGACGCGGGCGGTGCCGGACGACGAGGGCGGCTGGCGTCTGTATGGTCGCAAGTGGTTCACGTCTGCCGTCACCTCGCAGATGACGCTTACGCTCGCGCGCCCGGAGGGGAACCCGCCCGGCGGCAAGGGCCTGGCGATGTTCTACATCGAGATCCGCGACCTCGACGGCAGGCTGAACGGCATCCGTGTCGACCGGCTCAAGGACAAGCTCGGCACGCGCAAGGTGCCGACGGCGGAGCTGCTGCTCGATGGCACGCGCGCGGCCCTGGTCGGCCCGCCGCTGAATGGCACGCGCTCGATCGAGCCGATGCTCGGCGTCACGCGGATGTGGAACAGCGTCTGCGCAGTTTCGTCCATGCGCCGCGGCCTGTCGTTGGCCCGCTCCTACGCCAGGGAACGCAGTGCCTTCGGCCAGCGGCTCGAGCAACTGCCCCTGCATGCCGACACGCTCGCCGGTCTCGAAGCCGAGACTTGGGGCGCGTTCCTGATGACCTTCCTGCTGGTCGAACTGAACGGCCGGCTCGAGCGCAACGAGATCGACGACCAGCAACGCGCCCTGCTGCGGCTCATGACCCCGCTGACCAAGCTGATCACCGGCAAGCAGGCGGTAGCGGTCGTGACCGAGGTGATCGAGAGCTTCGGCGGGGCGGGTTACGTCGAGAACACTGGCCTGCCGCAGTTGCTGCGCGACACGCACGTGCTGCCGATCTGGGAAGGCACCACCAACGTCCTGGCGCTCGACGCGCTCCTGCGCAGCGACCTGCACTCTGGACTGGCGGCGCTGATGGCGCGGGCTTCGGGCTGCCTGCGCACCGTCTCGGAGCCGCGGATGGTCGCCGCGACGCGCCAGGCACTCGGCGCGCTGGAGCGTGTCGCACTCGTGCTCGAGAGCGGGCAGGAGCCCGAAGTGCTGCAGGCCGGCGCGCGGCGGCTCGCGATGACGCTGGCGCGGGCCCTGCAGCTGACGCTGCTGTGCGAACACGCGCAATGGATGATCGATCATGGCGGCGACCGGCGCGGTTATGCGGCCGCGATGCGGTTTGCGCGGCAACCGGTCGACCTGATGACGGAAGTGGATCCAGAGGCCGACCGGCTCCTGCTCGGCTGATCGCCGCCTCGCCCGCTGCAGCGGGAGAGGTCGCGCGCAGGGCGGGCGAGGGTGTAAAAGGGCAGCACGCTGATTCGGGGGAAGCAGCCAATGATGACCGAGACCTCGCACGAGGCGCCGCGAAAGTCCGCTGCGGCGACCGTAGCTTCCGAAGATCCAGGTGCGCTGCCCTTCGTCGCGCCCTGCCGCACGCTCGGCACGTGGGAGCCCATCGGCTGGCTCGGGCACGCCTGGGCCGACTTCAAGGCTGCGCCGCGCCAGAGCCTGACCTACGGCGCGATCGTCGTGCTGCTGAGCTGGGCGCTCGCCTTCATCGCGATCCGGTTCGGCGGCTACTTCGAACTGCTCGCACTGGTTTCGGGATTCATCCTGGTCGCGCCGCTGCTTGCCGTCGGCACGTATTCCATCAGCGAGCAGATCGAGCGTGGGCTCGAGCCATCGCTGCGCCGCTGCTTCATCGAGGAACGACGCGTGTTCGGCAACCTCATGGTCTTCGCGCTGATGCTGATGATCGTGTTCCTGGTCTGGTGGCGTGCCGCCTCCGCCGTCCACATCTTCTTCCCGGTCGACATGACCACGCCCGACTGGACCGACTACGTCCAGTTCCTGGGCATCGGCAGCGCGATCGGCTCGATCTTCGCGGTCATCGTGTTCTCCGCGGCTGCCTTCTCGCTGCCGATGCTGATGGATCGCGAGGCCGATTCGATCACGGCGGTCGTGACCAGCATCAACGCCGTGCTGCGCAACAAGCCGGCGATGGCCGTGTGGGCGGCACTGATCGTGCTCGCCGTGGCGCCGGGTTTCGCGATGCTGCTGATCGGGCGCGAGAAGGGCGCCGGGTTTGCGCTGGTGATGGCCCTGCTCGGGATCACGCTGCCCTTGATCGGGCACGCGACGTGGCACGCGTACCGCGCCACGATCGATGCATCGGGGTGGCCGCGGAACGAACACCTCGAAGGCTAACGGAGGCGGGCGAGCATCGACTGCGCCGTGCGAATTACTGCACCAGGTCCGCGAGCCAGTTGGCGACCACGACCCACTCGTCGGTCCGGGAGACCAGAATCCGCAGCGGCGCGGATACCGCGAGGATCAGGCCGCCCCATAACGTCACCGGGTGGATGCGCCCGAGCGTTTTCCAGTCCCAGACGAAGAGCGGCGCGACGAACAACGTGGCCACTCCCAGTACCACCGGTGGACCCAGGCCGAACAGCAGCGCCCACCGCGCCACCGCGGGCGGCAGCAGCGCGATCGTGCCGAGCAGCATGCAGCGCTTGTGCGCCTGCGGATCGCGCTGGCGGGCACGAATCCCGGCGACGACGAACGCGGCAAACAGCGTGATCGCGACCAGCGGCACGATCAGGAAGCGATGTGGATCCATGCCGAACGGAGCAATGCCACGGTGAACGGCGTGCAGTGCGACGAGCACGCCGACCACCACCATCGCCATTGCCACGCCTGCGGCGGTGACACCAAGCCGACGGTGCAGGTCGATGCGGCGGGCAGCCACGAGCCGCGTCTGGATGAACAGCAGCACGACCCAGGCGGTGAACAGGACCGCATGCAGGTGCACCAGGTGCGTGAGTGCCGGCGGAGCAGGCGTCGGCACCGGCAGGATCGGGCGCAGGAAGTACGTCCGCGCGAAACCCAGGATGGCGACCGCGAGGATGGCGACGGCCATGCCGCCGTAGAACCGGCGCTCAGCGCCAGCCGTCGTCCGCAGTGAGCCCAGCGCTGACATGGTCGACCTCCGGTCAGGCGCGGCCGTAAGTCCGTTCGACGTAGTCCTCGACCAGTTGCTGGAACTCTTCGGCGATGCGTTCGCCCTTGAGCGTCGGGCCTTTCTCGCCGTCGATGTAGACCGGTGCCACCGGGCGCTCGCCCGTTCCGGGCAGGCTGATGCCGAGGTTCGCGTGCTTGCTCTCGCCCGGGCCGTTCACCACGCAGCCCATGACCGCGACGGTCATCTGCTCGACGCCCGCGTAACGTTTTCGCCACTCGGGCATGCGCTGCCGCAGGTGCGACTGGATGTCCTGCGCCAGCTGCTGGAAATACGTCGAGGTGGTGCGACCGCAACCGGGGCACGCGATCACCATTGGTGTGAACGAGCGCAGGCCCATCGTCTGCAGGATCTCCTGCGCGACGATCACTTCCTGCGTGCGGTCGCCGTTCGGTTCGGGCGTGAGCGACACGCGGATCGTGTCGCCGATGCCTTCCTGCAGCAGCACGCCGATGGCAGCCGTCGACGCGACGATACCCTTCGAGCCCATGCCGGCCTCGGTCAGGCCGAGGTGCAGCGCGTAGTCGCAGCGGCGCGCGATGTTGCGATAGACGCCGATCAGGTCCTGCACGCCGCTGACCTTGCACGAGATCACGATGCGGTCGTGCGGCAGGCCGATCTCTTCGGCGCGGGCAGCGCTTTCGAGCGCGGAGACGACCAGCGCTTCACGCACGACGTCGCTCGCCTCGAGCGGCTGCGCCTGCTTCGAGTTCTCGTCCATCAGGCGCGTGAGCAGGTCCTGGTCGAGGCTGCCCCAGTTGACGCCGATGCGCACCGGCTTGTCGTGGCGGCAGGCCGTCTCGACCATCTCGGTGAACTGCGGATCGCGCTTGGCTCCGCGCCCGACGTTGCCCGGGTTGATGCGGTATTTCGCGAGCGCCTCGGCACACGCAGGATGCTCGCGCAGCAGCTTGTGCCCGTTGAAGTGGAAATCGCCCACGATCGGCACCGACACGCCGAGTTGCGCCAGCCGCTCGACGATGTGCGGCACGGCCGCCGCCGCCTCGTCGGTGTTGACGGTGACACGCACGAGTTCGGAACCCGCGATGGCGAGCGCACGGACCTGCAGTGCGGTGCCTTCGACGTCGGCCGTGTCGGTGTTGGTCATCGACTGCACGACGATCGGGTGATCGCCGCCGACCGTCACCGGGCCGATGCGGACGGGCGTGCTCTGGCGGCGGGCAGAGTGGCTGCTCATGGGTGCGCGGTTTTCGTCGCGTCGATCCAGCGATGCACGTTGGCTTCGAGCACGTCGAGCGGGACTGCGCCGCTGCCGAGCACCACGTCGTGGAACGCGCGGATGTCGAACTGATTGCCGAGCCGGGCCGACGCCTCGCTGCGCAGCTGCTTGATCTTCAGCTCGCCGATCTTGTACGCGAGCGCCTGGCCCGGGTTGCCGATGTAGCGGTCGGTCTCGTTGATGATGTCGAGTTCAGTCTTCGCGGCGTTGGCCTTGAAGTAGTCGATCGCCTGCTGGCGCGACCACTGCTTGTGGTGCAGTCCCGTGTCCACCACGAGCCGCACGGCGCGCCACATCTCGTAGGTCAGCTGGCCGAACTTGTCGTAGGGGTCCTCGTAGAAACCCATCTCCTCGCCGAGGCTCTCGCTGTAGAGCGCCCAGCCCTCGACGAACGCAGTCGCCTCGAAGTCGCGGCGGAACTGCGGCAGCTCGCCGAGTTCCTGCGCCAGCGAGATCTGCAGGTGATGGCCCGGCACGGCCTCGTGGATCGTCAGCACCGGGATTTCGTACTTGGGGCGTTCCTCGGGCTTGTAGAGGTTCACGTAGTAGTAGCCCGCGCGCTTGCCGTCCATCGCCGGGCCCTGGTAGTAGGCTGTCGTGGTGTCCGGTGCGATCTGCTCCGCAATCGGCCGCACGCCGTACGGCATGCGCGGCAGCTTGCCGAAGTACTGCGGCAGCAGCGGATCGACGCGCTTGGCCATCGCTTCATAGGCATGCAAAAGGTCCTGCGGGTCCGTGTAGCGGAACTTCGGGTCGGTGCGCAGGTACGCCAGGAATTCGTCGAAGCTGCCCTGGAAGCCGGTCTGCGCGATGACCTGCATCATCTCGCCGCGGATGCGAGCGACTTCCTTCAGGCCGATCGCGTGGATCTCGTCCGGCGTCAGGTTGGTCGTCGTGTAGAAGCGAGCGAGCCCGGCGTAGCGGGCCTCGCCATTCGGCGTGTCCCAGAGGCCGACCGAATCGCGGCTCTGCGGCAGGTAGTCGTTGACGACGTATCGCTTGAGCTTCGTGTACGACGGCACGACGTGTTTCGTGATCGCGTCACGCGCAGCCGCCCGCAGGCGCGCCTGCTCGGCCGCCGGGATCGAATCAGGCATCTTCACGAACGCTTCGTAGAACGGGCTCTTGGTCGGGTCGGCAACGATCTGCTTGTCGAGCTGCGGCGGCACGCGTTGCAGGACGATCTTCGGCGGCACCAGGCCGCGCTCGACGCCTGCGCGCATCAGCGCAATGTTCTGGTCGACGAGCTTGTCGATCGTGCCGATCCGGTTCAGCCACTGCTCGTAGTCCTGCACCGTCTTGAACACGACGACGTCCGTGATGCGGTGCATGGAGGCGAGCCCGCCGCGTTGCGAGAGCGGCGTGTACTGCGCACCGTAATCGAACGAGTCAATGTTGGCCTGGTACTGGCGGCGGAACAGGTCGCGGTTCAGCTGGTCGGCGGGGGTCAGTTGTCGCGGGTCGATCCTGTCGAGCGCGGCGATGACGGCCTTGTCCCCTTCGTAGGAGGCCAGCAGGGCGGCCAGGGAGAGGTCCGGCCAGCGGTCGTCGAAGCGGTGGTCGCCGATGTAGGTCGCGGCCGTCGGGTTCTCGCGCAGGCCGCGCTCCCATTCGGCGTCGAAAAGTGAATGTAAGTCCTTGGCAGCGCTGACTTTATCCTGCGCGTGGACCGGCCAGGACAGGGGCACGGCGAGCAGCAGGAGCAGGGCGGACAGGACGGGACGCATGCGGTGACCTCTATATATAGGAGGACTCAGCCCCTGCCCGGGTGGAGCGGTGGGTGAGAGGGGCGTGATGTTCCGGTTCCGGCGCGGCGTTGGCAAGCCGATGCCCTCGCCCCGGTCCCCTCCCGCTCGGCGGGACAGGGAGGATTGCGGCAACTGCACTGTGGTCCGGGCATGCCGGGTGGGGTAAAGTCGGTTTACCCATCGCAAGGTCTGTCCGAAGAGTGGCCGGAAAATGGCCCGCCGAAGGCGCAACCCGCCCGGAAACGCTCAGGCAAAACAACGGCAGCACCTGATGGGCTCTGGAGAGCGGTCCGCCTCGTTGCGGACCCACCGAAGGGGTGCGGCGTCGGCCTGGGGCCGGCTCCCGATCTCTCAGGTCAATGGACAGAGGGGCGGCAGGTCGTTTTCGAGCGGCTTGCCGCCTTTTTTTTTGGTCGCGACACCCGGCTGGGCCGGGACGGGAAACTGAAGTCATGGGATTGCGCACACCGCTTTTCGACACCCACGTCGCGGCCGGGGCCCGCACCGTCGACTTCGGCGGCTGGGACATGCCCGTCAACTACGGCTCGCAGATCGAGGAGCACCACGCCGTCCGTCGCGCCGCCGGCATGTTCGACGTCTCGCACATGTGCGTGGTCGACCTGCGCGGCGATCGCGTGCGCGAATTCCTGCGCCGCCTGCTGGCGAACGACGTCGCGAAGCTCACGCAGCCCGGCAAGGCGCTCTATTCCTGCATGCTGAGGGATCACGGCGGCGTGATCGACGACCTGATCGTCTACTACATGGACGACCACTGGTATCGCATGGTGGTCAACGCCGGTACGCGCGACAAGGACCTCGAGTGGCTGCGCGAGGTTGCCGCCGGCTACGGCGTCGCCGTCGAGCCGCGTACCGACCTCGCGATGATTGCCGTGCAGGGTCCTGACGCACGGCAGAAGGCCGCAAGCGTCATCGATCCGGCGATCGCGCAGCGTGCGCTCGAGATCGAGCCGTTCTTCGGCATTGACGCAGGCAGCCTGTTCATCGCGCGCACCGGCTACACGGGCGAAGACGGCTTCGAGATCATGCTGCACGCCGACCAGGCCGTGGCGATGTGGCAGAAGCTGCGCGAGGCAGGCGTCGCGCCGTGCGGTCTCGGGGCGCGCGACACGCTGCGCCTGGAAGCCGGCATGAACCTCTACGGCAACGACATGGACGAGACCACCTCTCCGCTCGAGTCGGGCCTCGGCTGGACCGTCGCGTGGGAGCCGCAGGACCGTGATTTCATCGGCCGCGGCGCGCTGGCGGCGCAGAAAGCGAGCGGCGACACGCGCAAGCTCGTCGGCCTGCTGGTCGAGGGCCGCGCGGTACTGCGTTCGCACCAGAAGGTCATGGTCCCCGCCGTCGGCGAGGGTGAGATCACCAGCGGCACGTTCTCGCCGACGCTGCAGCGATCGATCGGGTTTGCGCGCGTGCCGGCGAAGACCGGCGACCGCTGCGAGGTCGAGATCCGCGGCAGACTGGTGGCGGCGCGTGTCGTGCGCCCGCCGTTCGTTCGCAACGGCAAGGTCGCCATCGCCCTGTAGACGACCCGATAGCGACACTGAATTCCCGGGCTTTCAATCCACCCTGCAGAACTCGCCAAGGATTCCGTCATGAGCAACGTACCCGCCGATCTCCGCTTCCTCAAGTCCCACGAGTGGGCGCGCCTCGAGGCTGACGGCACGATCACCGTCGGCATCTCCGACCACGCGCAACAGGCCCTGGGCGACCTCGTGTTCGTCGAGGCGCCGGAGCCGGGCCGTCACGTGAACGCGGGCGAAGCCGCCGCGGTCGTCGAGTCGGTGAAGGCTGCGTCGGACGTGTTCAGCCCGGTCAGCGGTGAGGTCGTGGCCAGCAATGCCGACCTCGGCGGCCAGCCCGAACTGATCAACCAGGACCCGTACGGCGCCGGCTGGATCATGCGCGTGCGCCCAGACGACAAGGCACAGTTCGCGTCGATGCTCGACGCCAAGGCCTACGCGGCCGCACTCGCTGCCGAGACGCACTAAGCACCACGGAGGGGCGCCATGCCTTTCATCCCGCACACGGAAGACGACATCCGTACGATGCTCGAAGCGATCGGCGCGCCGGACATCGACGCGCTGTTCGACGAGATTCCCGCGAATCTCCGCGCCCCCGGCCTGCCGGGCGTGCCGCCGGCGCTCAACGAGATGGAGGTCGGCCGGCTGCTGGCCGGCTTCGCGACGCGCGACGGCCGCCCGCTCAACTTCATCGGCGCGGGTGCGTACGAGCACCACATCCCGTCGGCGGTGTGGGCGATCGTGACGCGTGGCGAGTTCTACAGCGCCTACACGCCGTACCAGGCCGAAGCGAGCCAGGGCACGCTGCAGTTGCTGTACGAGTACCAGACGATGATGGCGAGCCTGACGGCGCTCGACATCTCGAACGCGTCGCTCTACGACGGCGCTTCGGGACTCGCCGAAGCGTGCCTCATGGCGGTGCGCGCCAATCGCAAGTCGAAGTCGCAACGAATCCTGTTGCCGGCGGCGCTCAATCCGACCTACCGCGACGTGGTGCAGGTGATCGCCGGCAACCAGAACATCGCGTTCGAGCTGCTGCCGTACGACCAGAAGGGCGGGCAGACGCTCGTTTCCGCACTCGAACCCTACAGCGGTCAGGACATCACGGCCGTGGTGCTGCAGCAGCCGAACTTCTTCGGCACGCTCGAAGACGCCGACGCCGCAACCGACTGGGCGCATGCGAACAACGCGCTGCTGATCGGCGTGGTCAATCCCACTTCGCTTGCAGTACTGAAGCCGCCGGGACAGTGGGGCGGGCTCGGTGCCGACATTGCCGTGGGCGACGGCCAGCCACTCGGGGTGCCGCTGTCGTCGGGCGGCCCCTACTTCGGCTTCATGGCGACGCGCACCGAACACGTCCGCCAGATGCCGGGCCGCATCATCGGCCGCACGCTCGATCTCGACGGCAAGCCCGGTTTCACTCTCACGCTGCAGGCGCGCGAGCAGCACATCCGTCGCAGCAAGGCGACGTCCAACATCTGCACCAACCAGGGACTGCTGGTGACGGCGGCGACGATCTACATGTCGCTGCTCGGGGCCAGAGGCCTGGCACAGGTGGCGGGCACGTCGATGCAGCGCACGCAGCAGCTGGTGGATGCCCTCACGCGCGTGCCCGGCGTGCGACTCGCCTTCGATCGCCCGCGGTTCCACGAGGCGGTGCTGCTGCTGGACCGTCCGGTCAAGCCGGTGCTCGAGGCGCTCGCGCGTCGCGGCATCGTCGGCGGCGCCGACATTTCAGCGCGGTATCCGTCGCTGGGGAATGCGCTGCTGGTCTGCGCCACCGAGACCCGCACGCTCGCCGACATCGACACCTATGCGCAGGCGCTCGCCGAGACGATGCGGAACTCCGCGGCTGCAGCCTGAGGCCCGAGGAATGAAAGCCATGCACGAAAAGCTGATCTTCGAGCACTCCGCACCCGGCCGCAGCGCCGAGGCGCAGTACCCGCAGGTGCCCGTCGAAGCCCCGATCCCTGCCGCGCTGCGCCGTGCCGGCGCGCCGCTGCTGCCCGAGGTGTCGGAGCTGCAGGCCGTGCGCCATTTCACGCGCCTGTCGCAACTCAACTTCTCCATCGACACGCACTTCTATCCGCTCGGGTCGTGCACGATGAAGTACAACCCGAAGGCGTGTAACCAGTACGCGATGCTGCCCGAGCTGCTCAACCGGCATCCACTGGCGCCCGAATCGACGGGGCAGGGCATCCTGCAGATCCTGTACGAGCTGCAGGAGATGCTGAAGGAGGTGACCGGCATGCGCGGTGTGTCGCTCACGCCGATGGCAGGCGCGCAAGGCGAGTTCGCCGGGGTGGCCATGATCCGTGCGTACCACAAGGCCCGCAAGGACCTCGCCCGCGTCGAGATCATCGTGCCGGACGCCGCGCACGGCACGAACCCCGCGACCGCGACGATGTGCGGCTGCACGGTGAAGGAAATCCCGACGCTGCCGAACGGCGACATCGACCTCGACTCGCTGCGGGCGGCGGTCGGTCCGCAGACCGCCGGCATCATGCTGACCAACCCGTCGACGATCGGCGTCTTCGAGCGCCACATCGACGACTTGCGGCGGATCGTGCACGAAGCCGGCGGCCTGCTCTATTACGACGGTGCCAACCTCAACGCGATCCTGGGCAAGGTGCGTCCGGGCGACATGGGGTTCGACGTCATCCACATGAACCTGCACAAGACTTTCTCGACGCCGCACGGCGGCGGCGGTCCGGGTTCGGGCGCGGTGGGCGTCAGTGAGCGGCTGCTGCCGTTCATGCCGGTGCCGATCGTCGGCAGCGACGGCGACCGCTACCGCTGGCTCGACGAAAAGGACCTGCCGCAGACCATCGGCCGGCTGTCGGGTTTCATGGGTAACACCGGCGTGCTGCTGCGCGCCTACATCTACATGCGCATGCTCGGCCGCGACGGCATGCAGCGCGTGTCGGAGTTCGCGACGCTCAACTCGAATTACCTGGCGGCGAGACTGCGGGCCGCCGGATTCGAACTCGCGTATCCGGGGCGCCGGGCGAGCCACGAGTTCATCGTCACGTTGCGGCGAGAGGCCCACGAGTGGGGCACGAACGCGATGGATTTCGCCAAGCGCCTGCTGGATTACGGCTTCCACGCGCCGACGACCTACTTCCCGCTGCTGGTGCCCGAGTGCCTGCTGATCGAGCCGACCGAAACCGAGTCGAAGGAAGAACTGGACGCCTTCGTCGACGCCATGATCGCGATCCGGCGCGAGGCCGAGACCGAGCCTGACAAGCTCAAGGGCGCGCCGTGGACCCTGCCGGTGCGTCGCCTCGACGACGTCCGTGCGGCGAAACAGCTCGACCTGACGTGGAAGGCTGCATGACAGCGGAGCTGCGCGAAGGGGGCCGCCCGACCGGGCTGAACCGCCTCGTGCTGGCAACGCAGAACTCGTTCCGGGGCATCGCCAACTGTTACCGGAACGAGTCGGCCTTCAGGCAGGAAGCCTGGGCCGCGTGTGTCCTGATTCCGGCGGGCCTCTGGCTCGGCCAGACGGGGATCGAGCGTCTGCTGCTGGTCGGTGCGGTGCTGCTGCTCATGCTCGTCGAGCTACTGAACTCCGCCGTCGAGGCGATCGTGGACCGGCTCTCGACGGAGCGGCATCCGCTGTCGGGATACGCCAAGGACCTCGGTTCCGCCGCGGTATTCTTCGCGCTGGTGCTGCTATTCTCGACCTGGGCGCTGGTCCTCTGGGACCGCCTCTCCTGATCCGCATCAAATGGGCGCACCGGCGCGCCTCCGTTTCCGGTTCTGCTTCCGACTAACCCCTATCCCCTGACCCCTTCTTATGACAGCACTAGTCTGCGGCTCCCTGGCATTCGACACCGTCATGGTCTTCCAGGGGCGCTTCCGCGAGCAGATCCTCGCCGACCGCATCCACATGCTGAACGTGTCTTTCCTGGTGCCGAGCATGCGGCGGAATTTCGGCGGCTGCGCCGGCAACATCACCTACAACCTGCAGTTGCTTGGCGAGAAGGGTGCGCCGATGGGAACGGTGGGCCACGACTTCGAACCGTACCGTCGCTGGCTCAAGGCTTGCGGCGTCAGTCTCGACTTCGTGCGCGAACTCGACGACGAATTCACGGCGCAGGCGTTCATCACGACGGACCTCGACGACAACCAGATCACGGCATTCCACCCGGGCGCAATGTCGCAGTCGCACCTCAACGCCGTGCCGACCACCGCGGGCATCACGCTCGGCGTCGTGGCGCCGGATGGCCGCGACGGCATGATCGCGCATGCGTCGCAGTTCGCGGCCGCGGGCATTCCGTGGCTGTTCGACCCGGGCCAGGGCCTGCCGATGTTCGACGGCCAGGCGCTGCGCGAACTGGTCGACAAGGCCACCTGGGTCGCCGTCAACGACTACGAAGGCCAGATGCTGCAGGAGCGGACCGGCTGGACGGCCGCAATGATCGCGAATAAGGTGCGTGCCTACATCGTCACCCGGGGCGCCGAGGGCAGCGTCATCCACGCCGACGGCGAGCAGTACGTGATCCCGACGGTGAAGCCGGAGGTGGTCAGGGATCCGACCGGGTGCGGCGACGCTTACCGTGCCGGCCTGATTTTCGGCCTCATGAATGAACTTGACTGGGACACCACGGGTCGAATCGCTTCATTGCTGGGCTCCATCAAGATCGCCCACTCCGGCACGCAGAACCACCGCTTCGACATGAACGAATTCAAGCAGCGCTTCAGCGCGGCGTACGGCCGCGAACTGTGACCCCCTGGCTGGCGGATACCCGCGCCGGCGCGGGCCGGCAACTCGTCCGGTTGCTGCTGTTGCCGTGGCTGGCCGTCGGCCTCGCCGGTGGCGCATCGGCCGCCGAGAGTCCGGCCTGGGACCGCACGATCGAGCGCATCGCGCCGTCGGTCGTCACGATCGAGATCGACCAGACCCGCGCCTTCGACACGGAGTGGAACCAGTCGAGCCAGGCGACGGGTTTCGTGGTCGACGCCGTGCGCGGCCTCATCCTGACCAACCGGCATGTCGTCACACCCGGACCGGTGGTGGCGACCGCGGTATTCCAGAACCGTGAGGAAGTCGAACTGCACGCTGTCTATCGCGACCCGGTGCACGACTTCGGCATCTATCGCTACGATCCGGCCCGGCTCCGGTATGTCCAGCCGGTCGCGCTGCCTCTGTATCCGGAAGGCGCGCGCGTCGGCACCGAGATCCGCGTCGTCGGCAATGACGCCGGCGAGCAGTTGTCCATCCTCGCCGGCACGCTCGCGCGGCTCGACCGCGCAGCCCCCGAATACGGCGTCGGCAAGTACAACGACTTCAACACGTTCTACGTGCAGGCCGCATCCGGCACGTCGGGCGGCTCGTCGGGTTCGCCGGTCATCGACATCCAGGGTCGCGTCGTCGCGCTCAATGCCGGCGGCAGCAGCGGCGCACAGTCGAGT
>Ga0224500_10000681_pt1 | contig 22209 bp, 16 predicted proteins | sample SF_Oct11_sed_USG_FD_168126 | JGI IMG/M metagenome (GOLD analysis project Ga0224500, IMG submission 168126) | Sediment microbial communities from San Francisco Bay, California, United States - SF_Oct11_sed_USGS_4_1 | ecosystem: Environmental > Aquatic > Marine > Sediment | place: USA: California... | reverse complement strand
CGGCGTCTTGACCAAAACTCCTGGCTCACACCGAAGCCCGACGGCCGACAACTTTGCCAATCGGGTCGGAATCAATTCGAGCAGGGCATTCAGGAAACGACGCGGAGCGACGGTCCAGTTTGTCCCATCCGAGTATGCATTGTTCATGACAATCTTGCCTTGACGGTTGTTGTGACGACTTTACCAGCATCCGAATCCCGTTTTGCGAAGGCGAATGCAAGAAACAACGTCAATTCAATAGAAATTTGCCACAGGCGTACAAAGACGGCTAGAAATGCCAGATTGGGCAGCGTCGTCAGCTTGGTCGACATTGCTATGAAACCAGCTTCTCTTACTCCCAGCCCGCCGGGCGTGATCATAGTGAGGTACCCAATCACCCATGCAGCAGAATAGGAGGCGCATAACAGCCATATGTTGACGTCCTGCAGACCATGGAAAACCTTTGGGATGGCCCACCAAATCGAGATATACAGGCACCATGCCAGCACAAAATAGCCAATAATCGACAGGATCAGTTTCCACGGAAGCAACTCGTGCAGTTTCAACGCTTCTTCATATTGTGCGGCTTTGGCCGGCACCAACCGAACAAGGCTGCGCAGCAGTATCCCAGTCAGGTCAAATCGAATTGAGATTGCAACAAAGACAATGCTCGCGACCAGAAAAACTATCGCAACAGGCATGCCCACGATCACACCCAGGGCGAGAGTGCCTGCAACAATCAGACTGAAGGCCATCGAGTAGACCATTATTTCCAGATTGGCCCGAATCATCGCCGCAGGGGGTATTGACTCCCTGGTCTCCTTTATAAGATAGACGATACCCCACAGACGCCCCGGCAAGTGACGAAGTATTTGTGCGACGAACAATAGTCTCCCGGCGTACCAATAACCTGTAAAGACGCCACCTGTATGACTCAGGATCAGCCGAAATACCGGAACTAAGAGCATTTGCGCCGCAGCTCCGGCTACCAGCGTGTAACCCAGCCAAAACCAGCTATCAATCTTCAGATTGTCACGCAGGTTCGGAAATTCCTTCCAGAAAATGTAGACCAACCAGACGACACCTGCGGTGATAATGAGTCGCGACAGATAGGCTCGCAGGAACCCATAACGTGAGCCTGGGTTCTCGACGCTTGACGCCAAATTTGGACTGTCGCTCATTATTCTGATCCGCGGCCTTTGCCCTTATCGAAGGATGGAGCCAGTTTAAGTAACCTGAATATCGTGGTTTATAGCTGGGCGCTAGGATAGCAAAACATACGGCAGGACTCCGATTGGGATCTGGAAACTGTGAATTGAACCAACTCTAGCCCGTTTGACGGCAGCGGTTATTTACCGCGCTCGCAAAATTCGATTGTGTGAGGCAGGTCGCGTCACCCCGATTGGCCTCGTGCTACTAAGTGCCAATGCCGGCTATCGGTGGTGGTATGATGGCCCGCGAGTTTTTCGGGGCTCTCTTTTCGAATGCAATTTATCGATATGCGAAGCCAGTAACTACAGAATTTACCTGATGGAGGTGCTGCTAAATGGCCAAGCATCGACAGCCTGACCAGTTTATCGTTTTCGGGGCACCTGACATTCAGCAACCGGAAATTGATGAAGTTGTCGACAGTCTTAAAGCCGGCTGGCTCGGAACCGGACCCAAAGTGCAGAAGTTCGAACGTGACTTTGCTGCCTACAAAGGTGTTGATTCGACTTGCGCGGCTGCGCTTAATTCCTGCACGGCCGCTTTACACGTCAGCCTTATTGCGGCGGGAATTAAGCCTGGTGATGAAGTAATTACCACTGCGATGACTTTCTGCGCGACAGCCAATGCTGCTATTCATGCAGGCGCTACGCCAGTGCCTGTGGATATTGAACCCGCCACACTAAATATAGATCCCGCTCTAATTGAGCAAAAAATCACCGATCGGACCCGTGCAATTGTCCCGGTGCATTTTGCCGGCCGACCTTGTGAGATGGACGCGATCATGAAGATCGCTAAAAAGTACGATCTGCTCGTCATTGAGGATTGTGCACACGCAATCGAAACTGAGTTTCGAGGCCAGAAAGCTGGAACTTTCGGCGAGTTCGGCTGCTTTAGCTTTTATGCCACCAAAAATGTCGCCACGGGTGAAGGCGGTATGGTCATTGCCAAATCGCCGGACGCGATCGACAGAATCAAGATATTGTCGCTGCACGGCATGTCCCGAGATGCTTGGCACAGGTTTGGGGATAGTGGTTACAAGCACTACTATGTTGTTGAGGCCGGCTTTAAGTACAACATGATGGACCTTCAGGCCGCGATAGGCATTCATCAGCTGTCCCGGGTAGAGCGCTCCTGGTTGCGACGACAGGAAATCTGGGCAAGATATCAGCGTGAGTTTTCCAATCTGCCCATTGGCCTACCCACGGAACCTGCCGAAGAAACCCGGCACGCCTATCATCTGTATACCGTGAACATCGAGAAGGAGCGTTGTGGAATCGAACGCGATGAGTTCATTAGTAAGATGAGTGCATCAAAGGTCGGCGTTGGCGTCCATTACCAAAGTCTCGCACAACATCCGTACTATACCGATCGTTTTGGCTGGCAACCGTCCGACTTTCCATGCGCGGACAAGTTTGGCCGATCGACGGTCAGTCTACCGATATCACCGAAGCTGACTGACGATGACGTCAACTATATCATTGAGACCGTTATCGCTACTGTTACGAGCTGATCCGGCTGAGTCCTGAAATACGCTATGGGTGAACTTAAGGATAAAGCCAGGCAGTACGCGACAGCATTTGACGGCGCGTCGCCGCTGGCGGACGAAGACAATCGAGCGCGAAAAGCTGCCAAAATTCGTTCTGTTCTTGTCGATGAGGGAGTATTCGAAAATCCCAATATCAGGATCCTTGATATTGGTTGTTCGTTCGGATTTATTCTTAAGTTGCTGACTCCGGACACGGGCCTGGGTGTCGGAATCGATATCGACAAGAACATAGGATCCCATTCGGGTAATATTTACTTCGTGCGAACAGATGCGGAAAAGTTGCCATTTTCAGATGGCTCCTTTGATGTAGTTATTTGCAATCACGTGTACGAACACACCGATGATGCAGCTTGCCTGCTGTCAGAAATCGAACGGATAATGAGTAGTGATGGTGTTTGCTACTTTGCAGGTCCAAACAAGTACGAACTTATCGAGCCTCATTATGGCTTGCCATTTTTGAGCTGGCTCCCGAGGAGGATTGCTGACCGGTATATGCGTCTCTCCGGCAAGGGTGCCAGTTACCCGGAAAAACCCTATTCACCCTCACAGGTCCGGAACCTGCTCAGCGGTTTCGAAGTAGTCAGCTACACCGAAAAGATCCTTCGGGATCCCGTTCGCTATAACGCAACGGACATACTTCCGGTGAGATCGTTGAAACGAATGATCGCAATTTTCGTGCTCAACGTTGCACCGTTCTTTTTCCCCGGTTTTGTGTACATACTGAGAAAACCCGCTCAGCCCCTTTAGCGAATCATTCTGTAGATTTTCTCGGCAAGCCTGAACAGTTGATACGACGGCCGTAGCACTATTGTATAAGTTCGGAGGTTCCTAGTCGTGCCACCCCACTTCTCTTTGTACCGCACCAGTGAAGGCTGGTCCTCAGGCGACGCCATCAAGTTGAATCCTTGACTGCCGTCGTGCTGCGCATCGCAGATTGCGCGATGGAGGAGCAGATCCGAAGGGCTGAGTTTGCGGTGTTCCAGACTGGCGCCACCATGCAGATAGCACGTGGTGTCACCATGTCGGGCCGTAACAGCGAAACCCGCAACCTTATTTCCCTGTTTTGCCAGCAATACTCGCAATCGGCTGTTCCCTCGTGCGAGTCCGAGGAGTTCGTGAAAGTATTCGGCGTTGTAGCGAATGGCTCCACCGTGTTGTTTCACGGTTTGTGCGTAGATGTCATAGAGTTCTTTTCCATTAACCGAGCTGTTGGCTAAACTGACGTCGAGCCCGGACCGCTGCGCTTTCCTGATGTCGCGCCGCAAGTTCTTGGAAACCCGGGCCAGGCTCCACGCCTGTAAGTCCTCTATCGCCGTTTCCGGGTTAGATTCGAACGGATGATCGAGTTGTGGGCTTTGCCCGAATGCACTTACCGGAATGCGAATGCAGATCGGCATATGCCGATTATTAGCAGCCCCGATGATTTCGACAAGAGTCTGCGCTGCGCTGCCCTTCCCAACACCGCCCCCAACCGGAAAGCCCAGATAGCCGATATGGAATGGTCCACCTCGAAAAACGGAAACAGAAAACCCTTCAGTATCGTTGGTAACGTAAAGCGTTCGACACTTGAAGCTACTCGCCAGGAGGTCCAGCCATGCTCCACCACTAAAGAACGCACCGCTTTCATCGCACAGCTGTTCCCAGTGATCGGGTCGCACCGTGCTGATTAGAAAATCTTTCATGTCAACGGCGTCTCAAGCTTTGAAACGAACTCTCGAATGACAAAAGCCAGATCGAAGTCCTTTGCAGCGAGGTCTATTGCCGCTCCGAAATCAGACACATTCTGCCGAAGACCACGCTGAATCGCGTCTGCATACTCACTTGCGGCCGCTCTTGTCGCCAGCACTCCGACCTTGTGCTTATCGAACAACCGCGGCAAATCCCCGACGGGTGTCGCTATGATCGGTGTGTGCAGCTGCATCGCATCCGAAAAGATGACAGGAATGCTTTCAATCCGCGAGGGTAAGAGCAGGTAATCGGCCCAGTTTATCAGCGTGGCGGCTGCATCTTTGTCGAGATATCCGCCTACCATAACAGGGCGGCCCTGCAGCTTTAACGCGTGAGCGGCCTGGTGGACGAGATCGTGCATTGGGCCGCCTCCGTATATCCGCACTTCGGAAATCCGGTCCCAGTCCTGGTCCGTCAGCAGTCCGAGTGCGTCAACCAACAGATCAGTGCCTTTGTTCTTGTGCCATCGACCAAGAAAGGCCAAATTGAACTGCCTCTCGACCGATCTCTTCGCGGGCCCACCAGTCGGCAGCAAACGGGTACTAGGAAGAAAATCACAGGGAAGACCGCCCAGTGTTTCGACATCTTTCGACAACTGAATTCCGTCTGCGTAACGACGCTCCGCCCGCCTGAGCACCCTGCGGAGAATTTGCCTTACAAGCGGCACTTTTCCCAAGGTCCATATATCGCTACCCAATGCCCAAACGCTGTACTTCAGTTGGTGCCGCCGCGCGACCCGATCCGCCCAATAGCCGGATGGCAAAACCCACAATGCCAGAATGTGATCCGGTCGATCTCTATCCGCAAGCTCCTCCAGCGCCGACTCCCCCGCGCGTAGGGATTGAACTATCGACTTCCAATGAGTCGGCATTAAAGGATTCAGCAACGACAGCGGCAACCGCGGGACTGCAAATCGCTTCACGCTCAGTCGACCCTCAGTCGCAAACGAGTCCATCGTGCTCGCAGCAACAACCGTCACCCGCACATGCCGCGAAAGCTCGCGAGCGAAGTCTTCTACGAAACTTCCCGCAGCCTCGGTCCCGGGAGTGTGTTCCGGGTAGGAGGTCGTTATCAACGCGATATGCAGCATCTAATCCCTGATCCACACCGCCCGGTATGCGTACGGCATCAGGTCGTCTTTGCGCCCCAACGCCGCCAGCCCCCAGGCCAGGCAGTTGATAGCCGGCACAAGGACTGGCAGGAATATCCCCAACAACACCAGCGGGTTCTTCTGCTGTGCCCAATTCACCACCGTCTTGCTAAGGGCGATATTTGCATTAAGGGCGGCCGTTTCGAGAGGGTGGCCAATTGCCTGTTCCTGGGTTACACGGAAGCCGTGCTTTTCTGCGGCCTGCAACAATCCGAATCGAGTCCATCGATGAAAATCAAGTGGGGCGTCGTGCACAGGATAAAGAAAGGGCACCTGGATAGTCAGGCTCCCTCCGCGTTTGATTGCTCTGCTCAGCTCAGCCAGGCAGCGGTCCGGATACGGAAGGTGTTCGAGCACATCAAGGAGCAGGGAATGGTCCACGCTCGCATCCGAAAACGGAAGCGACTGTGCGTCTGCATAAATATCTGGACGTGTGGCGTACCAATCTTTCGCTGTTGAGTAGTAGTCGAGACCGACGTATTGCGCTCCCGCAGAAAGATGCTGCCGGGGTTTGCCACCGGCGCAACCGACATCCAGGACAATGCCACTCAGGCCCTCACATGTACGCCTGAGGCTGCGTTCTTCACGAAAGAACGCGAACCACTGCGGATGTAGCGGCGTATTCTGCAAGTTGGCAACGAGTTTTCTTAAGAAACCGGTAACCCCGTCCGAATCACTTTGCATTCAATATTCCTGTATTGCTTGTGACCATAACGCGTTGAGTCTACTAGTGCTCGCGCAACCCGACTCTACTATAAGCGATTGCCAGCCCATGCGCAGTCCGGTCTATGCGTAATAATACAGACGGTAATAGCCCCAAATAGCAATTGCCTCCCCACCGCCTGTGGCTTGATGTTAACTTTCAGAACGCGCAATATACGCGGCCCGAAAGTGACCGCGGCGCGTTGCCGCTTTTCAACGGAAACCGGAGAACATCGAATGAACAGAATATTGGTCCTCATTGCGGTCCTGGCGCTGTCCGCGACCGCAGAGGCGCAGCAAAGCCGGGACGGCAAATGGGAGTTCGGGCTAACCCTGGGCAACCTGTCCGGCGAGACCGTAACCGGATTAAATGGCTCTTTCATCGATTCTGCCAGCACGACAGCTTACGGACTGTCGGTGGGCTACAATTTCAGCAAACGACTTGCCTTGACTGGTGAGATATTGTGGGGCACGCCTAACTACACGGCATCACTGGTTCCCGAAAACGCCCCGGGTACATCGATCGATATCAACCATGAAATGGATCTGTTCAACTACGGCATCAAAGGCACGTTTAACTTGCTGGAAGGTCCTGTTACACCATTTATCGAGGCCGGTCTCGGTTGGACCTATTTCGACAGCAACGTTGCAGATTCGGCGCCGGTGACGGGTTGCTGGTGGGACCCGTTCTGGGGTTATGTCTGTGACACCTTCTACAGCACGTATTCCAAGACCCAGGAATACTACGGTGCGGCCGGTGGCCTTCGCTGGGACCTGAATAACGCCATGTCGCTCAAGGGCAGCTATGGCATGCAGGAAATCAAGATCGACAATGCTGCCGAAGATCTTAGCCTTGAAGTGTGGCGCCTCGAAGTGCTCTGGCGCTTCTAAATGCAGTCTCGCTACAAATCAAAAGCCCGGCAACCGCCGGGCTTTTTTTAGCCTGCAAGGAACTTTATTCTGCGTGCTTTTCCTCAACCGTAATGGCTACGGCAGTCGTCGCTGTAATGACGACGAGATCACCAACTTTCGAACGCCTCAGGTTTTCCGGGTTACGAGCGGCATACTCATTGATCGTCCCATCAGGCCCTTTTAGTTTGAATGTATTCTTCTCCAGGTTGATTTCCTCAACCGTCGCGGTAATGACCGTCGCATCCATTGCCGCTACGCCCGGCATTTGACCCTTCTCGGTACGGGCCATGGCGGATGCACTGGCCGCTTCGGCCTGCATCCCGTCATTTGCCAGGACTTCAATCGATATTGTCTCCTCGTACTCCGCAACGAGAATATCACCCACCTCAACCTGATCCAGATTGCGGGCTTCTTCGCTGGCGGTAAACGTGATGGGTTCGCCATCTTCCGGCCGTACTGTAACGACTCGTGTCTCGTGGTCAATCGCTTCGACAACAGCGGTGACGGTCATCGACTGGCTCGCGGAAAACGAGGGTCTGACCATTTCCTGGCTCTCTTCTGCGGCACAAACTCCGGCAGTCAGGAAACACAGCGTCAGGATTGGCAGGCAAGTCTTGTTCTTCATGGGGCAGGCTCCGGATAGGGGGGTGAGCATGGTACTACGAAGCGGACAAGCCAAGAAGCCCCTGAACATAGCTTGGCGTATAGTCTGGCGAATGGTGATCAACAGATTGAATGAGCTCCGAAAGCTTGCGGCTGCACTTGAGCCCCCGGCTGGCAGGAGAATCGAGTGGCTGCAAAAGGCCGGTGCACATGCGGAGCGCTTTCTTGAGTCCCTGCCCGAGTATGACGTTTACTCCGCCGCGGGAGACCGTGAGGAGGCATTGTCAGCATTTGCAATTTCCGAGGAACCCGGATCGTTTGACGATGCCTTGCAATTGCTCGACAAGTACGTCGATGGGGTAGGTCACAACCTGGGCTCCAGTCGGTTTTTCGCGTATATCCCGAGTGGCGGTCTGTATGAGTCAGCAATTGCAGACTATTTGGCGGCGGTATCGAATCGCTATGCGGGTGTTGGCGCAGCCGCGCCCGGGGCGACACGCATGGAAGCCTCGATGTTGCGTTGGCTCGCCGAAGTCATCGGTTATCCTGCGTCAGCTGAAGGCGACCTGACATCCGGCGGCAGCATGGCAGCACTCTCGGCCATCGTTACCGCTCGCGAAGCTTTCGGTTTGCGGAGCGCTGATATCCCGTCATCGGTTGTTTACCTGACCGCCCAAACGCATCACACGTTTCGCAAGGCATTGCACGTAGCCGGGCTGGCGGAATGCGTCATTCGCAAAGTTTCGCTCGACGACGCGTTCCGAATGGATGGCACCGCGTTGCGAGCACAGCTTCAGAACGACCGGCAGGCAGGTCTCAAACCCTGGTTGATCGCCGCCTCCGCAGGCACCACCGATACCGGCGCCGTCGACCCGCTGGACGAGATCGCTGACATTGCCGACGAATTCGCGGTCTGGTTGCACGTGGATGCGGCTTACGGCGGTGCCTTTGCCCTCTGCGATGAGGGGCGACAACGACTAAAGGGCATCGATCGATCGGACTCGCTGATCCTGGATCCGCACAAGGGTTTCTTCCTGCCCTGCGGCATCGGGGTGGTGCTCGTCCGCGAGGGACAGAAACTTTACGACGCCTATCACGCGCGCGGGACCTATATGCAGGACGTCGCCGGCGACACCGAGAGATCGCCCTGCGACTACAGTGCCGAACTCACGCGGCCGTTTCGGGCGTTGCGCTTCTGGCTGCCTTTCAAAGTGCACGGCAGCAGGGCTTTCTCGGCAGCACTCGAAGAGAAGCTCCTGCTCGCAAGCTACTTCCATGAAGAATGCGGAAAAATCCCGGGCATTCAGCCCGGACCACCCCCGGACCTGTCCATCGTCACATTCCGGCTTTGTCCCGATGCCCAGGATGGCGACGCGGCGACCCGCGCGCTGCTTGCTGCAATTCACAAGGACGGGCGTGTCTATCTCACCTCAACCACCATCGAAGGCCGTTTCACGATCCGAATGGCTATACTCACGTACCATACGCACATTGAGGATGTCGATCTGGCACTCCAGGTTATCGAGGAATGTGCGACGCGCATGCTTGGCGCGAATAACACACGGGGCTAGTTGCCAGGGGAAACAAATTGAATATGACGAAATCCGAAAATTGGTCCGGCCGTTTTACGTTCATCCTCGCGTCGGTCGGTGCCGCTGTTGGCCTCGGCAATATCTGGAAGTTCCCGTACACGCTCGGCAGCAGTGGCGGCAGCGCTTTTGTTCTCGTCTATATTCTCGCCATTCTGCTCGTCGCCACACCCATCATGCTGGCAGAGATGCTGATAGGACGACACGCGAGGCAAAGCGCTCCGTCCGCATTGCGCAAGATCGCCCTTGATCTCGGCGGCAGTTCCTACTGGCAAATCGTGGGTTGGATGGGCTTGCTCGCGCTGCTTTTTGTACTCAGCTTTTACAGCGTGATTGCCGGGTGGACCATCGCATACCTGGTGAAATCCATCTCCGGGGGTTTGAGCGGGCTCTCACCCGAAGAGGTCGGCCGTGATTTCGGCGCTTTTTTGCATGATCCGGGCTGGATGATCCTGTGGCATCTGCTGTTTACAGTGGCCACGGTATTCATCGTGTCGCGCGGCATACGGCTTGGGCTGGAAAAACTGGTTGTCGTATTGATGCCGGCGCTGTTCATGATGTTGGTTGCACTGGTCGTCTACGCAGGAATCACCGGCGATTTCGCGACCACAGTCGATTTCCTGTTCAGTGCCGACCTCAGCAAAGTTACGCCGGTTGTTGTACTGGCCGCCGTCGGCCAGGCCTTCTTTTCTGTGAATGTGGGTGTTGGCGCCGTGCTGACCTATGCGGCCTACCTGCCTGACGATGTCAATTTGTTCCGCTCGGCGATAACAGTCTCCATCGGCGACACGCTCGTGGCCGTACTCGCCGGGCTCGCCATATTCCCGATCGTATTCGCCTACGGCCTGAATCCGTCCGAGGGTCCCGGTCTCATTTTCGTCACCCTGTCCACGGGTTTCGCGGCCATGCCGGGCGGAAGCATCGTCGCGACTTTGTTTTTCCTGATGCTGCTTTTTGCTGCGCTTACATCGTCCATCTCAATGCTGGAAACGATGACGGCACGCGCCTGCGAGATACGCGGTTTGCCGCGGCCAGCCGCAGCGACATTGATCGGAACAGTGACTTTCGTATTAGGCATCGTGACAGTGCTTTCATTCTCGAGCTGGGAAAGCGTGTACCCACTTGGTGAGTTCGCGATTTTCGCAAACAAGACACCGTTCGACCTTATCGACTACGCTGTGTCGAACGTACTTATGCCTGTTGGCGGCATGTTGTACGCGCTGTTCGCGGGCTGGTGGGTTTCGAGGGATATCCAGGTCGCACAACTCGGCGTTGGAGACGGCGCGATTTTCAAACTCTGGCTGGTACTGGTGCGCCTGGTGGCACCGCTCGCGATCGCGGCAGTGTTCGTTTACAACCTCGCTTAAGACTCGGTACTTAATCAGCGCCGGCGAGCAGCGACTCACGGATCTCGTCAATCTGCGGGCGCAGTTTCTTCGGCTGTTTACCCAGGCAGTGTTTGTCACGCGGGCATGAGGAACTGCGCGGACAGATGATCGTTGCCGGTTTCTGGCAGCCCTCCGCGATCCATCCGATATTCAGAATTTTGCCGATGCTTTCCAGTTGCACACGAACGCCCTCCGGAATGTCACCGCTGCCGCCGCCCGCGTTGCAGCTTTTTTCGATCGCGTTGATGGTCTCAAGTGGATCAATGTTTTGCGCGCGCAAAGCGGGAGCGAGATCGACACCCGCACATAGCACGTGCGCGTTACCGGCCGCGTCGCGGCTGCGAACGGATTGACAGGTATAAAGGCGCTTGTCGTCGCCGCTGCGCAATACCGAGATCTGCGAAGTCGGCTTCGTCGATCGCGTATCGAACATTTTGAACACCGCCCAGTGCTTGCAGGGATCTGCGACCATAGTCATGTTGCCCCACGGTAGTGGTATGCCGTTGCCGCGATAAACCGCGCGCAGATTGCCTGGCGGGTAGGCGTCGAAGTAGTGCCAGTGCGGATACGGGCTGACGCTCGGCATGCGCCGCATCACCAGGGCTTTGGTCAGTCCGACCTTGTCCCCGGCATCGACGGCGTAAGCGTGTTTAGCCAGGAATTGACGGAACGGCATCTTCGGCGTCAATAACGCCGCGGCAAAGTAGCTGCACTCGAAGTCCCGCCAGGCATAAAGAATATCCTGCGCGTCCATATTCGGTGAATCGGCATCGTGCCGGCGACCGGTCACGCGCCCGCCGGACACCTGTGGCGCGCGCGCTCCATCACCGCCATGCAGAACTTTGTGTGCGATGTGATTCGCGAGATCAAACTTGAGACGTTCGGGCCGGTCCTTCAGCTGGTTGTTGAGATAGACGATATTGGGCGCGTCATAGAACGAACGCACGATCATGTTCAACGGCGCCTCGGTGTCACCGCGATCTTTAAACGGTGACTTGTCGAACCAGCGCAACTTCAGGCCGAGGTCAGCGGCGATGGCCTGGACATCCTTTACATCGAGCGGGAAGCGTTTGCCGCCGACGCGTTCTGCGGCGCGCTCGAGATCCGGGAAACGATTCTGGCTGGACTCCTGGTGCGCGCGAATCAACAGGTGGGCGAATTGCCGACCGGTCGTTCCGGTCTGCGCGAGCAACTCCGGAATGGCGAGCTGCAGGAGATTTTCCGAAAACAGAAACCCGGGTTCCAGCGCCAGCCCGGTGACCGCCGATTCGCGTGGCGTCGGATCGATCGCGCGATCATCCAGTGACTCATCGTAAAACCAGCTCACGTCTTTTTGAAAGATGCGCGCGACGATCTGCAGCAGCTTTTCTGATGGCACCCGCTTGCCGTTTTCGATCATCGAGAGATAGGAAACGGACGGACCGGCCGCGGCATCGATTTGCACACAACGCACCGACAGGTCTTCCAGCGTCAGGTTGTTCCGCTTGCGTAGCGACTTGATCTTGGTTCCGAGGAAGTGCGCCTTGCGCCTCAGGCCCTGCGTGGTTTCCATGGTCATTCCGTTTGTGAAATTAACATTGTGAAATTTTTACTGTGAAATTTCATAGCGGTCGTCGGTAGTATAAGTCCCGGGACCTGATTTTCACAATGACCAATAACCGCTGTGTGAACCGGAGGACGACGTGAACAGACGCGAATACAACGAGAAAGCGAAGTACCTGGATGAAATTGCTCCGTTACAGGGGGCGAGCCACAGCGAGGTGGTGGACTACTCTGTGACCGTTCCATTCTTCTACGCGGAACTTCGCGCGCGTCTCGCCAATGGCAAGTTGGCCCGCCTCGTCGATGCCAGCCAGTTCATTGGCTGGTTTGGCTACGGCCCGAATCCGACTTTGCTGCTCGATTGCGGCGGACAGCGCGTAGCCGTCAACACCGGCGCCAGTTCCAGCGCCGCGCAGGACATATTCATCGCAAGAGACGGCGGCCAGATTCCGCTACACGCCTGAGATATCACAAAACGCGACAGGAGAAGCACCGTGAGCAAGCAAGAACAGATCAACAAGCTGCAGTCTGAGTGGAAGGACAGTCCGCGGTGGAAGGGCGTGGAACGAAATTACACTGCTGCCGATGTTGTCAAATTGCGCGGCACACTGCAGGTCGAGCACACGCTCGCTCGCCATGGCGCGGAAAAATTGTGGCGGCTGATCAACCAGGAACAGCCGCTATGCGCACTTGGCGCGCTCACCGGAAACCAGGCTATTCAGGAAATACAGGCTGGTCTCAAAGCGATCTACTGTTCCGGCTGGCAGGTCGCCGGCGATGGCAACAGCTCGGGAGAGATGTATCCGGATCAGAGCCTGTACCCGGTCGACTCGGTGCCAAAAATGGTTGCGCGAATCAACAACGCTTTTCAACGCACTGATGAAATACACGCGCTGAATGGCGATGACAGCATCGACTGGTATGCGCCCATCGTCGCCGACGCTGAAGCGGGCTTTGGTGGCAACTTGAATGCCTTCGAACTCATGAAAGCCATGATTCGTGCCGGAGCGGCTGGTGTGCATTTCGAAGATCAGCTTTCTTCTGCGAAAAAATGCGGCCATATGGGCGGCAAAGTCCTTGTGCCAACCAGCGAAGCCATTGCAAAGCTGTGTGCGGCTCGACTGGCTGCGGACGTTCTCGGCGTACCAACGGTCCTGCTGGCCAGGACGGATGCGGACGCCGCCAATTTGATTACCTCCGACGCCGACGAGCGCGATCGGCCGTTCATTACAGGCGAGCGCACGCCGGAGGGTTTTTATCGCACGAAACCCGGTATCGAACAGGCAATCGCTCGCGGACTGGCATACGCACCCTATGCCGACATGCTTTGGTGCGAAACCTCCAAACCGGATCTTGCCCAGGCGCAGAGATTCGCCGATGCCATTCACGCCGAGTATCCGAACCAGCTGCTCGCCTACAACTGCTCGCCATCGTTTAACTGGAAGTCGAATCTCGATGACGACACGATGCGGCACTTCCGGGAGGAGCTGGGCAGGATGGGTTACAAATTCCAGTTCATCACGCTGGCTGGCTGGCACGTGCTGAACTCCAGCATGTTCAAACTGGCGCGCGCCTACAAAGCCGACGGGATGTATGCCTATTCTCAGCTGCAGCAACAGGAATTTGCCGATGAACAGTTCGGCTTCCGTGCTGCCAAGCACCAGTCTTTTGTGGGTGCCGGCTACTTCGATGCCGTACAGAATACGATCATGGATGGCCTGTCCTCCACGACCGCGCTCTCGGGCAGCACCGAGGAAGAGCAATTCGTCGCGTAGAGAACTCCACTTGGCCACATAGAATCGTTTGATCGCCTGCGTCGTTCAGCCGATGATGTACTCTCGGCTGCAGAAGACAACGGATTCGATGTACCAGGACTTGACCCTCGCAATTTCGAGTGTAGCGGTAATGCTATTCGCAACATCCCCTGTCGCAACAGCAGCGACAGGGGATGTTGCGTCGTCGACTCTGGATGAAATCATCGTAACAGCGACTCGACGTGAAACTGCCGTTCGCAATGTTGCACGATCCATCTCTGTCGTTAACAAGAATGAAATTCAAGGCGCGCAGCAAATGCTTGGCCTTGACGAAGCCCTGGCCCGCGTGCCGGGACTTTACATGCAGAACCGTTACAACTTTGCGCAGGACCTGAAGGTATCATTGCGCGGTTTCGGCGCGCGATCGAGCTTCGGTATTCGCGGTGTACGCATTTTCGTCGACGACATCCCTGAGTCGCTGCCCGACGGACAGGCACAGGTAGACAGCATAGACCTCGGTTCCACCAGCCGGATCGAGGTCCTTCGCGGGCCCGCGTCTTCGCTCTATGGCAATGCGGCAGGCGGTGTCATTGCCGTTTACAGCGAGCTCGGTAGTGACCCATCCTACGTTGAAGCTGGCTTGGCCGGCGGCGATTACGGCTACCGGCGTCAGCAACTAAAGGCAGCTGGTGGCAACGGTTCCGTACAATACATGGTCAACGCAAGCAGCACGGACCTTGATGGCTATCGTGAGCACAGCAGCGCGAACGGCAGGTCGATCAACGCAAAACTGGCGTATCGCCCGACGGACCACGACGAGTTGCAGCTGACCTTTAACAACACCGACCAGCCGCGGGCCGATGATGCGGGCGGCATCGATGCTGCGCAAATGGCGCTGGATCGCAGGTCTGCGCGGTCGCTAAACATCCTGTTCAATGCCGGCGAAGCCCTGAATCAACAACGGCTCGGGGCCGTTTACAAGACGGACCGTAGCGGTGGCGAATTGATGCTCCGCAACTATTATGTCTGGCGTGACTTCGAGAGCCTGCTACCGTTCACCGACGGCGGAGCTGTCGATCTGCAGCGTTTTTATTACGGTGCTGGCGCGCAGTACACCTTTCGCGAGCTCGGTCCGCAACAGCTGCAGCTGACAACGGGCTTTGATCTCGATCGGCAAGACGATGATCGCCAACGCTTCGACAATAATGACGGAGCAGTCGGCAACAAGGTATTCGAACAGAACGAGAAGGTCGACAGCAACGGCGTCTACCTGCTCGCCCGGATGCCACTATCCGGGAACGCGACCGTATCCGCCGGGTTGCGATATGACCGGGTGTTTTTTGATGTCGATGACACTTTTCTCTCTGATGGCGATGACTCTGGCGAACTCGAATTCGATCATTGGAGCCCGTCACTTGCGGTGCAGTACACTTTGGGCCCCAGGATGATGTTTGCTTCGTGGAGCAGCAGCTTCGAAACGCCAACAACAACAGAGCTCGCAAATCCCGATGGGTCGGGCGGGTTTAACGAATCGCTGCAGCCGCAACTCGCGGACAACTTTGAGATCGGCTTCAAGTCCTCGCACGAATCGCTTTCTTATGAGCTTTCAATATTTCACATCGACCTGGAGCAGGAGCTGGTCCCGTTCGAGATTGCGACGTCGCCCGGCCGCAGCTTCTACTCCAATGCCGGCTCCTCATCACGAGACGGGGTTGAGGCAGCACTGTCCTGGCAGGGTCAGAGCGGACTGTCCGCCGAGCTCTCCTACACCTGGTCTGATTTCAGATTTGATGAATTTATCGACGCCGGGCAAGACTACAGCGGCAGGCAATTGCCGGGACTGCCGGAACATTTTGGCTACGTCGGTCTTATCTATGCGAGCGGCTCGGGATTCACCGCGAGCGTCGAAACCCTGTTTTCGGGCGAGCTCTACGCGAATAACGGCAATACGACGTCGGTCGGTTCGTACGCGGTATCGAATGTTCGCCTGGAATACTCTTTGCAACGTGGTGCGTGGCGATTCCGGCCCTACCTCGGCGTCAATAATGTGTTTGACGAAAAGTACGCAAGCAATATCCGCGTAAACGCCTTCGGTGGCCGATACTACGAACCGGCGCCCGAGCTCAATATCTATGCGGGGCTCGCGGTCACCTTCAGCAAAGACGCACGAGCACGTTAGACTACTCGCCCGCCGATACGCCGGACCTTACCGGTTTAGACGCCGGCCGTAAGGCTGCGAGTCGCGGCATAGACAAAGTATGCGAGCACAAACACGCCGCCCCAGGCCCTGCCAAGTCGGGCCTGACCGTGAAAGAAAATCGGTATCAACGCGGCTGCGAACAACCAGGATACGATGAGGTCGATCACACCACCATCGGGCACCTCGATTGCCTGTATCAAGCCGGTCGTTGGCAATATGAACAGGATGTTGAAGATATTCGAGCCCACGATATTGCCAAGGGCAAGATCTGACTGGCCACGCATTGCCGCGACGACCGAGGCCACCAGTTCCGGCGCGCTCGTGCCAACACCAACGATGAGAAGGCCAATGATGGCCGTCGACACACCGAGCTGCGATGCGAAGCTAACACTGTTCTCGACAGTAATTTCTGCACCCGCATACAGCAATCCGGATCCCAGTAGTATCAGGAATACCAGCTTCCATGACATGCGCTCGTGCATATCCGGTACAACTATCGGGCTCTCCAGAATCTGCGTGGCAAACACACCTTTTTGCCGGGACCGGACAATATCGGCAACAATAAAGTAGATAAAGATGCTGGTTAGCGACAGCATCACGAGCGAGTCTGAGCGGCTGATCATTGCGGGAAGATGATCGATGGGACTGTCCATCGCAATGAAAGTCAGAATCGTTGTTACGAGCAGCAACAAGGGAACCTCACGAAGTACAGCCTGACCCTGGAGTGCAATAGGCCGAACGATAGCGGCGATTCCGAGTACCAGTCCGATGTTCGCGATATTCGAGCCGACGACGTTGCCGAAGGCGAGCCCGGTCTCGCCTCGTAATGCACCCGTCAGATTGACGATCAGCTCAGGCATGCTGGTTCCGATACTGACGACTGTCAGGCCTACGATCATCGGTGATATGCCGAGGCGAGTCGCCGCTTGCGAAGCGCCATAGACAAGCGCTGCGCCACCCGCAACCAGGATGGCGAGGCCGAATATTATTCCTAATAGACTGATCATTTTTTTGAATGAACCCCGATAGCCCTGCTACTTCTCAACAGAATACAGGATATCGATCGATTGCTGTTCGCCGGCACCGGCTTCCAGTGTCAGTCGCGACGACAATCGGTAACGCAGCAATAGTGTGCCGATACGACTGAATACGCCATACGCGTATCGCGCATACAGGCGCGAGTTGATTTTTTTGCCTGCGATCAGCGCTGTCGTATCGCCGCCGTCACCACTTAAGGATAATTGATCGAGACCGAGGCTCTGGCCGATCTGTTCGGTCAATACCGTTGCCTGGCGTAAGCCGAGGGAGACGGCGGCGCCGGATAGCTCGCCACCTTCGGATTCTGTCGCCTGGCTAAGGGGCCTGCCCAGGACCAGGTACGACAGCGCATCAACTTCGTTCATCGCCGGCTCGGAAAAAACCGATGAACTCAGGTTTTGTGCGCGGCCATACAAATGAATGCCGGCAGTGATCGTGCCTTCAAAAGTTTCGATGACACGTACCGCACGCACGTCAACTATCGGATCGTCCAGCGGCCCGGTAAATGTAAGCTCGCCTTTCTTGATCGCAAGTCTCTGGCCCCGCGTCGCAAAGCTGCCGTCGATCAGCTGTATCTTGCCTTCGGCTGTCGTATCGCGATCCGGTCGCAAGCGCACCAGCAGTGTACCGGTCAGTCCTGTATCGAGACCGAGCGCTTTCACTCGCACTTTTTCCCCCAGCGTAATTCGTGCCGCGGCTTCGATTCGGGTTGGCTTGCGATCCGTTACCTCATCGCCGATCACCACCGCGTCTTCCGAGACCCTGACGGCTTCTACCGGAATCTCCCGGATTTCTATCCTTGCGCGCGGCACCAGGAGCTCGCCACCGATTTTCCACCCCGTAGCATCGCCGACGATCGTGATATCCGGTGTAGCCCAGGCCCGATATTCGGGCCAGTTCACCACCTCCGCGGAAGCTCCACCGACGTTCAGTATCACTGATCGAGTTGTCTGCATCAGTTCATCGAATTTGCCGTCGACGCTGAGCGTCCCGCTACCTGCCTTGGCTGAACCCACTAGCGTCGCCGTGCCGTCAGGCGCGCCAGAAATACGCACATTGATATCCTCGAGCGGCACGTTGAACGCAGGAATCAGGATGCCGCCATCACTCCAGACCAGGTCGCCGCTGAACTCCGGCGCCAGCACGGGGCCCCTCGCATTGACCAGTGCGGCGACGCCACCCTTGAATCCGTCGATCTCCGGTACGACCGCCGAGATCCAGCTCCAGTCGTCGCCCTGAAGTCGCAATTCCGCTTCCAGGCGGGCGTCTGCGTCCAGTTTATCCAGGGCGAAATCGACCTCGCCCGTTACACCGGGCTCTATGCTAACCGCGGCTTTCGCTGCTACGCCGCCATCGCGAAAGTTCGCGTGCAGGTTTGCCCGTGGCATCCGTACATCGGTGGTCTGATCATTCGCCCCTGCAACACGGAGGACGGTATCCGCTTGTTCCCAGTCAACCGTCCCGGACAGCAGGCCAGCCTGCCAGATGAGTTCGACCTGCGCCGTCGCGGAGCCCAGCAGACCAAAGCCCGCCGGAAGAAACGCGTTTGCAAGGCTTAGTGGCAAATTTTCGATGCTGGCTGTGAGCTCGGCATCGCCATCCGCATAGACAAGACGCGAAATCCGCAGCTCGCCTGAGTCGCCGGACCAGTTGTGGGCTTGAATCGATAGCGCCTTGTCGCCGACGCTGAACAACAGCGGCTCGGCCAGCTTCCAGTTACCCGTTTGAGGTTCGTTGATGGTTGCACGATTGATGCCTCCGGTCAGGTCGGTACCAGTGGTCTGCAAGCTTGCCTGCGCATCGACTCGCAAGTTACGGACCTGCCACTGTAGGTCGAGCTGCAACTGCTCCGGACTACCCTGGCCGTGTGCATTAAATGAACCGTAGTCGACTTCCCCGATATTCAGTTCCGCTAGTGCAGCTCGAACATCGAGTGAGTCGAGGCTGGACTCTTTGCTTGTGATTTCGACAGAGCTCGCGGTCATTTCGCCCAGGTGAAGCTGCCGTGCTTTCAGCTCCCCGGAAAATCGCGGGCGCTCCTGCGAGCCCGTCAGGCGCCCCTGACCGTTTGCCATCCCGGCAATGTTCGGCCAGAGCTGCTCCAGGTTTGTCGCGTCGACATTCACCGACAGATCCAGTCGACCATCGGACGAGTACCCGTCAATTCGTAGCAGGTTTTCTCCTACCTTGACCGAGCAGGCATGGCACTGCATCCGCTCCGCCCCGAGAAGCAAATCGCCGCTCGCGCGAATCGCGGCATCGTTCAGCACACCTCCGATAGTCAGGGCATTCAGTGTTACAGCGCCGGTGTTATCGACTTTCAACTTTGTGCTCGCATCAAGCTCGCCGCTTAACGCGCTCACAAAAGCAGCGGGGTCCATACCTGTGGCCTGCACATCCGCGGCGAGCGAAAATTCGGGCGACCACGCCAACTCGCCCTGCAGATCGGCGTGACCCCAATCAGACTCTACTTGCGCTGCAAAAGCGGTGAGTTGCTCAGTGGTGCCTGTTGCCCTGCCCGCAACCCGCAACTCCCTTGCATCAGGCAGCAACACTCTGGCGTTGTAATCGGCGTCGTACTGACCGGCCGTACCGCGCACCTCGACACTGCCGTTCAACACACGATAGCCGGAGAAGGACCAATCGTCCCAGCGGATCACTGCATCGACCTCAGGCTCGATCCTGTTCAGCAGCGCCACTGTACCTGACAACGTCGCCGGATAGGGGCCGGTAACCGTGTGCTCGAAGTTTAGTGACTCAAGAGAGCCATTGACCGGCCCTTGCCCCGACCATTCTCCGGTCCCGAGCGCCCAGGAAATCTCTGCGGCAGCCGGGACGTTTCCTTCCAGCCTCACCTGCATGTCCTCCGCCACGAGATTGATATTCGACATCGAGGCCGTAATCGCCCTGGCACGGATCGTATTTCCGTCCAGGCGCGCATTGGCGACATGGACATTTTCGATCAATCGTGTTGCGCCGCTTTTTGTCAGTGTGAGTTTGCCGACTGCGCCGCGCACCAGGCCTAAGTCGAGCGGAAGAGGATTCATCGCCAGCGTAAATGGCCGGGCGACCGGGTCAGGTGCCGAGGTATCCAGTATCCCGATCGCAGACGCGCCAAGGTCCTGCAATACAATTCGACCGGCGAGCACTCCGCTCCAGTCGATCTTAATGACGATTTCGCTGGCCGCTATTTCAAGTTCCGCGTCCTTGTAGCGCAACTCGGGTAGCTTAAGGCCGCGCCATAAAGTCCCTTCGAAAGACTCGATCGCGAGCGCACCGGGCAGTACCGCGTCGATTCGCGTCAGCGCCCACCGCGTGCCGCCCGGTGTGTTGAGTATCGTTGCGAGCGCCGAAACGAAAAGTACAATCAGTATCAGCAGCGCCGCGAAACCGCGCAAACTCCATTTCACTATGCGGCGCATCAGAGTTCAGGCCCGAGACTTACGTGCAGGCGCAGGTCTGTATCCGGATCGTCGAACGGGTGAGCCAGGTCCACCCGGATTGGTCCGACGGGCGAATACCAGCGCAGCCCGATGCCGGCGCCGGTGCTGAGATCGAAGTCGTCGCTGTTAAATGCGCTGCCGCTGTCAACGAACGCCGCAATCGCCCACTTCTGTGCAAACAGTCGATCGACCTCGATGCTCGCCTCGATCAGGTGACTGCCACCGATAACCTCGCCATCCGCATTCGTCGGTCCCAGAGATTCGAAATCGTAACCACGGATGCTGCGATCACCACCGGCGAAATACCGGACTGACGCTGGTAACTCACTCAACGCATCCTTGATGGTTGTTCCAAGGGTAGCGCGCGCCTGAAAGCGGCTTTTGTCTCCCATTCCCCGTATCACGCGCGCTTTCATCTGCAACTGCAGGAAACTCGTATCCGATCCGAGTGCGTCGCTGGCACCGCGAAGATCGATATTCAGGCGGTGGCCCACCTCAACGCGGCTGAGCGAGCGCCCCTTTTCCTTTTCCCAGTTGTTACCGAAGATGATGAGCTGACTCGAAGTATCCTGGTCGGCGATCGTGAAGCGTTCGTACTGGTAGTCGACATAGCGAGTCTCGAGCCATGACTTCGAAAGCGCGCGGGTACGCAGGAGGCCCAGCTTGAATGTGTCGCTTTCGCTGGTGTCCGTGTTTTCATGCTGTGCGCCGGCGACGATACTGATCCACTCCTTGCGTGGGTCATCTTTTGGCCAGCGGTAGGTGGCATTCAGCTGTGACTGCACTGAAGATAAAAACAATCTGCTGTCAAACTGATGGCCCTTGTCATTGACACGACGATTCGTATAACCCATACGACCCTGCAGCCCGGTATCGGTCGCGAAGCCACCGCCAATCGAATAGAGGTGCCGCTTCACGGGAGTCAGGTTGACGTTGACCGGAACCACCTTGTTCTCGGTGTCGAGGGGCTCGGTGCTGATAGAAGCGGCCGCAAAGTAGGTGCTGCCGCTGAGCGCTTCGTACAGTTCGTTGATCGATCGTGACGAGTAAGGCTGCCCCGGCCTGATATCGGTATAGCCTTGCAGCAACGGGTCCCGAATTATCCCCTGGGTAAACGACACCTCACCAAATACGTATTTGCTGCCGCTTTGCAGCAACAAATCGATATCCGCGACTCGTTCCGGGCGATCAATGGTGATGGTGCTGTGCTCATAATCAGAATCGAAATATCCCGCACTGATCGCCGTCCGCAGCAGGTCGGATTTATAGGCTTCGTACTTACCGTGGTTCAGGACATCACCAACAGCGGGACGAGATACACGGACTTTTGGCAACAAGTCCGAATCACTGGCACCCGCGCCCTGCACTGCGACTTTGCTGTTCGCAATTATTACCGGCGCGCCCGCTTCTATATCGAAGCTCGCAT
>Ga0224500_10000679_pt1 | contig 22249 bp, 24 predicted proteins | sample SF_Oct11_sed_USG_FD_168126 | JGI IMG/M metagenome (GOLD analysis project Ga0224500, IMG submission 168126) | Sediment microbial communities from San Francisco Bay, California, United States - SF_Oct11_sed_USGS_4_1 | ecosystem: Environmental > Aquatic > Marine > Sediment | place: USA: California... | reverse complement strand
TAAAAGCTGGCGCGAACAGAAATTCCCCCAGTATGCACAGTATTTTCGTAGAACCCATTGACTCCCGCTCGAAGTCCGATATTCCCTGAGACCGTTCTGGGTTCGTAGAGCGACACCTGATACGACAAGTCCAGGCCCACAGACTTTGGTTTTACGGGTCCTACTCCCAAATTTCCGCAGGTCGTCAGGCCGAAGAACGATCCACTGCCCTTGCAAACCCATCCCACACCAGTGGAAATGATATGCAGATCGGCTGATGGGATTCCGGGGTTGAAGGTGGAGTCCGGGACTTGTGTTTGCAAATTTGAATATCCACCTCGCACCGCGACTTCCCACCCAGGGAATCGATCGAGATTCAGCCACCTATATTCGGTTCCGACGAGAACGGCGTAGGTGCTTTTCCAATTCTGTGGTTGGTGAAGAAAGACCGTTCCGTCTGGTTGCCGAAGATCTAAGTTTCTGATCGATTTCCAACCGATATAGTCTACGTTCAATTCGAGCTTCCACTCGCGTTCACAATTTCTGATTGGCCACACCGCGATACCACCGGTGATGACTTGAGGGAGTACCAACGTGGTGGTGGTGTCTCGCACCTTGGCGCCATTGGCCAATTGAACTCCATCCAAATGGAGTGTGGCCTGACTTCGATACACTACAGCAATATTCACAAGAGGGCGATCGTCTTCATTCCGCAAGGCAGTGTAGAGCGCCCCGACGTTAAATCCTAGTGCCGTATCTTTCCCATTCAATTCCACTCGATTCCCAGGGGGGAGGATTCGATGAAATTCGGCATGCCCCTCTCCAAATAGTCCTGAAAAGGTGTAGATATCCAGGCCTGCCCCGATCGAAAGATTCGGCAGAAGTTGATAGGCGAATGTCGGCTTAATATCAAACAACGGTAATGCACTGAATGTCGCGGTCGCACTAAAAGGAGCTGTATCCGCCCACCGTGTGGCTGCTCCGAACGGAGTGGTCACTCCCACCCCTACAGTGAGTTTATCAAGCCAAGCAGGACCAAGTCCCTGTAGATTGGCCGTGATATAGGCATGGCCGGGCGGAGGTATCGCAACAGCACCACTACCGTGGTCTCCGGACGTCGTGAGGCCACTCGGACTCCTGTGGTCGAGCGGTCCACCAACGAACAGTGCTCCCCCCATGATTTGCACGCCTCGAAGCTGTGTCATTCCCGCCGGGTTGTAATGCAACGCAGACGGGTTGTCGGCTTGGGCCGCAAAGGCATTCCCCATTCCAGACGCAGGGGCACCCTGTCCTTGAATTCTAGGTATCTGAGCAAACGTGGGTGAAGAACACCACGTGGTGGCGACGAGGATGAGGAGAAGGCCTCCTGCCCATGTATTGAAATGCCGGGCTATGAAGGAACGTTTGATCTTTCTTGTAAGCATGCCGGTACTCCGATTTCCCCGACCAATGACGGTCAAACATGTTGAAACCAGCGATCCATCGTTTGCTGGAGCTGGTGTGTGTCGAATGGCTTGAGTAAATACGCCTGAGCCCCTAACGCAATGGCCTTCATGGCGAGTTCTTGAGATCCCGATGCCGTAATCATGAGAATCGGCAGGCGTTGGTTCGTCATACGCACTCGTCGTAAGACTTCCAGCCCATCGATCTGGCCGATCCCGATATCGAGGATCATCCCATCGAACTCTCGTGATTGGAGCAGCGCCAACGCCTGCCGCCCATCGAGGGCAGAGCACGTCAGATAGCCTTCGGCCTTTAGTCGATCATGAAGCAGTTGCTGAATATCCGGGTCATCATCGACGACAAGGATATGTCGCTCCGTCGTGTGCGGATCCGGTCGATGTGGTATTGCCGGGGAGTGGATCGGAATCGTGAATGACAGTTCAGCCCCCCCCTCCGGACGGTTGCACGCCGTCACCTCTCCTCCTTGGAGTTCGACCAATGTTTTGACGATGGATAAGCCGAGGCCTAATCCTTTCGGTCCAGTACGGTGCCCTTGTTGAATGCGGAAGAACGGATCGAAAATCTTATCAAGGTATTCCGGAGGAATACCCGGTCCCGTGTCTCGCACCAGCACAGTGGCCGTTCGATGATTCGGCATCGTACAGATCACGGTGACCGTTCCTCCAGAAGGGGTGAACTTGATGGAGTTCTGTACGAGATTAACGACGGTCTGTATCAGTCGATCTCGATCCGCCCATACGACGACCCTGGTGTCGGCGCTGTAGAATTCCAACGTCTGTTGTTTCGCATGTGCCAGAGGCCTCAATTGTTCCAACACATCAGTCAGACAAGGTTCAAGCTCCACATCGACCGGATGCACCTCTAGCCGTCCGGTCTCGATCCTGGTGCGATCAAGCAGGTCTTCGATCATGCGGACCAGACGATCAGAATTTTCAGACATTCTCACAAGATACCGCTGTTGTTTCTCATTCAGTGGCCCGGTCAGCCCATCCAATAAATTCTGAATGAATCCCTTGATGGAGGTCAGCGGGGTTCTCAGTTCATGAGACACATGCGAGAGGAACTGCGCACGCAGACGATCGGCCTGCTCGAGCGCTTCGGTTCGTTCTTTAACTTTGACCTCTAATCCTTCATTCCATTCTTCAATTTGTTGGTATGCGGATGCGTTGTCGAGAGCGATGGATACTTGACTGGCGACCGTCGTCATCAGTTCCAGATCGTCTTCCGTCACGGTCTGATTGTGTGACCGATCGACGGTCAACATTCCCCAAATACGTTCCTTCGTCTTGATAGGAACGACAACCAACGCTTTTGTCTGGCTCAATTCCGCCAAGCGTTGATTGAGGGGGTGGAGACGATGCCGAATCAGCTCAATGTCTTTCACCAGCAGTGGTTGGCCTTGCAGCACCACTGTTCCTTCTGGGCTCTCCGGATCACTGATTGGAATCCGACAGGACTGGGCAAACGTTTCCACATCCGGCGGCGCTCCAATGAGCCGAATATGCTGGACGGTCTGCTCGCCCGGATCAAACATGGAGACCATGGCACTATTGTAATTGAGTTCATGGATCAGGGCCTCCAAGACCTGATGGAGCAGTGTGTCTCGCTCGAATGTCGAGCCGAAGGAGAGTCCTGCACGATGAAGCGCCGTGAGTTGAGCCACTTTTCGTCGCAGCTCCACGCGCATCTGCTCTTGTTCCAAATAGGCTTCCCGCAACTCTTCATGACGCGCTTCAACAAAGCTAATTTGCTCCTGGATCAGCGCTTCGCGTCGTTCGCTCTCACGGAGCAGCCGTCGATTGGCCACAATGCCGATAATAAGGTTCGGGCACAGTCCGACTAACAAGACTTCACCGAGGCTGACCGACGGATTGACGATACCGACGCCAGCCATGAGCACCAGACCAAAAAGCCCCCCCCAGAGATACCATGTAACATGTTGCCGGGCATGCGTTCGAGGTTCAATTGGGAGAGGGGCTGTCGGTAAGAGGTCGGCGTGCGCCCGCTCCGCGCCGGAGAATGGCTCCTGGTTCAGTACGAGAGGTCGTGCTTGTTCAACAAGAGGGGGCCTGCGCCAGAATCGCTTGCCGTATCCTCCTTCTTCCTGCCATCGAATGGTCCACTGGCACCATGCATCGTCATTTCCAATGCAGGAAGTATCGATCGTTTCCGCTCGAGAGAGACCATGGATTCGACTGGCCATCGCAATCATGATGCCCTGTGCGGACTGGCACACCAGACAGGCACAGCGCCTCCGGTAAGGACCGAATTGATGAAGCGTGCGATCCGTAAACCGCATCGCCACGACGGCAGTCGTGCTCGTGACCTCTACCACGCGGAATTCGGCAGAGCCCGAAGTAAACTTGTTCCCAAAGTAAGGAAACATCGTGAAGATCTGCGAGATCGAGAAAGGCCGAGTCAGAGCCAGCATGATGGGAGAGATCTTTTCTGTACCAGCTTTGAAAGCAAAACGTGGGTCACCGGATATCTGCTCGCAGAACTCGTACAGATAGCTCGCAAATTCGTAGGAGTAACTGTTCCAGGGGGTCTTCAGAAATTCTGGCGTCACATGATAGACAGGATCCTTGATGCGGGCATTCAATAGGCGGCACAACTCTTCGACGGCTCCTTGTCCTGCAGATAGTCCCTCGTTAGCCGTCACGAGCTTCTCTAAAAAGACCGTGACGGCTCTGATACTGACCCCACTCAGATCTCTGATGGTGTGTCCATGTTCATCTAAGCCGAACGGACGAAACACCATGGCACTCTGTTCGAGAATGGTACGATCTTTTGGGAACAGCTCGATGGTGGGGACGGACGCGGGTTCGATGCGGTCGAGTGTACTGCTTGTCATGGCGCCATTCCCTTACGGGACAATCACTCTGTTATCCGGTCTTACGCGTACCTGTGTGGAGGCGCATAAGCATGTGCCGTGTCTTTAGAACCCGTTGCCTGGATATAAGACTCGATGACCCACCTGGCTGGTGGGTGGATGGTCCCCACACTTCTTCAACAATGAGGTTGACGAACACACCATCTTCCTGGGTTCCAGGCTAGTTTCGAAAAGCGAGGCACGGGTTTGAGCATCAGCACAATTTTCCTACCGGAATAGCACGTATGGCTCGGCGAGTATATCGACGCCCCCTCCGCTTTGCAATACGAAGGATACACCCCTTGCATCCGTGGGGCAATACCGGTCAAAAGATGGGGCAATTAGGGGAGAGAATCAGCTGAAGAGCCTGCACAGACAGGAGAGAAATGACATCAGTCGTGCAAGTGGTTAGGAGTAGGACCGGCTACTGTCTCACTGAGCGCTTGAGTTTCTTTTCAACACTGGCGACTTTACTCTGGAGACGACCGGAATGCCCTTTTCGGTAGTCGACTTTAATCGTGCACGAAATACGGTTGCAATCTTTCTTCATCCGTTCATAACACTGCTGTACGACCGAGAAGACTTGTTCCCACTCCCCTTCCAAGACCGTCCCCATCGGGTTGAGTCGATAGGCGACTCCGCTCTTATCAATGATGTCCAGCGAACGGGCGACATACTTCCCGACACTTTCCCCCTTCCCTAAAGGGGACATGCTGAATTCCAACAAGACCATCGCAACTCCTTATTGTGGTTCCGTGTGTGTGCCAGAAGGCGCACTCGCCACGGTTTCTGCCCGTCGTTCTGACCATACGGTCGGATAGCGTACTTTGCCAAGAAAACGAAATCCGTCCAAGGCCTCCCGAAGTAGAGTCCGTCGCTTTTCAGCATCCGGCTCATTCGCCTTCGCCTGTTCCCGCAGTTGTCCCAGCCACTCGACGAATTCGACAAACTCAGCGTCCAGGATCCGTTCCAGATCCTCTTTCATGAATCCGGAGAGAGCGGGCGCGACACCGCTTGAGCTAATGGCGACACGAACATGCCCTGCCGCGACTACTGCCGGCATGATGACGCTGCTGGCTTCCGGGCAATCGACGGACCACAGCAACACCCGCTTTTCTCTGGCTTTTGTCACAAGCATCTGCGCAAAATCCCGGTCGCCGCGAACGGTATTCAGAATGAGAATGACATGATCCAGATCGGTCTCACGGAAATGACGTCCCCGATGGATGATTTTCCCGGCTGCCGCCAAATGGCGCAGGGGTTCATTCAATGTTGGACTGATCACCGTGACTCGCGCACCGGACTCAAGCAGTCGCTCAGATTTTTCCGATGCCTCCTCGTCACCGCCGATCACCAGAACCGGCCAACCTTTGACATCCAGCACCAAGGGAAAACCAGGATTGGCAGCCATTATCCCCTCTCCTCTGAGAATCAAAAAGTCTAGTATCCGGGAAGAGATGGGTCACATGCAAGAGGGACTTCGTGGGCTCCGGCTCCCCTTTTTGCCACGGTATGGCTATAATGCACAAAACTATAAGGGATACGTGAATAATAAAGACGCCACGTCTGAAATCTGCGGAGCACCTTTCGTACCGCGAACACGACTGACGGGGTGGAAGGTGGTGTGTGGGCGCTATGTTCCGGCTGGATCTGCATCCAGCTCCAGGTTCCAATACAGATAGTCACGCCAGCTTTCCGGTGTATTCCTGATGCCGATTGTGATGGTAATGACGGGATTCCAACGGGGCTTCACCGGTTTCTTTTTCAACCGCATTCCCGCCTCTTCAGGCGTGCGCCCGCTTTTCCGATTATTGCATCGCCAACAGGCTGTCACGATATTTTCCCATGTTTTTTTCCCGCCCTTGGCAATGGGGACGACATGATCGAACGTCAACTCTTCCGTTCGAAATTTGTGGTAGCAATACTGACAACAGTACCCGTCTCGCGTAAAGATATTGATGCGAGAAAATTTGACGGCGCGATGACTGTCCTTCAATCGCACCAGCTTCAGCAGCCGCATGACCGAAGGGAGTTTGATCGACAGGGAAATCCCATGGATTTCACGATCGTACACCTCCAGCACTTCGACTTTCCCTTGCCAGAGGAGCGCGATCGCTTTTTGCCAATGTACAACCCGTAGGGGTTCGTACGTTGAATTCAGCAGGAGGGTCATTTCCATGCAGCAACCTCATCCTCACTCGAGTTTCCGAATTCGGGAAACGCTCGTCCGATGGGCACAGCTACATTGCTGCTGTTTCTATGCCATAAGGTTACGATGAAATCAAGTAAGGAGGCGCCTCTTGCGGCCTCCCCGGCATTGATAAGGAGAGGTCTGTTCTCATGGATCACTACATCACTGTGGCTTCCGTTTCTGAGATTCCCCCCGGCACCGGACGGACTGTGGACGTCGAAGGAGTCTGGATCGCCGTGTTTAACCTGGACGGAACGTTTTATGCGATTGATAACGCCTGTCCGCATGCGGGTGGCCCGTTGGGGGAGGGTAAATTGTGCGGGACTGACGTGGAATGTCCCTGGCATGGGTGGAAATTCAACGTAATGTCTGGAGAACGCGTCGGTAACCCAAACTTTCAGGTGACTCGTTGTGATGTGCGCGTCATGGACGGTCGGATCGAGATCAGGCTCCCAGTAGAGTTGCAGTTTCCCTCATCAAGTTAAATCCGTTGAGGGATGCCCCAATACCTGTCCTGAGAGCTGTTACTCCCTACCCCTCCCCTTCAATTCCTGTCGATTCGCTAGCCGAAACAGGCTCACGCGTCATTGCTGTGCCAGCCGAGGTGAGAATGTGGAGCAAACCGGGTCGCAGAGCAGCACAATCAGCCATCGTGAGTGAGTGCGCACACGCTCTTGCAGAATCGGACAACTTTCCTTTAGTCTGTAGAGTGCCATTCTGCTTGTGCTTCCTGCTCAGCAGGCTATGGCCCGACAAACAATGGACGGACCTAGACCGTAACCGCAGCGGCATTCATACTGCGGATCCAAGCCAATATCGATAGTATTCAGCAAGATCTGAGTGACGACAGACCGTGAACCTGTGCGCTCCGAGCACATCGAATACTCGGCTGAGATGTAGTCCATGGGATTCTGCTTCTTCAATACCGTTCGCTGCTGTCTGACCGTCCTACTCTTGGCAGTGAGCCCTCAAGGTGCTGTCTGGGCGGACGTGACCGATGATGAGAAGGCGCAAGCCATCGTCCATATGCTGGACTATGTCAGCGTCGACTACCCCGAGTCCGTAGAGAACAGCCAGGTCATAAAGCAGGATGAGTACGCCGAACAACGGGACTTCGCCGCCCAGGCCATCACCCTTCTCGGTCAGTTACCTGCGGTCTCCGAGAAAGACCAGTTACTGCAGCAGGCTCGTGCGCTCTTGACCCGCATCGAGGCGAAGGGGGCAGGCAGCGAGATTTCTGCCCTCGCCCATCAGTTGCTCGTCCAGGTGATCCAAAGCTGGAAACTCAGCGTGGCGCCGCGCCAGGTTCCGGATGTGCGACATGGAGAGATATTGTTTGCGCAGCGCTGTGCCGGTTGCCACGGCCAAGAAGGCAAGGGTAATGGGCCGTTGGCCAAGGGAATGGATCCGGCTCCCCGCAACTTTCACGATGAACCCCGCATGCGCCAACGCAGCCTCTATGGTTTGTACAATACGATCACACTTGGTGTACGGGGCACTTCCATGCGCGCCTTCAACGATCTGTCTGAAGCCGATCGTTGGGCGTTGGCTTTTTTTGCCGCCGGCTTGCGAACTAGTCCGAGTGTTGTGACGGAAGGCGAGGAACTCTGGCGGCAAGGACAGGGGAAAGCAGAATTTCAAACCTTGCGCACATTCGTGACGACAGCCCCCGGTGAGCAAGCTCCCGTCGGTTCGTCACTCGATGCCGTGCGTGCCTATCTCACCCAGCAGCCACAGGCATTGCAGACAGCAGCACAAGAGCCTTTGGTCTTTTCGCGCATCAAGATCGAGGAGGCCGCGTTGGCCTATGCCAACGGGGACCAGGAAGCAGCTCGACGCTTCGCCATCGCCGCCTATCTGGAGGGGGTCGAACTGATAGAGTCCGCGCTCAACAACGTTGACGCATCGCTACGTATGGAAATAGAGCGTGAGATGATGGCCCTTCGCATGGCCATCGCCAACGGTTCGAGCGTGGAGGCCGTTACCGTGCAGGCGACGAAAATCACGACCTTACTAGATCGGGCTGCAGAAAGGCTCTCCAACAGCACCTTGTCTCCGAATACCGCATTCGTCAGTTCACTGTTGATCTTGCTACGCGAAGGCTTGGAGTCGATCCTCATTATTTCCACCATCGTCGCCTTTGTCGTGAGAACCGGTCGGCGTGATGCCCTCCCTTTTATCCATCTTGGTTGGATCGGTGCGATGGCACTCGGCGCCGTCACGTGGATCCTTGCTCGCTATATGCTCAGCATTTCAGGTGCGAACCGTGAGTTGACGGAAGGCCTCACTGCTCTACTGGCTGCAGCCATGCTGCTCTATGTGGGGTGGTGGTTACATAGTCGCTCGAATGCGCAAGCCTGGAACCGGTATGTCCGTGAGCAACTCAACAGCGCGCTGGCCACACGGACGCTCTGGACGATGGCCGGTCTCTCCTTCCTGGTGGTGTACCGCGAGTTATTTGAGGTCATTCTGTTTTATGAGACGCTATGGTCACAGGCCGGGGGGATCGGACATACTGCGGTTCTGTGGGGCATCGCTACGGCAGCGGCCCTCCTGGTGCTGACCGGCGGTATGATTCTTCGCTACAGCGTCCGTCTGCCGATCGGACCATTCTTCACCGTCGCCTCAAGCTTGCTGGCGGTGATGGCCGTCATCTTCGTCGGAAACGGGATCACAGCGCTCCAGGCGGCAGGCGTGCTCGATGTGACGAATGTTCATTTTTTCTCATTGCCGTTCTTGGGTATTCATCCGACCGTACAGAGCCTTGTGCCACAGGCACTGATACTCGCCCTGATTGCCGGCGGAGTCTGGTCTAACCGAGAAAAGGCTGATTGATATCTATACTATCTCGGTGTCGACACTCCTCCGAAGCGACTCTGCTAAACAAGATAAGTGTTGTCGCTGAAGAATCCCTCACGTCCAGCCTCCCCCTCTGTTCCATGGCTTAACGAGTGTTCGAATCCACGATCCTGGTCAGTGATGCTTATTCATGCATGTCCAAATCTGGAGGCCCATTGGGCAGAAAACAGGTTCGAGGGTGGGCTATGACGGAGGGGGGAACGGTGGAGCCGGCTGTGGATCAGAATCAGGTGGTTTGGGGGTCACGCCGTCAGCCGGCAAGGAGGCAGCATTCACCTTCTTGAGATCAAGGTGGGCATGCCAAATGAATTCCCGCTCGAACCATTGGCCGCGGACACTTTGATCGCGGAGCTGGACACGAATCTCGTAGATCTGCCCCTCGACTTGTTTGACACGCCATTCGCCAAGTCTGACGCCCTGCCCGCGTGACTTCATGGCACGAACATGCTCATTCATGGCCTCGAAGATCGAGGAAAAGCCGATGGCTGGATGGTTCTGTACGAGAGCCAACGCTTCAGCTTCTCTCGCGGTTCTCGATGGAGCGGATGATGGTAACGAGATCCACGCATAGTACAGTCCGCCGAGCAGCAGGGCCGCAACAACGGCGTACTGGATCACGTGGGGACCGAACGATCGCAAAGAGGTCTCGCCGTTAGTCATGTGTGTGCGGTTCTAATGTTGGGAAATTTTAAGATGCAAGTCATTCACCCCGTGCATCTTAGGAAGATGTGGAACGCTCTGTCAATGCAACCAGGGAGCGAAACAAGATCCCGCCTGCTTGTCTGATGAAAAGCCAATGTGTTACAAGTACAGTTCACTTCCACCAGGCTGAGCTGCAGCATGAGAAGAGGGTATGAAGTTTTTTTTGTACGGTGATCTCCTCAATCCATCACAACTCCAGCGACGGGCTCCGGAACACCGGTTTCTGTACCGTGCCACCCTGCCGGATCACACGGTCAAGTTTTGCAGATGGTCGGCGCAATGGCGATGTGGACTCGCCAGCGTCGTGCCGTCACAAGGAGAACAGGCCTGGGGTGGAGTGTTTGAATTGACAGATGAAGATGTGAAGAGCATGGATCAGTTCGAACAGGATGTGCCGCAGGGAGCGTACCGACACCTGCAGGTCACAGTCACAACTGAGACGGGAGAAAAGGAGTTAGTCACCACCTATGCCGCCAACCCAATCGGAAAATTCAAACCCAAGGATCACTACCTTGATTGGGTGCTCAAAGGGCTGAAGGAATGGAGCTTTCCCGAGACCGTCATCCAGCAATGGGAATCATATAGGCCGAGATGACACAGGGCTTTGAAGCGAATCGCGTTCCGTTATCAACCACAGAGAGATCATACGTGGGAGTCGACGGCTGATTGTTGGCAGCTGGTGGCTCAGCGTACATTGAGGAGATTATGCCAAAACCAAAATATCATATTCTGGTCTGCACCAATTCTCGCCCTCCTGGCCATCCCAAGCCATCATGCGGCTCAGCCGGGGCCGCACAACTGCTCATGGCCTTCAACATGGGCCTGATGCAGCGTGCCGTTCCCCCAGGACAGGTCTTGGTGAGTGCCACCGGCTGTCTGGGGCCTTGCGAACAGGGGCCAACAGTTGTCGTGTACCCAGATAACACCTGGTACTCCAAGGTCACTGAAGCAGATGTGGCAACGATTCTTGATGAACACGTGGCGAAGGGGACGCCCCCTGCTAAACTGAACCCCGATGCTGTATGGAAATAGATACCATCAAGCTTGTTTCAAGAAGCCTATAGAGTAAGTGAAAGTGTGGCTCACCTTCTATGATTATACCCACGGTTCACGAACATAAGGCTCATGCACCTCGCTCCGTTGGGTGCATGATCATTACCTGCAGTGATACTCGGATCGCCGATACGGATGGCAGTGGCCAGTTGATTCAGCGTCTACTGAAAGACCAGGGGCATACGATTGTCGGATATCATCTCGTCAAAGACGATCCCGCACAGATTCAGCTATGGATCGCGCGGGCGGTGACGAACGAGGCAGTTCAAGCTCTGATCATCAATGGCGGGACGGGTATTTCACGGCGAGACAGCACATTCGAGGCCGTCGATGCGATGTTGGAGAAGCGGCTTCCCGGATTTGGCGAAATCTTTCGGCTTTTGACCTTCCAAGAAATGGGATCACCCGCCATTATGAGCCGAGCCACCGCCGGCATCATCAAAGGACGGGTACTCTTCTCTGTCCCCGGCAGTGAAAATGCCGTCCGGCTGGCGATGGAAAAGCTCATCCTGCCGGAGCTCGGCCATCTGGTGCAGCAGCTCAGTCAGTAACCTGCCATCAGCGTTCAGGAATCCGCTTCCGACCAATGGGAAAATTTATGCCTACCCTGGCAACATAGCTGAACGCTGACAGTTGAGTGCTGGCCGCAAAATTCAATCCTGCGAAATTTTTGGTTCCTCATACGATATGTCCGTGGAAATCTTCGACTGCGCGTATCGTTTGTAAAACGACAACACATCACGGACAGAGATCACGCCGGTGATCTCACCGTTCTTGGTGACGCCAAGATGGCGTACCCCGAGATCAGCCATCATAGACTGCGCGTCATCGATGGATTCACTTCCTTCGATCGTGCACACCGGCGCCGTCATGATTTTCTCGACAGTCAGTTTGCCCAAGGGCTTTCCCAATGCGACAGCCCTTCGAACGATATCGGTGTCCGTGATGATCCCAACGAACTGCTTTCCTTTTTTGACGAGCAACGATCCGACGCGTGCCTGGCGCATCGTCTTGGCGGCACTGGCGATGGATACCTTGGGCCCGATCGATTTGGGCCGTTTAGTCATGATCTGTACGACTGTGGACATAGCTTCCTCCTAAATTGGTGGATAGGGTTGCAACAAATGAACGCCGGTCACGTTCAGGTGCCTTGAGTTAGGGTAGCACAGAATACGTGGTGAGCTCAAAACTGGCGGCGGGAAGCGTGGAGTTCAAGAATCACGATACACGCCTTCTCGAGAAGGAGGTTGTTAAAAAACGAGAGACCCGGAAGTCATGGACGCAGAAGCGTGCACTGTGCGCTGGTTTAAAATCGGAGCGTACCTTCGACCACCATGACGCAATGCCCCCCGACCTTGACCCCTTGAATGGCATCATTATCCGACTCCACCTGGACAAGAATCCGTGAAGGCCGGTCAATCTCGTAGCCTTGCTCGACGAGAATATCTGTCGTGGGTCCCACCTCAACGATTCCATGGTACACCAGGTAGGCGCCCAAGGCACCGGCAGCACTCCCTGTCGCAGGATCCTCCAAGATCCCAATTTTAGGTGCGAACATCCGCGCATGGACTGAAGTGAAGGATTCAACCGTCACAGTCGTGAACACCATGATGCCGTTGGCGCCGAATCGTTCACAGACTGCGGTGATAGCGGATGCGTCGGGGATGATCGATCGCACAGCCGTGAGAGTCCGCACCGGAACGATCAACACCGGCAAGCCTGTGGACACGACCTGAAGTTCCCAGTTGGTTTCGACCACTCCGGGTTTCGGCAAGCCGAGAGCCAGACCAATCGAATAGACCTCATCAACTTCTTTAATGGGATCGAGAAATTCAGGTTTTGGTTGAGACATGACGACCCGCACGACTCGCCCCTGCTCACTGTGCACTTCGATGGGAAATACGCCGATGTTACATTCCTGCATGAGACGTGTGACACCTTCTTGCAGAGCAATCCGCTTAAGATGCGCCAACACATAGAAGGTGCCTAGGACGGGATGGCCGGCAAAGGGGATCTCCTGTGTTGGGGTAAAGATCCGCAGCCGTACTGCTGCGGAAGGATCGGTCGGGGGAAGGACAAACACGGTTTCCGAGAGATTCATCTCCCGTGCTATCTGCTGCAGCTCATCGTCCGTCAGTCCACCCGCCTCCGGAAAGACCGCCACTGGGTTACCTCCGAACGGTTGAGTCGTAAAGACATCGGCTTGATAGAACTTCAACGTCCGTTGTTCCGCCATCATCCCTCCTGCGCTCCCATTGATCACACCCAAATGTCGGTTTTCCCCAAGTAAGCTCACTCATGATCATTCATTGACAGAATCTGCTTGCTTAGGCACACTTCGTCCGTGGATTCGATTACCGAGCAAGACATCGCTCATGCCTTAGACGTGTTGGGACTTACCCTCCCCTTCACGATCGAAGACCTTGAACGAGCGAAGCGCGTGCAGCTCTACACCTGGAGCCCCACGCGCTATGCCGGTCTGACGAACAATCCCGCTCAATATATGCAACAGTTTCGGAAGGCCGAAGATATGACCAAGACTGTCGAGGCCGCCTACGCATTGATTTCCACTGTGTTTATCCCGGACGACGCGGACCCAGAGGGCCGTGGAACTCGCTGAGCCACTCTCATCTCACCCCACATATCCGTACCTGATCACCTAGCTGGCCTCGTGGCTGGTGACCCTTGACATCCCTTCATCGCCTGACGACTGGGCAACCGGCCAGGTAATCAAGCCGGAGACACCGTCCGCTGATCCCACCGGTTGTGTCTGCTGCGCATAGATCTGCGGCAACTGGTTCGTTCCGTATTTTGAAATATACAGGAAGACATGCTCACGTGAGTTGACGCGCACGGCCCAGGGGTGAAAATCGTGCTTATAGAATTCTTCACAGAGTTGCATCGCATCAAGACAAGACAAGGTGCTGGGATCATTCAACGTGTAGTAGTAGTCGAGCGGCAGATCGTATTCTTCCTGTTTATGAATCGTGATGCCGAATTGCTCCGGTTTTCTCACCATCGGCGTATGCCGATAGGCAACAAAGTAGAAGAGTTCCAGCGAATGGATGACCGGTTGATTCTCTACAACAAACTGCCGGGTTTCCAGCGCCTCCTCGAACGTTTCACCTGGGAACCCATAGAAGGCCATCACATGGTTCCAAATTCCTGCCTTCGACGCCATCTGGAGATTTCGCTGAATCACGTCCTTCTTGGCATGCTTGTCCATGAGATTTAAGACGCGCTCGTTGGCCGATTCCATCCCGTAATAGAGCGTGCAGCAACCAGCCTTGGCCGCAAGATCCCATGTCGCCTGATCTTGCAGCGTCTCTTCAAACCGAATGAGCGTCGTCCATTTGATCCCCACATTTTGATCGACCAACAGCTGAGAGACTTTTCTGAACAACGCCGGGGGGTACGATTCATCACTGAACAAGAAGTGCCGGCACTGGTACTTATCCCGTAGCGCCTTGATCTGGTCAATCACAAGTTGGGCCGGCATGCCGCGGTACTGATCGAAGTAGCCTTGGCCGTGATCGCAGAACGTGCAGCGGCCCCAGTAGCATCCGCGCGTCGCCAGATACGGAATGATGAGTTCAGGAACGAAGTACCGATCCAGCGGCATCCCGTCAAAGTCCGGCAGAGGTAAGGAGGTCGTCTTCTCCGTATAGACTTCGGAGTTACGGTGAAGACCTGACGCATCACGGTAGATCAAGTTGGGCACCGACGCGAGCGGTCGCTGCCCATTCAATGCCTCAATGAGCCACAGTAGGGCATGCTCACCCTCATAGAGAATGGCCGAGTCAAACACCTCCGCAAAGAATCGCTCATGATGGACGAGATCCTCATGCAGTCGAGTAATCACATTGCCGCCCACCACGAGATGGATCTGCGGGAACGATTCCTTGATCAGCTTGGAAAAGGTGAGTCCGGCCAACAGCTGCATCTGTGTCCCGATGGAGATGCCGATGACATCCGGCTGTTCTTTGGCCACTTCTGGGAGGACCAATTGGTTGCACAGGTCCCGATAGACGTTTACCTGCTCATCCTCCAAACAGGCAAACACTTCCTTCGAGACACCGGGGCGATAGCCGAGGTTACTTTCCATCGGATAGAACACGAGCGAGGCAGGATAGTAGGCCGAAGAGATATAGGCCATAGTCTCGCGGAAAGTATTGAGCGCCCCTTCCAACAGTTCGGCGTTGTAGAACCGTTCGCCACGCACGATCTGCTTGGCATCCTCAGCTCGATCTGCGAGATCGAAGACATCACGTTCATGGGCCTGCTCGACCACGGGGAGCTGATTCAGCTCCCGTTCAGTCAGCTCGCCGGCCTTCTCTTTCTCTTGCAGCATCTTGAGCTGCATCCCCAACCGAGCTTTCACCCAGATCAGGAACTCCATGCTGAAGAAGTGGTCCCACATCCCAATGTTGATGTCGCGCTGGATGACCGTATGTCCCGCTTCTCGCAGCACTGCCGTGAGTGATGGCAAGGCAAGATAGGGTGCAGTCGGGACCCACTCCGGCGGAAACAGGAGCATGACCTTGGACTTCTTACGATCAGCTTTGGCTAACGGAGCGAGACCGTCTATCTGAACTAATGTCGTCATTGTTATGCTTGTATCGTTTCGAGTTGCGAGTTTTGTGTTTTGCGAGCTGACCAAATGCTCTGATTCCAATCCGAAACTCGAAACACGGAATTCGAAACCCGCAACCGCCAACCCTACATCTTTCCAGCTAATGTCGTCGTTACCCCTGCTGTTTTTACCGATTGGTACTGCAGATCTTGCAACTTATCTAATCCAAACCTTGAGATATAGAGAAAGATATATTCGCGCGTGTAGAGCCGCAGATCCCATCCCGAGTGATGGTTCCGTTCGAATTGTTCGAACACACGCTCGGCCTCTTCGATACTCATGCCGTTCTTCACCGTGTAGTAGTAATCGAGCGCCAGGTCCCACTCGGGATTCTTGTAGGCCGTCACCCCCCACTTCTCCGGATGCTTGGCCACCGGATTGTGCCGACCGAGATCGAACGTGCCGAACCCGAGCGAGTGCACATGGTCCTTGTTCTGCTCAAGAAATTGCACCGACTGCCAGGCCTCTTCCTTCGTCTCTCCGGGAAACCCAAAGAAGCCCATACAGTGATTCCAAATCCCCGCCTCTGCTGTCAGCCTGAGATGTTTCGTCATGACTTCCGCCGTCGTCGCCTTGTCCATCAGCTGCAGCACCCGCTCTACGCCGGACTCATAACCGAAGTGGAGATATTTGCACCCGGATTCCTTCGCCTTCTGCCATACTTGTTGGTCAAGCAGACTCTTCTCGAACCGCATATGGGTCGTCCAGACGATGCCCATCTGGCTGTCGATGAGCCCACGAGTGAGTTTACGAAATAAGGCCGGTGGATAGGACTCGTCGGTGAAATGAAAATGCGTCGCCCCGTATTTATCGCGGAGATACTTGATGTCCGCGAGGGCATCTTGGATCTTCTTGGACCGATAGCCGGCTGTGTATCCTTCGCCATGGTCACAAAACTCGCAGCGGCCCCAATAGCAGCCCCGTGTCGCCAAATAGGGCAGAATCCTCGTCGGCACGAAATACTTCTCGAGCGGCAACCCATCGAAGTCCGGCGGCGGCAATGTCGCCAAATCTTCCGCATAACTCGTTGTCGACGTATGGACCCCCGTCTCATCCTTATAAATCGTGTTGGGCACCTCAGCGAGACTGCGCTTCGCCCCCACTGCGGACACCAGCTGTACAAAGGCCGTCTCCCCTTCATAGACCACGGCACTGTCGAAATACTGAAACAACGGCGACTGCGGCAGCACATCGCGTAGGCGTGTCACCGTATTCCCGCCGATCGTGACATGGATGTGGGGAAAGTGCTGTTTAATGAGGGCACAGAACGTCATCGTCGAGAACATCTGCTGCTGCAAGACGATCGAGATGCCGATCACGTCCGGCTGCTCTGCTTCGATCGCTGGCTTCACCAGATGGTCGAACACATCGCGGTAGATGTTGACTTGAATGTCCTTCACCGCGTCCATGATCTCAGACGAGACGAAGACCTTGTATGATAGATTCGTCTCCATTGGCGGCATGCAGATCCGCGCCGGAAAATAAACCAGCGAAACCACCGACATGACTTCACGAAAGACTTGAAGTGACAACTCTAACTTATCGATATCATAGAACTGTTCACTTCTTATGATGCGCTTCGCCTCTTCCGCATCCTTGATCAACTTTTCCATCCGTGGGCGAGTCACATCGCAGAGCGCAAGCTGTAGATCCATCTCGTTGGCATCGAGATCCCGCTTCTTCGAGAGCTTGCGTAGTCGATCGAGCTGCTGTGGCACCCGGCGCAGAACCTTCTTCAGAAAGTCCTCGCTGAAGTACCAGTCCCACATCTCGCAGTTGATGTCTTTTTGAATGACGGTATGCCCAGCCTGGCGGAGGACGGCGGTCAGCGAGGGAAGAGACAGATAGGGTTCCGAGGGAAACCAATCAGGCGGGAAGATGAGCATGACCTTCATCTTCCGTCCACCGGAAGCTTCAAACTGTTGGCGATTGAGGAGAATCAGCTCTTTGGAAGCTCGATTGCCCTTCGAATACTCTATTTTCATCGAACTTTGATCCTTCGTTCACCCGACCGTGAATCGACGGAAAGAGCCAGAATGCCAATGGGTTAGGCTTAAAAAAAGATATTGTACGGGGGCTGAAGAAGGAGATGCAAGGGCGAGAATCGGCCTATCGCGAACACCAATATCCTGGACGCCGTCGACCATGGGCCACAGCCACAATCTCAATCCGATTATTGGTAAGTCAATAGACAATCTGAAAAGACAATCTGAAACGGAAACCTCTGGAACAAATACCTGCGGGTGCCATGCACAAACAGAGGGAAGCGTTCCGGCGCAGCAGAGATGGATTTGATCCCATGGTCAAGTTCAGCAAGAAATGAATCGCCAGCGGACTGACTTCTTTCCGCATACCAAAAGCGAGCTGCTAAGGCTTCTTCTACGGCATCTGGATGGAAAACAACGGGAAGACCAGACATCACTGACCGAGAATCTTTCGGCGGGCGTCACTCCATGGCACAACCTGGGCAGGAGCGGTATCGAGATCCTTCAACCGACGGGCAATTTCACGATCCCACTCTGTTTCTGCACCGGCATCAACGATGGTATCAAGACTCTCCAATAACGAGCCGGCCAGTGAAGCCCGATCTTCAGGAGGGAGCTTCAGCGCAGCCTCAAGCAATTTTGTGGCGTCAGAAATCATGATCAGATATTAGCAGATATCGGGAAGACTGGAAATCTAGGTGGACTTGATCATACCTACGAAAGCAGCTTCGTCTAGCCTCTCCTAGACCTAAAAGTGAGGAACACGTACAATGCCGCTATCTTTTGGCTATGTGACATCATCATCCCGACCAGCCTATGCGCATGAAGAATCGTCCCCATCCAGGCTTATCGGTCCGACATGATTATTTGGAACCTCTAGGCCTCTCTATTACCGAAGGGGCCAAGATACTCGGTGTTACGCGGCAAGCCTTGAATAATCTGGTCAGCGGCGGAGCAGCGATTTCCGCTGAAATGGCGATCCGGCTGGAAAGGGCTTTTGGGGGTGGGGCTGAAACCTGGCTTCGGATGCAAGCCGCCTATGATCTCGCCCAGGCGGAGAAGCGGGCAGGGAAGATCAAGGTTCGGCGCGTTACCCATATCTTGGCACCGGCTTAACCCGGCGTGATGGCGATAAGCTCCATCTCATGATTAGACCTCTTGCGTAACCTCACGGCATCATATCCCTGTTGTAACAGGCCGCGATCAGAGTGAAGCGTAATCCGAAGCGTTTTCTGCGATTGCGGTATCGGTCGGAAACGATCTTGCAGCGCTTGATGCAGGCGATGACGTGTTCAGCCGGAACACGGTCTATAGATTCCCCCGCCTGTAAAGGCGGGGGAATCTATTCAGTTTGTTCGTGAGCTCCTGACCAGTGTCTGCGCTTGCGCAAATAAGAGCGAACCCCTCAGGTAAGTAGTGTTCACCGTAAAGCGCTCGTTCTCGCTTTGAGATTGTCTCATGATTTGCCAAGTCGCAGTCGGTAACGAAGGCGACTTTGGCTTTGCCGAGAACATCGGGTCCACGAACAGTGTCATTGGCCACCTTTAGCATCGCCAGCGTCTCTGCGCTGCTTTTGGTCCCTTGGAACTCGTATGCGTGCCCTCGATTATCGATCGATGTCAATCGAAATCCGGCAGCTTCAGGAATCAACCTGCATACGATAAAAAATGCTACAGAAACATTCATTCCATTGACTTCTGTCGTATTTGTGTCGATGACGATGAAATGGTCGAAGCGAGCTAGTTCCTCCAGGCCGCCGATTGACACATAGTTTCGGTCAATACTGACCCGCGCCTGATACTTGGGGCCTTTGGCACGTTCATAGTGGGTGGCGCGCTCAACGCGTGCAGGAATGAGTTCTTTGCCACTCTTATCGATGAGCCTGACGCGGCCATCGGGCTCGATGGTCAGTCTCTCGGCCTCATGGTTCTCAGGCAGTTCAATCGTGAGCGATAGGTCTACGCGCTTCGGCATGCTGCGTCCTACCGGTTGAAGTAACCGGCCTGTGCAAGTGGGAAGAAGCCACGTTTGCACAGGTCCGGGTTCACTGAGATATTAGGCACGCGATCCCCTGAAGCCGCGCCTAACCCACGCAAATGACCAACCGAGCAAAAAAAGTACTGCTATTGGAACAATGGCAATTAGCAGGCACTTGGTGACTAGGCCCGGCAGTTCTTTCCTGATGTGGTTGTCGTATGGTGTAGTGATTGTTTTACCGACATAGTCCGCAGGAGCCTTCGCCACAAGCGGAATGAGTTCTTCGTTGATGTAGCGCTGAACAAATTCGTCGGGGTCGGATTTTGGAAAAATGAAGATCGCACTTCCTACTCCTTCTTTCGAGATCTCCCACTTCCTCGATTCGAATAGGGTCGAGACTTCGAAATACGCAAAGGTGCTTGCTACAACGAGCCATAGTCCTGAAAGGACGACTCCAAGTCTTATCCAACCGTTTAGCTTCATGGCGCGTGCCTAACTATTGAGTAGACTGGTCAGCCTATCCTCAACGATCAGTCTTGGGTTGCGGGAAATCTTATAAGTTTCTTCGAGGCTTAACAAGACAGTGTGTGGCTCTCCGGAGTAAAGTGCACAATGCATGGTTTGTCAGACTATTCCACCGTATCTCCCCCGTGCTCTTGCCTCAACCCAAGGCGATCCGCGGGGTTGTGAACGCCCCGACCCTCTCGGTTCAACACATGCGTATAGATCATGGTCGTACTGACGTCCTTATGCCCGAGCAGCTCTTGGATCGTCCGAATATCATAGCCATCTTCCAGTAGATGTGTGGCAAAGGAGTGGCGGAGGGTGTGACAGCTCACCGTTTTCTTAATCCCTGCTTTGAGCCCCGTCTTCTTCATCGCCTTTTGTATGACCGATAGTACCAGGAATGTGCGGGATCCTTGGAGGCGGTGTTTGTCAAGCTAGTTGTCGCGTCTCCCTACGCTCCACATTCTGCGTGCCTTGTCTCTGCCATGGCGCGGGTCTCCGGGTTTAACCAAACCGTGCCGACCGGCGTCCAGTTGCGCGTCTGACGGGACCAACGCGCCGGGTGGCGACGCCGGGCCTGCTCGTAGAGGATGTGCCGCTGCTGGAGCATCGCCCGGTCATGGCCCGCATGCCGCGCGCTCGGCGTGACGAACCGGATCCCACTGTGTCGATGCTCGTCGTTGTACCAGCGCACGAACGCCAAAACCCACGTGCGGGCCGCCTCCAGGGTGGCAAAGCCTTGGGCGGGATACGTCGGCCGGTATTTACAGGTCCGGAAGAGCGCCTCGGAGAACGGGTTATCGTTGCTGACGCGCGGCCGACTATACGAGGCCAGGATCCCCAGGCGCTCCAGAGTGGCGCGAAGCGTTGCGCCTTTCATCGGGCTGCCGTTGTCGGCATGCAGGACCAACGGCTGCAGGAGCCGTCCGTCCGCCACGACAGCCCGCTGTACGACCGTGGCGGCATGCTCGCCAGATTCCTGCTCGAAGATCTCCCAGCCGACGATCTTGCGACTATAGAGATCAAGGATCAGGTAGAGATAGAAGAACAGGCCTTTGGCCGGGCCTGGCAGCCATGTGATATCCCACGACCAGACCTGCCCTGGTTCGTGGGCCGCATGCGTCACCGGGGGACAGGTCTGCTGGGGCGGGCGACTCCGTCCGCGATGGTGCTGCGCGTCGGCGGCGCGGAACACGCGATAGAACGTTGATTCCGACGCGAGATACTGGCCCTGATCCGCCAAACGCGGCACCAGTTGACTCGGCGGCAGACTGGCATGGGCTGGCTCGTGGCACACCGCCCACACCTGCGCACGTTCTTCAGGACTCAGACGATTGCGCGGAGTCGGTCGTCTCGCCAGCGGCCGACCATCGGGTCGCATGCGCTCGCCTGTCGTCCAGCGCTGGACCGTCCGCAGGGTGAGCCCCAACTGCTGGCAGGCTTGGTGGCGGCGGGCTCCGGCCTGGTGGGCGCCCGCAATCAGCTCGAGGGCTCGGTGGCGATCTGAGGCGCTGATCATGCGTCCTCGCCGTCCCCCCAGATCGCCTGGGCTTTTTTTCGGAGCGTCAGGAGGGCCGCCGTTTCAGCGAGGGCCTTCTCCTTCCGGGCCAGCTCGCGCTCCAGGTCCTTGATGCGCCGCTTGTCCACCTGCGTCAGCTCCCGGACCATTCGGCTGTGAGCGGCTTCGCCTTCCGTTGCCTGCTCACAGGCGGTCCGCCAAGACAGGATCTGCTCAGGATACAGGCCCCGCTTCCGACAGGACTCAGCCCGTTCGGCCTCGTTCAGTCCAGCCGTCTCCACCACCGCGGCAAACTTCTCGCGGACCTGCCAGCCAACAGGTCCGGTGGCCCCATCGGGCAAGAGCCGCCCTTGTGCGCGGGCCTGGGCTCGCCAGAGATACGGCGTGGCGGCCGAAATTCCTTCTTCCTCCGCCAGCTGTGCAATCGGACGGTTGTGCGGAGGCACCATCTTCTTCAGGACCGCCTCTTTGCGTTCCAATGCGTACTTCATTCATGACCTCGTCTCGC
>Ga0224500_10000678_pt1 | contig 22255 bp, 21 predicted proteins | sample SF_Oct11_sed_USG_FD_168126 | JGI IMG/M metagenome (GOLD analysis project Ga0224500, IMG submission 168126) | Sediment microbial communities from San Francisco Bay, California, United States - SF_Oct11_sed_USGS_4_1 | ecosystem: Environmental > Aquatic > Marine > Sediment | place: USA: California... | reverse complement strand
TCGTCGTTTACGACAACAATGCGAGTCTCGATCAGGACCTGCTTGATCGGCACGTCCAGAGTGCGAACCATGCGGCGGACATCCTGCAGACGCTCTGCGGTGTCCTGTACCAACAGGGTATTCGTGCGGTTGTCGACGCCAAGGCTGCCGCGATCAGACAGCATCGAGTTGCTGCCCGTGCCGCCCGTAATCAGGGCCGCGAGGTCTGATGCCTTTGCGTAATTGACCTGCAGGAATTCGGAGTATGTCGGCTCAAGCTCTCTGATCGCCAACTTGGACTCAAGGTCCGCCGTTTCGCGTGCGGCGATTTCTTCGGCTGGCGCAACCAGGATGACGTTGCCGTTCTGGCGCATATCCAGACCCTTGGTCGTCATTACGATATCCAGCGCCTGGTCCCAGGGAACATTGCGCAGACGCAGCGTTACGTTGCCCTGGACGGTGTCCGATACAACTATGTTCTTCCCGGATGTCTCTGCCAGCAGCTGCAATACAGCGCGTGTCTCGATGTCCTGAAAGTTCAGGGTCAGGCGTTGACCCTCGTATTCCTTACTTGCCGAGAACAGGCTGGACTCCGTATCCGTTGTTTCCGGCGCAGGATTGATCTCGATCGTGAACTCGTTATCCGACTGGTAGGCGAGCTGCTCATACTTGCCTTCGGCCGATATAACGATTCGTGCATCCAGATTGGTACGCAGGGTATCAACGGTAGTTACCGGCGTCGCAAAGTCCATCACATCAAGACGGCGCATGAGTTCTGCTGGCAGGCTGGTGTCTTTGAATACGGCAACGACACGACCACCTTCCTGGCGAATATCAACAGGTGTCGAGGGGTCGGTCAGATTAACTACTACCCGGCCACCGCCGTCGCGTGTGCGCCGGAAGTCCACGGCAGAAATACCCCGGTTGCCTGGAGCAGCGTAGGAGCGGTCTTCGGATGCGGCAGCGCTGGCGAACTGGGTGGAGCCAGCACTGTAATCATCCCCGTCACCGAGTGTGACAGTAACGGTATTGCCGCTACGAACAGTTTTGTACTCGACCATGGAGCCGAGGTTCAGTACGACGCGCGTGCGGCCATTGGCCTCTGCCGTCAATATTGTGTTCAGTGGTCCGAGGTTGACGTCACGGCGACGCGAAGTCAGCCCCAAGGTCGTGTCGGGCAGGTCGAGCGCGATTCGCGCCGGATTCTCGATCGTAAACGCCAGTGGTTCAGGCGCTACATCACTCATGATGAGCTTCAGCTCGATACGCTGACCGGGCAAGCTTTGCACCTGTATATCCTGGAGCCGGTTGCCTTCCTGGGCGTTCGCAAAAGCGCCCCAGAGAAGCAGCAGCGCCGCCTGTGTCAGTACAACCAGTCTTGTCGCGGTGAAGCGGCGTCCGGTTGTCGGATTGTTTTTGAGCATCATTCCCATAACTCCCAGTTCCATTCAGGTGCTAGTCCGAAAGACCAACAGCGGCATCTCTTTCGATGTAACCACCAATTCCATCCGAAATAATTTCCACCAAATCGATCGACGACTCGGTAATTTCTGTAATTCGACCGTCATTCTGTCCCATGTAATTGCCGGGAATAACGCGGTGTATCAGCCCATCAGCTGTCTGTACCAGTCCGTACATTGTGTCGTTGATGTGCAAAGTACCCACCATACCGAGCGTATCCAGTGGAAAGGATTCCAGGTACTCGCGACTACGCTCGACATCCGGTCGAGGGCCGTTGGCGCCGCTGGCTGACTGCGGGACATCCGGCCGAAACGGCGACCGTAACCCCTGCTTGTCCGCGATGTAAGCGAATGCTTCGTACGGCTCAATTTCCGGCAGCGGATCGATACGGCCGCCGGGACGAGCTTTAATGGTGTTGATATATTGATCGAGGTCATCCGATCCACCGTCGCATGCCGAAATAGCGAGAGCAGCCAGAGATAACATCATCACACGCGTGATTTTGAATGACGTGCGCATCTTAATTCCCGTCCAGATATCTGTAGGTCTGCGCCGTGACTTCCATGCTCAACACATCGAAGGAGCCGGTCGACTCCGGCGTAATCGTGATGTTGTGCAAAGTCACGATTCGAGGCAGCGCCGCTATGCCACTGACAAAGTTACCGATCTCATGATATCCGCCGGTAAGACGAATATTGATCGGCTTCTCGGCGTAAAAGTCCTTCGGAATCTCCGCCTGCGGAACGAACAGCTTTTCCTGCAGGCCGGCAGCCAGTCCGGTCTGGGAGATATCGACAATCAGGCTCGGTATTTCTGTTTCACCCGGCAACTGCCGCAGCATGGTGCCAAATGACTGTTCAATCTGTGTCAGCTGCGCCTTGTAAGCATCGTAATTCGCTGCCTTGCGCTGCTTGTTTTCGAAGGTCAGGCGTAACTGTTGCTCATCATCCTGTGCGCGTTGCAGCTGGGGAAGCTTATCTTCAATAATCGTGAGGTAGACGCCTATGCCGACGACCGCGACGAACGCAACCGCAATCACGGCGGCGCGAAACGCCGTCGGCCATCGTCCGATGTCATTGACGTCGAGGTTCTTGAGTTCGTCAATCATGTTCATACCTCGTCCTCCACATCAGCACCTGGCCGCCGTTGCTTCAGGTAGACCACAAACTCGGATTGCCGTGAATTGCCGGACTGCTTGGTTTCCACTCGTTCAACTTCAGGGTCACTGAGCCATTCCGACGAATCGATCTGACGCATCAGCGCAGACACTCGGGTACTCGATTGTGCAACCCCACGAATTTCAACTCGTGAGCCCGTTTGTTTCATGCCCGTCAGGTAAACGCCTTCCGGAAGTTGACGAACCAGTTCGTCAAACAAGTGAACGATTTCAGGGCGGCTCTTCTGCAGTTGCTCAATGATCTCCATGCGAGCCAGCAGGCGCTCCTTCTGCCGCTCCAGGCCATCAATCTCCTGAATACTCTTCTCGAGTTCGGCGATTTCCTGGGTCAGGCGGTCGTTGCGCCCTTCCTGCACGGAAATCTTGTGCGAGTAGAACAGCATTGTCAGCATGATGACGGCAATGCCGGCGACAACGGCGCCGCCCATTGCAACGCCGAAATCGCGTTGACGTTTCTTGCGTTCCGCCTCACGCCATGGGAGTAGATTAATACTAGGCATTAGTCAAAACTCCTGAGTGCGAGGCCACAGGCGGTGAGCAGCGCTGTTGCGTCTTTGCTCACTCCCTGTGATTTTGCCTTGGATGAAATCTTCATTTGACCAAGCGGGTCGCCGACTTCCGTCGGGATACCCACGCGGCTTGAAATGACGTCCGAGATGCCCGGGATATTGGCGCAACCGCCACAAACCAGGATCATGTTCGGTTGCTCGCGGCCGCCACCTGACGCCAGGTAGAACTGCAGCGAACGACTGACCTGCTGGGTCATATCATCGATGAAGGGTTCGAGAACTTCGGGCTGATAGTTGCTGGGCAGGCCACCTTGCTTTTTGGCACGACCGGCGTCTTCCATCGACAGGCCGTAGGTACGCATGATTTCCTCGGTCAGCTGTTGCCCACCGAAGTTGAAATCACGCGTGTAAACGACCTTGAGGTCCTGCAGTACACTGAATGTCGTGCTGCTGGCCCCGATATCGACGACGGCGACCGACTGTCCGATGCCGCCATCAGGAATCTGGTGACTGAGCAGCCGGCAGGCATTCTCCAGCGCAAAAGCCTCAACATCGACGATCTGCGTACGCAGTCCCGCGGCGTTAACGGCGGCCTGACGCTGGTCGACGTTCTCTGTGCGCGTCGCCACCAGGAGGACATCTACGAGCTCCGGGTCCTTTTCGTTCGGACCTATGACTTCGTAGTCGAAGCTCACCTCTTCCATGGGGAAGGGGATGTACTGGTCCGCCTGAATTTCGACCTGCGCCTCAAGATCTCTTTCCGAGAGGCTCGACGACATTTGGATGATCTTAGTAATCGCAGCATCGCCGCTGATCGCGACGGCTACGTCCGTGGCCTTGGCCCCGGCGCGCTTAACGGCGCGGCGAATGGCTTCGCCGACAGCTTTTGCGTCGACGATAGCTTTTTCATTCACTGAACTTGGGGGCGTTGGTTCCGCTGAATAGGACTCGACGCGATAGCGCTTTCCGCTTTGGGAAAGCTCGATCAACTTCACCGACGATGTCGTGATATCGAGGCCCAGCAGTGGCTGTTTCTTATTGCCAAAAAGCACGTTTTTTTCCTTCTAAGTCGGTAAGTTGCGAGTCAAAACTAGTTCGGACATTAGCAACGCGATTTAACTATATATCAATAAAATGTTAAATAAAACGTGACTTTGTTCACGATCCCAGCATCCCTGATGCTAATGCTGCCCGGAGTGTCAATTCCGTGAACCAGTCGTCGGCCCGAGGCGAGACTTGTTATTGCAGCCTTGAGCTTTCGGCGTCTATCATCAGCCGCCTTATGCCGCTTACAGAGTCCTGCCTTAAAAAAGCCATTATTCTTGCACCAGCCGCACACCACCGTACCGCTTAATAAGGTGGTCAACCGCCCTCAAAAACGGGGGTGTTCGACTGAAAACGCTGGTAACTATGCATAATCCCCTGGAGAAAAAAGTTAAACCACGTCACATAAGCCGATTAAGAGGCCTTAGAATTCTGATTCTGGTGCTGGGCCTCGGCTTGACGGCCGCCATCGGAGCGACTGCCGGCGTCATCGGCGCCTATTATTATGTGCAGCCGAGCCTGCCCGCCGCCGAAACCATTCGGGACATACCGCTGGAAGTGCCGCTACGCATTTTCAGCCGCGATGGTTACCTGATCAGCGAGATCGGCGAGCGCAAGCGCGTTCCTGTCAGCTACGAAGAAGTGCCCAGGCACGTCATAGACGCATTTATCGCTGCCGAGGATCGGCGCTTCTTCGAGCACTCCGGTATCGATTACCGCGGCGTTTTGCGAGCCGTTCTCAGGCTTGCCCAGACAGGTGATGCGTCGGGCGGCGGTGGCAGCACGCTGACTCAGCAACTCGCACGAGACTATTTCCTGACTCGCGAGCAGACCTTAAGCCGCAAACTCAAAGAAGCGTTTCTCGCTTACAAAATCGAACAGGAATTCTCCAAGGAACAGATCATGGCGCTGTTCCTGAACAAGATGTTTTTCGGACAGCGCGCTTATGGTGTCGCCGCGTCGGCACAGGTCTATTTTGACAAGAACCTGAGCGAGATCACCGTTGCGGAAGCTGCCACGCTTGCCGGCGTTCTGCCGGCTCCGTCCCGATACAACCCGGTCTCGAACGCCGAAAACGCGAAGGTCAGACGAGGCTACGTTCTCGGCCGCATGCTTGATCTCGGCTTTATCGACGATGCCGAGTACGAACAGGCGATGTCGCAACCGATGCAGTCCCGGCTGCATGGCGCGGCGATTCAGCTGAATGCGCCGTATATCGCCGAGATGGTTCGCAGCCAGATGCTCGAGCTGTACGGCGAAAAAAGTTATACCGCCGGATACCAGGTGGTAACGACGCTCGACTCGCGCATGCAGAAAGCGGCGAATTATGCGTTGCGTAACGGCCTGCTCGATTTCTCCCGACGCCGCGGCTACCGCGGGCCCAAAACCAGAATCGAGCTCTCCGAGGACACCCTGACCTTGCCGCTGGATCAATGGCCCGCGGAAATTTTCGACTCGCTGGACCAGTACGCGCCGGGCGGACTGTCGCTCGCGCTCGTTACCCGGCTGGGAGACAACAACGAGGCAACCATCCTGTTTCACGATGGTGTCTCCGCGACACTGCCCTGGGCCGGCATGAGCTGGGCCAATCCATTCATCGATCGCGAAAATTTTGGCCCGGCGCCGAATTCGGCAGATGAAGTGGTTGCCGTCGGTGATGTCATTTATGTCATGCCGACAGCGAATGGCAGCTGGGCACTGGCACAGGTCCCCGAAGCGCAGGGAGCCGTTGTGGCGCTTGACCCCTATGACGGAGGCGTTGCTGCACTGACGGGTGGCTTCGATTACACGACGAGCAAGTTCAACCGCGCTCGCCAGGCCTACCGGCAGCCAGGGTCTGCATTTAAACCCTTTATTTATTCCGCTGCCCTGGAATACGGCAACACGCCGGCGACCGTCGTGCTGGATGCGCCGGTCGTTATCAGCTCATCCGAGCTGGAGGCGGTATGGCGCCCCATCAATTACAGTGGCCGCTTCTACGGTCCGACACGCATGCGCGAAGCGCTGGTTCGCTCGATGAACCTCGTTTCCGTACGCCTGCTGTTATTTGAAACCGGCATCGGCAACGCAATTCGACACCTTGCGAAATTCGGTTTCAGTGACGCAACCCTGATCCGCAACGGCTCCCTGGCCCTGGGCGGCGGGCAGGCGTCGCCCCTGGATATGGCCCAGGCCTACGCGATACTCGCCAACGGGGGGCACGCAATAAAGCCCTACGTTATCGACTCGATATTCGGGCCCGCGGGCGAGCCGTTGTTTCGAGCCTACCCCGCCGTGGTCTGCGATGAATGCGTGCCGGAAACAACAGGCGCAGAGGCCAGCGTGGCGCAAGTGGATGATCCACTTACGGGGGACGCGTTGATCGAGCAGATGATGGATGTCATCGATACCTACCGACCTACGGCGACGGACGCCCCGGAGTTATTCGAGAACGTCAACGTTGCCCCGCAGGCCATCTCGCCCCAAAACGCTTTTCTTATCCAGGACATGATGCGTGATGTCGTGTTTCGCGGCACGGGCCGTAAGGCGCTGGTACTCGGGCGACGGGACCTCTCGGGCAAGACCGGTACGTCGAATGATCGCCGCGACGCATGGTTTGGTGGCTTTAATGCCGATCTTGCCGCGGTCGTCTGGGTTGGTTACGACGATGATCGGCCGCTGGGTCCGGGCGAGGAAGGATCGCGCACCGCCTTGCCGGTCTGGATTGACTTCGCCCGAATTGCGCTTAAGGGGGTACCCGATCACAAGATGCCGATGCCCGAGGGCATTGTATCGGTCAAGATCGACAAGCAAACGGGATGCCCCGCGCGTGCCGGCCAGCTTGATGTGATGTTCGAGGTATTTCTTGAGGACAACGTGCCGGACTGCGAGCGCATGCAGGATGTCAGCGACCCGTTCAACAATGCGGCCGGGCTCGATCCGGAAGCAGTCGAGGAAACCGATGACGACGAGGCGCCGGAATCACTGTTCTGATCCTTTTTTTCCGAGCTATTTTTTTGTGCTATGAAAAGAAAACGTACTGGCGAATCGGCACGCGAACGTCTGGTTGTCGCACAGGAGGCGGCGCGCATCATCGTTAACCAGGGTGTGCGGGATTATCGGCTTGCCAAACAAAAGGCCGTGGAACGTCTCGGCCTGAGTGCGCGCGGCTCCCTGCCCGGAAACTCCGAAATCGAAGCCGCCGTTGCCAGCCACTTGCTTATCTTCGGTGGTGAGGACCACCAGGACATGTTGCGCCTGATGCGCACAGCTGCATTATCGGCAATGGAATTGCTAATTGCTTTTTCGCCACGTTTGGTTGGGCCCGTGCTCGCCGGAACCGCCGATGAGAACTCTGCGATCAATCTGCATCTCTTCGCCGACAGTCCGGAGATGGTCGCTATTGAAATCGGCGATGCGGGCATTTCGTTTCGACCCTACGAGCGCCGACTGAAAAGTCGCCGCGGGCAAATCGAAACTTATGCGGGCTTCGAGTTCAGCCACTGCAATGAGACTGTGCAGGCAACGGTGTTCCCGGTCGACGGCATTCGGCAGGCGCCCATGAGTCCGATTGACGGCCGGCCTATGAAGCGAATCGACAGCAGTGCTGTGCAGGAGTTGCTCGCGCACGACTGAGTCGGGTGCTGTTGGGGCGCAGCGTGTATCTCAAACTAAAGGGGACGCGCGATAGCGTGTCCCCACTTCTATCTAACGTTTGCTGATCGGCGTGTAGTCTCTTGCTGCCGGGCCCGTATACAGCTGCCTTGGCCTTGCGATCTTGCCTTTCGGATCGGAGATCATCTCGCGCCAGTGTGCCGCCCAGCCGACTGAGCGCCCGAGAGCGAACATCACCGTGAACATTGACGTCGGAATACCAAGTGCCTTGTAAATAATGCCGGAATAAAAGTCGACGTTCGGGTACAGGTTTTTCTCAATGAAGTAATCATCCTTGAGGGCTACCTGTTCCAGCTCCTGGGCAAGATCGAACAGCGGCGTGTCTTTCCGATCCAGCCTTTGCAAAACCTTGTGGCACATGTCGCGAATAATCGTCGCTCGCGGATCGAAATTCTTGTAGACGCGGTGCCCAAAGCCCATCAGGCGGAACGGATCATTCTTGTTCTTGGCCTTCTCCACGTACTTGCCGATCTGGCTGACGTCACCAATTTCCTCCAGCATCTCCAATACCGCTTCGTTTGCGCCGCCATGAGCAGGCCCCCACAAAGCAGAGATTCCGGCAGCGATTGCCGAGTAGGGATTCGCACCGGAGCTACCGGCCATGCGTACGGTGGATGTCGAACAATTCTGTTCATGATCTGCGTGCAGAATAAACAGCAGGTCCAGCGCCTCTGCCGCAACAGGGTCGATCTTGTAAGGCTCGGCCGGCACCGCGAACAACATGTGCAGGAGATTCTCGCAATAGTTGAGATCATTGCGCGGATAGATGAAGGGTTGGCCGGTATTCAGTTTATAGGCGGCCGCGGCAATCGTCGGCAGCTTTGCCAGGATTCGATGCGCGAATATATTGCGGTGCTCTTCATTCGAAGCATCCATTTCCTTGTGGTAATAAGCGGACATGGAGCCAACGACCGCCGACAGCATGGCCATCGGATGTGCGTCGTAACGGAAGCCCTTGAAGAAGGCCAGCATGCCCTCGTTGAGCATGGTGTGCCGGCGGATCATGTTGTCAAACTCGGCGAGTTCCGTTGCGGTCGGCAGATTGCCGTAGAGCAGCAGGTAGGACACCTCTATGAAGCTTGAATGCGCCGCGAGCTGTTCGACCGGGTAGCCCCGGTACATCAATACACCTTTCTCACCATCGATGAAGGTGATGTCCGATTCGCAACTGCCGGTTGCTACAAAGCCCGGGTCATAGGTAAAGACACCGTGATCGCGATACAGCGTCGCGATGTCGATTACGTCGGGTCCGATTGTGCCCTTCCTGACCGGCAGCTCGGTTTCCGTGCCGTCGGGGCGTTTAAGGCGATAGGCGTCCTGGCTCATTCTTGTCCTCTGGGTCGGAATTGCAAACCGTGCGAGCATAACAGAGGACCCGGCGTGCCGGGATTGTGGAAAGTCGCAATTTGAAACTTTTCTGCCGCCCGGGGAACGCCTGTCTCTGGCGAGGGCAGCAAAAGGCCTAGCTCATGCCGTATTTCTTGCGGAACTTGTCTACGCGACCGCCGGAATCAACGATTTTCTGCTTGCCGGTGTAGAAAGGATGGCACGAGGAGCACACTTCAATCTGGAGATCCCTGCCGAGAGTCGAGCGGGTTGTGAACTCGTTGCCGCAACTACAGGTGACTTTGGTCTCGATGTAATTGGGATGGATGTCGGCTTTCATTATCTGGCTCTCCCGAGCGTGCTACTGGACAAAAAGGGCGCGTAGGATATAGGGAAGCCAGGAGCGCCGCAAGCCCCCGTTCTTATCCACAGATCCTGTGGATAAGACTGTGGATGGAAATTGAGTGAACGCGCTAAGCTGCGGTTTTTCAAGAACCGTTGTCAGAATGACTAATTTGTGTCCATTTTTGATATCTGTTTAAAAACAACGAGTTATGAGCGGTTTGCAAGGCTCCCGATGAGATCGGGCCCCTCTGAGGCTGAAAACTAAGGCTTCGTCTCAGCCTTGTGCATAAATGAATATTCGGTCCCGGGGCTTAAGAATTCGCCCAGCAGATCATTCAGGAACCGACTGCCGAGCTCTGTTGGCGCCCAGATGCCGGAATCGCGACGTTCGATCAGCCCTTTCTTGCCTGCCCGGCTGCTGGCTTCGAACAAGCGCGCCGCTGGCAGCCCGGTGCGAGCGACGAAGATTGCCTCGTCGAATCCGCTGTTCAGCCGCAACGCATTGAGCATGAACTCGAATAACAGGTCTTCGTCCGTGAGCCTGGCACCCAGGACGGACGGCTCGCCTGCCTCCTCTGCCTGCATGTACATCATCGGGTTGGCCGGTTTCTGATAGCGCTGGACACCGTGCGATGTCGTCAGCTTGCCGTGAGCCCCGGCGCCTACGGCGAGATAATCGCCGAATTCCCAGTAGTTGAGATTGTGGCGGCAACGACGCCCGTCTTTTGCATAGGCGGACACCTCGTATTGCCGATAGCCCTCAGCCGCGAGCAGCGCCTGGCCAGCGTCCTGTATCGCGTAACCGAGATCCTCGTCCGGGAGACCGGCCGGCGGACGGGCGTGAAATACGGTATTCGGCTCGAGTGTCAGCTGGTACCAGGACAGGTGAGCCGGACCGAGCGCCAGTGCCGCCTTAAGATCAGTTAGCGCCATCTCGACGCTTTGCCCCGGAAGACCATGCATAAGATCGATGTTGATGTTGTCGAATCCGCCCTGTTTCGCTGCATCGAACGCGCGCGCGATATCGTCGCTGCTGTGAATGCGGCCGAGCGTTAGCAATAGCGCATCGTCAAAACTTTGCGCCCCTATGGAAAGCCGGTTGACGCCGGCAGCGCGATAACCCTCCGGTGCTCCGCACTCGACCGTACCCGGATTCGCCTCCATCGTAATTTCGATATCCCCGGCCAGCGTAAAAAGGGCTCTGACCCCTTTGAGGAGCTGTTCGATTTCCTGCGGAGTGAAGAGGCTGGGTGTTCCGCCGCCCAAAAACACGCTGCTCAGGGTGCGGCCTTCGGCGCGCGCGGCCTCGCGCGCCAGATCCGTCAGTAAGGCGTCGATATAGCGTTGCCGCGGCGGCGCGTCGCCGGCTTTGTGCGAATTGAAATCGCAGTAGGGGCACTTCCTTACGCACCAGGGCAGGTGCACGTACAACGACAGCGGCGGCAGCGTCATGGGTAGCGTTCGGCGATGAGGTCAATCAGCTGGCGCAAGGCCTGGCCCCGATGACTGCGGGCATTCTTTTCCTCGGCCGTGAGCGTCGCTGAACTCTGGCCGCTCTCGGGATCGAGAAACAGCGGGTCGTAACCGAAGCCTCCATCACCGCTGGGTGCCAACAGTATGGAGCCACGCCACTCGCCGGCCGCAACCAGCGGTGGCGACCCGTCAGGATGAACGAAGGTTGCAACACAGTGAAAAGCGGCGCCGCGATCCGGCATCGCCATGCCCGCAAGCGCTGCCAGCAACTTCCGGTTGTTTTTCTCGTCCGTTGCGCCGGGATCCGAATAGCGTGCCGAGTAAACGCCCGGCGCGCCGTCCAGCGCATCGACCGCCAGTCCCGAATCATCGGCGATTGCCGGCAATCCGGTCGCTGCAGACGCATGCGTCGCTTTCAAAAGAGAGTTTTCCGCGAAGCTGGTACCGGTTTCGTCAGCGTCCTCGACGCCAAATTCGGACTGCGCGACGACCTCGATACCGAGGTGTCGTAACAAAGCGGCCATTTCCCGAAGCTTGCCGGGATTGCCGCTGGCCATGACGATCTTTTTGGGCCGCGCGCTCACTACAGTGCCGTACGAATAGCCTCGTTCTGCATCCTGATGATTTCATCGATGCCGCCGCGAGCCAGGGCCAGCATGGCGCTGAACTCTTCGTCCGAAAACGCATGACCCTCGGCTGTACCCTGTACTTCGATGAATCGGCCTGCACTGTTCATTACGATGTTCATATCGGTTTCTGCTTCGGAATCTTCGGCATAGTCGAGATCGAGCACGGCGCTGCCCTGGTAGATGCCAACGGAAACTGCAGCGACCTGGCCATGCAGGGGATTCTTCTTCAACTTGCCATTAGCGGCCAGTCTTTCCATGGCGATCGCAAGCGCCACGTAGGCGCCGCTGATCGATGCGGTTCTTGTTCCACCGTCCGCCTGGATCACGTCACAATCCAGCGTAACCGAACGCTCACCGAGCGCCCTCATGTCGGTAATCGCCCGCAGCGAACGACCAATCAGTCTCTGGATCTCCAGGGTACGTCCGCCCTGTTTTCCATGCGCCGCTTCTCGGCCGGATCGTGTGTGCGTCGATCGTGGCAGCATGCCGTACTCGCCCGTAACCCAGCCCGTACCCTTGCCTCGCATCCAGCCGGGCACCCGCTCTTCGATGCTCGCCGTGCACAGCACCTGCGTGTCGCCAAAGGAGGCGAGGACGCTGCCTTCCGCGTGCTTCGTGAAATCGGGAATAAAGCGAATTTCCCGCATAGCGGCAGGATCGCGACCACTAGGACGCATGATGATTCTCCATAAACTTTCTCGGCCGGATATCGGTCAGAGACCGAGCCACCTTAACGCCGTGCCCGTGGTGTTGTCACTGTAGGGCGCATTAATTCCGAGTGCTTTGACACTCAGGGCTTTCAGGTTGTCGACGAGATTCTTGTCGCCGGGTTTGCCGATTTGCGCCATTTCCCTGTCACTCAATCCGGACCAGAGGCCATCGGAACAGGCCAGCAGGACGTCGCCATGCTGCAACAATTTGTGTGCAGTAATGCTCATGTCAGGAACAGGCGCATCGCCGCCGATGCAGCACTCGACAAAGTTGCGCATCGGGTGGTTTTCCGCCTCCTCCTCGGTAATCGCGCCTTCCTGGATCAGTACTTCAACATGGCTGTGATCGCGAGATCGCGTCAGTACCTCGCCATCCCGAACCTGGTAGATGCGACTGTCACCTATATGAGCCCAGAACGAGCCGCCCTCCTGAACCAGGCAAACGGCGCAGGTTGCTCTTGGCCTGAAATCAACAGCGACCGCACGCCCGACCCGCACAACCTCGTCATGCGCTTGCGATAGCGCCATGTAGAGAAAACCCTGTGGATCGAAAATGGGCTGCGTTGCGGCCATGAACATATCCTGCACAACCTTGAGACCGGTCTCCGCCGCGAGCGCGCCATCAGAGTGACCACCCATGCCGTCAAATACGAGCATCAGCGCCGCCTTTTCGGAAACTACGACCGCGGCGCGGTCCTGGTTGTCCTGACGATCACCGAGAGCTGAGACTTTTGCGTATTCGATCTGCATGTTGATTCGTTGCGATAAGTGGCCTTAACGGGCGGGCACAGCTTAGAATGTTGTCCCCTTAAAAAACGTGACCCACACAACAGTATGGCCCGCACTTTTGGAGAACAACGCTGATGTTACACAGTATGACAGGCTTCGCGCGAGAGTCCGTCGAAACTCCTCTCGGGACGCTGACCTGGGAGATACGTGCGGTTAATCATCGCTACCTCGACGTGCAATTCAAATTACCCGAAGACCTGCGCCCCAGGGAACAACATTTTCGGCAACAGGCGAGCGCAGCACTTGGGCGCGGCAAGATTGAATGCGGACTGTATTTTCGGCGTGCCACCGACCAGCAGTCCGAATTGCAGGTCGATACGGAACTCGTCGCAGCAATCAGCGCCCGCGTTGCCGAGGTCTCGGCACTGGTGCCCACCGCGACCGGCGTGAGTCCGATTGAAATCCTGCGCTGGCCCGGTGTGCTGCAACAGCGTGAAATCGATGCGGAGCCCTTGTTCGAGGAAGCAGGCAGCTTGCTCGACACGAGCTTGCGCGCGCTCAACGAAATGCGCTCGAGCGAGGGTCAGCGGATCGCAGAAATGCTTGAGTCGCGTTGCGTCGATATAGAAGGTATTTCGGTGTCGGTGCGAAAACGGCTGCCGGAAGTGATGGCAGCATCCCGCTTGAAACAGAAAGAGCGTATCGACAAGCTCGATGTCGAAGCCGATCCCGCGCGCCTCGAGGTTGAGCTCGCGCTGGTAGCGCAAAAGATTGACGTCGATGAAGAACTCGATCGACTCGACAGCCACCTGGTTGAAATTCGGGACGCGCTGCGTGATGACAAGCCGGTGGGCCGCCGTTTGGATTTTCTAATGCAGGAGCTTAATCGTGAAGCGAACACGCTGGGTTCCAAGTCGGCGGACGCCGAAACAACCAAAGCGGCTGTCGATCTGAAAGTTCTCATCGAGCAGATGCGCGAGCAAATCCAGAATGTCGAGTAACAAATCCGGCGGCAAGCTGTTCGTTTTTGCGGCGCCGTCCGGCGCCGGCAAGACGACGCTGGTGCACGCGATGGTGAGGAAGCATCCAAAATTGCGCTTTTCGATCTCATACACGACGCGCGAGCCGCGCATTAATGAAGCCAATGAAGTCGACTACATATTTGTCAGTGAAGATGAGTTCATGCGCCTGCGCGATGAAGGGGAGTTGCTCGAATACGCCCGGGTGTTCGACAACTATTACGCAACGAGTCGCCGCCAGGTTGAAAAACATCTTGCGAATAATCGCAGCGTTGTGCTCGAGATTGACTGGCAGGGCGCGCAACAGGTGCGTAAGTCGATGCCAGAGTGCGTCACGATCTTCATCCTGCCGCCATCCACCACCGAACTGGAGCGTCGCCTGCGCAACCGGCGCACCGACAAGCCGGAAATTATCGAGCGTCGCCTGCGCGATGCCCGAAGTGATATGGCGCACTGGACGGAGTTCGATCACGTCATCATCAACGACAAGCTCGACGACGCCGTGGCCGCCCTCGAAGACATCCTGCAAGGTGGCGGTGAGGCCTCGTCCACCCGCAACCCCGAGCTCCGCCAGGCCGTGCAGCGCATCGTCGGTTGAAGCGCTTATAACGTTTGCTTATATGGGCTCGTGGTGCCGCACTCGGCTGGCGTAGACTCTCCGCCCTCTCAACCGGCACCCGCCGCTCGCAAGGATACTGACAGATGGCCAGAATTACGGTCGAAGATTGCCTCGACAACATCGAAAACATTTTTGAAATGGTGCTGGTTGCCGCGAAACGTGCCCGCCGCGTCGCCCACGGTGCTGAGCCGATGGTTGACCTCGAGAATGACAAACCGACCGTCGTTGCACTGCGTGAAATTGCAGAAGGCCTCGTGGGTCCGTCGATATTGAAGGAAGTTGAAGAACCGGCTGCCCAGAGCTTGCTGCAGTCCGAATCGCTGGACGACATCCTGCCAGTGCGCGGCATTTCGATCGGGGACTAGCACACAATCCCCGCTCCGCGGGTATGATCAGGGCATGGATTATGCCGCTGCTATTTTGTCAAAACTGCCGGGCGCGAACAGGCGCGACCACGGCGTGCGCCGGCTTATTGAGACGCTCGAAACCTACCTGAACGATGAGCAGCTGGCCCAGATTACGGCGGCCTACGAGTTCGGCGCCGCGGCGCACGCAGGCCAGTCGCGAAAAACCGGCGAAGCCTACATTACGCATCCCGTTGCGGTTGCTCAGGAACTCGCCGAGATGCGCCTCGACGCGCAAGCGATCACGGCCGCGATTCTGCACGACACCGTTGAAGATACTTCCGTATCGCTGGAAGACATAGAAAAGCAATTCGGCAGCGAAGTAGCCTTGCTTGTCGATGGCGTCAGCAAGCTGGACCAGATTGAATTTCGCAGCCGCGCGGAAGCGCAGGCAGAAAGCTTTCGCAAAATGATGCTCGCGATGATCGAGGATATTCGCGTCATCCTCGTGAAGCTCGCTGACCGTCTGCACAACATGCAGACGCTCGGGGCAATGCCGACGGAAAAGAAGCGGCGTATTGCGCGCGAAACTCTTGATATCTATGCACCGATCGCCAACCGCCTTGGCATCAATCGCATGAAGGTGCAACTGGAAGACCTTGGCTTCAAGCACCTGCACCCGTTCCGTTATCGTGTACTCGAAACCGCGCTGCGGAAAAGCCAGGGCAGTCAAAAACAGATCGTCAAAAAGATTACGGAAGAAGTTGAAGCCGCGATGGCCGACGAGGGCGTTGATGGCGAGGTAATCGGTCGGCAAAAGCACCTGTACAGCATTTACAAAAAGATGGCAGAGAGAAAGCGCCTGCTGTCGGATGTGGTTGACGTATACGGCTTTCGCATTGTCTGCAATGACGTCAACAGCTGTTACCAGGTTCTCGGCATCGTGCACGGCCTCTACAAGCCCATGCCCGGTCGATTCAAGGATTACATCGCGATTCCCCGTATCAATGGCTACCAGTCACTGCATACAACCCTGTTTGGACCCAAGGGACTGCCCCTCGAGGTGCAGATTCGCACGCGCGATATGCACCGGCTCGCAGAGTCCGGCGTCGCATCGCACTGGATTTACAAAGCCGACGAGAAGTCGGATACGACTCCGCAACGCAGGACACGAGATTGGCTTTCCAACCTGGAGGAGCTGCACCAGTCCGGTACGTCGGAGGAGTTTCTCGAAAGCGTCAAGGTCGACTTGTTCCCCGACAAAATTTACGTTTTCACACCCAAGGGCGACATCATGCCGCTGCCAAAAGGCGCGACTGCGGTCGACTTTGCTTACGCCGTGCATACCGACGTCGGCGATCGCTGTGTCGCTGCGAAGGTGAATCGCGCGCTCGTGCCGTTGCGGACCGAGCTGCAAAACAGTCAGACCGTCGAGGTCGTCACGTCCAAAGGGGCCAAGCCGAATCCCAACTGGCTGACATTTGTACGTACGGCCAAGGCGCGAACTGCAATACGTCAGCATATGAAGAACCTGCGCTCCTCGGAGTCCGTTGATCTTGGCAAGCGCCTGCTGGATCGTTCATTAAAGGACCTCGGGTTGTCGCTGCGCAAAGTCGGCAAGGTAAGAATCAAAGAGGCACTCGAAGAACTTGGACTGAAAACCGACAGCCAGCTTTTTGAGCAGGTTGGCCTCGGCGAAAGGCTGGCACCCCTGGTCGCACGTTTTCTGGCCGATGTTGGTGACGAGCCAAAGGACGAGGGCAAGCAGACGAGCCTCGTCATCGCCGGCACCGAGGGCATGGTCGTAACATACGGGAAGTGCTGCTACCCGATTCCCGGCGACAGCGTCATGGGCTATTTGACCGCCGGTCGCGGCGTGGTTATTCACCGCAATCAATGCGGCAATCTCTCGAACTTTCGCAAGCAACCCGAGAAGTGGATATCGGTTAGCTGGGAGAAGGAGATCGCCCGCGAGTTCCCCTGCCAGATCCAGACCGATACGCGCAACAAGCCCGGCGTGCTTGCGGAGGTTGCGGCGACCATCGGCGACTGTGGTTCCAATATCGAACAGGTAGAAGTGCTGGGCCGCCACGACGACTGTTCGGTACTATCGTTCTTGCTGCTGGTTAAAGACCGCGTGCACCTCGCAAACATCATGCGTAACGTGCGTAAGATGAAAAACGTAATCCGTGTTTCGCGCGACTGCGCGTGACACCCGGAGACAAGACAATGAAAAAGAAAGCTGTACACACTGACAATGCGCCGGCGGCGATCGGCACTTATTCGCAGGCCATACAGGCCGGCAATCTCGTGTTTTTGTCGGGTCAGATTCCGCTGGTTCCCGAGACCATGGAAGTTGTTGCCGGCGACTTCGAGGCGCGCGCGCGACAAGTGTTCGACAACTTGAGCGCGGTTGCCGAAGCCGCGGGCGGCAGCCTTAACGATGTCGTCAAGCTCACGATATTCCTTACTGACCTTGGCAACTTCGCTACCGTAAATTCCGTTATGGAGACTTACTTCGAGCGACCCTTCCCGGCTCGTGCCGCGGTTGGCGTTGCCTCCCTGCCTAAAGGTGTCGACGTCGAGGCAGACGCAATCCTTGCAATCTGATTTGCCTCTTACCGAGCTGAAGGGCGTCGGTCCGGCGCTCGCAAAGAAGCTCGAAAAGCTGGGCCTGCATCGGGTTGACGACCTGTTATTCCTGCTCCCCCTGCGTTACGAAGATCGCACGCAACTCGTTCGGCTTGGCGCGCTGGAGGCCGGCGCCCGTTGCCTGGTCACAGGGGAGGTGCTGCTGGCCGAAACGCTGTTTCGGGGTCGGCGAAATCTACTGGTGCGCATCGGCGATGGCAGTGGCCAGCTGACCTTGCGATTTTTTCATTTCTCCCGGCAGCAGCAGGCGCAGTTTCAGCCCGGCGTTCACCTCACCTGCTTTGGCGAAGTGCGCCGGGGCAAGGCCGGCTTCGAAATGATCCATCCGGAATATCGTGTTGTGCGAGAAGAGCAGGGTGGTGCATACGACGACTCGCTGACGCCTATTTACCCGGCCACGGAAGGCGTCCAGCAGGGGCGCCTGCGCAACCTCACCGAGCAGGCCCTGCAACGCATGCGCTCGCTGCCGCCGGCCGAGTTGCTGCCCACTGACGTCACCCGCAAACTCGGCATGCCATCGCTCGCGGATGCCATTCAGTATCTGCATCGCCCACCCCCGGATGCCGACACACAGAAACTGATTTCCGGTACGCACCCCTGCCAGCAGCGTCTCGCTTTTGAGGAACTGCTTGCGCACTACCTTAGTTTGCGAAAGCTGCGCGCGCTGGCCGCAACCGAGGACGCCGTTGCGCTAACAGACGGCAACGAAGAGGTCAGTGCTTTTATTGCAGAGCTACCGTTCAAGCTTACCCGCGCCCAGGAGCGCGTTGTCAGCGACATAAGCTCGGATCTGTCGGCGCCACATCCAATGATGCGGCTGATTCAGGGTGATGTCGGGTCGGGCAAGACCGTGGTTGCTGCGATCGCCTGCATCAAGGCAATCGCTTGCGGCGTTCAGGCCGCTATCATGGCCCCGACCGAGATCCTGGCAGAGCAACACTGGCGCAGTTTTTCAGACTGGTTTCGTCCGCTCGGAGTGGAGCCGGTGTGGCTCAGCGGCAGTCAACGCACGGTCGCGCGACGCGAAGCCCTGCAGGCGATTTCTGACGGCAGCGCCCAGCTGATCGTGGGAACGCATGCCCTGTTTCAGGAGGGCGTCGACTTCCATCGGCTCGGGCTCGTCGTCATCGATGAACAACATCGCTTTGGTGTGCATCAACGAATGGCCTTGCGCGACAAAGGGATCAATGCCGAAGGTCATCCACACCAGTTGGTGATGACGGCGACACCGATACCGCGCACGCTGGCAATGGCTGCCTACGCCGACCTCGACACCTCGATCATCGATGAATTGCCGCCAGGGCGGCAGCCGGTTACGACCGTCGCCGTGCCCGAGACGCGTCGAGCTGAAGTTGTCGAGCGCGTGCGATCGGCCTGCGCGTCCGGGCAACAGGCGTACTGGGTCTGCCCCTTGATCGAGGAGTCCGAGGTGCTCGATTATCAGGCGGCACAAGCCAGCTACGGGATGCTCAGCAAAGCGCTTCCGGAATTGCGTATCGGCCTCGTGCACGGCCGCATGCGCCCTGTCGAAAAAGAGCGCGGCATGCAGGCGTTCAAGGAAGGACTGATACAGCTGCTGGTTGCAACGACCGTCATAGAAGTCGGTGTTGATGTGCCTAACGCGAGCCTGATGATTATTGAAAACGCCGAGCGCATGGGCCTTTCTCAGCTGCACCAGTTACGCGGACGCGTTGGGCGCGGCGCGGCACAGAGCCATTGCGTGCTGTTGTACAAAGCACCGCTTGGACGCATCGCCAAGGAGCGACTTGCTGTTTTGCGTGACACGAACGACGGCTTTGTGGTTGCTCAGCGTGACCTGGAACTTCGTGGTCCTGGTGAATTACTGGGTACGAAGCAGACCGGGTTACCGGACTACCGCATCGCAAACCTGGCGCGCGACGCCGAGCTGATGCCGCAGGTGCAAATGACCGCAGAGGCATTAAGGAAGGACTCGGACGACCGTGCGACCGCGATCGTACGTCGCTGGTTGGGTGGCGCGAGCCGATACGGGAAAGTGTAAACTTCAGGTCATGAGCAAAATCCTTGCCCCAAATTTCGCACCGGAGCTGATCACCCAGCTTCGTAATTACGGCAAGTTGATGCGGATCGACAAACCGATCGGCATATGGCTGTTGTTGTGGCCGACTTTGTGGGCTCTATGGCTGGCCGGCGAAGGCACACCCGACCAGGGCCTGTTTCTGGTGTTCATGTTGGGCGTGATCGTCATGCGATCGGCCGGTTGTGTCCTGAATGACTACGTTGATCGCAACATCGATCCCTACGTCGAGCGCACAAGAACGCGGCCGATTGCCTCGGGAGCCGTCGCGCCGGCCGAAGCCCTGATCCTGTTTACGGCACTTAGCCTGATCGCCGTTGGTCTCGCAACGATGCTCAACGGTCCGGCGCAGCTGCTCGCCGTTGTTGCTGCGGGACTGACCATCGCCTACCCGTTTGTGAAGCGCTATGTTTCGATCCCGCAACTCATTCTGGGCGCCGCTTTTGGTTGGGCTGTGCCCATGGCCTTTGCGGCACAAACAGGAGAAACACCGGAACTATCCTGGCTCGTGTTTGGTACTGCGATGATCTGGGCCGTTATCTACGATACGTTTTACGCAATGGTCGATCGCGAGGACGATCTCAAGGTCGGTGTGAAGTCCACGGCCACCTTGTTTGGTGATGTCGATCTCTTTGTAATTGCCGGCTTGCAGGTGCTGATGTTTGTCGCGCTGTTGTTCATCGGCTACCGGGCGGGATTAAGTGCCTGGTATTACGTATCTGTGGCTGTTGCGGGGTTAATGATGGCCTACCACCTATGGCTTGCCCGCGATCGCCAGCCGACCGGATGTTTCGCTGCCTTTTTGCACAATCACTACATTGGCATGGTGGTCTTCATCGGCATCGTATTGCATTACACATTTCACCCGGTCACTGGATAACATTTTGGCGAGCGCGGATGAGTTGCTTCGTGAAGCGCAATACGCACTGCAAAACGTCGGCCCGGGTTCGACCGACGAGCATAAGTACACGGTCAGGGCAAAAAGCTACGCCTTGCAGCTCATCCAAAAGTACCCGCACAGCATCGAAGCGGCCCAGGCTCGGGACATACTGGGGCAACTCAATATTCAGATCGCCAAACCTGCGTCACGCACCCTGGCCCGGCGACCTCTCGCGAACCCATTGCGATCTCCAGCGACAGCGCGGCCGCTCGCTGTCCCGGCGAATCAACCGAAAGTGAACCGGTTTGCTGCACGGCCCACGGTCACTGACAACCAGTGGCGAACAATCTTCAAACGATTCACTGCTGTGCCGTCCGGGAAGAAGAGGGTTTTTTTCGGCATTTTGTTGTTGCTCGTGGTGCTGGTTCCCTTTTCTCTTTTCTTCTTCGCAGGCCTGCTTGTCCTGTATGCATTCAACCTGCCTTTGCTAAAGCAACATCTGCTTCTGCTGCTCGGTCGGATTGAATCCGGAAAATAGTCTTTATCCGGCGCGCGCCACGGCGAGACAACTGACCTTGCTCACACCGTTTTTCATCAGCACTTTGGCCAGGGCCCGCATCGTCGCGCCGGTTGTAACAACGTCGTCGATAATAAGCACATGCCTCTGCGACATGCCGCGCTTCGTTGCGAAGGCATCGCGCAGATTTCGTGCGCGGTCTTTCGCCGCCAGCCCCGACTGAAACGGCGTCGCTTTTTGACGCCGCACGCCGTGCAACACGGGCAGACCCAGGAAATCTGCTACTGGCTTTGCGATTTCGCTGGCCTGGTTAAAGCCACGAGTCGCCTCGCGGCGCCAATGCAAGGGCACGGGCAAGACTGCGTCGATATCGGACGGCAACAGCTCCGCCGATGAACAAAGCAACTCCGCGAACGCAGGCGCGTAATAAAGTTTGCGGCTGAACTTGAAAGCCTTGATCGCGGCATCCACCGGAAAAGAGTAGTGCACCACCGCGATCGAAGACACGAAAATGCCGGGTGTCGGCGAGAGTCGCGGCTCGTTCCATGGCAGGTCCTCGTAGCAACCCTCGCAGATACTGCGCTCGTCGCCTTCGCTTGTGAGGCCACAAAATACGCAGCTCTGGGGTGCCAAAAAATCCAGGATCCACATTTGACCATCGTGCCCTGCGAGCACCGCACACGCTCGATTCAAAAGCGGGCTTTGCACGACGAAAGCATGCTACCGTTTCCGAAATGCTGAACCCTGAACATGTTCGCCGCCGCTTCGATCGCGCAGCAAGTCAATTCGATGACGCTGATTTTGTGCACGCCACTACGCGGCAGGGTTTGCTGGCACGGCTGGAGCCGCTGTTGACGGAAGCGAAGATGGTCGTCGACCTGGGCTCCGCTACCGGTTCGGCAAATCGGCTCCTGCGAAAGCGCTTCAAGGGTGCGCGCATTATCTCCGTCGACTTCGCACACCAGATGCTCGAGCAGGCACGGGGAAAAAAGTCCTGGTTGTCGAAGACGGCGTTCGTGCAAGCGCGTGCAGAAGCCCTGCCGTTCGCGAACGAAAGTATCGATGTGATTTTTTCGAATCAGTTGTTGCCATGGATAAGTAGCCCCGCAACCGTCTTTTCGGAAGTGGCGCG
>Ga0224500_10000676_pt1 | contig 22270 bp, 20 predicted proteins | sample SF_Oct11_sed_USG_FD_168126 | JGI IMG/M metagenome (GOLD analysis project Ga0224500, IMG submission 168126) | Sediment microbial communities from San Francisco Bay, California, United States - SF_Oct11_sed_USGS_4_1 | ecosystem: Environmental > Aquatic > Marine > Sediment | place: USA: California... | reverse complement strand
GAAATGCTCGTGTATTGCCCGTATCCGTATGTCGGTTTCCGGCGGAAACGTCGGCGCTTCTTTCTCGCAGGCGACCAGCGCCAGCGACGCGATGCAGGCCAGCATTGTGCTGTGGTCGATCGAACGCACCGGGGTCCTCCGTCATTCCGGGTCAGGGCAGACGGGATGTTGCCACACGGCTGCGGCCCTGTGGCGACAAATTCGGTCCGGCTGGCGCTTACCGGTACCGGTACTATCCACTACAATCGTTGCCATGAACGCACTCCTGCTCTCGCTGTTACTCGTTCAGGGCGTATCGGACGACGCCATCCTGATCGGCATGGAAGGTCACACGGGCTCCTTCTCGGTCGACGAGGAGAACCTCGGCATGCGGCTCGTCATCGCGGAGGTGAACGAGGCCGGCGGCATACACGGACGCAAGCTCGTCGAGAAGAGCTATCCGCGCGACCAGGAGAACTACACCGACAAGCAGATGGCCAACGCGCGCCGCCTCGTCGAGGAGGACGGCGTGTTCGCCCTGTTCAACTTCGGCGGCCCGGTGTCGCCGCGGCTCGGCGATTACGCGATGGAAAACGAGGTGCCTTACCTGTTTCCGCACACGGCGCTGCTGACGGTCGATAACAGCCGCTACGTCTATACATCCTACCCGCGCTACGAGGGCGAGACCCGGGTCATGCTGCGCTATCTCGCCGGTGAGATCGGCGTGAAGCGACTCGCTGCGCTGTATGCCAGCAATGCCTACGGCCACTATTTCGCGAGCCGCGCACAGGTCTTTGCAGAGGAACTCGGCTACGAGGTCGTCGGGCTGCAAGGCCTGCCGCGCGGCGCCGAGACGGCGTCGGCGCAGATGGCTTCGCTGCGCGAAGCCGACCCGGATGCGATCCTGATCGCGCTCTATCCAAGCGGCGCCCGGCGCGTCATCGAAGCCAAGGCCGCGATGAAGTGGAACGTGCGGCTCGTGTCCTCGGGTCCGCTGACGGACGAGCAGTATTTCAATATAGAAGGCGGCCATGCCGAGGGCACGCTCGGTTTCTGTCACTACCCGGACCCGAACGAAAGCGAGGAACCCGGCGTGGTCGAATACCGCCGACTGATGGCGAAGCACTATCCCGGGCACGAGATGAACCGCTACTCGCTGTACGGCTACGTGTTCGGGAAGCTGGTCGTCGAGGGCCTGCAACGCGCCGGGCGGGAGCTGACGCGCGAGAGCTTCGCGGATGCGATGGAGTCGATACGCGGCTGGGACTCGGGCGGCATCATGCCGCCGGTCGATTTCTCGCCGACGGACCATCATGCGCAGGACGCGGGCTTCGTCTGTGAGTTGCGTGACGGCCGGTTTCGGGCTCGCAGCGGCTGGATCGCGCCGTAAGCGTCGGTCGCCCGCGGGGCGGGCTCCTACAACATCGGCGCGGCGTCGATCGGGTTCGAAACCCGGCATCGGTCGCCCGCGGGGCGGGCTCCTACAGCATCAGCGCGGCGTCGATCGGGTTCGAAACCCGGCATCGGTCGCCCGCGGGGCGGGCTCCTGCAGCATCGGCGTGGTGTCGATCGGGTTCGAAACCCGGCAACGGTCGCCCGCGGGGCGGGCTCCTACTGGATCTCTCCCGGATCGACCCTGAAGCGGTAGGGCAACAGCGCGTCTGCGCCGGCGTAGTCCACGCCCACGCGCGGCCCGGCCGAGATCTTCGATGCCGGCACGCGGATGCCGTGATCTTCGATACGGATCGGCCCGTCTACCAGGCTCGTGCCGGTCAGCGTCGTCGTTATGCCCAGTGCCCGGGCCAGCGAGCCCGGGCCGCCGAGCAATGCGGCGTCCGGGCGCTTCCTGCCGCGGCGTTCGAGCATGAGAGTCACGCCTTCGACCGGTTTGCCCGCGCGTACCAGGATCGCGTGTGGCGTGCCACTGCGACCGGTCACGACATTGAACAGGTGATGGATGCCGTAGCAGAGATAGACGTAGGCCGTCCCGCCCTTCGCATACATCGGCTCGGTCCGCGCCGTACGCCGGTCGCCGTAGGCGTGGCTCGCACGGTCGCGGACCCCGGCATAGGCCTCGGTCTCCGTGATCACCGCGCTGGTCGTTGCCCCGTCGATCGTCGTGACCAGCACCTTGCCGAGCAGTTCGCGGCTGATCGCGACGACGTCGTCGCGTGCATAGAATTTTTCCTGGAGTATCTTCATCGCGGATGCCCGGCCGGGCGCTCGCGCCGGGGTGCCCGGGTCCGGTATCTTAACGGCAAGCGGCGGCCCTGCCGAGCGCGCGTCAAAGCGCCCTCGCCGGCTGCGGGCCTGCCACGGGAATGATTTTCATGACGATAATCGATCGACACAGCTCCCTCGCGACTGCGCTGTTGCTCGCGATGCTGGCCGGCTGCGCGACACCGCCCGGGCCGGTGCCCGTGGCCGCCGCGGAGCCGTTCTGTGCCGGCGACAGCATCCTGGTCGATGCGCGCTTCGAGGGCGGCAACATCCATTCCTGCCGCGTCGACGGCGAGCGGCGCGTGCAAATACTGGTCCGACCCGAGAACGAGCCACCGATAAATCCCAGCTCCTGGTACGCCTTCCGGCTGAGCGCGAACGGCAGCGAACCCGTCGAGGCCGTCGTCCGCTTCGAGGGCGGCCCGGCCCGGTACTGGCCCAAGCTCTCGGGCGACCGGCGCAACTGGCGTCCCGCACGCGAGGCCGAGGCGCGCTTCGGCGAGGACGGCGCGACGCTCTACCTGTCCCTCCGGCCGAGCGGGCCGGCGCTGTGGGTTGCCGGCCAGCCGCTGGTGCTCGCCGACTACTATGCCGACTGGCTGGATGCGCTCGACTCGCTCGAGCACGTGTCCACGCGGCTGGTTGGCCGCAGCGCCGAGGGCCGCCCCCTGCATGCCGCATTCACCGGGCAGAAACCGGAAGTGGTGTTTCTCCTCGGGCGACAGCATCCGCCCGAGGTCAGTGGCGCGCTCGCGATGCGTGCGTTCGTCGACACGGTAACGGGCGACACGGAACTCGCCCGCCAGTTCCGCAGGCGCTACTGGCTGGTCATCGTTCCGCTGTTGAACCCCGACGGCGTCGCGAACGGCCACTGGCGCCACAACGCGAACGGCATCGACCTGAACCGCGACTGGGGCCCGTTCACGCAGCCCGAAACCCGCAGCCTGATGGATCTCATTGCGGCCATCGAGGCGAGCGGCGCGCGGCCGGCGCTGATGCTCGACTTTCACTCGACCAGGGACAGCCTGTTCTACACGCAGATGCCCGAAGAGACGAGCTGGCCCATCGACTTCGCAAGCGCCTGGTTCGAGCGGAGCCGGGCCCGGATCCCGGATTTCGAGTTCCGCCACGAGCCGCGGCCGAAGTCCGGCCAGGCGAACACCAAGAACTGGTTTTTCGACCGTTACCGGATTCCCGCGTATACCTACGAAATCGGCGATGAAGTCGCGCCGGACGAGATCGCCGCGACGACGCCGGTGTTCGCCGAGGAGATGATGCGCCTGCTGCTGGAGTACAGCGCCGAGGAGCAGGTAGCGAACCGCGACAATCCTATTGCGAACGAAGGACGCGCCCCGGCCGTGCCCCTGTCATCTCCGCGTTGAGCAGCACCGGCTCACCATTGACGAACACGTGCCGCATGCCGAGCGCGTACTGGTGCGGGTTTTCAAAGGTCGCGGTGTCCATGACCTCGGCCGCATCGAAGACGGCGATGTCGGCGATCGCGCCGGGCTCCAGGCGCCCGCGTTCGGACAGCCCGATGCGCTCCGCCGGCAGCAGGCTCATTTTGTAGATCGCCGTATGCAAGGGCATGACGCCCTGCTCGCGCACGTAACGGCCCAGCACGCGGGCGAAGGTCCCGTAGTTGCGCGGATGCGGCGCGCGCTCCGACGGGGCCTCGATGCCGCCGTCGGATGCGATCATCGTCTTCGGGTGGCGCATGATGCGGACGACGTCGTTTTCCTCCATCGCGTGAAAGACCGCCGAGCAGTTGCCCGCCTCGACCAGCGTGATGACCAGCTCGGCGGCGTTGTCGAACGTGATTTCGGTCTCGCGCTGCGCGAGCACCTCGGACAGGTTCAGGCCGTTCAGCGAGCGGTCGAAGGTGCAGTCGGCCAGCACGATGTTCGCGGGGTCATTGCCACCCCGATCCACCTCGATGTTGCGCACGATAGCCGCGCGGACCTCCGCGCGCCGCTCCGGATCAGCGAGCCGCGCCAGCCGCGTCTCGCGATCGCCGTCAAGCGCCCAGCGCGGGAACAGGATCGCCAGACTCGTCGACGACGCGGTGTACGGATACTGGTCGATGCTGACGTCGACACCACGCGCCAGCGCGGCATCGACCATTGCCAGCGTCTCCGCGGACTTGCCCCACATCGGCGCCCCGACGACCTTGTGGTGCGTGAGCTGCGTCGGCAGCCCGCCCTCCTCGCCGATGCGGATCGTCTCCGCGACGCTCGCGAGCAGCTCGAGGCCTTCTTCGCGCATGTGGCTGATGTAGATGCCCCCGTGCTCGCCTGCGACCTTCGCGAGTGCGACGACTTCCTCGGTCGTCGCGAACTTGCCCGGCGCGTAAACGAGCCCGGACGACAGCCCGTAGGCGCCCTCCTGCATCGCCTTCGCCACCTCGGCCTTCATCGCCTCCAGCTCCTCCGCTGTCGGCGGGCGATCGTCGGGTCCGACGACCAGCTCGCGGATGGACCCGTGCCCCACGAAGGTCGCGAAGTTCACCGTTACCGCGCTCGCCTCGATCATGGCCAGGGACTCGCCGATCGGCAGCGGCGAGCCGCCGTCGGGGCCCCCGATCACCGTCGTGACGCCCTGCCGAATCAGGTTCTCGGCATCGGGATAAAGGAACAGGCCGCTGGTCTCCGGCGTGTCCCGCAAGGCGTGGCTGTGGATGTCTATGAATCCGGGCGCGACCGCCAGGCCGGTGACATCGAGCCGCAGCCCGGCCTCGGCGTTCGACAGGTCGCCGACCGCGGCGATCCGGTCGCCCTCGATCGCGACGTCGGCGACGGCCGGGGCGGCATCGGTCCCGGCGTACACGGTGCCCCCAGCCAGTATGACGGCATAGCGCTCGGGCGGTGGCTCGGCCGTGCAGGCGGCGAGCGCCAGTCCGGCCAGCGCCGGCAGGTACTTGTTCATCGTCAGTCTCCGCAATCAGCGCAGGAATTCGGGTGCCACGAATATCGAGATGATGGAGACGATCACGATGCCGATCAAGTTCAGCCAGAAGCCGGCCCGGACCATCTGCGGGATGCTGATCGCGCCGGTCGCGAACACGATCGCGTTCGGCGGGGTGGCCACCGGCAGCATGAACGCGCAGCTCGCCGCGATGGTGATCGGCACCGTCAGCATGATCGGCGGCACGCCGGCCTGCACGGCGATCGCCCCGACGACCGGAAGGAAGGTCGCCGTGGTCGCGAGGTTGCTGGTCAGCTCGGTCAGGAAAATCACGAGCGTCACTGCGGCGATGACCAGCACCACGGTGCCGAACGCGTTCAGCGGTGCGAGGCCCTCGCCGAGCCACAGCGCCAGCCCCGAGTCCGACACCGCCGCCGCCAGGCTCAATCCGCCGCCGAACAGCACGAGCACGCCCCAGGGCAGCCGCGTCGCATCGTGCCAGGTCAGGATCTGCGGCTGCGACGCACTGCCGCTCGGCAGCATGAACAGCAACACCGTCGCCGTCATCACGATCCCCTGGTCCGAGATCCCCTCGATCCCCAGCCAGCCCGTCACCGGCAGCCTGAGCATCCAGCACGCAATCACGGTCCCGAACACCAGCGCCACCCGCCGCTCCGCGATCGACATCGGGCCCAGCTCGTCCGCCAGTTCGCGAAGATGGTCGCGAACGGCGGCACTGGCAGGAATACGGATGGGAAACACCCACCGGGTCAGCACGAGCCAGGCTACCGGTAACATCAGCAGGGTTACCGGGATACCCACGGCCATCCAGCGGGCGAAGCTGATCTCGAGCCCGTAGTTGTCGGCCATGTAACCCACCAGCAGCGCGTTCGGCGGTGTCCCCACCAGCGTCGCCAGTCCGCCGATGCTCGACCCGTACGCAATCCCCAGCAACATCACGATCTGGAAGTTCTGCATCGAACGCTCGTCCGCGTCCGTCACGTTGTCCCGCATCACCGCGACCACCGACAGCACGATCGGCAACAGCATCATCGTCGTCGACGTGTTCGTCATCCACATGCTGAGCATCGCGCACACCAGCATGAACCCGCCCACCAGCCGCCGACCGTCCGTCCCCGTCCGTTCCAGGATCGCCAGCGCGATCCGCCGGTGCAGGTTCCAGCGCTCCAGCGCCAGCGCCAGCATGAATCCGCCCAGGAACAGGTAAATCGTCGGGTTCGCGTACGGCGCCGCCGCGTCCCGGAAGCTCGCAATCCCCAGCGGCTCGAACACCACCAGCGGCAAAAACGCCGTCGCCGGCACCGGGATCGCCTCCGTCGCCCACCAGATCGCCATCCACAGCCCGACGCCCGCCACCCGCCAGGCCTCCTCCGACATCACCCCCTGCCAGTCCTCGCAGATAAACATCAGCGCAAACACCAGCGGCCCGAGGATCCGCCCCACCAGCTGGTAGCGCTCGCCGGCAGGATTCGGCGAGGCATCGTCGTATGTCGGTTTGGTCGTCATCGACAAATGCCACCGGCGCAGGGCAAGGGAGGCGTAATTTGGTTCGTATGCATAATTTTCGTTTGCAAATAAATCAAGGGCTCGAGCGAGGCAACGCGCTGCCCCGGGGGCAACATCGATACCTTGTAATTACCTGGCTGTTTCGGCCCTGAGGACTATCCAGGCCGAGTCGGCCCGGTCGACGACGACCCCCTCCAGGCGCTCGAGGCTCGCGATGTAGGCGGCAGGATCGTCGGCAGGAATCTCCGCGGTGACGCGCAGGGACGCGAGGGGCGTATCGGCGATATGCACGTTCAAGTCCGTGTAGCGCCGCATTTCGTTTACCACGCTGCCGAGCGGCTGGTCGTCGAAGCGCACGACGCCGCGTCGCCAGGACAGCATGCGGTCCAGGTCGCCGCCAGCGGTCGCCGCAACCTGCATGGTTTCGGACGACAGCCGCACGGCCTCGCCCGCGTCCAGCAGCGTCGAGGAGCCGGCGGGGAGCCAGCCCGCCCGGGCATCGTACTCGCCGAGTGGTGCGTCCCTGCCGGACGAGGTCACCGACACGGTGCCGTCGATGACAACGACCTCCAGCAGGGAGGGCATCGTCTCGACGACGAACGACGTGCCCAGGGCTGCGACGGTGCCCCGGTCCGTCACGACGATGAAAGGCCGGCTCTCCTGGGCGACGTGGAACACGGCCTCGCCACGCAACAGCCTGACCTCGCGCTGCCGGGCCGTATAACGAACCTCGAGAGAGGTCAGGGCGTTCAATTCCAGTGTCGACCCGTCGGCGAGCCGCAGCTCCTGTATCTCGCCTGCGCGGGTCGTATAGGCCTGGGTCGGCGCTTTTGTCAGGACATGTACGATCGCGGCCAGCACAACGATCAGGCTGACCGCCAGCGCGGACCAATCGGCGCGCGGCCGGTGCGCGGCCCGGCCCGGGCCTGGCTCGCCGGGCAGGCGGGCCGTCGGCATGCGGCGGACCTTCGGGTGCTCCGGCGCCGGCCTCAGGTCGTTGAGCATGCGCAGCTTCGCCCAGACCTCGGACAGTTCCTCGAACGCCCAGCGATGACGCGGATCCTCGTCCAGCCAGCGGGCAAAACCGAGCCTGTCGACCGCATGACAGCGCTCGGAGTCGAGCAGGGCCATCCAGCTGGCGGCGTCCTCCAGGATGACTTCCGGAATGTTCTCGCTGATCCAGTCGCGGAGTGAACTCATGTGCCGGTCCTCTCCACTGGCGCCTTGGCCGACGAGCTCTCGGGCTCATGCGCGCAGGCGCCGAGCTGTTCGCGGCAGAGCCTGAGCCCGGCCGCCAGGTGTTTCTCGACGGTGCTGATCGTGATACCCAGGCGCTCGCCGATATCCCGGTGACTCAGGCCATCGACCATGCGCAGCACCAGGACGCTGCGACACTTCGGCGGGAGCCCGTTCACTGCCTGCACCAGCGAGCGGTGCTTCAGGCTTGCGCTCGCTTCGTGCTCCGGCGTCCGTATGGAGGATCGCAGCTCCTCGCTGACGGTCACGGCCGCCGCCGTACGCACGAGCACCCGCTCGTGGCGCAGGCGGCTTATCGCCAGGTTGCGGGCTGTCGTGTACAGGAGCGCGGCGGGGTTATGGTCGTCGGGGCCGGTACGGCGCAGGTGCACGAATACCTTGAGGTAGGCCTCCTGCACGATCTCCTGCACGTCGTCCGGGCACGCGAGGAATCCGCCGACGTAGCGCGCCAGGCGGCGGCTCGTTGTGGCGACCAGGTCGTCGAACCAGGCATGCTTTGATTTCAGAATCTTCCCCCCGGGGGAATTTGCCACAATAGTATCGATTTGGAAAACCCGGGCCGCCCCGCCTACGGCTGCAGCGCGGCGAGCGCACGGGATCGTCCCGCCGCCGCGTTCGCCAGCCTTTCCCGCGCCCCTCCCAGCCACGACCGGTCCGCCGCCAGGGCGGCAGCGCCGGCATCGAGCATCCGCCGAACCTCGGCGGGCTGCGGACCGCCGAGGCCGCGCCGGCTCCGTACCATCGCCTGCGGATCCATGGCATTGCGAACCAGCTCTACATCGACCGGCAGAGGCTCGCCGACCGCGTCGCGGTAAACCTGCGCCAGTTCGGCGTCACTGATATCCACCGGCCGCTTGCCGGACGAGCGGCCGTAGTCCGTCAGTTCCGACGCATAATGATGCGCGACGCGAAACGGGACATCGGCGTGCCGCAGCAGCGTGTCGGCTACCTCCGTCATGGTCGAGTATTCCGCGTTGATCTCGGCGAGCGCCCGGTCCGGGCTGACCACCAGGCTGTCCAGCACCCCTCTGTAGGTGTCGTACATGTCGATCGCGTCCCCGGCGGTCTCGAGCGCCTGATCTGCCGGCCGGTAGTCGTTCATCCCGCTCATCGTGTTGTGTGCGTTGAGGGTCACGAGGTGGGCGTTGCCGATGACGCCGGTCGCCAGCGTGCGCACACGGTCCAGCGGCCGCGGATTGCGCTTCTGGGGCATGATGCTGCTGACGTCAGTGTCTTCCTCGTCGAGCAGGATCCACGCGTTCGCCGAGTGGTACTGCGTGTGCAGGTTCTGCATCAGCTGGCCCACGGGCACCGCCGAGACGGCCATCGCGTTGGCGAACTCGATCTTGGAATCGACCGAGGCAACCAGGTTCGCATCGTACGAATTCTCGACCGCTGCGTCGAAGCCGAGCAACTCGGCGAGACGCCCGCGCTCGATCGGGAAACCGGACGTCCCGAGTGCGGCCGCGCCCAGCGGACTCCTGTTGAGTCGTCCGTAAACCTCCCGGTAGCGCTGCGAGTCCCGCTCGAAGGCGCCCGCGAATGCCAGCAGGTAATGGGCCAGAGTCGTAGGCTGCGCCTGCACGCCGTGTGTGTACGCGGGAATCACGGTGTCGACGTGTTCCGCCGCCAGTTCGAGCAGCGCCGCCCGGGCCTCGAGCAATGCTTCGAAGACGTCCAGCAGCGCCTCCCGCAGGGCCATCCGGCGCAGCGTCGAGCCGATATCCTGCCGGCTGCGGCCGATGTGCAGCCGGGAAGCCTCGGAACCGGCCAGCTCGAGCAGGCGCGCCTCGAACACCAGGTAGTTCGACGACCGCCGGCTGCCCGGTGCCACCTGCTCCGCATCAATCGCTCGAATGCCGTCAGCAATCCGGACGGCGAGACCTTCAGGCAGCAGTGACTGCTCCGCCAGCATGACGAGGGACGCCTCGTTGATCTCGACCAGGTGCGCGAAATCGTCGTGGCGGTCGCCCCCGGCCGCCGTGGCAACGGCCGACACCAGCAGCAGGGCTGTACAAAGCTGTCTCCGACCCGGCATTGCAGTATTCCCGTATGCGCGCGCGCCGGCGACGGCGCGTCATATCTTTAACGCGCGGGAAACGGCAAAGCCTCAGGCGATCCCGGCCTGTACCAACTTCAGCCCGCGGCCGGCGCCCGCCGGGCCCCGGCAATGAGCGTTTCGACCTCGGCCAGGTTCTTGTCGAAATAGTATGGATCGGCTGCTATGTACATCATCAGGTACAGCTTGCCGTCGGCGATGAAGGCGCCGGCCAGTCCCTTGTAGTCGGGGCTGTCCGTCACCTTGATGTGCATATTGAACAGCACGCCCCGGTCGTCGCCGAAGCGCTGCGGCCTCAGGTTCGAGGTTTCTACGGACGCCTCGCCTTCACCGAACAGCTTCGTGATCGACGATTCCGTCAGTTCCTCAATCTCGTTCGGCAGCATGTCGGCGCGAAACGGCGGCAGCGCCGCCTCCTTGTCATTCGTCCTGAATACCGGCTCCCCGTCGGGGACGGCCGGAATCATGATCAGCCTGTCCAGCAGCAGCCCGTCGCGCGTCCAGACCTGGGTGTCCTTGCGGGACGCCGTCGTTCCGGCCGGCGCCTTGTTCCAGCTCTGCGCTGCCGACACCTGCAGATCGCCGACGTTCACCGTCCCGGGTGCGACCAGCGTATATGAAATTGACGCGCAGCCGGAAACAACCAGCAGAACGGCCAGCAGCGTAGCGTTCCTGCGGATCCTCATTGTTCTTCCTCCAGGTAAAATTCGATCATTGCGCGATCCGTCGCGTCGGGATTCAGTTCGAGATACTTGCGAAAATGTTCTTGAGCACCGGCGGCATCGCCTGCTTTCAGCTCCAGGTAACCGATGTTCCGGTGTGCCTCCGGTGGACCGGTGCCGCTATCGACGGACTTGTGGTAGGCCGCGAGCGCAAGCGCCGCGTCGTCCGCCTCGCCGCGCTGGCGATACATCTCGCCATAGAAGTACTCGACCAGGCCGGGTTCGATCCCCATGTCCCTGTGCCTTTGCAGCAGTTCCTCTGTCCTGCCGAAGCGGTTCGTGTCGAGCTGGTCTTCCATCAGGACGAGGTAGTGCCCGTTCAGCATCTCGAGATGCTCGTCACGGCTCGTCGCGCCGTCGACCGGGGGACCCCAGGTATCGTTGATCCACTGCCGTAGCTCGGCCGCGCGCTGCTCGGAATCCGGGTGAGTCTGCGAGAAGATACCCGGCTCGCGGCGCTTCACCGCCGCCGCTTTTTCCTCGGCAATGACGTTTTCCCAGACGCGATAGGCGGCGTGCGGGTCGTATCCGGCTGCCGCGACGAGGCGTGCGCCGAGGAAATCGGCTTCGGACTCCTGCTCGCGGCTGAACGCGAGTGCGTTCAGCATCGCGGTGGCGGTTGCTACCGGCGCCGATACGCCCGTGAGGACGGCAATACCGAAGTCGAGGATCGAGCCCGCCGCCATGTTCTTCTTCAGCCGGCGCAGCCGCTCCAGCGTATGCAGCCGGGTGTAGTGCGCGATCTCGTGGCCGATGACCGCTGCAACCTCGTCCGTCGTTTCCGTCCGGAGCAGCAGCCCGGTCCAGACCTGCATCATGCCTGTGGCCGTCATCGACGCATTGAAGCCGGGGTTACGGATCGCGTAGACGCGGAAGTCCTGGCAATAAGCGCCCGCGACCCGGCAAACGATCGAGTCGACGTAGTTGTTGATGTCCGCATCGGTGACCAGCAGCGCAGACTGCCGGACGGTCTTTTCGTATTCTTCGACCTCCATCCAGATGCCCTTCTCGTCGGGCCCCTGTTCGGGCTCGTAACCGGGAGGGATCTTGTGGTCGACATCCTGCGGTGCCTGGGCCGAGGCGAGCGAACTCGCCGCGGCAAGCGTTACCGCAATAAAACCGAGGCGGGCGAAGGACACGGGTCTTACCGGTTGGTCGGCATGTCCCTGAACAGCGTGTCGACCGCGGTCGCGGCGCCGGCCGGGTCTCGCAGTTCGCCGCTGCCCGCGCCGACGACGTTGAACCAGACGATATCGCCGGTCTTCAGGTCGACCAGCGAGGCAAAGCCGTACTCGGCGCCGGCGGACATGTATCCGCCTGCCGCGGCGGCGAGCACCGCGAAGGCGACCCGGCCACCTGACGCCTGCTCGTCACGAAAGAAGACGAACAGCGCGTAGTCCGCCTCGTGGTCCTCGCCAATCTGCCGGATATCCGGCCCGAGCGACCAATCGAACGCGCCGGCCTTGGTCGGCAGCTTCATGCCGTAAAAGTGGTTCGACAGGGCGGTCATGCCGACGGCGCGATGCAGCTCGCTGTAGCTGATCTCGACCGGCGTCAAATCCGCATCCGACAGCGTCCTGAGGTCGGTACCGCGGCCGGCGGCGTAATCCTGCACGGCAGCCTGGAAGTTGTTACGCGCCGCCTCGGTCCATTCCGCGTGCGGCTCGGGCACGCCTCCGACCGTGACGAGGTAATAGCGTATGTCGGGCGGCATCAGGAGTATTCGCGGATTCTCCCCGACCGACTCCAGCCGGTCGATCTGCTGCACATTCTGGGTCGTGGCGCAGGCTGACAAAATCAGCAGCGCGGATGCGAGAAACAGCGAACGGGAAACGGGTGCTCCGGATGCGGAACGGCGGGCTCGGCTTTCCATTGGTGCCTCCTTCGGTAAGCGGCGAACCATCGCAGCAAGCCCCATCCGTGGAAGTCGATCCGGCTGCGATCTGCCCCAATCATATCCCTGCGTGCCGATCCAACTCAATCGCCGGGACGGTCGCCCACGATGCCGACGCCCTGGCGAGTTACGCCACGCGTGCCGCCGGCAGGATCTCGTCCAGCGCGACCAGCAGGCGATCGATTTCCTCGACGCTGTTGTAGTGCACCGGCCCGACCCGAATCGCCCCGCCCGACTCGTGTATGCCCAGTGCCTTCACGACTTCGACGGCATAGTTGTGGCCACTCCACACGAAGATATTGCGGGCTGCGAGTTCCCTGGCGATCAAATCGGGCGCCACGCCGGCCGCCGTGAACGCGACCGTCGGGACACGCCGGTCGAGCGCAGCGCTCGCGGTGATGCCCCGCACGCTGACACCCGGCAGGCTCTGCAGGCCGTTGATGAGGTGTGCCGCGAGGCCCCGCTCGTAGGCGAACAGGTAGTCCATTGCAGCGTGCACGAACTTGCTGCGGCCGCTGTACCGGTCATTGCTCGCGTGAAAATCGCCGGCGAGCGTCTCGCCGATCCAGGCGAAATAGTCGACGGCCGCGGCGGTGCCGGCCATTCCCTCGTGGCTCTGTGTCCCGGTCTCGAAGCATCCGGGAATCTCCTTCGGCGCCGGCCGCACCTTGTAAGGGAACAGTGCTTCGAGCAGGTCACGGCGGCCCCAAAGGATGCCCTGGTGCGGGCCGAAAAACTTGTAGGCCGAACTGACGAGAAAGTCGCAGCCGAGATCCTGCACGTCGATGCCGACGTGGGGCGCGAGCTGGACGGCATCGATATACGTGAGCGCGCCGGCCGCACGCGCTTTCTCGCACACGCCCCGGACGTTGTTGATCGTACCGGTGAGATTACTGGCACCCCCCACGCAAATCAGGCGAGTTCTCTCCGTGATGATTTCTTCCAGTTCGCCGAGATCGAATTCGTAGGTCGACGTGTCGAAGGGCAGCCAGCGAACCTCCAGCCCACGGTCCTCGGCCATCAGCATCCAAGGCGCGATATTCGCATCGTGATCCATTCGTGACAGGATGATCTCGTCGCCGGGCTGCAGCATGCGTCCGATCGATCGCGATACGTGCAGCGTAATCGTCGTCATGTTCTGCCCGAAGACGATCTCGTCGGCCGACGCCGCATTCAGCATGTCGGCCATCGCCTGGTGCGCGTCGTCGACCACTTCTTCCGCCCGCCGCGACGTCGCGAAGTACCCGCCCAGGTTGGCGTTCGATTCGATCAGGCAGCGGCTCATGCGATCCACGACCATCTGCGGTACCTGCGTACCTGCAGGATTGTCGAAGTAGATTCTCGGCATGCCCTTGTCCTCGATGGACAAGGCAGGGAACTGCGCACGAATCGCGTCGAGTTTGTAGTTCATCGGGTTTCCTGGTGGGGTCTCGCGGGCCGTGCCGCTAATCAGTAGTCCGGCCGCCGAATGCGGTCCGGCCTGTTATTCCTGGACTTGCCCTCCCCATTTCTCGCGATGCGCATCCTCGGCCTGCTGCCGTACTCGCGCGTGTCGATTGAAAAGGAGGAGGGAACCGGGATCGCAGACTTCGGCCTTGATTAGGCCGAGGTCGGCGGCCGCGTCGAATAGGCTGGGATACCATCGTTCCCAGTTTGGCAAGAGCTGCTCGACTTGTTCGCGCAGGGTCATCGCTGCACTTTATACGAGCAAATCCGTCGAAACAACGAACGGATCACGGTTCTGCCGATCGCCGCCCGGCGCGCGTCTCTCGCCGGATTATGCAATCCTGCGCGCCGCGCCCCTGTCAGTCCTCCAGGGCCCGTACGAACAGCAGCGCCGCCACGACGAGCGCGCCGCCGACCATGATGGTCGAGGCCTGTGGCAGCAGCGACGCTGATGGCAACGCGGCTGTCAGATCCTTCGGCAGCACGTCGAGCAGCTTGAATAGTGCAGCCACGAGCTCGCTGGCCGGCTTGAACGCCACCAGGCCTCCGACGACGAGCGCTGTCGGCAACACGAGCCGGCGCACCCACATCCGTCGGCGCAAGCGCCGCAACACGCGCTGACTGAAACCGTCATCCGCGATGCTCTCGGACCGAAACAGGGCTTCGAGCCTCAGTTCGTCTTTGTCCTTCATTCGCTCAGCCATATTGATGATCTTGGATGTCAAAGCTTTCCCTGATCTTTTCCTTGCCGCGGAAGATGATCGACTTCACTGTGCCGACCGGCATATCCGCAGCGTCGCCAATTTCCCTGTGCGACAGCCCGCAGGCATACGACAGGATCATTACTGCACGTTCCTCCGCCGTCAAGACAGCGAGAAACTTGTCGAGATCGGTGATCTCGTCCGATTCCTCGGTTACGCGTTCTCCCTGCAGGTCCGCGGTATGGCCGATCGCCTCGAGAATCTCCGCGTAGCGGTTCGAGCGCCTCTTCGACTGCAGGAAGGTGGTATACGCCACCTTCAGCAGCCAGCCGATGAAACTGCCCTGCCCGCTGTAGGTCCGGATCTTGTCCCAGGCGTGCAGGAAGCAGTCCTGGGCCAGGTCGTCCGCCAGCGAAACGTCACGGGTCAGCTTCCGCAGGAAGTTCCGGACCTGTGACTGGTGCCGGCGCACCAGTTCGCCGAATGCATCGGCGTCCTGCTGCGCCACCACCCGGGCGACGAGGTATCGGTCCACCTCGTCCGCCGGATTTTGTGGCTGCTGGATCAGCTCCGGGCTCCCTTGTCGCTGAGACGCCACATAATCAGGTAGGCGACGCCGACGAGCAGCGGGAACATGCCTGTGCCGACCAATGGCCGCACCGCGTCCTCTTCGCCGAGGATGTAGCCGAACAGCGCGAACGCGATGCCCAGGCCGACCGCTATCAGGCCTTTGCGCAGGTCACTCGTCGACGTCTGCTTTGCTTCCGCCATCCGTTCGAGCAGCTCGGGCGTCAGCTGATTGCCTTTCTCGAGCGCCAGTCGGATCGTTGCCTGTACCTGCGACCGTGTACGGTAACGAAAGTACAGCGTTGCGACGATCGACACCCCGATCACCAGGAACATCGTGATCGGTATCCACATTTCATGATCCATTCAAGTATCTCCGGCTTGGTTGCTGGCAGTATGCCTGCCTTCGCCAGATAGATGCCTGCCACGACGGCTTTGGATGCAGCCGGTCCCGAAATCGGGCTATCTTTTTTACTCTTTATAAATCAGCTATTTAGGCGTTGATCTCCGGCCGCTCCGTCAGGCGCCCCGGGCGCGCCAGGCCTCGAGCAGGCTGGCCTCGACCTCCGGCGCCAGCCCCGCGCGCAGGGCCTCCCGGCGTTCGGCCGGCAGCGTCCGCCACCACTCGACGGTATCTCGCGCCGTCTCCCGGGTCGGGCGATTCCTGAGACCTTGCGCGACGGCCCGCTCGCCGCTGACCCGTGCATCGGCAGCGTTAGCGGGCAACGGCGCGGACCAGATCGGGAACGGGTTGCCGGGCCCGGTCTCCTGCGTCGACAGGAACCCGTAGTCCATCCAGACCGGCGTCATTTCGGCCGCCGTCACGGCCAGGCAGTCCGCCAGCAGGTCGCCCATCGAGAATCGGCCGGCCGGGGTAACCGCGTTGTAGATACCGGTGATCTGCTGTTCGATCGTATCTATCGTGAAGTTCGCGAGGTCGCGCACGTCGATGATCTGGATCAGGTCGTCCGGCGTGCCGGGCCAGATCATCTCGCCGCCACGCAGCGTGCGGGCCGGCCACCAGGTATAGCGGTCGGTGCGGTCGCCGGGGCCGCAGATGTAGGTCGGACGCAGTATCGTCAGCCGGTCGGTCCCGAACACCGCTGCCGCACGACGTTCGCACAGCGCTTTCAACGCGCCATACGTCTCGTTGGTGACCTCCTCGACCGTCTCGTCGGCAAGTGTCGCGAGGGGGGCATCCTCGTCCACGGGTTCCGCGAGGCTCGCATACACGGAGACGGTCGACACGTACACGTAATGCGCCGCCGCGGACTCAAGGAGCCGCGCCGAATCCGCTACGTGCCGCGGCACGTAGCCGGAGTTGTCGATTACCGCGTCCCAGATCCGGCCGCGGAGCGCATCGAGCTGGCCGTCGCGGTCGCCGTAAAGCGTCTCGATGTCGGGGAACAGCTCATCGTTCGTGCGCCCGCGATTGAACAGCGTAAGTTCGTGGCCTCGCCGCAGCGCTTCGCGCACCATGTGAGGGCCGATGAAGCCGGTGCCGCCCAGTACCAGCAGCCTGAGCCTGCCGGGCACAGTCTTTTCCTCGTGCGCGTACACGCTCGCCGGCGCCGACGCTCCGGCGAATGCCGCAGCGCCTGCCAGGCCGGCCTTCAGAAATTGCCGTCTGTCGCTTGCCATACTCCCCCCGCTCGAAATTCTTGTTAGTTGCCGGCCAGTGTAGGTGGCGGCCCGGTCGATATCCATGCCAATCGACCTCCCCCCGATGCGTCGGTTCCCGCGACCGCAGGTGCCGCGTGCAATAATCGTTTCGCTACTGTCACCCAGAGGATCTGACGATGAGTGCGAAACCCGGGACCGGCGCTACGGACATCGAGGCAAAGACGGGTACCAGCTACCCAGCACCCTTCCGCAAGCCGGTGGAGGCGCGTTCGAAGCGCCGTCTCGGCGATCATTTCGGGTTGACCAGGTATGGGGTCAATTACGTCGAGTTGCCGCCGGGCGCCTGGTCGGCCCAGCGCCACTGGCACACGCGGGAAGACGAACTGGTCTACGTGCTGCACGGTGAACTGGTCCTGGTCTCCGACGCGGGTGAGCAGGTGCTGACGGCCGGCATGGTGGCGGGTTTCCCGGCCGGCGAGGCCGATGGCCATCACCTGGTGAACCGGAGCGAGCGTTCGGCCGCTTACCTGGAGGTCGGCGATCGCGACCCGCGGGACGAAGTCTTTTACCCCGATATCGACCTTGAACTGCGGCGCGGACCCAAGGGCGAGTACGTGTTCCGCCATCGCGACGGAACCGACTACTGAACCGAATCGGCGCCCTGGCGGCTAGCGGTACCGCGCCATCAGCTTCGTGAGCGCGGCGGCCCCGGGGTTCAGCCTGTCGTAATCGAGCCTGGCAAGCGGCTCGTCGACCGTGCCGGACAGCCCGTGCATGTCCTGGGATTCCTCGTCGATATACAGGAGCCCGGTGATGATCTCGCCCGCGCGGATGCTGTCACGCAGGTAGGAGAACGCCGCCGCGCGGCTGGTCGGATCGTAGTCGAGGTCGGCTTTCCGGAATACGATCTTGCTGCCGTCGTGCAGCTTGATAGGCATCGCCTCGCCGGCAGCGTAGCGGGCCTTGATCTCTTCGGCGGGCGGCACGAAGTCCGAGTCGACGACGTGGTGGTAATGGCGCCGCGTGTGCGAGTAACTCTTGGTCGATCCTTCGTGGTCATTGAAGGTCACACAGGGGCTGATGACGTCGACCAGCGCGAATCCCCGGTGCATCAGCGCGCCCTTCAGGAGCGGCACGAGCTGTTCCTTGTCGCCCGAGAAACCGCGCGCAATGTAGGTCGCACCCAGGCCGATCGCGGTGCTGACCGGGTCGATCGGCATGTGCCGGTTCGCTTCGCCTTTCTTCGCCTTGGTGCCGACGTCCGCTGAGGCCGAGAACTGGCCTTTCGTCAGCCCGTAGACGCCGTTGTTCTCGATGATGTAGCACATGTGCAGGTTACGACGAATGACGTGCGCAAATTGCCCCATGCCGATCGACAGCGAGTCGCCGTCCCCCGAGACTCCCAGGTAGATCAGGTCCTTGTTCGCCGCGTTCGCGCCGGTCGTCACGGATGCCATGCGGCCGTGCACCGAGTTGAAACCGTGCGACTGGCTGACGAAATAGGCCGGCGTCTTCGACGAGCAGCCGATGCCGCTCATCTTGCCGAGCCGATGCGGTTCTATGTCGAGCTCGAACACGGCCTGAATGATGGCCGCGGTGATCGAGTCGTGACCGCAGCCGGCGCACAGTGTCGATACCGAGCCCTCGTAATCCCGCTCGGTAAGTCCGAGCTTGTTGCGGGGCAGCTTTGGATGCGTAATTTTCGGCTTCGGGATGTAACTCATGCGCGTATCCTCGCCTCAGGCCGCCTGGCCCTTGGCAACCTCCTCCAGCACTCGCCTGACGACGAACCCGGCGTTCAGCGGAATGCCGTTGTAATGCAGAACCGGCACCAGCTTCGCGGGATCGATCTCGAGGTCCAGGATTAGCAGCGAACGGAGCTGCGCGTCGCGGTTCTGTTCGACCACGTAGACCCGCTCGTGACTGGCAATAAAATCGCGGATCGAATCGCTGAACGGGAACGCCTTGATCCTGCAGTAATTCATCCCTACGCCCTCGGCGTTCAGCCGGTCCAGCGCTTCCCGGACGGCACCGTCGCTGCTGCCGATCGCGATGATCGCGGACTTGTTGAACTTGGCGTAGCGTATATCCGGCTCCGGCACCATCTTGCGCGCTGTTTCCCATTTGACCAGCAGGCGGTCGACGACGTCCTGGTATTCCTCTGCGTCCTCGGTATACGCACCGTACTTGTTGTGGCCGGAGCCACGCGTGAAGTACGAACCCTTTGGGTGCTCGCCGGGCAGGGTCCGGTAAGGTATGCCGTCGCCATCCGTGTCCAGGTATCGATGGAACTTCTGGATCGACTCGAGCTGCTCGGCGCTCAGCACCTTGCCCTTGCGCGGCTCGTAGCTATCGTCCCATTTGAACTCCGGGCACATCCAGTCATTCATCCCGATGTCGAGATCGGACAGGACCATCACCGGCGTCTGCAGCTCGTCCGCCAGGTCGAAGGCGTCCTTCGCCATGTAGAAACACTCCTCGGGATTCGCCGGGAACAGCAGCACGTGGCGCGTGTCGCCGTGCGACGCGTAGGCGCAAGCGAGCAGGTCTGCCTGCTGGGTACGCGTCGGCATGCCGGTAGACGGGCCGGTGCGCTGCACGTTGAAGATCACCGCCGGCAGCTCGGAATAATAGGCAAAGCCGATAAACTCGCTCATCAGCGAAATTCCAGGGCCGCTGGTCGGCGTGAACGCGCGTGCGCCATTCCAGGTCGCGCCCAGCACCATGCCGATGGCCGCCAGTTCGTCCTCGGCCTGGATGATGCAGAAACGCTTGCGCCCATCCTCGTCGGTCCGGTACTTCTGGCAGAACGCCTTGAACGCGTCCATCAGCGACGTCGACGGCGTGATCGGGTACCACGCTCCGACGGTGGCGCCGGCGTAGACACAGCCGAGACCGGCGGCGGTGTTGCCGTCGATGATGATGTGGCCCTTCGTCTTGTCCATCGGTACGAGCGCGCCCGGCAGCGGACAGGGGAAGTGCTCGACCGCGTAGTCGTGCCCGAGCATGATCGCTTCCATGTTCGCGTCAGCGAGATGCTTCTTGCTGGAGAATGTCTCCTGCAGCAGTTGCGTGATCACGTCGAGGTCTATGCTCAGCAGGGCCGCCAGCGCCCCGACATAGGCGATGTTCTTCATCAGGATGCGGGTCCGCGCGCCCTGGAAGTGCTCGTTACACATCCTCGAAAGCGGGATCCCGAGGACCGTGACGTCCTCCCGGACCAGCAGGTTGCTGCGTGGCCAGGTCGAGTCATAGATCAGCCAGCCGCCCGGCGATACGGCGGCGAGGTCCTTCGCGTAAGTCTGGGCGTTCATTGCGACCATGATGTCGACACGGCCGGCGCGGGCCCGGTAGCCGTCGCCGGTCACCCGGACCTCGTACCAGGTCGGCAGGCCCTGGATATTGGAGGGGAAATAGTTCTTGCCGACCACTGGGATGCCCATCCGGAAGATGGACTTCATCAGGAGGCCGTTCGCACTCGCAGACCCGGTACCGTTTACGGTCGCGAGCTTGATGACGACATCGTTGACCTTTGCCACTGCTGCACTACCCTCGAAACTCATGCCCCGTGCCGGTTGGACCGGACCCGGCACCGAAAATTCTGCGCTCGCTCAGCCCGCCTTGGCCTTACCGCGAGCACTGGCCGCGGCCTCGTCCTTCGCATAGGGGATCAGGATAGTGGACTTCTGCATGTCCCAGGCACCGGTCGGGCAGCGCTCCGCACACAGCCCGCAGTGCACGCAGATGTCCTCGTCCTTGACCATCACGCGGCCCGTCTGAGGGAGCGGCTCGGAGACATACAGCGCCTGCTCCCGATTCTCGGCGGGCGCGGTCAGCCGTGCCCTGAGATCGTCCTCGTCGCCATTGCGCGTGATCGTCAGGCAGTCGACCGGGCAAATGTCGATGCAGGCATCGCACTCGATGCAAAGCTTGGCAGCGAACACGGTCTGTATGTCGCAGTTCAGGCAGCGCTCGACCTCCTGCGCCGCGAGCTCCGGCGTAAATCCGAGCTCGACCTCGATGTCTATCTTCTTGAATCGCTCGGCCAGCGAGACGTGCGGCATGAGCCTCCGTTCCGAGTAATCGTAATTATTCGAATAGCTCCACTCGTGGATACCCATTTTCTGGCTCGACAGGTTCATGCCGGGCGGCAAGCGATCCTGGAGATCTTCCTTGTTGCAGTACCGGTGTATCGAGATTGCTGCTTCGTGACCGTGTGCGACTGCCCAGATGATGTTTTTCGGGCCGAAGGCTGAATCGCCGCCGAAAAACACGCCCTCGCGGGTGCACATCATCGTTTTCTCGTCGACGACCGGGCAATCCCACTTGTCGAACTCGATGCCTGCGTCGCGTTCGATCCATGGGAACGCGTTTTCCTGGCCTATCGCGAGGATGACGTCATCGCAGGGAATAGTGACCTCGCCGGTGACGGTACCACGGTCGATCCGGCCCTGGTCGTCGGTCTTGTATTCGATCTGCTCGAACACCATCCCGACCAGCTTGCCCTTTTCGATGACGAAGCACTTCGGGGAGTGATTGACGATGATCTCGACGTTTTCCTCCTCGGCGTCCTCGAGCTCCCAGGTCGAGGCCTTGAAGTAGCCGCGCGGCTTGCGCGCCATGACCTTGACGCTCCTGGCCCCCAGGCGCAGCGACGTACGGCAGCAGTCCATCGCCGTGTTGCCGACTCCGATGATCAGCACCTTTTCGCCGATGGATTCCGTGTGTCCGAAAGCGACCGACTCCAGCCAGTCTATGCCGATGTGAACATTGCCGGTGTCGTGGCGTCCGGGCAGGTCCAGTTCCTTGCCGCGCGGCGCACCGGTGCCGACAAAAATCGCGTCGAAACCTCCCTTCTCGAGCAGCTCCTTCATGCTGTCGATGCGGTGATTCAGCTTGAGCTCCGCGCCCATGTCGACGATGTAATTGATCTCTTCGTCGAGCACCTTGGGCGGTAGCCGGAACTGCGGGATATTCGTCCGCATCAGGCCGCCCGTCTTGTTGAGCTGCTCGAAGATCGTTACGTCGTAACCGAGGGGCAGCAGATCGTTGGCGACCGTAAGGGAAGCGCAGCCAGCGCCGATCAGCGCGACGCGCTTGCCGTTCCGCTTGTCCGGCGCCCTGGGCAACCGATCCCGAATGTCGTCCCGGTTGTCGGCGGCCACCCGCTTCAGGCGGCAGATGGCAACCGGCTTGTCCTCGACGCGGCCGCGCCGGCAGGCCGGCTCACAAGGCCGATCGCAAACCCGGCCGAGAATGCCCGGGAACACGTTCGATTGCCGATTCAGCATGTACGCGTCGGAGAATTGCCCCTGCGCTATCAGCCGGATGTAGTTGGGAACGTCGGTATGCGCCGGGCATGCCCATTGGC
>Ga0224500_10000675_pt1 | contig 22276 bp, 17 predicted proteins | sample SF_Oct11_sed_USG_FD_168126 | JGI IMG/M metagenome (GOLD analysis project Ga0224500, IMG submission 168126) | Sediment microbial communities from San Francisco Bay, California, United States - SF_Oct11_sed_USGS_4_1 | ecosystem: Environmental > Aquatic > Marine > Sediment | place: USA: California... | reverse complement strand
GTGGGCGCGCGAATTCGGTCCTGACGCAATCGTTCTGGCGCTTGATGTAAGAATCGATCACGCAGGCATTCCAATGCTAACGACCCATGGCTGGACCAAGGATTCCTCGGTTTCGTTGTGGGATTGTATCGATCAGTACGGAGATGCCGGTATCCGTCATGTTCTGTGCACGGATGTCGCGCGTGACGGTGCCATGGCCGGTCCGAATTTCGGACTGTACCGGGACATACTGGCGCGTTACCCCGGTCTTTTGCTGCAGGCATCTGGCGGTGTCAGGAATATCGATGACCTGCAGAAGCTACGGGACATGAACGTACCGGCCGCGATCACCGGGCGTGCCCTGTTGGACGGCACTATTTCGGCAACGGAGGTCGTCGCATTCCGACAAAGCGCATAATTCCGTGCCTCGACGTCCGTGACGGTGTCGTCGTAAAAGGTGTCCAGTTTCGCAATCATCGAGTTGTGGGCGACATACTTGCACTTGCTGAAAGATACTGCCGGGAAGGTGCCGACGAACTCGTGTTTTACGATATTACAGCCAGTCCTGACGGGCGCAGTGTGGATCGGAGTTGGGTTTCGGGCGTCGCTTCAGTCATCGACATACCTTTTTGTGTTGCGGGCGGCATCAGATCCGTTGCTGATGCGGAGGAGGTTCTCAACAAAGGCGCAGACAAGATTTCCATCAACTCGCCCGCTATCGCAAATCCGGAGCTCATTTCGGAGCTGGCAAAGCGATTCGGATCGCAATGCGTCGTCATCGGCATCGATAGTCGCGAAGAGAACGAGGACTATTTCGTTTATCAATACACCGGAGACCCCGACAAAACAGTGGCGGCACGAAAACGGACATTGGAGTGGGTCGTTGAAGTGCAGGATCGTGGCGCCGGCGAAATCGTCCTGAACTGCATGAACCAGGACGGTGTGCGGGGCGGCTACGATATACAGCAACTCTCCGTGGTGCGTTCTCGATGCACGGTGCCGCTCATTGCGTCGGGTGGCGCGGGCGAGATGCGACATTTCTACGATGCTTTCACGAGCGCGGGAGTGGACGGAGCACTGGCGGCCAGCGTTTTTCACAGTGCCGAAATCGAAATTGGTGAGCTGAAGCGTTACCTGTCGGCATTGCATGTCAGCATGCGTCTATAAGGATTGAATATGAGTATTTCCGATATCGCTTTTCTTGAGGACCTGGAAACCATTGTCAAAAGTCGATTGCACGAAGCACCTGAGGAAAGTTATACCGCTCGCCTGGCAGCGGCAGGTACCAAGAGAATCGCGCAAAAAGTCGGCGAGGAAGGCGTCGAGCTGGCGCTTGCTGCGACAGCCGGGAACAAGGAAGAGATTGTCGATGAAGCAGCCGATCTCCTGTACCACGTGATCGTGCTGTTGGCCGCGCAGGATCTAGGTCTAAAGGAAGTCTGCGATCGGCTGCGCACGCGCCATTCCGCCCGCTAGGCTGCCGACATACTCATCGCCTTTGCATAAGCGGGCCGTGCCAGACAGCGATCCGCGTAAGCACCCAGATTGCTGCTATCAGGAAGCATCTCGAACATGCGCATGAAGACAGCGCTTGAACCGAGCATGACATCCGCCGCCGTAAATCGATCGCCGACTATCCATTCCTTGCCGTCCAGCGCCCTGTCGAACGTCTCGATCATCGCGTCAAAGTCCCCCCATCCGCTGCGCACGCGGTTGCTTGCGACTTTATTGAACTTCTCCGACATTGCGGGCTCGACGACGGCGGGCGTGTACAGGGTCCAATAGAGAAACTTGCCGCGCAGCGGATCGTCCAGAGCAGGCGCAAGTGTCCCGGGAGCATAACGATCGGCAACATAGATGCAGATCGCCGCCGACTCCGACATTGCAACGTCACCATCAATAATCGCAGGCACTTTGCCCATAGGACTGGCTGACCTGAAGGCTGCACTGTCGTGACGGTCTGCCGCGCGTATATCGACCAGCTCAGTTTCGTAAGGTACGCCTGCTTCCTCCAGCATCCAGATAGCGCGTGTAGAACGGGTTTGCGGTGCCCAGTAAAGTTTCATATGACTATTTCCCTCGCCCTGCCGTATATCATTACCAATGTCTTCGACTAAAAAAAAACCCGCTAGGAAAACCTGGCGGGTTTGCTGACAATGTCCGAGCTTTATTAACTAGCCGGTACAATCGCCATGCGCACCCACGCACCTCTGGCGCGCCTTAGTTCTTATGTGTTTTATCGCATCGAGATTATCGATGCGCTGGCACAATACGTGGGTGTCGTAAGAATTCATCGCGGAAGTAGAGCCGGAATCACGGAAAAGGTCAAGCCTGCGGTGATTCACGGGCGGCCTATTCGTCCCAGGCCGGCGGTATTGTGACCGCACCTTCGGACGCCGATGACACTGCACTGCGGTACTTGGCGAGCGCGCCCCGTGTTACGGCCGACACGGGTCGGCGCCATTTCGCACGGCGTGCGGCCATCTCTTCGTCGCTGATCGCGACGCTGATTTCCTTGGTTTCAGCATCAATACGGATTGCGTCGCCATCCTCCAGCAGGGCTATCGGGCCGCCGACTGCTGCCTCCGGTGTGACATGTCCAACAACGAATCCGTGACTCCCCCCCGAGAAACGGCCGTCGGTGATCAACGCAACTTCTTTGCCGAGACCTCTGCCCATGATCGCGCCAGTTGGGCTCAGCATTTCGCGCATCCCTGGAGCGCCTTTTGGGCCCTCGTATCGAATAACGATTACATCGCCGGCCTTTACGACGTCGCCCAGGATTGCTTGCAGAGCATCTTCCTCGGAATGAAACACTCTGGCCCGTCCCTCGAAATGCAATCCTTCTTTGCCTGAGATTTTTGCGACAGCACCTTCCGGCGCGAGGTTTCCATACAGGATCGCGAGGTGACTGTCCTTTTTGATCGGGTCGTCAAAATCCCTGATAATTTTTTGTCCTTTCGGGTAGTCCGAAACATTGGCAAGGTTCTCGGCCAGCGTCTTGCCAGTGACCGTCAGGCAGTCTCCATGCAACATGCCCCTGTCGAGCATGCGCTTCATCAGCGGCTGGATGCCGCCAATTTCGATCAGTTCAGACATCAGGTACTGACCGCTGGGTTTCACATCCGCGAGCACAGGAGTTGACGCGCCTATCCGCGTAAAATCGTCCAGCGAGAGTTCAACTTCCGCTTCCCTTGCCATCGCCAGCAGATGCAGGACAGCGTTCGTCGATCCGCCGAGCGCAATGACCACCGAGATGGCATTTTCAAATGCTTCACGCGTCATGATGTCGAGTGGTTTGATGTCCTCTCGAATGAGCTGCAACACTGCCATACCCGCGCGATGACAATCGGCTGTTTTTGCGTCGGACACAGCCTCTTGTGCCGAACTATTACCGAGGCTCATGCCCAGGGCCTCGATCGCTGATGCCATCGTGTTCGCCGTATACATACCGCCACAGGCCCCCGGGCCCGGTATCGCGGTCTGTTCAATTTCGAGCAGTTCCTCCGCGGATATCTTTCCACCGGAGCGGGCACCGACAGCCTCAAATACCGAGACGATATCGCGGCGCTTGATACCCGGCCGTATGGTGCCTCCGTATACGAACACTGACGGGCGATTTAATCGCGCCATGGCCATCACACAAGCCGGCATATTCTTGTCGCAACCGCCAATCGCAACGAGCCCGTCAAATCCCTCGGCGCCCGCAACGGCTTCAATTGAATCGGCGATAATTTCACGGGAAACCAGGGAATAGCGCATGCCGGGCGTGCCCATGGAGATACCATCCGAGACGCTGATTGTATTGAAAATCACCGCTTTGCCACCGGCCTCATTCGCACCCCGGGCCGCCACCTCAGCGAGATCGCCAATGTGCATGTTGCATGGTGTCACCATGCTCCAGGTCGATGCGATTCCAATCTGGGGACGTTTGAAATCGTCGTCATTGAATCCAACTGCTCGCAACATGGCGCGGCCGGGTGCGTGTTCGTCGCCGTCAACAACTACGCGAGAGTAGCGTCGCAGTTCTTTATCACTCATCGTTTGTCATCGCTCCATCCAGAGTCTGCGGAGTGCAGAGTTGGAGCGGAAGTCTAGCAGTAAATCAGGGACTCGGGAGTTCGTCGTCGCGGATAAGGACGACGACTTGCCGGTTGGTGCCACTGGCCGGTGTGTTCGCACCAACGTCAAGTTCTACAACGAAGGTTTCGTCGCCTTCAAAATCGGCATCCTGCACAAGTGGCACCAGCAGCCTGGCGGAACGCTGGCCCGGTCCGAACGAAATCGATTGTTGTCCGGGTGCGAAATAGTCTTCGCCTTCGCTTGCTGTGATGTCGAACACCGAAAAGCCGACCGTTAACGCAGCGTTGTCGGGATTAAATCGTACGATGTCGATCTGCACGGCCGGATCTCTTTCTCGTATTGTGACCTGATCTAAAGCGAAAGCGATCGTGTTCACAGGCAACCTGGCCTCGAACTCTCTTTGATCATCGTCTTCCAGGACGATGTTCACCAGCGCCAGTTCAGAATCCACGTACGCGACTTCGCGCAATCGCAAGGTCGACTGCTGATCCGCTTCCCGAATCGTATCCGACTCCATCGTCAGGGTGACACGCCCGCGCGTCTGCCCCACGGGAAACTGAATCAGTCCGGAGTCCGAGAGTGCGTACTGACCAGCGGCCCATGGCGAGCGATTGCCGCTGAAGCCGACTTCTTCCAGTCGCAATGTCATCGCCGTTTCCAAACCGCTGCCGCGCACAAAATCGATGATAACTGCAGGACCGTCTTCGCGAGCGACGACGGTTGTCGGTCGGCCGGCAGCGCGCCCGGGAGTGAATGCGACGATCTCTGTCGCCTGCGGCAATCTTGAAAAATCCACGAGCATAGGATCGGGTCCAACAACCTGCTCCTGCACTACGGGTTCATCGACAACTGGCAACACCTCGAGATCGATGAGCTCACCCGAATCTTCGGCGGGCTGGCCAGTCGCCAGCGGCAAATTATCGGATACCACATCACTCTCGCTGGACACGGCCTCAACTTCCTCCGCGGCCGTCGGCGTGAACTCTGCGGCCTGCACATCGGGCTCGGGCGTGACTTCTTCGGCTTTCACTTCGGGCTTGGGCGTGGTGGCTTCCGACACCGCAAGCGCCGGCGCATTCTCTGCAACAAGCGGAGTTTCGACGACACTTCGATTCAGATAGCGATCCTTAAGAGGTTGCAGGTAGCCTTGCTGGTAAGCGACCGCAGCTAGCAGACCGATGATCACGACGACTGCTGCGATCCACCTGGATGACGAGGATTGTTCAACCACCTCGGCGAATCGATCGGGTTCTTCGACGCGAAACGGCTCATCTGCGTTCTCGTTCAGTGCATTCAAAAAGTCCCTGACAGAGTTGAACCGTGTTACACGTGAATAAGACAGGCCCTTTTTCAACGCTCGCCACTGGCTGTCGTTAAGTGCCTTCAACCGTTGCGGTTTCATGCCTTCCTGGGAAGCTTCTGCCGCATTTCGCGGTCCGAACACGCGATAACCGGCAATGAGCCGATACAGCAGACAGCTCAGAGAGAATACGTCATCTGCGGCAACGGGATTTTCTCCGGTCAGGACCTGCATGCTCGAATAAGCCGGCGTCATCGCGCCGAGAACGCCGGGATCAAATTGTCCATCGGCCTGTTGCTGCCGGACACGGGCGACGCCAAAGTCAAACAGCTTGGCGTCACCGTCAGGCATGATCATGATGTTTCCGGGTTTGATATCCGCATGCACGATGCCACGACTGTGCGCGTACTCGAGAGCCTCGCCAATCTGCCGCGTTATTCTGAACGCCGACTTGTGGTCAATGGACGCAGCGTCCTTTGAATCCAGGATGTCGGCCAGCGTCCGACCGTCCAGCCACTCCATAACGAGAAAATAAAGATCATCATCCCTGTCAAGATCGATAAAGCGGACGATATTCGGATGCACGAGACAACGACCTTTCGCCGCTTCCTGCTGCAAAGCGCGCAAAGCCTGGCCGTTTTCGGCCAGTTTTGGCGACAGGACTTTGATTGCAACCCAGTGATCTCCGGTCCCGGCTTCTGCCAGGCGACGATCCATCGCCTTGTACACGACGCCCATACTGCCGCCCGCAATCTTCTGCTGCAGCAAATAACGGTCGCGCAAGACGGAACCAACCTGAACCCTGCCGTCCGCGGACATGTCCACCGCCTGGTCGTCGGGTATTACGGTTGTCGAGCTGAATACATCGTCCTCGGCCTCATCAGTATCCTCCGGGGCGACGTATGTCGTTGGCCTGAACTGAACCGGGCGGACAGCGGCAGGGATATTTTCGGCAGTGGCGCTGGTCGGGACGTTCTCTGTTACGAAGCGATCCAGCATTGATTTCACCAACTGAAAGGTTTCCTTGCGCAATGCGCCGGACTCATAGCATTCCTGCAGCGTTCGGCGTATTTGTGCCTCGCTGTTGCCGGATGCCAGCAACAAGCGACTGATTCCTCTCTGGACATTAGCGAGCAAATCGACGTCATCGGCAGTCGTGCGCAGCTGCGCGTCAAAGCTGGCCAGCTGATCAGCAAAGATGTTGTGCACTTTTTCGGAGTCGGCGCTCATAGTTCCTGAGAGTTTATCGTTACGACCCCGGGTTGAACCGGAACTGGTCGTCAAATTACTTTGCCCGGATTAAGAATATTGTTGGGATCCAGGGCATTTTTGAGTCTGCGCATCAGCTCAATTTCGCCGCCACCCCGATACAGGGGCAAATATTTCCGCTTTGTTCGGCCGATGCCGTGTTCCGCACTGAAGCTGCCACCGAGCTCGTAAACCAGGTCGTAAATCGCCGAGGTCAGCCTATCACGGCTGCTGACATCGCCCGGCAAAACCACGTTGTAGTGCAGATTGCCATCGCCGACGTGCCCAAAAGCGACCAGGGAAGCCTCCGGCGCAAGCTCGGCCAGTAGCAGGTCACCTCGCTGCAAAAACTCCTCCATGCGAGAAATAGGCACCGCGATATCCGTTTTCAGCGAGGGTCCGGCTGACCGCTCGGCTTCGGCGATTGCATGGCGCATACGCCACAGCCTGCTCGCTTCAGCCGTGTTCTTGGCGATGACCGCATCGAGCACAATGCCGGATTCTATGCTCGTGCTTAAGGCTGTTTCCAGACGTTCGATGCAATTACCGACAGATACATCGATAAGCACGTACCAGGGCGCGGGTTGATCAAATGGCACAGTCAACTCGGGGATATGCCGTGTGACCAGTTTGAACACCGGGTCTGACACCAGTTCGAACGCCTCAATTGCCTCGCCCAGGTCCTTGCGGAGCTGGGCGAGTAAACGCACGGCGTCACCCGACGCCTTGATCCCGACAAGCGCGGTGCCAAGTGTTCCCGGGGACGGATGCAGCTTGAGCGTAGCTGCGGTGATGATCCCGAGCGTTCCTTCGCTACCGATGAACAGCTGTTTCAGATCATAACCAGCCGTATCTTTTCGCAGTGACCTGAGACTGCTGACGACGGTCCCGTCTGCCAGTACCGCTTCGAGTCCAAGTACTTGCGCCCGGGCCGTGCCATAACGCACGACATTGACGCCACCGGCGTTCGTCGCAAGATTGCCACCGATCTGGCAGCTGCCCTCTGCTCCCAGACTCAGCGCAAAATGACGATCGACCTCTGCTGCCGCCCGCTGGACATTTTGCAGTATGCATCCCGCTTCAACTTCCATTGAAAAGTTAGGCGCATCAATGCTCCGGATTTGGTTCATTCGCGCCAGCGAAAGGATGATCTGTTTGCCGGAGTCGTCAGGAATCGCGCCGGCACACAGGCTCGTATTTCCGCCCTGAGGTACGATGGCCACGCCGGCGTCGGCGCAGGCACGAACCACCAGCGAAACTTCTTCCGTGGACGCCGGTGACACGACCATCGGCGTGAGTCCGTGCACAATGCCACGCCACTCGGCACAGTGTGCCTTGAGCACGTCAGCGTCAGTCGACCAGCCTTTTGGTCCGACTATGTTCCTGATTTGATCAAGCAACATCTTCGAATACGGCCTGTTGTACAAATGTTTGCCAGTCGATATTGCTGCCGCACATGACCAGTACGGCTCGACGGCCGCGCATGGATTCGCGTAGTGGGCCCAGCAATGCGGCAGTCGTTGCCACACAAGCCGGTTCCACAGCAATTTTCATGGACCTGAACAGGAAACCCATGCACTTTTTGAGTTGATCGTCATCGACCGTCACCAGTCGGTCGACATTTTGCCGTGTGAGCTCGAATGAATAGGGCAACGCGAATGGCGCACCCAGGCTATCGGCAATCGTGGCAACCTTTTCGATGCCCTGCGGCGTACCGCTCGCAAAGCTGCGGTGCATTGAGTCCGCACCGACGGGTTCGACGCCGATGATTTCGGCATCCGGCCGCATTTGTCTGACGGCGTTGGCAATACCACCTATCAGGCCACCACCACCGACCGGGATCACGATCGCGTCGAATTCCGGTATCTGCTCGCAGATCTCAACACCCATCGTTCCGGTTCCGAGTGCGATACTCGGACCTTCAAAGGGATGAATGAAATAGCGCCCCTCTTTATCCCGGATCTCTTCAGCCAAAGCGAATGCCAAGTGAACGTCGTCGGCCAACACCACCTCCGCCCCATAAGCAGCGCAGGCGGCCACCCGGAACGGGTTAGCCGAACGGGTCATGACCACTTTCGCTGTCGTGCCGACGGTAGCTGCAGCGAACGCTACCGCGATGGCGTGGTTGCCTGCACTAACCGCCGTTACGCCGCGCATACGCTCCTCTGCCGACAAGCCATGCAGCGTCGCCAGGGCGCCACGAGCTTTGAAGGTTCCAGTCCGCTGCAGAAATTCGAGCTTGGCAAAAACAGTGGTCTTTCCGCCTGTTTTTTCCTCTATAGCGGGGCATTGAAGGACGGGGGTACGAAACACCTGATCGCCCAGCCGTTCACGAAGCGCGTAAATCTCTGCGATTTTAGGTCCATACTCGGCCATTAGTTATGTAAACTCGCACCACGCAACTTGACTTGTGCCCTTCTTAAGAGTGAATTAGCTTCTTGAGGCGAACTGTGGCAGAGAATCCATTGTCGCGAAAGTCGCTAAGAGCCAAAGTATGGAACTAGATGATCTGTCGCAATCCGGGATTCGACGAATAGCTGACTATTCGCCCTACCTGGACCAATTGGCCGGACTCGCCCAGCAAATGGGGCTGAGACAGCGCAGTAACCTGTCCCACGTTGAATCTGCGCTTCGTAGCCACTGGTCCCTGGGCCAGAACAGTATCCTCAGCTGGGTACCTCTGGACCAGAGCATCCTGATCCTGGTTGTTCCCCATTACGCGATTGCCGAATACACGTCGCCACAGGACGGCAACATGCCGCCGAAGGTCTCGCCGCGATTCATTACCGAACTCATCTCGGGAGACCGCCAGCTTACGATCTCCCAGATGCAGAAAGTCGCGCGGTTACTCAATGTTGAACCCACCAAAATTCCGCTGCGAGTGCCCCTGGAAGGCAGCGTGGTGGAAACGAAAATCATCGAGAAGATGATTCGCAAGTACGGCATCAACTTCGTTCCCAGTCGCGCGGTGACTTTGTTCGATATTGTCGGTTTCAGCCTGTTGACGCCTTTTGAACAAATGACGCAACTCAACAGTCTGTCGTACTCGCTGAACTCAGCGCATGCCAAAATGCTCGAAGCCGACGTGAACATCGACTTCGCCCGTTCTTCGAGTGGTGATGGATTTTATATCTGGAATCGCGACGAAGGCCTGGAAGCGAGTATCAATCTGTATCATTTCATGCACATTGTGCTCGCAGATAATGCGATTGCGCGCAGCAAATCCTCATCGAAAGCCGTGCCAAGACTGCGCGCCTGCTTTCATGTCGGGAGTTGCTACGAATTCCACCAGGCCGAAGGCCTGAATCCGACCACACACGATTTCATTGTCGGAGATGTCACGATTGAACTTGCCCGTATGATCGACGCGGCCCTGCCCGGCCAGATCCTGGTTGGTGATTTCCTGGCTGATATCGAAACAGAAAACGATAAAGGTGAAGTTTCCGTCCAACCGAATGTTGATGCGGTGACATTTCTTCAGCGCGCACAAGGCGATCTGTCGCGCCTGAGCGGTATCGTTCTATCCGGCGAACGCGTCACCGCAATCAAGTGCTACCTGACGGGCGAAAACATGGGCGGCGGTCAGTTCAATATTCGGCGGCTGACCATAAAGGACAAGCACGGTCTGTCCCGCGTAGCGTTCAATGCCAAGGTCAATATCTACCGGGAAACGGCGCAGCCCATTTTGCTCGGTATTCAGGACAAAAAGTTGATTTCTCCGCCTGCGCCTAGTTCGCCGCTGCACGCATAACGTCGATCGCCATTCCGTCGCTGAGCCCTTCGGCGCCCCGAATCACAACGTCGTCCCCGGCAACCAGGTCACCAAAAACCTCGATGAGGTCTCCTGCGCCCATACCAACAATGACTTTAACTTCCTTGACGGTTGCATCCTCGGTTACCTTAAACACCGAAGTACCATCGCGGCGCAGTACCAGAGCATCCCTTGGCACAGCCAGGACTTCTTTCGCTTCCGCCGTCGGCATCGTCACTCGAACACTCTCGCCTACCGTCCAAAGCTCCGGATCTGCATCAATGCGAACTTCAAACATGTGCGATTGCGGATTCCCAAATGGCACGATCGTGCGAATCGCGGCCTTGCTCTGACGATATTCGTTGCCAATCGGCAGTACATCGCCTTTTCTAATGAAGTTGACCGTTCGTAGTGGCGCCCTTGCGATCACCTCAAGCGATTTCGGGTCCACGAGCCGAACCACCTCGTCTGCAACATTTAGTCGCTCTCCAAGGTTCCGGAGTCTCTCGGTTACGACACCATCGAAAGGCGCCCTGATCTGGGTGACGTGCATCGAGATCTGCGCATACCCCAATTGCGCTTGCGCAATCTCGTGGTTACTTTTCGCGACGGCAAGATCTGAAACGGTCTTGTCGTACTGACTTTTCGCCGACAGGTTGCGCTCAGAAAGTTGTTCAAGTCGCTGCAACTCGGATTCGAGGAAGGTAACGTTGGCCTGCTCGCGGGCGACGAGACTCTTCGCCTCCATCTCACGAATCTTGAAAGTGAAATCTTCGAGGCGCGCGACGGTATCGCCTTCCCTGATCTCCGTACCGACTTCAGCGATCCACACCAGTTTTGCCTCGAGTTCAGACGCCAGGCGTGAATCGTTGCGGCTGACGACCGTACCTGGCACCTCTACTGACGGCGCCAGCATCTCCATTGTCGCACTCTCGGTAATGACTCTCGCCGGCCCGAACTGCTGTGCCTCAACACTGAGTGCGAGCGCTGACATCGTCAACGCAAGGAGTCTGAGTAAATATTCTGTTCTGGTCTTCATCTAGCTAACCGTTACTACGTCGCCCGCGACAATCGCGGCGGACCTGCGAGTTTCGCCCAATCGCAGCAGGCTTGGAAGGAAAATCAAGGTAAACAATGTGCTGACAGTCATGCCGCCAACGATGACAGCGGCGAGTCCCTGGTAAACCTCCGTGCCCGGTCCCGGGATCAACAACAACGGCAGCATACCGAAGAGGCTCGTTAATGTGCTCATGAGAATCGGCCGGAGCCTCCGCCGTATGGCCTGTTCGACCGAGCTGCGACGATCCATTCCTTCGCGCTCCGCAACGCGCGTCTGGTGCACCAGCAGAATCGCGTTATTGACGACGAGCCCGAGCAAGGTAATAAAGCCGATCATCGTCAGCAGATCCATCGGCAAATTCATGAGGCGCAGCAACGCGACGCCACCGACCATCGCCAGGGGCAAGGCGGCAATGACGAGAAAGCTGTCGACAAACGAGCGGAACAGGCCGCTCATAAGCAGATACAACACGATGATTGCCAGCGTAAAGCTGCGCGCCATACTGCCGAGCGCTATCTTCAGATCGTCGGCACTTCCGTGATAACTGATCTCGCCGTCATCGGGCAGATAAGCCATGAGTTTTGGCTCCACATGTTCTTTCAGGATGTCCAGACTCTGCTCCAGCGATACCCCTTTTGGCGGCGTGATCGACAAGGTCAGCGATCGTCGACGATCAACACGCCGTATTTGATTTGGTCCGGCGGTGCGCTGGAACTCGACCAGCTGATCCAGTGGCTGAATTCCTCCGCCCGGTGTCGCCAGTGGCGTCGACGCGAGCTGCTCGGGGCTGGTCCACTCCGGCGCGCGAAGCACGATGTCAAGTCGTCGGTCGCCATCGAAATAGTCGCCGACATAAACGCCGTCGCCGACAGCGCGAACCACAGTGGACATCTCCCGTCGATCCCAGCCCGCTTCCGTGATGCGACGTTCGTCCGGTATCAGGCGGAGCTCCGGTTCCGCGATATCGACACCAGGGATAGGCCTGGCCTGGGCACCAGGCAGAAATTCGCTAACCAGGCTGAGTCCTGCACGCCCTGCGGCCAGCATCGCGTCCATATCCACGCTCTGAATATTCAGTTCAATATTGCCGCCGCCACCAACCCGGTCGAATATTCCCCACTGGTCTGCAAAGGCCATCGTGTCCGGGAAACCCGCCAGGATTTCGGAATTCAGTTTTTCAATGAAGGCGTCAGAGTCTCTGGGGTCTGTTGTGCGTCCTCCCGCAAATGCGCTGGACCCGAACATGCCCATGAAATAGGCCTCCAGCCGCGGCTCAGCATCCTCCTTAAGATACGGCGCCATTCTTTCAATCACCACATCGGCAAATTCTTCTTTGCCAGCGGTGACACTTTGACCCGGCGGCATCATGATGAACGCGAAGATCCAGCCCTGTTCCCCTTTCGGCAAATAATCGGCTGGCGGCATGAGCACCAGGGTTAACGCTGTTGCACCGAGAAACAATCCCGCGATCAGTGACTTGCGGCGGCGACTGCTGTCGGTGACAGTCATGATCCGGTCCGTAATGGAGTCCCACCACCCGCTGTGTAGGTCGTCAAGCCTGGTGTTTCTCAGCCACCGCGATGCTGCCGCTGGTATTACCGTTACAGAGATTATCAGCGACGCGACGACCGCAACTGACAGCACGAGTGCGAGGTCAGCGAACAACTGGCCGGACACATCATTGAGAAACATTATTGGCAGGAAGATGACCACCGTTGTTGCGGTTGAAGCGACCAATGCACCCCATACCTGCGTGGGCCCGTTTAGAGCGGCGTCTTTGCTGTTCTCGCCCATTTCGCGCAGGCGCACGATGTTTTCCAGCACCACAATCGCTGCGTCAAGGACCATACCGGTTGCGAATGCGAGTCCGGCCAGCGAAATCATGTTCAAGGTACGACCCGTGATCTGCATAACCAGGAATGCCGTGAACAGCGATATTGGGATCGCTAGCGCGACAACACAGGTCGCCCGGAAACGTCTCAGGAACCACCACAGGACTCCTATCGCTAATGCGATGCCGAGCATGAGGTTTGTCCGCAGCATCGCTATCGAGTCTTCAATATAGACCGACTCGTCGTAAACCTGGGTGATCTCAAGACCCGCTCTCGCAAGTGCCCCGGTACGCAGCTCCTCAACGGCTGCTTTGAGGCCCTCCATCACTTCGAGTACGTTGACACCCTTCTCAACCTGGGCATTGAACGCAACTGAATCCTGTCCGTTCTGGAACATGTACCCGCTGCTGTCGCGCATTACCACGTCGACGGTCGCAATGTCTCGCAACCGAACCGGATTGCCGTCGCGCCAGTCCAGGACCATCTCGCCAAAATCCGGCAGTTCGTACTGGCCCGCGTACCGCAACGTGTATTGGCGTCGACCGACTTCGCTGAAGCCGCCTGAAATGTCATTATGGTTGCCGGTCAGTTGCGCGAGTACGGGTATCTGTATTCCAAGCGCTGCCGCTTCATAAGGGTCGAACGTGATTCGAACTTCGTTGTCCCTGCCACCGTAGGCATTTGAATTGGATATCCCGGGAACACGTTCGATGCGTGCTTGCACGACTTCCCGCATGAAATCGCTATAGCTCGCCATTGGCCGGGTATTGCCATCAGCAGCAGTCAGGGAAAACCACGCTATCGCGGTCCCGAAGGCGTCCTGTCCTGCAAATATTCTCGGTTCTGTGACGTCGGCAGGATAACGCGCGACCTGATTCAGCCGATTGATGACTTCGATAAGCGCTCGCTGCAGGTCCGTTTCGACCGAGAACATGAGGCTGATACTTGCGGAGCCTCTGGTCGCCGACGACTCCATCTTCTCGAGACCGGGCAGACCGCGCAGCATGTCTTCCTGCGGCTCGAGAATCTCGGACTCGATTTCCTCCGGCGCAGCCGTTCGCCACCCGGTCGTAATCTGGATGAACGAGCGCTGCACGTCCGGAATCATCTGTACGGGCAAATTTGACAGGCCAATAGAACCCATCAACAGCACAAGCAGAACCGCTGCAATTACAGCGACAGGGTTGGATATGGATATCCTGGACAGGTTCATAGTGGAGTCCCCCATGTCGGCACCAAAGAGCCCGTTTTTCTGACCCGGCCGAGGTCCGAGGGTTCGATTTAAAATTGGTCGGGGCGAGAAGATTCGAACTTCCGACCCCCACAACCCCATTGTGGTGCGCTACCAGGCTGCGCTACGCCCCGACCGTTGTGCAAATCCGCGCCTCGCGCGCTTTCGCAGGGCAGCCATGATACGTGCCGCCGCTCGACTTGGAAAGCTCAGGAATTCAGCGCCGCAGGATCTTTAGAACTTGTTCAAGTTCCATGCGTATCTGCTTGATTATCTGCTGACTTTGTGTGACGTCTGACTTGGCGTCGTCGCCCGTAAGGCGTTGACGTGCCCCGCCAATCGTAAAGCCTTCGTCGTACAGCAAACTGCGAATCTGCCGAATAATCAGCACATCCTGACGCTGGTAATAGCGGCGATTGCCTCGGCGCTTTACAGGCTTTAGTTGTGGGAACTCTTGTTCCCAATACCGGAGTACATGTGGCTTTACAGCACACAGGTCGCTGACCTCACCTATCGTGAAGTATCGCTTACCCGGTATTGGAGGAAGTTCGTCGTTATTCCCCGGTTCCAGCATATGCTTCTACTCGGGCCTTTAGTTTTTGTCCTGGCCGGAAAGTCACCACTCGACGTGCACTGATTGGAATTTCCTCTCCGGTTTTCGGGTTTCTGCCAGGACGTTGTTTTTTATCCCGAAGATCAAAATTCCCGAATCCGGAAAGTTTGACCTGCTCCCCAACTGCGAGCGATGCACGCAGTTCCTCATAAAACATATCCACCAATTCGCGAGCTTCTCGCTTGTTCAAACCAAGTCCATCAAACAGCGACTCGGCCATGTCCGCTTTTGTCAGTGCCATTTTGATTAGTCTCTTAGAACTGCCGCGAATTGATCTTTCAATTTCTTGACTGCTGCGCCCATTACGCTGTCCGCATCATCGTCAGTAAGCGTGCGCGATGTCTCCTGTAAAATCAAGCCCATTGCGACGCTTTTTCGCCCAGCTTCTATCCCCGGGCCACGGTAAATGTCGAAAATCTTGACGCTTTGAATGAGCTTCGGTGATGTCGCTGCAACTGCACTTACGAGTTCATCAGCGGAAATCCCGTCATCGACGATGACGGCGATATCGCGACGAATCGCAGGAAATTTTGAAACACTTACCGCTGCCGGTGCCTGAGTTGCCAGTGTTTTGATGGCATCCAGTTCGAAGACATACACCGGGCGTTTCAAATCAAAAAGTTTCGCAAGCTTTGGGTGCAGTTTTCCGACGATGCCTATGACCTCGTGGTCGCGAATAATTTCTGCGCTCTGCCCGGGTTGCAACGCAGGGTGCCGCGCAGCGACAAACCGGCACGCGTCGCTGCAGGACGATAACGCCAGCACCGCCTCCACATCCGCCTTTATGTCAAAAAAATCAACAGCTTCTGAGGATACGCCCCACTGCTCCGGACACCGTGTTCCGGAAGCCAGGCCTGCAATTCGCAACACTTCTGTGTGTGTATCGAGACTGCCGTGGAATGACTTGCTGATCTCGAAGAGTCGTACCCGGTCTTGCTGTCGCGCGTTGTTTGACGATGCGGCGGCGACCATGCCGGGCCACAACGAGGCACGCATGACTGACATCTCCGACGAAATCGGATTGCTGAGTTTAAGTTGCGAGTCGGAACCCGAGAACGCCGCGTTCACTGCCTCGTCAATAAAACTGTAGGTCACTACTTCCTGAAAATCGCGTGCGACGAGAGTCGATGCGACCTTTTCAATATCCACTTTTGTTTCCGTGACCGTTGCAAGTGGTATCTGCGCGTACGCTGTCGTCTCCGGAATTGATTCGTAACCGTGAATACGAGCGACTTCTTCAATCAGATCGGCTTCAATCGATATATCAAAGCGATGACTTGGCGCCAGCACCATCCATGCGTGGTCGGACAACTCCACTTGCATGCCGAGTCCCGTCAAAATTCTAACGACGATGTCGTCGGCAATTTCGAGACCGAGCAATTTACGCAAACGATTTTTTCGCAATGCAATGGGTGAACGAATCGGCAAATGCTTGTCACTCACCTGATCGAGCAAGGGTCCAGCTTTGCCGCCGGCAATGTCCAGCAGGAGTTGTGTGGCTCGCTCGACAGCCCTGCTTTGGCCGGCCGGATCCACACCCCGTTCAAACCGCATCGACGCGTCGGTATGCATACCGTAGGCACGGGCGCGACCGGCGATGAAGTCCTGTGGCCAGAACGCGGCTTCAAAAAAGACGTCTGAAGTGGCATCGGAAACGGCCGTTGTGAGCCCGCCCATAATGCCCGCCATGCCGATAGGGCCGCTGTCGTCGGTGATGACCAGTGTATCGGGGTTCAAATCGACGATTTTCTCGTCCAACAGGGTCAGTTTTTCGCCCTTTTTCGCCAATCTGGGCCGGATCGTTCCATTTATGAGGCTGTGATCATAAGCGTGCAGCGGTTGTCCGAGCTCGAGCATGACGTAGTTCGTGATATCAACTACCGGCGAAATGGCCCGTAGTCCAGCCCGCCGCAGGCGCTCGGTCATCCAGGCCGGACTCTGCGCTTCTCTGTTGATACCCCGGACCACGCGGCCGGCGAATCGCGGGCAACCCGCGGGTTCCACCAGCTCTACTGCCTGGCTGTCCCTGATCGTCGCATCCACTGCCGCCGCAGTAGCATCCTTAATTTCGGCGCCAGTCAACGCCGATACGTCCCTGGCTACGCCAAGTACACTAAAGCAGTCGCCGCGATTCGGTGTCAGATTGAGGTCGAAAATGGCGTCCGGCAGGTCCAGAAGTTTGACAAGCGACGACCCGGGTTCCGCATCTTGTGGCAGAACCATGATGCCATTCGATTCATCGCCGAGACCCAGTTCAAGTGCCGAGCACAACATCCCGTTAGATGTAATGCCGCGAATCTTCGCCGTGCGCAGCTTCAAGCCGTTTGGCAAGGTCACTCCGGGACGTGCGAAGGCGGCCTTCATTCCCTGCGTGACATTCGGCGCACCGCACACCACGTCGACAATATCACCACTGCCATCGCTGACTTTGCACAGACTGAGTTTGTCGGCATCCGGATGCCTGACGACGGATACGACCTCTGCGACGACGATGTCGTCTATTCCGGCACCCTCAAATTCAATGCCGTCCACTTCATGCCCCAGCATGGTCAGCTGATGTGCGAGGGATTCTGTATCAAGATCGGGGTTGACCCATTCACGTAACCAGGATTCTGCAATCTTCATCGTGATTACCTGAACTGCCGAAGGAAACGCAGATCATTCTCAAAGAATGTCCGCAGGTCGGTTACGCCGTAACGCAACATTGCCAATCGCTCAATGCCTATGCCGAATGCATAGCCCGTGTACTTTTCGGAATCGACGCCAGCACTTTCCAGTACGTTCGGATGCACCATGCCGCAACCCAGTATCTCCAGCCACTTGCCCTCCCCCCAGCGCATGTCGACCTCAGCCGACGGCTCGGTAAACGGGAAATACGATGGCCGAAATCGCAACTCGGCCTTGCGCTCGAAAAAGGCCTCTACGAATTCGTGCAGGACGGCTTTCAGGTTCGCGAAACTGACGTTCTCGTCGATGACCAGCCCTTCGACCTGGTGAAACATCGGGGTGTGCGTCTGATCGGAGTCGCATCGGTACACGCGCCCTGGTGCAATGATCCGGATGGGCACACCTTCTTCGACAATGGATCGTATTTGCACGGGCGAGGTGTGCGTGCGCAAGAGCGTGCCACCCGGAAAATAGAACGTGTCATGCATCGCTCTTGCCGGGTGGTTTTCGGGAATATTGAGCGCCGTGAAATTGTGGAACTCGTCTTCGATCTCGGGACCTGAGCGCACCCCGAAACCGGCGTTAGTGAAGATTCGTTCAATGCGCGACTGGGCCCGCGAGACAGGATGACGGCCACCGAGTGATAGCCCACGTCCTGGCAAGGAAACATCCACCGCATCGGCGGCCAGTTTTGCCTCCAGTGCGTCGTTCTCAAGGTTTTCGCGACGCTCGTTCAGGCGCGTCTGTACAGCTTGTTTCGCGAGATTGATCTCCTGACCGACGCTTGCGCGTTGCTCGACAGGCAGCTGACCGAGGGTCTTGAGGCGCTCGGTCAGCTCACCTTTCTTGCCGAGATAAGCGACCCGAACTGCGTCCAGGGCGGCAAGATCGACCGCTGCATCGATAGCGTCCGCTGCCTGGGCGATTAGGTCCTTGAGTGCCAGCATCAGTGGTCTCTCGCGTCAGGCGTGCAACAGCGCGCCCGACTCAAGAATCACACCGCAGCGGTCTGTAGTTCGAGACCGGCCTTGGCAGCCGCCGCTATCGCACCGAATGCCGCAGGATCGTGTACAGCGATATCCGCCAGAACCTTGCGGTCCACGTCGATCTCAGCCTTGTTCAGGCCATCAATAAGGCGACTGTACGACAAGCCATGAAGGCGTGCCGCTGCGTTGATTCGCGCGATCCAAAGAGTACGGAACTGACGCTTGCGCTGACGACGGTCGCGGTACGCGTACTGTCCTGCTTTAATCACTGCCTGCTTGGCAGTCTTGAATAGTTTGCTGCGCGCGCCGTAATAGCCCTTCGCTTTACCGAGGACTTTTTTGTGGCGTGCGTGGGCGGTTACGCCACTTTTAACTCTGGCCATTTCTCAATCTCCTCTTAACTATAGGGGAGCATGCGGCGCACGCTCTTTACGTCGGCTTCAGCAACTTGCAGGGTTGCACCCAGCTGGCGCTTACGCTTGGACTTCTTTTTAGTAAGGATGTGATTGAGATGGGCCTGGGCGCGCTTGAAGCCGCCTTTGCCCGTTTTCTTGAAGCGCTTGGCCGCGCCCCGATGGGTTTTCATCTTTGACATTTCATTTCCTTTAGCCGTACTACGAACCGGACATGTCCGGCCGCTGCAGGCGGGTAACGCTTTCAGGGCTGTCACACCCTTCGGCAAATACTCACTTTTCGTACACTCTGACTGCTAGTGCTTTTTTGGTGCGATGACCATGACCATTTGCCGCCCTTCCAATTGCGGCATTTGCTCCACCGTACCGTAGGGTTCCAGGTCATCCCGAACCCTGGTCAGAAGCTGAGCGCCCAGTTCCTTGTGCGCCATCTCCCGACCTCTAAACCGTAATGTGACTTTCGTTTTGTCACCATCCTCGAGGAACTCGACCAACTTCCTGAGTTTGATGCGGTAGTCACCTTCTTCCGTTCCCGGACGAAATTTGATTTCCTTTACATGGACCTGCTTTTGTTTGCGTTTCGCAGATTGCGCCTTCTTGTTCTGCTCGAACAAGTACTTGCCGAAATCCATGATTCGACATACCGGCGGTTCGGCATTCGGCGATACTTCAACAAGATCCAGACCTTCTTCCTTGGCAAGACTGATGGCGGCCCTGAGCCCCATAACGCCTGCCTGGTCACCTGCCGAGTCTATGACTCGAACTTGAGCGGCCTCGATTTCCTCATTGCGCCTTACACGCTTTGTAACTGCGATACCCAGATCCTCCGGAAACTCAAAAAACCCAACACTTTCAGGCCACATCAATGGGCCGCAGCCAGTGCGGGAACGCGATTCTATATAGGCCCTCGGCAGGATACAACCGTGGCAGCACCGATTTTCGTAAAAAAATCAGTCACAAGCGGAGAACTGGTGGGCGATGCGGGTTTCGAACCTGCGACCTCCACGATGTCAACGTGGCGCTCTACCCCTGAGCTAATCGCCCTTATCCGTCCGTCCCCGGAAAGGGAGCCGTAAGATACTGAAGCGCATGGTGGACTGCAAGGCTTGTGCACTCGCTATTCAGGTTTCAATCCCAATGAAAAATCACGCATGCGCTGAATCTCGTCGCGCAGGCTCGCGGCTTTCTCGAATTCGAGGTCCTTGGCGGCCTGCAACATCCGTTTCTCGAGCTTGGCAGCCTTTTTGAGCAGTTGGTCCGGACTCAACGAATCGTACGGGACCTGGTCCTCGCCAACCATCCGTTTCCCGGTATCCGGCGAGGGGTAGGCGGACTCCATGATGTCCGCGACCTTTTTGATAATTGTCTCGGGTTTAATTCCGTGTTTGCGGTTATGCGCGCGTTGCCGGTCCCGCCTGCGGCTTGTCTCTTCGATGGCACGCTCCATGGACCCTGTAATTCTGTCCGCATAGAGAATGGCCTTGCCGTTGATGTGACGAGCCGCCCTGCCCATCGTCTGGATCAGGGAACGGTCGGAGCGCAGGAAACCTTCCTTGTCGGCATCCAGAATGGCGACCAGTGACACTTCCGGCATGTCGAGGCCCTCGCGCAGCAAGTTGATACCAACCAGCACGTCGAATGCGCCCAGGCGCAGGTCCCGAATGATCTCGGTCCGCTCAACGGTGCCGATATCGGAGTGCAGGTAACGGACCCGGACGCCATGTTCCCCGAGGTAGTCAGTGAGATCCTCCGCCATACGCTTGGTCAGCGTCGTTATCAGCACCCGTTCGCCGACCGCCACGCGCTTGGAAATCTCCGAAAGCACGTCATCAACCTGGGTCCTTGCCGGGCGTATCTCAACTTCCGGGTCGACCAGGCCCGTCGGTCGCACGAGCTGTTCAACGACCTTGTCAGAAACCTCGCGTTCATACTTGCCCGGTGTCGCCGATACGTAGATCGTTTGTGGCGACAGCTTCTCGAATTCATCAAACCTCAACGGACGGTTGTCGAGTGCGGACGGTAATCGAAATCCATGCTCCACGAGGGTCTCTTTGCGCGACCGGTCGCCCTTGTACATCGCACCGAGCTGCGGCACCGTTACGTGGCTTTCATCGACGATCAGCAAGGCGTTCTCGGGCACGTAGTCGAACAGGCATGGCGGTGGCTCGCCAGGGCCCCGGCCGGACAGGTAGCGAGAGTAGTTCTCAATACCAGAGCAATAGCCCAGTTCCCGGATCATCTCTAAATCAAATAAGGTTCTCTGTTCAAGTCTCTGTACTTCAAGTAGTTTCTGGCTCCCCCTGAGCGTCTCAAGGCGCTCTTTGAGCTCTACCTTGATCAGTTCACAGGCCTCCAGCAAACGCTCGCGTGGCGTCACGTAATGGCTCTTGGGGAATACGGTCAGGCGGGGTACCCGGCGTACGATTTCACCGGTCAAAGGGTCGAAAAAGCACAAAGACTCGACTTCGTCGCCCAGCAACTCGACACGCACCGCGTCCCGCTCCGACTCCGCGGGGAAGATGTCAATAACGTCGCCTCTTACGCGATAACTTCCCTGCGAAAAATCGATCTCATTGCGCGTGTACTGCAATTCCGCCAGGCGCCGTAACAGGTCGCGCTGATCCATGCGATCGCCCCGTACCAGGTGCAACACCATGCTGAAATACGCTTCCGGGTCACCCAAACCGTAGATCGCGGACACGGTCGCCACAATGATGGCATCGGGTCGCTCGATCAGCGCCTTGGTTGCCGACAGGCGCATCTGTTCGATGTGCTGGTTGATGGACGCGTCTTTCTCTATATAGGTGTCCGAACTCGGTACGTACGCTTCGGGCTGATAGTAGTCGTAGTAGGAAACAAAGTACTCAACCGCGTTTCCGGGGAAATACTCACGCATTTCACCGTACAGCTGCGCCGCGAGAGTCTTGTTCGGCGCGAGAATGATGGCCGGGCGCTGTGTGCGCTCGATGATGCTGGCAACCGTGAAGGTTTTTCCGGAACCGGTGACACCCAACAAGGTCTGGCGAGCCAGGCCGTCCTGCAAGCCTTCGAGCAAAGCTGAAATCGCCTGTTCCTGGTCGCCGGCCGGAGCGTAATCAGCAACCAGCGTCAGG
>Ga0224500_10000674_pt1 | contig 22277 bp, 15 predicted proteins | sample SF_Oct11_sed_USG_FD_168126 | JGI IMG/M metagenome (GOLD analysis project Ga0224500, IMG submission 168126) | Sediment microbial communities from San Francisco Bay, California, United States - SF_Oct11_sed_USGS_4_1 | ecosystem: Environmental > Aquatic > Marine > Sediment | place: USA: California... | reverse complement strand
TCGCATGACCCGTTCTATGGCCGTGACGTCGCGATCAAGCTGTATCACGCGACCAGCGGCGACGACGCCGAGAGCCGCAACGCCCGCCGCATGTTCATGGGCGAGGCGAAGATGGTCGGCAAGCTGCAGCACCCGAACATCGTCCCGATCTTCGACGCGGGCGAGGAGGACGGCCGCCGCTACGTCGTCACCGAGCACGTCCATGGCGCACGCACCCTGAGTGCGTACTGTCGCCCAGGCAGCTTGCTGCCAATCGATCAGGTCGTCGCCATCATGTACAAGTGCGCGAAGGCACTGCATTACGCGCATTCGCGCGGCGTGGTGCATCGCGACATCAAGCCGTCGAACATCCTGCTGACGCAGGAAGGCGACGTGCGCATCGTGGACTTCGGCATCGCGCTCGTCGCGGACTCCGACGTGTCGCGCCTCGAAGGCGTGGCCGGCAGCCCGGCGTACATGTCGCCGGAACAGGTGCAGGGCCTCGAGCTCGATGCGCGCTCCGATCTCTATTCGTTGGGCGCCGTGATGTACGAGATGCTGTCCGGGCAGCGGCCGTTCCGCGCCGGCGCGCTCGGCAAGCTGCTGCGCCAGGTCGTCCAGTCGGAAGCAGAATCGCTGCGCAGCATCCGCCCCGAAATCCCCGAGGAACTCGAGGAAGTCGTCAGGCGCGCGCTGCAGAAGGAACCCGGCCAGCGTCATCGCACCGGCACCGAGTTCGCCGCGGAACTCACCCGCGTGCACCAGAAGCTGCGCGCGACGCAGGCCGAGATCGACGACGAGGAACGGTTTGCCGTGATGCGCAAGCTGCGTTTCTTCCACGACTTCTCGCACAACGAGATCCGCGAGGTCATGCGCGCGGGCGTCTGGACCGAATGCCAGTCGGGGGAACCCGTGCTGCGACCGGGTGACATCGACGACCGCTTCTACATCGTGGTGTCGGGCACTGTGCGCCTGAGCCGCGGCGGCGACATCGTCGGTCGTGTTCCCGCCGGGGGGTGCTTCGGTGAAGCAAGCTTCGCGGAAGGCTCGCGGCGCGACACGGTGGTCGAAGCCGAAACTGCAGTGACGATGCTCAAGGTGACGGCCACGTTGCTGGAGCAGGCGTCCATCTCCTGCCAGCTGCGGTTCAACAAGGTCTTCCTGCGCGAACTGATCGGCCGGCTGCAGCGCGGCAAGAAATAAGGTCAGGCGGCTTTTGCCTGACCGTGCCGAGGCGCACCGTTCCGCGACGGCCGCGTCAGCCGTCGTTTTCACGTGGCCGTAGGCGGACGCCTGGCGACACCCGTTCGCCTGGGTGCAGCACCACTGAGTCGCCCGCCTCGAGCCCGCCGAGGACTTCAGCTTCGAGCCCGTTCTCGTGCCCGATTTCGACCGCGCGCAGTCCGGCTCTGCCGTCCTGGGCGACGAAGACGGACCATTTTCCATCGTGCCGGAACAGCGCCCCCAGCGGCACCTTGAGCACGTCCTGCGACTCCCAGAGCACGATCCTCGGTTCCACGCGATAGCCGTGACCGAGTCGCGCCCACTGCTGTCGTGGCGCCTTGATGTCGATCACGACGTTCACGCGTTGCTCCTCGATACCGAGCGCCGACACTTTGGTGAATCCGTACGGTTCGACGCGACGCACTTCGCCTTCGAGCGGGCGCGGACCGCCCCACGCTTCGATGACCGCACGCTGACCGGGCTGGACACGCACGGCATCCGCAGAGAGCAGGTCAACGACGACTTCCAGCGTGTCCGGATTGCCGACCTCCAGCAATGGCGTGCCGGACTGAACGACGCCTTCGCTTTCCGTGACGACGCGCAGGACCTCGCCGCTGACGGGAGAGAAGACCGTCACGCAGTCGCAGTCGGCGGCTCGCGTGCGTCCCGCCGGTGTCAGCAGGCGCGCGCGGGCCACCTGATACTCGGACTCGCGGACTTTCTGCTCGGCACGCGCCTCGCCAAGAGCGGCGTCAGCTGTCCTGGCGCGGCGTTCGGCGGCGTCGAGTTCGTTCTCCGATATCGTGTGGCTTTGCGCCAGTACGCGTACGCGTGCGAGTTCGGACTCCGCGAACTGCAATTCCGCCTGCGCCCGGCGCACCTGCGCCGCGGCGTGTACGCGGGAAGCGGCCGCCGCGTCGACCGTCGCGCGAGCTTCCGCAGCGCTGCGGGAATCGAGGAAGGCCGGATCGCTCGGCTCGATCTGTGCGATCACTGTCTCGTTCGCCACCACCGCATCGCCTGCCTCCAGGTCGATGCGGCGCAGGTGACCGGGGATCGGCGCGGACACGACGTACATGTCGCGCACGCGTGCCTGGCCTTCCTCGCCGATGCTGTCGATCAGCGGCCCGCGTTCGGCGCGCGCGAGATCGACTGCGACGGGCGTGGGCCGGAACAGCCAGAGGAGGGCCACGACCAGCCCCAGCGTGAGCGGCGCCCAGAACAGAACCCGACTTGCAGCGGCAGTCATGGCTTTACTCCCGGGTTTTCAGTACGGCGATCAGGTCGAGGCGATCGACGCGGCGTCGTACCAGCAGTGCCGAAACCGTGGTCGCCACGATGCCGATCACGATCGCCCAGCCATAGGTCGCGGGCAGGATGACGAGCGGGATGCGATACAGCTCCGTCGCGAACGCTCCGGCCATCAGTTGCGCGAGCGCGTGGCCCAGCACGCATCCCAGCGGCAGCGCGATGAAGACGAGGAGGGCGATCTCACCGAGCAGGATGTATGAAATCTCGGCCCTGCTCAGGCCAAGGACGCGCAGGGTTGCAAGCTCCCGGCTGCGTTCGGCCAGCGAGATGCGGGCCGCGTTGTACGTCACCCCGAATGCGAGCGCACACGCGAAGACGACGAAGAACGAGACGAAGATTGTGATGGTGCGCGCCATCGTCGCGTTGAAAGTCTGCAATGCGGCGTCCTTGACGCTCACGGACGCGATGCGCGGCAGAGTCCGCAGTGCACCGAACAATGCGTCGCGCTGGTTCCGGTCGACCCGCAGGTGCACCGCGGATACGCTGGCCCGGTCCCCCATCAGCCGGTTCAGCGCCCCGATCTCGATGTAGGCCGGCGAACCGATGTAAGTCTCGAAAGTCGCGGTGACCGGGATTTCGAAGACCGGACGCGATCCTTCCAGTACTTCCACGCTTATCCGGTCGCCGATGCCTACTCCCAGCATCTCGGCCAGCATCGTGGAGATGACCAGGCCTTGCGGGGGCAGCACGTTCGGACGACCCGTGGCATCGTAGACGCGATAGAGAAGCTGGTTTGCAGGCAGTCCCTGCAATGCCTCGCGCTCTTCGCGCCAGCCGAAGCGCATCCTGGCCACCACGACGCGCATGGGCTCCGTCGTCAGGACCCCCGGCAGCCGGCCAAGTTCGCGCGCGACCTCGCCGGAGCGCGGCTCGCCAAACCCCACAGTAATGTCCTGTCGTTGCGTCTCCTCGAAATGCACGGCGACCAGGTGCCGGATCGCGTCCACCCATTGCATCGACGTCACCAGCACGGCGACGGCCATGCCAATGCCGACGGCGGTGATGAATGAACGCCCGGGCCAGCGTGCGGTCTGGCGCAGCATGATCCGCGTCGGCTGGTCGAGTCGCTGCACGAATCCGAACTCGCTCAGGCGGGTGCGATGGAACAGCGGCGGCGAGGGCGGGCGCATCGCCTCGGCAGGAGGCAGCGCGACCGCTTGCCGTACGGCACCAAGTGCGCCGAGCATGGCGGCACCCAGGGTGATTACCGCCGCGATGACGAACGGCTGCGCGCTCGGACGGTACAGCAGGAACGGAAACCGGAAGAATTCCGCGTAAACGCGCGTGTCATATAGCCCGAGCCAGTAGCCAAGAAGCCAGCCGAGAATCACACCGACCGCGCCGATGCCGAGCACGAACTGCACGTAGTGCAGCGCAATGTCACGGTTACGGTAACCGAAGGCCTTCAGCAGCCCGATCTCGCTGCGCTCCGCGGCGACGAGACGTGCCAGCACCATATGGGTCAGGAACGCGGACACCGCCAGGAAAACGGTGGGCAGGATGGTCGAGAGCGTCCGCAACTCGGCGATCTCGTTCGTGAGGAACCAGTTCGACACCTGTTCCGAGCGGGCGTAGGCGCCCATTCCCCCACGACCCTCGAGCAACTGGTCGACGCGGTCGATCACCGTTTGCGGATCGGTGCCTCGCAGCAGCGAAAGACTTACGTCATTGAATGCGCCCTGCAGGTCATAGGCGGCCCGCAATGTCTCTTCGCCCAGCCACAACACGCCGAAGCGACTGTCGTCCGGCATGAGCGCGCCGGGGCCGATTGCATACACATACTCGGGCGAGAGGGCGGTCCCGACCACGGTAAGTTCGCGCCAGCGTCCGTTGATGATCGCGCGCAGATGCTCGCCTGCGTCGAGCCCATGCGCTTCGGCGAATGGCTCGGCCAGCACCACTTCGTCGGGCGCTCCCAGCCGCGGCAGCCGGCCTTGCCGCAGCGCGAGGCGATTCAGGCGCGACTCACCGTGCTCGGGAATCGAGACGAGCTGCCCGATGACAGGTTCGCCGAAGCCGTCCACGTCGAGCACGGCCGAGTGCACGACGCGCGTCTCGACGGCCTGCACGCCCGGTATTTCCTGCAACCGGACGCGCAGGCGATCGGGCGCGCGTTCCACTTGCGCGAATACCTGCGCGAAGCTGTAGCGCTCGTAATACGCAACGGTCGTTTCCTGCAGGGACTCCACCATGGTGAGCGCCATCACCAGCACACTGACGCCCGATGCCATCACGAGGGCAATGGCCAGCACCTGTCCCCGCAGCCGCCAGAGGTCGCGGAGCAGTTTGCGGTGGAGGGGCGACATCACCATGAAAGTTCACTGGCAGGCCGGCGCCGCTCGTTGCGCCGCTGGCGTTGGATCGTGCCGTTGCCCATGACCAGCACGCGGTCCGCCATGTCCGCGATCACCGCGTTGTGCGTGATGAGCACGGTCGACGTGCCGAGCTCCGCATGAGTGCGCTCGATGGCTTCCAGCACGAGCACCCCGGTCTCGCTGTCGAGCGCCCCCGTTGGTTCGTCGCATAGCAGGATGTCGGGGCGCTTGGCGATGGCACGCGCGATCGCAACGCGCTGCTGCTCGCCGCCCGACAGCTGGGCAGGGAAGTGATGCAGTCGGTCACGCAGGCCGACGAGCGCCAGCGCATCCTCCGGGGGCATCGGATTGCGCGCGATTTCCGTCACGAGCGCCACGTTCTCGAGGGCCGTGAGGCTGGCGATCAGGTTGTAGAACTGAAATACGAAGCCGACGTGTTCGCGCCTGTACTGCGTCAGGCCGTCGTCATCCAGCCGGGTCAGTTCGTGATCGAGGAACCACGCTTCGCCGCTGCTCGCCGTGTCGAGCCCGCCCAGGATGTTGAGCAACGTGGACTTGCCGCTGCCGGAGGGTCCGAGCAGCACGACGAGCTCGCCCGTCTGGAGCTCGAGGTCGAGGCCGCGCAGGGCGTGCACGTCCAGTCCGCCGGTGCGATAGGACTTGGTCAGCCCGCGGGCCCGCAGGGTGGGGTAGACACTGGTCACGGCCCCATCATGGTCCCGGCCCGTGCCGCCCTCCAGTCGCACTGGTACGGATGGGGACTGGCCCCTAATCCCTAGCCCGTTACGCGCGCCTCGAGTTCCTTGTCTTTCTCGATCAGCGCATACGCGCTGTGATTGTGGATCGACTCGAAGTTCTCGGCTTCGACCACGTACGCCAGCACGCGCTCCTCGGCGTTCAGCCGCACGGCCACGTCGCGCACGATGTCTTCCACGAACTTGGGATTGTCGTACGCGCGCTCGGTCACGTACTTCTCATCCGGGCGCTTCAGGATGCCGAAGACTTCGCACGAGGCCTCCTGCTCGGCGATGTCGATCAGTTCCTCGATCCACACGTGCTCACGCACGCGCGCCTTGATCGTGATGTGCGAGCGCTGGTTGTGCGCGCCGTAATCGGAGATGCGCTTCGAGCACGGGCACAGGCTGGTGGCTGCCACCACCACGCGGATCCACATCTGCTCGACGCCGTCGACGATCTCGCCGATCAGGCTCGCGTCGTACTTGACCACGCTTTCGACCTTGGTCACCGGCGCCTGCTTCATCACGAAGTAGGGGAACGACATCTCGATGTGGCCGGTGGTCGCGTCCAGGCGCTGCGTCATCTCGGTCAGCATCGCACGGAACGATTCGACGGAGATCTCCCGCTCGTGCAGGTGCAGGATCTCGACGAACCGCGACATGTGCGTGCCCTTGAAGTTGTGGGGCAGGGCGACGTACATGTTGAAATTCGCGACGGTGTGCTGGTCGCCGCCCGCGCGGTCGCGCACGCGCACCGGGTGATAGACGTCCTTGATGCCGACCTTGTTGATCGGGATCTGGCGCGAGTCCGCCCGGCCCTGCACGTCTTCGATGGGCGTCACGCTGGCGCTGCCCACCTTGGGGACTGGTGACTGGCCAACGGTCTTGGAGGAGGGGCGGCTCATGCGGGTGGGGTCCGGTCGAAGGTCTCGTCGGTGATTCGGCCGCGGGTGGGGCACGGATTCCCGCGGGACGAGGAGTATACGAGACTCGGACCAGCGTTGCCCGGACGGGGCCCGGGAAGGGTCGAACTGCAGCGAAAACCGGCGCCGCGCCTCAGGAAACGCGCGTGACGGCGGCGGGCCGGGCGGAGGGACGATGGTCCGCCCAGATGCGCTGGATCTGCCGTTCGACGCCCGCGGCGTCGATGCCTGCCATGACAAGGCAATCTTCGCGCGAGCCGTGCTCGATGAACTGGTCCGGGATGCCGATGTGGTGTACGTGCGCATCGATGCCATGCGCTGACAGGCACTCCGCCACGGCGCTGCCGGCACCGCCGGCGATCACGTTTTCTTCCAGCGTAACGATGCAGGAATGGATCGACGCGAGACGGCACACGAGATCGGCGTCGAGCGGTTTGACGAAGCGCATGTTCACGAGCGTCGCGTCCAGCTTTTCAGCCAGCGCGATGCATGGCGCGACCATCGTGCCGAACGCGAGGAGCAAGAGCCCTGAGCGCCCTTCGCGGCGGACCTCAGCTTTGCCGACCGGCAGCGCGCTCATTTGCGAGACGAGCGGCGTACCCGGCCCCTGGCCGCGCGGATAGCGCACGGCGGCCGGGCCGTCGACCGTGACGGACGTGTAGAGCATCTGCCGGCATTCGTTTTCGTCGGCCGGCGCCATCACGACCATGTTCGGGATGCAGCGCAGGAACGACAGGTCAAACGCGCCCTGGTGCGTTGCGCCGTCGCCGCCGACGAGACCGCCGCGATCGATTGCGAACGACACGGACAGGTTCTGCAGCGCGACGTCGTGGATCAGCTGGTCGTACGCACGCTGCAGGAACGTCGAATAGATGGCGACCACCGGCCGCATCCCTTCGCAGGCCATGCCGGCCGCGAGCGTGACTGCGTGCTGCTCGGCGATCGCGACGTCGAAATAACGGTCCGGGAAGCGCTTGGAGAACTCGACGAGGCCTGAGCCTTCGCGCATTGCGGGCGTGATGCCGACGATCCGCGGATCGAGCTCGGCCATGTCGCACAGCCACTGCCCGAAGACCTGCGAGTACACAGGGCCGGTCGTCTTTTCCTTGAAGATCGTGCCGGCCTCCGCATCGAACGGACCCGGGCCGTGCCACTTGATCGGATCGGCCTCGGCTGGAGCGTATCCCTTGCCCTTGCGCGTCACCACGTGCAGGAACTGCGGGCCTTCGAGGTCGCGCAGGTTGCGCAACGTCTTCACCAGCATGTCGAGGTCGTGGCCGTCGATCGGCCCGAAGTAGTTGAACCCCATCTCCTCGAACAGCGTGCCGGGCAGCACCATGCCCTTGAAGTGTTCTTCGGAGCGGCGCGCCAGTTCCCACACGGTGGGCATGCGCCGCAGGATCTTCTTGCCGCCTTCGCGGAGCGCCGCATACGTCTTGCCCGAGAGCACGCGCGCGAAATAGTTCGACAGCGCGCCGACGTTCTCCGAGATCGACATGTCGTTGTCGTTCAGGACGACCAGCACGTTCGCGTCCAGCGCGCCGGCATGGTTCAGCGCTTCGAATGCCTGGCCCGCGGTGATCGCGCCGTCGCCGATGACGGCGACTACACGGCGCTTCTCGCCCTGGGCCTTGGCCGCGAGTGCCATGCCGATGGCAGCGCTGATCGACGTGCTGGAGTGGCCGACGCCAAAGGTGTCGAACTCGCTTTCGAAGCGACTGGGGAACGGCGCGAGGCCGCCCTTGTGCTTGATCGTCTGCAGTCGCTGGCGGCGGCCGGTGAGCACCTTGTGGGGGTACGCCTGATGGCCCACGTCCCAGACAAGACGGTCACGCGGCGTTTCGAACACGTAGTGCAACGCGACCGTCAGCTCGACCGTGCCCAGGCCGGCCGCGAAGTGACCCCCCATCTGGCTCACGGTCTGGATCAGGAATTCGCGCAGTTCGTCGGCCAGCTGGCCGAGCTCTGGCTCGGGCAGCGACCTGAGGTCCGAGGGCGCCTCGATGCGCGTCAGCAGCGGATAAAGATCGGGGCGCGACATGATGAGGGCAATTTTACACGTAGGAGGAGCCGGACCGGCCGTTTAACGGTTGCGGGTCAGGAGCCAGTGGGAAAGGTCGGCCAGCGGGCTGTCCTGCCAGCCGTGCGTGGCCAGCTGCTGGATAGCCTCCGCATGCAGGCCAGAAACGCGGGCGCGGGCGGCGTCGAGCCCCGCAATGGCGGGGTAGGTGGGCATGCCTCGGGCTTCGTCGCTCCCCGGCGGCTTGCCGATCACCTGCACGTCGCCCTCGACGTCGAGGATGTCGTCCTGCACCTGGAAGGCGAGCCCCACGCGGTCGCCAAAGACGCCCAAAGCGCCAATGGCGTCCTCGCCCAAGCCGGGGCGGCAATGGGCGGCCATCAGCACGCTGGCGCGGATCAGCGCGCCGGTCTTCAGCGAATGCAGCCGTTCGAGGTCCGCGAGCGTGAGCGATCCACCCTCGGCCGCGAGGTCGAGCGCCTGACCGCCCGCCATGCCGGCTGTGCCGCTCGCAACCGCGAGCGTGTCCATGATGCGGACGCGGATGGAGGGGTCGGCCGGCAGGCCGGGATGCGAAGCGAGCAGGTGAAATGCCAGCACCTGCAACGAATCGCCGGCCAGGATCGCCGTCGCTTCGTCGAATTGCTTGTGGCAGGTGGGACGGCCTCGGCGCAGGTCGTCGTCGTCCATCGCCGGCAGGTCGTCATGGACGAGGGAATAGCAGTGGATCAGCTCGACGGCGCAGGCGGCGGCGTCAACGTGACCGAGCGGCAGGCCGAGGGTTTCGGCCGTCGCGTAGACGAGTGCCGGACGGATGCGTTTGCCGGGACCCAGCACGCTGTAACGCTGCGCCGCGTGCAGCCGCTCGGGCACGGCGTTCTCCGGCGGTAGCCACGTGTCGAGCTCACGCTCGACCCTGTCGCGCCAGCGTTCGAGCGCCTGCGGCAAAGGCTCACGGGTTGGAACGGAGGCGGTCGTCGTCGTTGTCACGGGACCGGCCGGCGGTGCGCTCGTCATTCGTCGTCGGGCTCGAAGGGCTCGGGCGCGGCGGTCGCCGATTTCTGCAGCAGGACTTCGACTTTCTGCTCAGCCTGCTTGAGCGCCGACTGGCAGTCGCGCGTCAGGGCCACGCCGCGCTCGAACTGCTTGAGCGCGTCCTCGAGCGAGAGGTCGCCGTGCTCGAGCCGGTCGACCGTGGCTTCGAGTTCGGCAAGGGCGCGTTCGAAGTCCGGCGTCGGTTGGGTGGCTTCGGGTGTGGGTTTGTCGGGCACGGCAGCGGTTCTCCAGTGGGCGGGAAGCCTCCCACAGGGCGCCGCGCGGGGTCAACGCGGCTCCGTCCGTGCGATTTGCCAGCCCCGGTGCGAGTGCGTCCATGGCGCTTGGATCAAGCGGCCGACCCGAGAGGCCCTTGCCGAGCTTGGAAAGGCAGACACGCGCTCGACAAGGGCCCTCGGATCGACCGCTTGCACGACCGCGCCTGAGCGCTTTCCGGCCGGGAGGCCGAAAAGCGCACGGCGCAAGTAGCGTCGGGCCCCGCAGCGGAAGGTGCAGAGCCGCCGCCCACTTTGGCGAATCCTGCGAACGGTACAGCTGCCGCGTCGGCCGGCGCGACTGGTTCGGTAGTTTTCCGGGCGAGCGTGTCTGCCTTTCCGCTCGCCCGGGAAACTACCGGAGCGGGCGCGCCACGGCCCATCGCACGCGCAAGACGTTCGCAGACGTTCGAGCCAAAGGAGCGCCGTGCTCTGCTACCATTCGCGCGCTTTTTCCAACCCACGCGAGCCCGCGGACCGAATCCAAGAATGAGCCAGTCCTACACCGCTCAAGACATCGAAGTCCTGAGTGGACTCGAGCCCGTCCGGCGCCGCCCGGGCATGTACACCGACACCAGTCGGCCCAACCACCTCGCCCACGAAGTCGTCGACAACAGCGTCGACGAAGCGCTTGCGGGTCACTGCAGCAAGATCGACGTGACCGTCTACAAGGACGGTTCGCTCGAAGTGATCGACGACGGCCGCGGCATGCCCGTCGACATCCACCCGAAGGAAAAGGTGAGCGGCGTCGAGCTGATCCTTACGCGGCTGCACGCGGGCGGCAAGTTCTCGGACGAGTCCGGCTACAAGTTTTCGGGCGGCCTGCACGGGGTGGGCGTCTCGGTCGTCAACGCGTTGTCGAAGCACCTCGAGTGCTGGGTGCGCCGCGGCGGCAAGGAATACAACATCTCGTTCAAGAGCGGGAAGGTGCATTCCAGGCTCGAAGTCGTGGGTGAAGTCGGCAAGAGCAATACCGGCACCACGGTGCGCTTCTGGCCGGACTCGTCGTATTTCGATTCGCCCGACTTCGCGATCCCCAGGCTCAAGCACGTGCTCAAGGCCAAGGCCGTGCTGTGCCCGGGCCTGCGTGTGCGGTTCCACGTCGAAAAGACTGGCGAGAAGGAAGAGTGGCTCTACACCGAAGGCCTCGCGCAGTACCTGCGTGAATCGCTCGACTCCACCGAATGGCTGCCCGACGAGCCGTTCGTGGGTACGGTCACGGGCGAGCAGGAGGGCGTCGATTGGGCCGTGGTCTGGCGCACGGATGGCGGCACGCGCTTCGAAGAAAGCTACGTCAACCTGATCCCGACCGCGCAGGGCGGCACGCACGTCAACGGCTTCCGCCTCGGGCTCACCGAAGCGGTCCGTGAATTCTGCGAGTTCCGCAACCTGCTGCCGCGCGGACTCAAGCTCTCGCCCGAAGACGTCTGGGACGACACGAGCTACGTGCTCTCGATGAAGATGCGCGATCCGCAGTTCGCGGGCCAGACGAAAGAGCGTCTCTCGTCGCGCGAACCGGCGGCCTTCGTGTCGGGCATCGTCAAGGATCAGTTCGGTCTGTGGCTCAGCCAGCACCCCGAAGCGGGCGAGAAGATCGCGCAACTGGCGATCCTCAACGCGCAGACCCGGCTCAAGGCCAGCCAGAAGGTCGCGCGCAAGCGCGTCGTCGCGGGGCCGGCGCTGCCAGGCAAGCTCGCCGACTGCAGCAGCCAGGACCCGAAGCGGGCCGAGTTGTTCCTGGTCGAAGGTGATTCGGCCGGGGGCTCCGCCAAACAGGCGCGCGACCGCGAGTTCCAGGCAGTGATGCCGCTGCGCGGCAAGATCCTGAACACGTGGGAAGTCGAGGCGGGCGACGTGCTCGCGTCGCAGGAAGTGCACGACATCACCGTGGCAATCGGCGTCGAGCCGGGCTCCGACGAGATCAAGGACCTGCGCTACGGCAAGATCTGCATCCTCGCGGACGCCGACTCCGACGGCCTGCACATTGCCACACTCCTGTGCGCGCTGTTCCTGCGGCATTTCCGTCCGCTGGTGCTTGCGGGGCACGTGTATGTCGCAATGCCGCCGCTCTATCGCATCGACTACGGCAAGAACGTCGAGTACGCGCTCGACGACGCCGAACGTAACGGCATCCTCGAGCGCATCCGCGCCGAGAACCCGCGCACGAAGACGTCGGTCACGCGCTTCAAGGGCCTCGGTGAGATGAACCCGCTGCAGCTGCGCGAGACGACGATGGCGCGCGAGACGCGGCGACTGGTGCAGCTCACGGTCGAGGCTGCGGACAACGCCGACCAGCTCATGGACATGCTGCTCGCGAAGAAGCGCGCCGGCGACCGTCGTGACTGGCTCGAGACCAAGGGCAACCTGGCGAGCGTCGTGGCGCCGGCGGAGAAGATCGATGGCGAGGCTGCCGAGATAGCGTCCGCCGCCGTCGGGGTGGCAGAGTAACCATGGCCAAGAGCAAAGATACCGGCGATACGACAGCGACGCTCGATTTCGAAGGCGTCGAGAAGCAGCCGCTGCGCACGTTCACCGAGCGGGCGTACCTCGAATACTCGATGTACGTGATCCTCGACCGCGCGCTGCCGCACGTGGGCGACGGGCTCAAGCCCGTGCAGCGCCGCATCATCTACGCGATGAGCGAGCTGGGCCTCGCGGCCACCGCCAAGCCGAAGAAGTCGGCGCGCACGGTCGGCGACGTGATCGGCAAGTTCCATCCGCACGGCGACTCGGCCTGCTACGAGGCGATGGTGCTGATGGCGCAGCCGTTCTCGTACCGCTATCCGATCGTGGATGGCCAGGGCAACTTCGGTTCGCCCGACGACCCCAAGTCGTTCGCGGCGATGCGCTACACCGAGTCGAAGCTCTCGCGCTATGCCGAGGTGCTGCTGTCCGAGCTCGGCCAGGGCACGGTCGACTGGCAGCCCAACTTCGACGGTTCGCTCGACGAGCCCTGCCTGCTGCCCGCGCGCCTGCCCAACCTGCTGCTGAACGGCGCGATGGGTATCGCCGTGGGCATGTCGACGGACATCCCGCCGCACAACCTGCGCGAAGTGGCCGCGGCCTGCGTGCGATTGCTCGACGAGCCGAAGGCCACCACGGCACAGCTGTGCGAGCACGTGCTTGGTCCGGATTTCCCGACGGGCGCCGAGATCATCACGCCGCGCGAAGAGCTGCAGAAGATCTACGAGACGGGCAACGGCACGTTCCGTGCGCGCGCCCGCTTCGAGATGGAGGACGGCGAGATCATCGTCACCGAGCTGCCTTACCAGGTCTCGGGCTCGAAGGTGCTGGAGCAGATCGCGGCGCAGATGCGCGCGAAGAAGCTGCCGATGATCGAGGACCTGCGCGACGAATCCGACCACGAGCATCCGACGCGACTCGTGATCACGCCGCGCTCGAACCGCGTGGACACCGAGCAGGTCATGGCGCATCTGTTTGCGACCACCGATCTGGAGCGCACCTATCGCGTGAACCTGAACGTGATCGCGCGCGATGGCCGGCCACGCGTGATGGGACTGCGCGCCCTGCTCGATGAGTGGCTGTCGTTCCGCATCGACACCGTCACGCGCCGGCTGCAGTTCCGGCTCGAGAAGGTCAACGCGCGGCTGCACATCCTCGACGGCTTGCTGGTCGCGTATCTCAACCTGGACGAGGTCATCCGCATCGTCCGCACCGAAGACGAGCCGAAGGCCGCGTTGATCGCGCGCTTCCAGCTTTCGGACCTGCAGGCCGAGGCGATCCTCGAGACCAAGCTGCGCCACCTCGCGCGGCTCGAGGAAATGAAGATCCGCGGCGAGCAGGGCGAACTGGCCAAGGAACGCGACAGCATCGAGAAGCTGCTCGGCAGCAAGGCGAAGCTGCGCAAGCTGGTGCGCGACGAGATCCAGGCCGACGCGCAGAAATACGGCGACGACCGGCGCAGCAAGCTGGTCGAGCGTGCTGCGGCGCAGGCGATCGACGAGACCGAGCTGGTGGCCAGCGAGCCGACGACGGTCATCCTGTCGAAGAGCGGCTGGGTGCGTGCGGCGAAGGGCCACGAGATCGACCCGCGTTCCGTCTCATACAAGACGGGCGACGAATACCGGGCCTGTGCGCGAGGCCGCAGCACGCAGCTGGCGGTGTTCCTCGACAGCACCGGTCGCGCGTACAGCCTGCTGGCGCACACCTTGCCTTCGGCACGCGGGCAGGGCGAGCCCTTGTCCGGGCGACTCGATCCGCCGGACGGTGCGACATTCCCCGGCGTATTGATCGGCGATCCGGCTGATCGCTGGGTGCTGGCGAGCAGTGCCGGCTATGGCTTCGTCGTGAAGCTGGAAGACCTGCACAGCCGCAATCGCGCGGGTAAGGCCGTGCTCAACGTTCCCGACGGTTACGCCGCGATCGGGCCAACCGTGGTGCCGGCCGGAGACACGCCGCTGCTTGCGGCCGTAAATTCAGAAGGACGGCTGCTGACTTTCCCGGTCGCGGACCTGCCGGAATTGCCGCGCGGCAAGGGCAACAAGATCTTCGGCATCTCGACCAGGAAGTCGCTGGTCGAGCCCGAGACGCTGCTCGCGATTGCGGCGGTGGCGCCGGGGCAGACGCTGAAGGTGCTCTGCGGCGATCGCACGATGGGCCTGTCGTACAAGGACCTGGGTGAGTACCGTGGCGAGCGCGGCCAGCGCGGCGCCGTTTTGCCGCGTGGATGGCGCAAGGCGGAAGGACTGGAAGTGGAATGAGGGGTTAGGGGTTAGGGGTTAGGGGATAGTCGGAAGCGCGCGATTGCGCGCGTCACCTCTCCCGCTTCAGCGGGAGAGGTCGGCCGCAGGCCGGGTGAGGGCTTTACGCGAAGCGTTCTTAACTTCCGACTAACCCCTAACCCCTAACCCCTTCCTACATCACCACCTGTTCCGGGCTGTTCACGAAATAGCCCTGGATGAACTCGATGCCGAGCTGCCACAGCACGGCCATCGTGTTGGCGTCCTCGACGCGCTCGGCAATCGTCGTCACGCCATGCCCGCGGGCCACGTCCACCAGTGCCTTGACCTTCTCCTGCAGCGGACGGTCATTGGCCAGGCCCTGCATCAGGGCGCCGTCGATCTTCACGTAGTTCACCGGCAGGCGATGCAGCAGCGCAGCCGCGTCGCCCGACGCGCCGAAGTGCTCGATCGCGAACTCGATGCCGAGCGCGGAGAGCAGGCCCTGCAGCGAGCGCGCCTCGCGCGGTTCGGCATGGGCCATCTCTTCGGTGATCTCGAACACGATGCGGCTCGGTTCGACGCGTGACGCCTTGAGCTGCTGCTGCAGCCACGTCCCCAGCGTCTGGTCGTGCATCGAATCGCGCGACAGTCGCACGAACACCCGGTGCGGCTTCTTCGCGGAACAGAACGCCATCGCGGCGCCGACGATCCAGCGATCGATGTTCTTCATCAGGTCGGTGCGCTCCGCGGCCGCGAGGAACTCCGACGGCAGCACTTCCTCGCCGGCTTCGTCGAGCATGCGGACCAGCAGGTCGAACATCGGCCTGTCCTCGCCCACGAGGTTCGCGATCGGCTGCTGCACGAGCCGGAAGCGGTTCGCCATCAGCGCGGCCTTGATCTGCGTCGCCCAGGCGCGGTCGGCCTCGTCGATGGTCTTGCTGCCGGCAGGTTCGCGATGCAGGCAGCGGTCGCCACCGGCTGCCGCAGCCGCGCGTTGCGCCGCGATTGCGGCTTCGAGCGTGCCCTGCAACGGCCCACCCTGGGCCGGGAGCGGTGCGGAGCCGATGCTGCATGTCAGCTCGACCGCCGCGCTTTCAGCCAGGAAAGGCTCCGCGGCAATGCGTTCGCGCAGGCGCGCAAGCCAGGCTTCCTGATCGCGCGGGTTGCCGCGTTCGACGAGCAGCGCGATGCCATGCGGAGCGACGCGGCTGGCGAGGTCGCCCGGCTGCAGCTGTTCGTGGATGCGGCGGGCGAGGGCGTCCAGCGTTTCTTCAGCGACGATCGGGCCGTGCTCGCGCTCGACGTGATCGAAGCTGTCCGGGGCCACGTACGCCATGGCGCGCAAACCGGCCTTGAGCGGCTGCGCGGCGCGCGCCTTGGCTGATTCGATGAACGCGGCGCGACGCAGCAGCCCCGTGCGCGAGTCGAGGCGCATGGCCTCCTCGAGCTGGTTTGCCAGCGTCGCCATGTCGTGCTTCTGCGTCGCCACGCGCAAGCGCACAGCGGGTTCGCCGTCGAATTCGAAGCGTTCGAACGTGAGCTCGAGCGGCAGCGTCTGGCCGTTGGTCTGCAACGCCAGCACGCTGAGCGCATGTCCCGACCACTTGCCCTGGGCGGCGGCCACCAGCGCGCCCTTGAGCGCGGCGTGGCTGCGGGCATCGAACATGTCCATCAGCGGCAATCCGAGCAGCTCCGCGGCGTCGCCGCGGCCCAGCAACTCGCTCCATGCCGGATTGACGTCGACGACGATGCCTTCCTGCACGTGCGCGATCGCATCGGTGGAGCCGGTCATGAACGCCCGCATCTGGTCGCGGTATTCGCGCGCGGAGGCGAGCGTGCCGTTCAGCGCGTTATCGAGCCGTGCCGCATTGAGTTCGCGTGTGGCGATCGCCTGCAGGCGGCCGCGCGCTCCGAGCGTGATGACGTCGGCGGCACCCAGTTCGAGGCCGCGCACGAGGTCGGCTTCGGAGAGCGAGTCACGCACGATGAGTGCCGGGACGCGGGCAGCGAACTTCGACCGCTGCTCCATCGCGCTGGCGAGTTCTTCCGGGTCCGAGAGGCAGAAGAACAGCAGTTGTGGCGCGACAGGCGCAGAGAGCGCATCCGCGAGATCCGCGAGTTCGCGCACCCACGTGCAATGCACAGCCTGCCCGGCGTTGCGCAGCGTGCTGTTGATGATCTCGACGGGGTCCTGCTGTCTGGACAGGACGATTACTGGAATGGCGCTGGTTTCGCCCAATTTCCTACCCCGTTAGGCGCAGACCGGGGCATCCGGCCCCCGCGCGTGGACTGTCTGATTCGGCGGGATCATAGCACCGGCCTTGCGGCCGCTAACGTGACGCAGGTTGCAGCATTGTCTTCGAGTCGGCGCCCGGAACTTCCCGCACCAGCCGGGGCACGAGGTATCCCGGGAGCTGCGCTGTCAGCCCGGCGTGCAGCTCCATGGCCGTAGCCTCCGGCAGGTCGAAATGCGCGGCGCCACGCACGCGATCGAGCACGTGCAGGTAATAGGGCAACACGCCTGCGGCAAACAGCGCTTCGCTGAGGTCGGCCAGGGCGGGCACCGAATCGTTCACGCCGCGCAGCAGGACCGACTGATTGAGCAGCGTCGTGCCGCAATCTTTCAGTGCACACAAAGCCGCGTGCACGTCTTCCGCATCGCGCAGTTCCTGCGCGTGGTTCGCGTGGATGACCATCACGCGCTGCAGGCGACGCGTCGACGTCCACGCTTCGACAAAACCCGCATCGATGCGTTCAGGCAGCACGACCGGCAGGCGCGTATGCACGCGCACGCGCCGGACGTGCGGAATCGCCTCGATAGCCGCGAGCAGCGCGGCCAGCCGGCGGTCGCCCAGCGTGAGCGGATCGCCGCCGCTCAGCAGCACTTCGGTGACGCTGGGATCGTTGCGGATCACGTCGAGTGATGGTGCGAACGACTGTTTGCCCGCGTGCTGCTCCGCGTACGGAAACTCGCGCCGGAAGCAGTAGCGGCAATGGATCGCGCAGGCGCCGGTCGTCACCAGCAGCGCGCGACCGTGATACTTGTGCAGCAGGCCGGGGCCCGCGAGGGCCTGCAGGTCACCGACCGGATCGGCCACGTACCCGGGAGTGTCGAGTGTTTCTTCGGCCAAGGGCAGTACCTGGCGCAGCAGGGGGTCGCCCGGGTCGCCCCGGCGCATCCTGGCGAGGTAGCTCCGCGGGACCCGCAGCGGAAACAGCTCAGCCGCCCGGCGCGCAGGCTCCACCCATTCCTCGCCCAGTCCCAGCGACTCGACGAGTTCCTGCGGCTCGCGGACGCAGTCCCGCAGGGCCTGTTGCCAGTCCGCAGGGGTCAAGTGACGAATTTGGGGGGTTCCGGGTATCATATGCGGCTAGCCACAGGCAGCCCGCTATTGTCCGGGCCCCAAGCCTTTCATACAACCTTCCGAGCAGAAGCGCAGCAAGCCCATGTCCACGTACAGCACGAACGAATTCAGGTCCGGCCTCAAGATCATGCTCGACGGCGACCCGTACGTGATCGTCGAGAACGAGTTCGTCAAGCCGGGCAAGGGCCAGGCGTTCAACCGCGTGCGCATCCGCAACCTGAAGTCGGGCCGCACGCTCGAGCGCAACATGAAGTCGGGCGACACGGTCGAAGGCGCCGACATCCAGGAAACGGAGATGCAGTATCTCTATACGGATGGCGACTTCTGGCACTTCATGGTGCCGGAGAACTTCGAGCAGCACACCGCCGGCAAGGAAGCGATGGGCGACGCCGCCATCTGGCTGAAAGACGGCACGATGTGCACCGTCATGCTGTGGAACGGCCAGCCGCTGTCGGTCACCGCGCCGGCGCATGTCGAACTCAAGATCGTCGAGACCGATCCGGGCGTGCGCGGCGACACCGCGACGGGCGGACAGAAACCCGCGAAGCTCGAGACGGGCGCCGTCGTGCGCGTGCCGTTGTTCCTGAACGAAGGCGAAGTGATCCGCGTCGACACGCGTACGTCGGAATACCTGAGCCGCGCGAAGGCCTGAGAAGGGGCTAGGGGCTAGGGGTTAGTCGGAAAGTACCCGCACGCTGCCTCACCAAAATTGATCGACTGAAAAAAGGGCGCCTCGGCGCCCTTTTTTATTGCTCATGCGCAGAAGAATTGGCTATCGCTGTTCTTCGTTGCGCGTCTTCCGCAACGGCGGCGTGTGCTTCGGCAGCCGTATCGCCCGCGTCGCCTGCTCGAAGTCGTACGCGTAGCCGAGCAACACGCCCTCGCTGAATGGACGCCCCATGAACGACACCGTGACGGGCAAGCCGTCGGGCGTCATGCCCGCGGGCACTGCGATATCGGGGTACCCGGACAGGTTCGCGAGCGAGGTGGGCGACGACGGCGAGGGATTGGTATCGTCGATGCGCATCGCCGGGCGTGACTGGGTCGGGTAGACGATGGCGTCCACCCGGTACTGCTCGAACACGGCGCCGACGGCCTCCCTGATGGACGCGAGCCCTGCACCCGCCATCGCGCGGTAAAGCGGGTCTGCAGGATCGAGTGCAATCGACTGCGAGTATTTCAAAGCCACGGCCTTCTCGGGACTGCGATACCCGGTCGCGGGGTCGTTGGCGCGCGCGACGAGATCGTCGAACGATTTCGGCAAGCCTGGCCCCGTCGCCTTCAGCCAGTCCGTGATCTGCGCCTTGAACTCCGTCGCGCCGAGCTCGATGTAGAGGCCGCGACGGCCCTCCAGTGCGTACCGCGGCAGGCGGATCGGATCGACGACCTCGGCGCCCAGTTCCCGGAGCTTGGCGACGGTCGCCTCGAACACCTGGTCGGTGCCCGGATCGGCACCGCTGAAATCGCGCGCGACGCCGATCCGCACGCCGCGCAGCGCGCCGCGCCGCAGTAGCCGCGCGTAGTCGGTGTTGCCATGGCCCGCGCTGGCCTTTGTCGACGGATCACCAGGATCGACGCCGGTCATTGCGCCAAGGGTCACCGCGACGTCATACACGCTCCGCGCCATCGGGCCTACGACATCGAGCGACAAAGCCAGCGGCGCGATTCCGCTGCGGCCCACGAGGCCCATTGTTGGCTTGAGACCGACGATCCCGTTCCAGGACGCGGGGCCGCGGATCGAACCGCCGGTGTCGGTGCCGAGGCCGACCGGCGCGAACGCCGCCGCGATGGCCGCGCCGGTGCCGCCGCTCGAGTTGTGCGGACTACGCTCCGGGTCGTGGGGATTGCGCGTCTGGCCGCCGGCGGAGCTGAAGCCATTAGGCACGGTGCCCAGTTTCACGATGTCGTCCGGGGCGCCGAGCACGCTGCCGCCCAGGGCCGCGAATTCACTGAGGTTCGCCTTGCCGAGGATCACCGCGCCGGCATCGCGCAGCCTCTGAACCACCCACGCGTCCTGTCCCGCAATGTTGCCCTCGAGCAGCTGCGAACCGACGGTGGTCGGCAGTCCGGCAACGTCGATGTTGTCTTTCACGAGCACGGGGATGCCGTGCAGCGGTCCGCGCGGGCCCTTTGCGCGACGCTCGCGATCGAGCGCACGCGCGTTAGCAAGGGCCGCCGGGTCGAGCGCGATCACTGCGTTGATAGCCGGGCCGCGGTCGTCGAAGGCCTCGATGCGCGCCAGATAAGCGCGGACGAGTTGCTCCGAGGTCACTTCGCGCTCTGCCATCGCGCGCGAGAGGTCTGCGATCGTTGCGGCAGTCACGTCGGGCAGCGACGCAGTGGCGGGGGACGCTGCCGCGATCAAAAGACCCAGCAGAACGGCTTGGATGATTCGCACTTCAAAGACTCATTGGATCGCCGCGACGAACGCTGTCACCAGCCGCTCGAGCCCGCGCGCATCCTCGTCGTCGAAGCGGCCGGGCCGCGGACTGTCGAGATCGAGCACGCCCAGCAATCGCCCGTCGTTCAGTATGATCGGCACGACCACTTCCGAGTTCGAAGCAGAGTCGCAGGCAATGTGCCCCGGAAAGGCGTGCACGTCCTGGACGACCAGCGTCTTGCGCGCCGTGGCCGCCGCGCCGCACACGCCCTTGCTCAGCGGAATGCGCACGCACGCAGGCTTGCCCTGGAACGGTCCCACCAGCAGGTCGCCGGACTTCGCCTCGAGCAGGTAGAAGCCGGCCCAGTTGAGATCGGGCAGGCTCCAGTACAGCAGCGACGACATGTTGGCGGCGCAGGCGATCAAGTCGGGCTCGCCCGCGAGCAGCGCCCGCAGTTGTGATTCCAGCTCGTCGTAAAGCGCGGGCTTCGACAGGGACTTCAGGTCGTCATTCAGTGCATGCATCGTGATTGGATCCTGCGCAAGAGAGCGGGGCCGCGCGGTTCAGGCCCGCTCGAATGGAAACGCGAGCACGTCGTCGATGCGAGTTGCGCCGCACGCAACCATCACGAGACGGTCGAAGCCCAGCGCGACACCTGCACACGAAGGGAGGCCGGCGGCCAGTGCGTCGATGAACAGGCGATCAACGGGCCGTTGCGTCTGGCCCTTTGCCCGCCGCTGCTCGAGATCGGCAGCGAAGCGGGCGTCCTGCTCGGCAGCGGAGCCCAGCTCGTGAAAGCCATTCGCCAGCTCGAGCGGGCCCCAGAACGCTTCGAAACGCGACGCCACTTCGCCGCGGATCTGCGCTAGCGCCGCCTGGCTGGCCGGGAAATCGTAAAGGAAGGTGAGGCGGTCCGTCGCGAAGGATTCCGCGACGACCGTGCCCATCGCCAGGTCGAGGACTTCGTCGCGCACCGCGCCGGCACGCATCGATTCGGGCACGTGGACGCCCGCGCGCTCGATGGCGGCAACGATGGCTGCCACCGGGGCATGCAAAGGATCGAGGCTCAATCGGCGTTCGAACGCTGCGCAGTACGACACCGCGTCGCTGGGGCCGAACGTTCGCAGCGGCTCGAGCACGTGCCGGATCATCGCCTCGACGTCGCGCATCAATGCGTGATGGTCCTGGTCGCGCCGGTACCATTCGACCATCGTGAATTCCGGGTTGTGACGACCGCCACGCTCGCCGGCGCGGAACACCTTGCACACCTGGTAGATGTCGGGCACGCCGGCACACAGCAGACGCTTCATGGCGTATTCCGGCGAGGTCTGCAGGAAACCCACTGTGGCGTCGCCGCGCGCGGAATCGTCGGCCACACGCAGCGATTCGAGATGCACGTCGGTCACCGCGGCCCGCACCAGCGCAGGCGTCTCGACTTCCAATGCGCCGGTTGCCGCGAAGTAATCGCGCACGCGCGTGAGCAACTGCGCGCGCAGTTGCAGCCGTTCTAGCGTTGCGGAGGGTCGCCAGTCGGTCGCGGTCATGCGGCCGGTCTCATGCGGAGATCATCGGTGCGGCTTACGCAGCCGGGAAGCGCGCGAGCAACTGGCCGAGCCGCACGGGCTCGCCTGGCTCCACGCGCGGCGCGAATGTGGCGGCATGCCCGGTCAGCACGATCACGGTGGAACCCATGTTGAAGCGCGCGAGTTCCTCGCCGCGCCGGAACGTCCGGCCCACGCCCGCATCGATGGCTCGCACCTTGCTCTTGCGGCCGGGAGGCGGATTGATTTCACCCGCATAAACAGTCTCGATGCTGCCGACGAACAGCGCACCGACCAGCACCATGCACATCGGGCCATCGGCGGTATCGAAGTCGCAGACGACGCGTTCGTTGCGCGCGAAGAGGTCCGGCACCGTGCGCGCCGTTGCGGCATTCACGGAAAACAGCTGCCCTGGCACGTAACGCGTGGCGCGGAGCGTCGCGTCGCACGGCATGTGAATGCGGTGGTAGTTGTAAGGCGCGAGATAGA
>Ga0224500_10000671_pt1 | contig 22323 bp, 26 predicted proteins | sample SF_Oct11_sed_USG_FD_168126 | JGI IMG/M metagenome (GOLD analysis project Ga0224500, IMG submission 168126) | Sediment microbial communities from San Francisco Bay, California, United States - SF_Oct11_sed_USGS_4_1 | ecosystem: Environmental > Aquatic > Marine > Sediment | place: USA: California... | reverse complement strand
CCGATCTTCGGCGCTCTTCCACAGGATCGACGCGCAGCCTTCGGGCGAAATCACCGAGTACGTGGCGTACTGCAGCATGAGCGTCACGTCGCCCACCGCGATCGCCAGCGCGCCGCCCGAGCCACCCTCGCCGATCACGCTGGTGAGGATCGGCGTGCGCAGCGCGGCCATGGCGTACAGGTTGCGGCCGATGGCCTCCGACTGCCCGCGCTCCTCGGCGTCGATGCCGGGATAGGCGCCCGGCGTATCGACGAACGTGAACACCGGCAGCTCGAACTTCTCCGCCATCTGCATCAGGCGCAGCGCCTTGCGGTAGCCCTCGGGCTTGGGCATGCCGAAGTTGCGCAGGATCTTCTCCTTGGTGTCCCTGCCCTTCTGGTGGCCGAGCACCATGCAGGGCACGCCGTCGAAGCGCGCCAGGCCGCCGACGATCGAGGCGTCGTCGGCGAAATGGCGGTCGCCGTGCAGCTCCTCGAACCCGGTGAACAGCATCCCCACGTAATCGAGCGTATAGGGCCGCTGCGGGTGCCGCGCGACCTGCGCCACCTGCCAGGGCGAGAGCTTGGCGTAGACCTCCTTGGTGAGCGCCTGGCTCTTCTTGGTGAGGCGCTGGATCTCCTCGGAGATGTCGACCGCCGAGTCGTCCTGGACGAAGCGCAGCTCCTCGATGCGCTGCTCGAGCTCGGCGATCGGCTGCTCGAATTCGAGGAAGGTGGTCTTCACGGGCGCTAGTATTCTACTGGCACCGGGTCGAGGGACCGCCACAGGTACCAGGTGGCGACCGAGCGCCACGGCGCCCACTGCTCGCCCAGCCGGCGGATGCGCGCGACGGGCACCTTGCGCCCGCGGAAGTACGTCCGCCGGACCGCGTTCAGAAGCCCCAGGTCGCCCAGCGGGTATACGTCCGGGCGCAGCAGGTTGAAGATCAGGAACATCTCGGCGGTCCAGCGGCCGACGCCGCGCACCGCGACCAGCTCCGCGATGACGGCTTCGTCGTCCATCTCCGGCCAGCGATGCGGGTGCACCGTGCCCTCGGCAAAATGGCGCGCGAGGTCCGCGATGTATTCGGTCTTGCGGTCCGACAGGCCGCAGGCGCGCAGGCGTGGCCGCCGGATCGCGAGCACCGCGGCGGGCGTCATGCCCGGCGCGACTTCGAGCACGCGGTTCCAGACCGACTGCGCCGCCTTGACCGAGATCTGCTGGCCGACGATCGCGCGCGCGAGCGTCACGAACGGCTCGCCGCGCGCCACCAGGTGCACGCGCGGGTGGCGCCGCATGATCTCCCCGAGCACCGGGTCGCGGCGCGCGAGCGCGCGCTTGGCGCCCTCCCAGTAGTCAGGCTTCACGCAGCGGCAGGTTGTGCAGCAGGTTCTGCGGCTTCATGCGCACCACCTGCGCCGCGTCCATGCTGAGCGCCAGGTACACGGTGCGGCCGGCCACGCTGTCGCGCATCACCGCGGGGTCGGCGAACTGCAGCGCGAACAGCGCGACGATGTTGCGCATGCGCCCGGCCTCCACCGCCTCGCCGGCCCAGAGCGCGTTGAGGATGTCCGTCGACTCGGCGTCCAGGCCCACGTGCCAGGCCCAGCGCGCCTCCTCGATGCGGCGCAGCGGCTGCACCTTGACCTCGATCGTATGGAAGTGCGCGATCCAGGCCTCGATCACGCGGCACAGGGCGTCGAGCGCCGCGCGCCCGTAGGTGAGGCTGACGACCGTGTCGTGGCGCGACTCGCGCTCCCAGTACAGCGCCGCGTTGGCGCGGTCGAGCACGTCCAGGTCCACCTTGCCGATCGCGCCCTGCGCCTCGACGATCAGCTGGCCGATGCCGCCGTAGCGGTTGCCCGCGGCGTGCATCTCCACCGTCTCCAGGTCCGCGAGCAGCAGGTGGCCTTCCTGCAGCGTCGCCTTCTGCTCGCGGAAGAACAGCTCCGCGGCGCGCACGCGCAGCGCATCGTCGCAGCCCTCGAGCACGTTGCGCAGGATGACGTGCGCCAGCTGGTCGACGAACAGCGGCGGCACGTCGACCGCGCCGCGGAACAGGCCCATGTAGCAGCCCTCGACGCTGCCTGCCTGCAGCAGGCGGTCGCGAAAGCGCAGCAGCATGCGGTAGTTGTGCCGCGCATCCTCGTCCTCCAGCGCGTCGATCTCGGCCTGCGCCACCGCGCGCCGCGGCTCGTCCATGAGCGCGGCGTGCAGCTTCAGCTCGGCCGCGCCGGATTCCTCGAGCGGGTGGATCTCCGGGCGCAGGTAGTAGGCGCGCAGGAAATCGTCGGTGACGCGCAGCCGCCCGGCCGGGTCGCGCGCGAGCAGCCGGTAACCGCTGCTGCGCCAGAACTCAGGCAGGGGCGGCGACCAGCCGCGAGTGCGCCGCCACGTGCTGCCGCAGGAACTCCATCTGGTCGGCGAGGATGCGGCGGTTGGTGAGGATCAGGTACTCGGCCTTGTTCGGCACGTAGGGCGCGTACAGCAGCTCCAGCCCTGACTCCTCGGGCAGGCGGTTGCGCTTGTGGCCGTTGCAGTGGCGGCATGCGGTGACCACGTTCATCCACGTGTCGCGACCGCCGCGCGACAGCGGCGTGATGTGATCGCGCGTCAGCTTGAAGTAGCTGTACTCGCTGCCGCAGTAGGCGCAGGTATGCCGGTCGCGGCGGAACAGCTCGCGGTTGTTCAGCGGCGGCACCTGGTGGAAGCCGCGCGCGGCCAACGCGCGGCCGCGGATGGCGATGATGGAGTGCGCGGTGATGCTCGAGCGCTCGCCGGTCAGGCGCGAGATGCCGCCGCGGAACGTGAACGTGCGCTCGCCCAGCGTCCAGGCGACCAGGTTCTTGGCGTAGTAGAAGCAGGCCTGCTGCCAGCTGATCCAGCGGTGCGGCACGCCGTGGCTGTCGAGCGAAAGGATCAGCAGGTTGTCCATCACCGCCGGGATTCTGCCAAGGGTTCAGTCACTTGGCAATGTGCCGCGCCGCCGCATGACGGCCCGCCTAGCGGCTGGCGACGCGGTCCTTGAAGCCCTGGCCGGCGGAGAACGCCGGCACCGTCTTGGAGGAAATGCGGATTTCCTTGCCGTTCAGCGGGCTGCGGCCGCTGCGCGCCTTTCGCTTGCGCGGCAGGAACGTGCCGAAGCCCACCACGGTCACGCGATTGCCCTTCGCCACGCTCGCCACGATCGCATCGAACACCGCGTTTACCGCCTCGCCCGCGCTCGACTTGCTCAGGTTGCCGGCGCGCGCCGCCGCGTCGACGAGATCTGCCTTGGTGACGGAGCGCATGGCGTTCGACTCTCCCCTTGCCACGATCGAGCACGCATCATAATAAGATCGTTGCGCGAAGACAATGAGGTCGAAGACGCACGTGCGCGAAATTGCGCACGCGGCGCGTCAGCGATTTCCCGACAGCAGCTCGACGAGCACGCTCGGCTCGCGCTCCGCGTGTCCCTGCGCGACGAGCAGGCGATACAGCTCGGCGGCGGTGCGCGCCATCGGCAACGGCACGCCGCGCTCGCGCGCGACCGCGGCGGCGTTCTCGAGGTCCTTGAGCATGATCGACACCGCGCCGAGCGCCGGCTCGAATTGCCGCGCCGCCATGCGCGCGCCAAACACCTGAAGCGGCAGGGAATCCGCGAAGCCGCCCTTCAGCGCCTGCGGCAGCGCGCGCGCATCGACGCCGGCGGCCTCCGCGAGGCGCACCGCTTCCGCGATCACCGGCAGCAGCGAGCCGACGATGATCTGGTTGCAGAGCTTCGTCGTCTGGCCGGCGCCGGCGTCTCCCATGCGCGTGAAGCGCTGCGCGAGGTGCATGACCACCGGGCGCGCGCGCTCGACGTCTTCGTCGCGCCCGCCCGCCATGATGGCGAGCGTGCCCTGCTCCGCGCCCACCGTGCCGCCCGAGACCGGCGCGTCGACCATGCCCATGCTGTGCTCCTCGCGCAGGCGCGCAGCGAAGCGGCGCGCGGCCTCGGGTGCGATGCTCGAAAAGTCGACGACCAGCTTGCCCGGCGCGCCGCCCGCCGCCACGCCGTCCGGGCCGAACAGCACCGCTTCCGCGGCGTGCTGGTCCGTCACGCACATGAGAATCAACTCCGATTCGCGCGCCAGCGCCGCGGGCGTTGCCGCAGGCCGCGCGCCCTTCGCGGCGACTTCCGCCAGCTTCGCGGCCGTGCGGTTCCAGACGGTGAGCGGATAGCCCGCGGCCAGCAGCCGCAGGCACATCGGCCTGCCCATCAGGCCGACGCCGATGTAGCCGAGTCGCAGCGCGTCCTTCACGGTCAGTCCGCGCGCGCGCCCGAGACGCGGATGACCTCCGCCCACTTGGGGATCTCGGCGCGAATCAACTCGCCGAACTCCGCCGGCGTGCTGGGTGCAGGCTCGGCGCCCGCGGCGAGGAAGCGGTCGCGCACCTCGGCGCGCTTGAGCGCCGCGACGATCTCGGCGTTCAGCCGCAGCACGATGCTGGCCGGCGTCTTGGCCGGCACCACGATTCCGAACCAGCCGGCCGCCGCGTAACCGGGCAGCCCCGACTCGGCGAACGTCGGCAACTCCGGGGCCGCCGACACGCGCTTCGCGCTGCTCGCGGCGATCGCCTTCAGCTTGCCGGCCTTCACGGCGGCGAGCGACGAGGCGGCGTCCACCATGCCGAGGGACAGCCGCCCGGCCGCGGCGTCGGCGACCACCTGGGCGTTGCCCTTGTAGGGCACGTTGACCATCTGCACTCGCGCCATCAGCTTGAACAATTCGGCGGACAGGTGCATGGCCGTGCCGTTGCCGCCGAAGCCGATCAGCAGCTCGGCCGGCTTGGCGCGCGCCAGCGCGATCACCTCCTCGAGCGTGTTGGCCGGCAGCTTGGGCGGCGCGACGAGCAGGTAGGGAATGAACGCGACGTTCGACACCGGCTCGAGGTGCGTCAACGGGTCGTAGGACAGCTTCGGAAAGAAAGTCACGTTCGCGGCGAGATTGCCGTCGGTGCCCAGGCCCATCGTGTAGCCGTCCGGCGCCGACTTGGCGACCGCGTCCATGCCGGTGCCGCCGGCCGCGCCCGGCCGGTTCTCCACGATCACGGGATGGCGCAGCCGCTCGGTGAGCACCGGCTCCATGGCGCGTGCCAGCAGGTCGACGCTGTCGCCGGGCGGGAACGGCACCATCAGCCGGATCGGGCGCGTCGGATAGTTCTGCTGCGCGGCGGCCGCACCGAGCCACAGCGCTGTGCATGCCGCGAGCAGTACGCGGCGGACGATTCCCATTGCGGCCTCCTTTTGACGCCAAGCGTAACGTGCGCGTCGCCCGCGCGCCAGTGGCGTGGGTCGGCGACAGTGCAGCTCGCCCTACCCGGGCATGCGCGCGAACGCGTCGCGCATGGCGCGCATGCGCTCGAGGTAGGCGCGCACGTCCTGGCCGCCGCACGGCGGAGCCGGCGGGAAACCGAACCGGTTCCTGGCGAAGGCTTCGCCCGCCGCGACGCCACACAGGTGCATGACCGCCGCCAGATCCTGCTTGCGCGGCTGCGCGACGTTCGCCAGGCCGAGCCGGCGCAACGACCTGTGCACGCTGACGTCGAGGAACGCGGAGGTCATCTCCGCCGCATGGCTCGGCACGACACGGAAATAGAGCCAGTTGAACCAGCACGAGCGCCACGCATGCCAGGGGCCGTCCTCGGCGACCTCGTGGTCGTGGATGCAGTAGCGTCGCGCCTGCGCGTAAGTGCCGTCGGTGATCTGGTACATGCCGACTGCGCTCGAGGCAGGGCGGTAGACCTCGAACGGGTCCTCGGTCAGCCGCCAGCGCCAGGGCGTGCGCGCCACCGGGTTGCCCCCGCCCTCGATCTGCGCGAGCGCGGCGAGGAACTCGGGCGTGATCGTGGCGGTGGCGTGCCTGTGGAAGATCGGCGCGTAGCGGCGCCAGGTCTCCGCCGGCGTCTTGTCGAGCGCGCCGCTCATCGGGAAGAAGAGCTCGGTCGGCTTGCGCGCGACCTGGATGACCCCGTTGGCGAGCAGCCAGACCATGAAGAGCAGCAGCAGGCCGCCGAGGATCAGCACGAAAGGAGGCAGGTCGCGAACGGCGCGCCAGATGCGCCTTGCCGCCCGCCTGCGGCTAGAGGAGCTCAATGCCGAAGCGGCGCACGAGCAGCGCGAACAACGCGAAGCAGACGATTGTCAGCAATGCGCAGGCGGCGAGCGCCGGCCAGAAGCCCCAGCGCGGCAGCAGGACGGGAAACGCGAGAAACATCGGCAGCGTGGGAATCACGTACCAGAACGTGTACCACGCGTGGCTGGCGAGCTTCTGCTCGGGCTGGCGCTCCACGTGCAGCCAGATGAGCGCCAGCACGGTGACCAGCGGCAGCGCCGCGATCAGGCCGCCCAGCCGGTCGCTGCGCCGCGCGACCTCGGAGACCAGCACCACGATCGCCGCGGTCACCGCGTACTTCGTGATCAGCCACGCCATGTCGTCTCCCGCAAAGCCTTATAGTAATGGGCCAACCTTGCCCGTCCCAGCGCAGGAGTACCTCCGATGGCCCGCAAGCCCTTCGTCGTGACGGCCGCCGCCCTCCTCGGCGTCGTCCTGCTGCTCCCTGTCGCGGCGCAGACGCAATACAAGTCCACCATGCCGGACGGACGCGTGGTGTACGGCGACCGGCCGGCGCAAGGTGCCGCCAAGGTCGAAGAGATCCAATCCGACACGTCCAAGGGCGGCCTTGGCGGCCCCGCCACGCCGAGCGAGAAGCAGGTGCTGAAGGAACTGGAGAAGGAACGCCTTCAGCGCGAAAGCGCCCAGGAGAAGGTGCGCGCGGCGGAGCAGAAGCTCAAGGACGCGCAAGCCGCCCGCGACAACGGCAAGGAACCACTGCCCGGCGAGCGCATCGGCACGGCCGGCGGCGCATCGCGCCTGAATGACGCCTATTTCGAGCGCCAGCGCATGCTCGAGGAGGCGGTCTGGAAGGCGCAGCGCGAGCTGGACGAGGCGCGCTCGGGCAGGTAGGCGACCCTGGGAGGATGACGCGGATGCTCGTAGCGCAAGTCAACGCATTTGGCCGGCCGGAAGCGGCGATCGAGCTCGTGGAGCAGCCCGATCCGGGCGAGCCCGGCGCGGAAGAGGTGACCATCGATGCCGAGTTCGCGCCGATCAACCCCGCCGACCTCCTGAACCTCGAAGGCAAGTACGGCGCGGCACCGCCCAGGCTGCCGATGATTCCGGGCGCGGAAGGCGTGGGACGAATCGCGAAGATCGGCGCGGCCGTGCGCCACGTGACGCCGGGCGACCGAGTGCTGCTGCCCGGTCCGGGGTGCTGGCGCCAGCGCTTCAAGGCGCCCGGCAAGGCAGTCTTCGCGCTGCCGCAAGGCGTAGACCCGAAGCAGCTCGCGATGCTGCGGGTCAATCCGCCTACGGCGCACCTCATGCTGCACCAGTTCGTCGCGCCCGAGCTCGGCCGCTGGGTCATCCAGAACGCCGCCAACTCGGGGGTCGGGCATTGCCTGATCCGGCTCGCGCGGCTCGCCGGGGTGAAGAGCGTCAACGTCGTGCGCCGCGAGGGGCTCGTGGCGCCGCTGCGCGCACTCGGCGGCGATGTCGTGCTGACCGACGGTCCCGACCTCGACGCGCGCGTGCGTGCGGCGATCGGCGACGCCGCGCTGCCGCTCGCCATCGACGCCGTGGGCGGCTCGGGCACGCAGCGGCTCGCGCGTTGCGTGAGCGACGGCGGGATCGTGGTCAACTACGGCATGCTCAGCGGTGAGCCGTGCATGGTGGATGGCCGGGAAACGGTGTTTCGTGACGTGCGGTTGCAGGGCTTCTGGCTGCGCAAGTGGTTTGCGGACACGCCGCCCGCGCAGATCGCGGCCCTGTATCGCGATCTCGCGGCCAGGGTGGCCGACGGCACGCTCGCGGTGGAGGTCGAAGCCGTCTATTCGATCCACAAGATCAAGGAAGCGGTCGCGCACGCCGCGCGTGGCGGCCGCTCCGGGAAGATCCTGCTTTCATTCGCGCAGCAATGAAGAAGGGGCCAGCCCAGGCGAAAGGATTCCCATGAAATCGCAGGTGCTGGTGCTGGGCGCCGGATTCGGCGGGATGGAGCTCTCGACCCTGCTGTCGGAGGCGCTGGGGGAAAAGGCCGACGTGACGCTGATCGACAAGGGCGACGCCTTCGTCTTCGGCTTCTCCAAGCTCGACGTGATGTTCGGACGAACGAAGCCGGAGGCAATACGCGTGCCCTACCGCCACTTCGTCAAGCCCGGCGTGCGCTTCCTGCACGAGACGATCAAGGCCATCGACCCCGCGGCGCGGCGCGTCGTCACCGATGCAGGCACGTACGAGGGCGACTTCCTGGTGGTCGCGCTGGGCGCCGACTTCGACCTGGCCGCGACGCCAGGCCTCGCCGAGGGCGGCAACGAGTTCTACTCCGTGGCCGGGGCGACCCGGCTGCGCGAGGTGCTGCCCGCATTCTCCAGGGGCCATGCGATCGTCGGCGTCGCCGCCGCGCCCTTCAAGTGTCCGCCCGCGCCGAGCGAATGCGCGCTGCTGCTCGACGACTACCTCACCACGCGTGGCGTGCGCGGCGCGTGCGAGATCACCTTGGTGCTCCCGCTCTCCAGTCCGGTGCCCGCCTCGGCCGAAATGTCCCGGGCGCTCGTTGCCGAATTTGCCGAGAAAGGCATTACGCTGAGGATCGGCCGCGCCGTGAAGGCGCTGGAGCCGGGAAGAAAGACCGCCGTGCTCGACGACGGCACGGAGTTGCCGTACGACCTCTACCTGGGCGTCCCCAAGCATCGCGTCCCGCAGCCGGTGGTGGACGCCGGATTGTCCGACGACGGGTGGATCCCCATCAATCCCAGGACGCTCGAGACCCGCTTCCCCGGCGTATATGCCATCGGCGATGGGGCCGCCACCGGGACGCCCAAGTCCGGAAGCTTTGCCGAGAGCGCGGCGCGCGCGGTCTGCGCCTCGATCATTGCGCGGCAGCAAGGCTCCGAGGAGCGACACCTTTACGCCGCGACGGGCAGTTGCTACGTCGAATTGGGCGGCGGCCGCCTCGGCCGGATGGATCTGGATTTCTACTCGGGGCCCAAGCTCAAGAGCGTCTACTACGAGCCGTCGGCCGCCTGGCGCGAGGACAAGCAGAAGTTCGGCGCCAGCCGGCGCGCGCGCTGGTTCGGGCTCTGACGAGTCCGCGTCGGGAGATCGACGGATCACGGACGCGGCTTGCCAACGCGCACGCCACGCCTGTTCTCGATCAGCCGCGCGGCAGGGACATGCTAAGCAAGCGAATGAATGCCAGGCACGACAGGGCCAACACAAGGGACATGGCGAGCAGGTATGGCGCGAACGTTCCGTTGAATCCAATGCCTGCTGCATTGAGGATAAGAACTACGGAAGCAGACACCTGCAGGGCGGTGCCCAGCCACCAGGTGAAGACGTTGTATTTTGGGTCCACGCGCGACCTTGAATAGTTCGAGTATCTCCAGACCTGCTGGCTGCAGACGATGAGCGCCATCACCGCACTGCTCCAGCCCCAAACAGCCCGCGGGCTTAGCGCAAAATGCAGCAATATGATCGGCAAGATCGACTGAAACAGCAGGACGAATCCGGACGCGATCATGGTTCGAAACCGCAGGTAGTCCGCGGCGATCCAGCTGTCGTTCGCGCCACGGCCCACCACCCCGATAATTCCGCTCAGGCCGACGATGAAGACGGCCAGCTGGGCATAGACTCCCAGAATTGGTTCTGCTTCCATGTGCTACGAGAGTACCCGGATTGAAGTGAAAAGGGTCGGCGGTCCGATGGCGACTAGATCGCCTGCGCCTGCACGACGATGGCTTGTCCGTAGCCTGAATAGGGATTGCCGCCCGCCGCCGTCAGAGCGTCGGCAACTCTTCCGATCACCATATCGAGGGAGACGCCCCGCTTTTCCAGGAGCGCCGACCTCGGCGTGCCGCGGACCTGGCCGGTCGCGATGGCTTCGGGGTCCGCACCCTCGATCGCGATGCGCTTCGTTTCGATCAGCGTCTCGCGAAAGTCCGCCCCCGCGAGAAGCCGCCGCAGGTTTTCCAGATCATGCATGTCGTAAGGGGTCCGAAATCGCATTTCGATGTCGCCGGGGAACATCGTTTCGACCACTGCGGCGTTGACCGCGGCGTGCGGGTTTTCCTCTATTCGATCCCATACGTTGAACAACAGAGTGCCGCCGATGGCGAGAACCCGGCGCGCCTCCCTGAGCATGGCCTGTCGGTCCGGGACGAACATGATGCCGAATCCGCAGACCACCGCGCCGAACGTGTGATCTTTGAACGGCAGCGCGAGCGCATCGGCTTCCCGCCAATCGATGCCTTTGCCGTCACCCAGCTTCCCGCGCGCGTAGTCGAGCATTGCGGCGCTCAGGTCGGTCGCGACAATGCGCACGATTGAATCGACGTGTTCGCGAAGCCGCCGCGTTACGAAGCCAGTGCCGCAGGCGATCTCCAGAACGTCGCCGGGCGGCCGGCTCGGCAGGCGTCGCACGAGGTCCGCCGCGAACGGGTCAAACCAGAGCGGGCCGATGCAGTCATTGTAGAACGCCGGCCCGGTAAAGCCGGATGGCGCGCCCTCTCGCGACACTACACGCTGCCGGGGATCGTCACGCCGGGCCTTGGGGGCGTCGGCAGGATTTCGGTATCCATGTACGCCCGAAATTCAGCGGAGAGCCAGTGCTTTCGGTCTTCCCAGTACGCTGGGAAAGCCGCCATCGACTTGTAGTCGATCACGAGCTGGGTCATGCCGCTCCAATGCGCTTCGCTGATCGAATTCTCGCGTTTCAGCAGGTAGGCATTTTCGTAGATGCGCAAGAGGTTGCTCGTAAACGTGAAGTAGCGAATACGGGTCGGGCCTCCCAATTGGGTCTTGTGACCCGCCTCGACCAGAACTTCCGCAAGCCCCTGATCCGACGCCAGCAAGCTGAACATGCTGCGCAGGTCGCCGGTCAGCGCATGCGATGTGCTCAGGCGCAGTGCCTTCGTGTTCTGGCGCATCTGAAGCGCAAGGTAGATCAACGTCGCAATGACACCGAAGGAGGCAACGATGTCCCCTAGAGCGCCGAGTTCCGCGATCGACATGGTCGTTCTCCTTCCTTCGCCCAAGCGCGAACGCTAACCAGCTGCCGCCAGGCGAGCGAGTTCGAGGGCTTTCATCCCGACCTTGCCACCGATCAGCGTAGCTTCGCGGTTCAGCGCCGAGATCACGCCTTCCAGCAGCGTCGAGCGGCCGTCGCCGATCCTCGCCGTCGTCGACGAGACCGCGGCGGCGGCAATGCCCGCCTGGCCCAGCGCCTGGAGCGAGGCGATGCCGGCATTCTCGATGCCCATGGAGGCGTCGTTGCCGATGCTGAGACGCGGCCGGATCTTGACGACGTACTCGCCCGCGGCCAGGGCGGCGTGGGAGCCGGTCGCCATGACCTGGCCCTCGTCCTGCACCGTCATCAGCGCGACGGAATCGACGCTGGCGATGCCGCGGCGCCTGCCCTCGGCCTTCTCGTGCACATAGCGCGTCTCTTCGCGCGGCTCGGGCGTGGCGACGGGCAGCGGCGCGTCGCGCAGCCGTTCGGCGGCCTCGCGGCAGGTCATGCCGGCCGTCACGCCGCAGGCCGCCGCGATCCGGTTCACCCGGCTGAGGACGCCGCGGCGCATCAAGTCGTCGCCGTCGCCGATGCGGGCCGAGCTTGCCGCCACCGCCGCGACCGCCATGCCGAGCTTTTCCGCCCAGGCAAGGCCCGAGACACCGGCTTCATCGAGCCCGATACCGGCGTCGTGCAGGATGGCGGCGCGCGCGCGGCCGCGCGCCGCGAGATAGACGGTGAAGATCGCGGAATGGCTGCCGCTGACCACCACCGAGCCCGGCGTCTCCGGCGGCAGGCGCGTGGACGATGGCGTCACGATGATCCGTACGGTCGACTCCATCTGCAGTCCTTTCGCGGCGAACCCGGGTGCCTGGGTCAGTCTACGCCTTTCCAATCTCGGAAAGCGGAAGTGCCGGGCTAGCGCGAAGGACCGTAATGCCAGTTGAAATCGTGGGTGTTGGTGCCGGGTCACCGCCTCGCGGCCGTCAGCAGGAGCTCATTGGGACCCGTCCACCCTTCGGCGGTTTCAAAGACCTTCAGCCGCTCCTCCATGTCTTTCCAGGCGGCGTCCGCGGTCTCGGCGCCGAGCTTGCCGAGGATCTGCTGGAGCGGACTGGCCGAGGTGCGGATGAATTCGAGATAATCCCGAGCGGTCGGCAGCCTGAACGGCGCATCCATGCGCGTGGTCGCGACATCCCTGAACCCCGCGCCCCGGAACATCTCGTCGATCAGACCGGGCTTGCCCAGGCTCAGCAGGCCGCCCGGCGCAAACGGATCCCGCGGCGGCAGACCCGCGTGCTTGAGCGCGGTCGACAGCAGGGTCGTGACGCACGGGTTGGTCTGCGGCCCGGAAAACACCATCGTGCAAATGCCGCCCCCGGGCTTGAGCGCCCGGTGCATTTCCCGCAGCCCCTGGCGCGGGTCCGGGAACAGCATCAACCCCAGCCGGCACACGATCGCGTCGAAGCTCCCTGCATCGATTTGCAGGGATTCACCATCCGCCACCATCGTGCCGACATTGGCGTGCCCGGCGCGCTGCGCATTGCCCTTCGCAAATTCCAGGATGGAGGCCGACAGGTCCGTCGCTAGCACATAGCCCTCGGGCCCCACCCGCTGCGCGATGTCCAGCGTCTGGTCACCCGCCCCCGCAGCGACGTCGAGGACCCGAGTGCCGCGCCGCACGCCGGCCATTTCCAGCATCGCCTCCGTGGCGGGTCGCAGCCATTCCCGAATCTGCTCCGTGTGCGCGTTCCAGCCGGGTGCGGCTTGATCCCATTGGCGGCGGGTGGCGGACTTGAACGCCTCCGCGTCAGCGGAGGGGGTGGCAAGTTGGCTGGGCATGGTCAATCCTTCTTCGCGCGGGTGGCCCTCTCACCCTTCATTTCGATCAGCAGGACGTGCGTGGGTGAGGTGCCGACGTTCTCGCCGATGTGCGACTGGCCGGCCGAATACATCACATCGCCGGCTTTGAACTCGCGCGTCAGAGTGCGGCCGTCCGGCAGATGCAGCTGGCGGCGGAATGGCGTCATGGCGACCACCACGAACTCCGGGTGCTGGTGCAGGTGCGTCTTGTTGCCGGGAACGTCACGGTATTCGAGCACCCGGACCTGCTCGTTTTCGAGCACGACCTTGTACTTGTCGCCGTCGGTCCGGACGGCGTCCTGCGCGCTCGCGCCAACCGAGGCGCAGAGCATTGCCGCCAGGAAACTGGTTCGAATCATGTGCATTTCTCCCAAGAGGGTCTTGCCAGGAGGTGCCGGTTCGGCGACATGCCGAAACCCAACCTCGAGCACAGGCTACGCGGCGCACTCGCCACCCGGAAGCCCCATAATTGCCGAAATGAAATGCACAAATGCATAGCCCGCCGATGTTCGACTGGGACGACCTGAGGTACTTCGTCGCCGTGGCACGGCACCAGAGCACGCTCGCCGCGGCACGTGCGCTTGGCGTGAATCAGTCCACGGTCCAGCGCCGCCTGGCCGAGCTCGAGCGAAAGACCGGGCAGCAGTTCGTGAAACGCCTGCCCACGGGCTACACGCTGACCCCGGCCGGCGAAGCCTTGCTGCCGGTTGCCCAGCAGGTGGCGCAGGCCGTAGCGGCAGTCGAGCAGCATATCGAGGCGGCGCGGCGCGACATCGTCGGCGTGATCCGGCTGACGTGCCCGGAACCCCTGGTGCCCGGTCTCACACGGGGCGCGATTCTCGACCGCTTCCACGCCCGCTACCCGGGATTGCGCGTCGAGTTCGTCTTGAGCGACAAGTACCTTGATCTGGCCAAGGGCGACGTCGATGTCGCGCTACGCTCCGGCGACACCGACGACAACGCGCTCATTGGCCGCAAGATCGCCGATTCGATGTGGGCTGTGTATGCCAGCCCCAAATACATCGCGCGGCGCGGCCAGCCGGACAGCATCGAGGCAATGGCGACGCACGACCTGGTCGGTTTCGATGAAACGATGCCCAACCATCGCGCTACGCAGTGGCTGCGAAAGATCGCGCCGCACGGGCGCCTGGTGGCGCGCAGCAACAGCGTGCTGGGTCTGCTTTACTCGGTAAAGGCCGGCGTCGGCATCGCGCCGCTGCCCACCGCCATCGCCGATGCCGACCCGGAACTCGTGCGCGTGCTCGGCCCGATTCCGGAGTTGACGCGCATCTGGCGCATCCTCACCACGCAGGAACTGCGCCGCACCCCCCGCGTGTCGGCGTTCTTCGACTTCATGGTCGAAGAGATCGAGGCGCTGCGGCCGGTTCTGACCGGATAGGGTCCTCGGGATCCGGAGATTCGGTCGCAAGTTTGCCCCGCCGCGCCCGCGCGCGCATACTGCGCGCCCCAACCCGCATTCGGTCGACGCCGAAGCCGGGCATTCCCTCAGGAGCCTGCCCATGCACCCGATCACCGTGCGCACGATGAAGTTCGAGGTGCCGAGCGCCGACGAGTTTCATCCCCTGTACATCGCCGGCAATGCGGCGCTGTCGTATTCGCATACCGCGCTGGGCCTGTATGTCGCGTATCTGGAGCCGTTCATGGTCAAGACGCTGCGCAAGGTGCTCGGGCAGATTCGCGACGACAAGCTGCGCGAAGAGGTCGATCGCTTCTGTCGCCAGGAGGCCCAGCACTATCAGCAGCACATCGACTTCAACAAGGTCGTCCTTGCGCATGGTTACCCCGGTCTCGAGCAGAGGATCGACACGCTGCGACGCGATTTCGACCGGTTTCTCGCCGACGCCACCGATCGATTCTGCGTCGGCTATGCCGAAGGCTTCGAGTCCTACACCACGCAGTCTGCCCTGCAGCTTCTCGAATACGGGCACTACGACCATCGCCGCACGACGCGTTCCTTCGGCGATCTGTTCAAGTGGCACATGCTCGAGGAGATCGAGCATCGCAACGTCGCCTTCGACCTCTACCAGCACCTGTACGGCGACTACTTCTTCCGCGTGCGCATGTGCTGGATGGCGCAGAGCCACATGCTCCGCTTCTTCCGCGACTGCATGCAGATCATGTCCCGCGCCGACGTGCCGCGCCACGGCGATCGCTGTCGCATCACGGCAAAGTGGAAGCTGCTGCTTGCCAACAATCAACTGGGCATGCGCGTTCGATCCATGCTGCCCGGCTACTCGCCCCACAAGTACCGTCTTCCGGCCAATATTGCCGAATTGTCGGCGCACTTCACGAAGATCGCGGTGAGTGTCCGCTAGCGCGGTGCGATCCATTGCGACCGCGCGGCCGCGAAGACTGCGCAATTATTCTCAGAAATTCCGGTCCGGGTTCCGTATGCTGGACTCCCGCCTCCGCAAACGGGCCTGACGATGGTGGCCGAAGGCTCCCTGCAGCACCGCATTCTGCGAATTGCGCTGCTCGATCCGATCAGCGACGCGCGCGCGCTCCTTGGACGGCTCCAGAGCAACGAGATGTTCCAGCGCTACCTGCGGGAACGCCGCCTGTACGCGCTGCCGCTCGCCGCGGGGATCGCGATTGTGGGACTGGGGTTGGCCGGAGGGGCGATGGCGTTCATCGGGCACGCCGGGACCTTCCTCGCGGTGCTGGCGGCGATGGTCTCCGCGCTATGCGTTCTGGCCGGGAGCATCCTCGTGCAGGCGTACGTGGCCCTCTCCTGGCTCGAAGGGCGCTCGCTCGCGAAGCTGCAGGAGCATCGTCGCGTCCGCGACCGCGGACCGGCCGCCCGATGGATCGCCGAGCGCCTTGGCATCGACCTAGGGCCCACTCCCCGCGTGCCGTGGATTCCCGCGCTGGTGCTGTTCGTCCTGCCTGCCGCGATGCTCGTTAGCATGGCGCCAGCGATCGCCGCGGGGCTTGCGGGCTTGCAGCTCGCCGCCGCGATCATGTTCGCGAGGCGGGACCCCGTATCCGGCGCGCGGCGCGGCGCCGAGGCGCCCGGGTCTTTCGCCGCGTCCCCCCTGCCGAAAATCGAGGTTTCCGCAGGCGCAGACGACCTCGACTTCTCCTCCACCGCGGGGCGATCGGGCGGCGGCCTGACCCGCCGCATTCGTTCGATCGCGGATTCAGCCCGGCGCGCGATTCGTTCCGCCGGCAGATCGGGGCAGCGTGGCGTTCGCTTCGCCGTGCAACTCTGCCTTCTCAACCTGCCTCCAGTCGTCGAATACTGCGCGCTCGTCTCCGGCATCTATTTCGTCTGCTCGGGATGGCAGTCCGCCGCCGAACGGGACGTTGCGCTGGGGGTGGGGCTCATCGGCGGGGCGCTTGTGGTCGGTGGACTGGCGTCGATCGTCACCAGGCGCATGAGCTTTCGCTTCCACGTCAACCCGCACGCCGGCCATGCCGGCGCCTGGGCGATCATCGCGGGACTGATGCAGCTGATCGCAGGCGGCTTCGCCGCGGCGGCGGCCCATGCCCTCGCGACGCACACCTGGCAGGCGAGGCTGGATGCGGTTCAGGCAAACCCGTGGCTCGCGCTCATCCCGCTCGCGCTGCTGCTGATCTGCGCCGGCCTGCTGATGCTGCGCCGCTCCAGCGACCGCGTCGGTCCGCTCGGAACCGTGCTCTACGTCGTGCCGAAAACGCTGATCGGCCTTGCCGCCTTGGTTGCCGGCGTTGCGATTCTCGGTGGCGGGGGCTGGAACATCTACGACCCGCAGGGATTTCAGAGCTTCCTCAGCCTCGTCCCGGACGAATACGTGAAGCTCCTTGCGGGCGGGTTGAAGCGGTAGGGCTGAGCACTCGTGATCACGGCTGCACTACATCAGCCGTAGCGCCCGGGTGACCAGCGCGCCCCTGCTCCACAAAGTGACGGAACTCCTCCGTCAACACCCCGCTGTACCGCTCCCACCAGAGAACTGCGCCCGGCTGCCTCGAAAGCTCCATGCCGATTGTGCGCCACGCGTCGAATACCCGATTGCCCACAAGGGCGTCCTGATGCTGGAAATAGAGATCTTCAAAGTGACGGTAGTACATCGACATCAGGCGGCGGAACCGCCGGGCTTGCTCTTCGGTCAGTTGATCCGGCTTTGAACGGCCAAGGATCCAGATTCGATTCAGCTCCGGGTCGGACACGACCATTCGATCGAAATCCATGTTCTGCGCAAAGATGGCCCGTTCCGTGGACGCGCGCACGGCCCGCGTGTTCTGTCGGACCTGGATCGCGAGATAGACAAGCGAGACGACGACCGCAATGGCGCCGATGAGGTTACCGATACTTCCCAGATCCTGGAGACTCATGGCGTGGCGCCTGACGTGAAGGGTAGTCAAGACACTACGCGCATCAGGCGTAGGGTCCAAATCTGGTGGAAGGCACATGTGAAAAGGCCTCAGCATTCGCTGAGGCCTTTTGTAGAATTGGCGCGCCCGGCAGGATTTGAACCCACGACCCCTTGGTTCGTAGCCAAGTACTCTATCCAACTGAGCTACGGGCGCGAGGCGACAATTATAGCAAAGGAGTCAAGAAGATGAACTTCATCCTGGCAGTCGACATCCGCATCAAGCCGGAGAACGTCGACAAGTTCATGGCCGGCCTGCTGGAGAACGCGCGCGCGGCGCGCAAGGAGCCGGGCTGCCGGCAGTTCGAGGTGCTGGTGGACCCGGCGGACCGGACCAAGGTGATGCTGTTCGAGGTGTACGACGACGAGAAGGCGTTCGAGGTGCACCAGCAGACGCCGCACTTCAAGAAATACCTGGCGGAGGCCGTGCCGCTGCTCGCCGACCGGCAGCGCCACGTCCTGAAGCGCGCCCTCTAGAAACCCCAGTAGTCCAGGCCCTCGGGCAGCGGCTCGCCGTGCGCGAGCGAGGCGAGCTTGGCGTACTGCCCCTCGGCGTAGAGCAGCGGCTTGCCCTTCTTGCCGAACACCACCTGCTCCACCTGGCCGAGGAAGATGGTGTGCGAGCCGTGCGCGAGCTTCTTCACGACGCGGCAGTCGAAGGACACGAGCGCATCGACCAGCACGGGCGAGCCGGTGGACAGGCTCGACCATTCGCGCGACTGGAAGCGCCCCTCCCCCGACTGCGCGCCGCTGAACTGGTTGGAGAGTTCCGATTCCTCGGCGCGCAGCACGTTCACGCAGAACGCGCGGCTCTTCGCCACCGCGCCGTGGGTCGCCGAGCGCTGGTTTACGCAGACCAGCACCGTTGGCGGCTCCGCGGTGACCGAACAGACCGCCGTCGCGGTGAGCCCGTAGCGGCGCCCCGCGTTGGCGGCGGTGATGATGTTCACCGCATGCGCCAGCGCGCGCATGCCGAGCTTGAACTGATCGACGTTGACCTGCTGCATCACGCACGCGATTATTGCACGCGTTACCCGCACGTCCTTTCCCGGAGCCCCGCATGTCCGAGCACGGCTTTCTCTATCAGGCCCTGATCTACCTCGCCGCCGGCGTGATCGCGGTGCCGTTGTTCAAGCGCCTGGGCCTGGGCTCGGTGCTCGGCTTCCTCGCCGCCGGCATGGTGATCGGCCCCTGGGGCCTGAAGCTGGTCTCGCGGCCCGAGGCGGTGCTGCACTTCGCCGAGATCGGCGTGGTGCTGCTGCTGTTCCTGGTCGGCCTCGAGCTCAATCCGCAGCGCCTGTGGCAGATGCGCCGGCCGATCTTCGGCATGGGCGCGACGCAGGTCGTCTCGACGATCGTCGCCGTCAGCGTAATCGGCTGGGCGCTCGGCCAGCCCTGGACCATCGTCGTCGTCGCCGGCATGGGCTTCGCCATGTCCTCCACGGCGATCGCGCTCGCCACGCTGCAGGAGCGGCGCCTGCTCGCCACGCCCGGCGGGCAGGCGGGATTCTCGGTGCTGCTGTTCCAGGACCTCGCCGTGATCCCGCTCGCGCTGCTGCTCGCGCTGCTCTCGCCGGGGGTCTCCAGCAACGGCATGGACTGGATGGCGGCCGGGCGCGCGGCGGTCATCATCGCGGCGCTCATCGCCGCGGGCCACTTCGGCCTGCGCCCGCTGCTGCGCGTGGTCGCCAAGACCGGCCAGCGCGAGATCTTCATCGGCTTCGCACTGCTGCTGGTGCTCGGGGTCGCGGCGCTCATGGACAGCCTCGGCCTGTCGATGGCGCTCGGCGCGTTCCTCGCCGGCGTGATGCTCGCCGAGTCCGAGTACCGCCACGAGCTGGAGCTCGACATCGAGCCCTTCAAGGGCCTGCTGCTCGGGCTGTTCTTCATCGCGGTCGGCATGTCGATCGACCTTGGGCTGTTCGTGCGCGCGCCGCTCGTGATCCTCGCGCTCGCGCTCGGCATCGTGGCGCTGAAGATCGCGCTGCTCTACCCCATTGCGCGCGTCTTCGGCTACTGCGCGCCCTCGGACGCGCTCGTGTTCGCGCTCGGCCTGTCGCAGGTGGGCGAGTTCGCGTTCGTGCTGTTCGCCGCGGCCGGCAGCATCCTGCCGCGCGAGACCTACAACGTGCTGAACGCGGTGGTCGCGGTGTCGATGGTGGCGACGCCGTTCCTGATGATCCTGTACGCGCGCGTGCTCGCGCCGCGCCTCGCGCGCGGTGCCGAGCGCGCGGCCGACGTCGTCGACGAGTCCACCCCGGTGGTGGTCGCAGGATTCGGCCGCTTCGGCCAGGTTGTGACGCGCGTGCTGAACGGCCTCGGGATGCACGCGACCCTGATCGACCATGATCCGAGCCAGATCGAGTTGGTGCGCCGTTTCGGCTCCAAGGCGTACTACGGGGACGCCACGCGGCTCGACGTGCTGGAGAAGGCCGGCGTCGCCCAGGCGCGCCTGCTGGTGGTCGCCATCGACGACCCGGAGGCTGCGCTGCGCCTCACGCGCGAGGTGCGCAAGCGCTACCCCGCGCTCAAGATCATCTCTCGCGCCCACGGCCGCAGCGACGCGTTCGAGTACCACGAGATGGGCGTGCCCGCGATACGCGAGATGTTCGGCTCCGCGCTCGACGCCGCCGAGGCCGCGCTGCGCGCGCTCGACTACGGGCCGATGGCCGCGCGGCGCGTGGTCACGCGCTTCCGCCGGCACGACGAGGAGATGCTGGCCGAGCAGGCGCCGCATCGCGGCGAGATGAAGCGGCTGATCGCCATGCAGCAGCAGGGCCGCAGCGACCTGGAGCGCCTGCTGCGCGGCGAGGCGGAAGAAGCCGCGCGCGAGGCTAGCGGCGGTTGACGAGCACGATGCCGGCGCCGACCAGCAGCGCCGCGCCGGCGAAGGCCGGCCGCAGCGGCTCGCCGAGCACCGCCACGCCGGCGAGCACGCCGAACAGCGGCGTCATGAAGGAGAACACCGCCAGCCGGCCCGCCAGGTATCGCGTCAGCAGCCAGAACCACGCCAGGTAGCTGGCGAAGGCGACGATCGCGCCCTGGTACGCGAGGCTCGCCAGCGCGAACGGCGTGAGATCGACCACGCCGCGCTCGCCCATGGCGAGCGACGCAGCAAGCAGCAGCGGCGCAGATACCCCGAGCTGATAGAAGAGTGTCTTCTCGGCGCTCGCGTGGCCGAGGCGGCTCGCACGGATGAGCACCGTGGTCAGGCCCCATAGCACCGCGGCCACGACGCCGAACAAGTCCCCGAGCAGCGTCGCGCCGCGCGCGGCGAGGAAGCCCTCGCCGAAGGCGAGCGCCACGCCGCCGAAGGCGAGCAGCACGCCCGCCCACTGCGTGCGCGACAGATGCTCCCCGGGCACCAGCCAGTGCACGCCGAGGGCGGTGACGATGGGCGCAAGGTAGATGAACACCACCATGCGCGAGGCTGCGGTGTGCTCGAGGCCCGCGTAGACGAACACGAACTCGCCGCCGAACAGCAGCCCCGCGCCCAGGCCGGCAGCGAGCGTGCCGTCGCGCGAAAAGAGCGCGATGCCGCGCCAGCGCGCCCAGGCAAGCAGCAGGCCCGCCGCGAGGAACGTGCGCAGCGCCGCCTGCATCACGAGCGATACGTCGGGCGCCGCCAGCTTGATCGCCACTTGCTGGAAGCCCCACAGCGCGGTGAGGACGAGCATGAGCGAGAACGCCCGGGCGTCCAGGGGCTTGCGGCTGTCCACGGCGGCTACCGGCCCTTGAAGACCGGCTTGCGCTTCTCGTTGAAGGCGCGCACGCCCTCCCGGCGATCCTCGGTATCGACGAGCCGGTTGTAGGCCTCGATCTCGTAGCGGTAGCCGGTGAGCAGGTCCATCTGCAGCCCGTAGTGAACGGACTTCTTCGCCTGGCGCACCGCGATCGGCGCGTTGGCCGCGATAGCCTGCGCGGTCTCCAGCGCGTCGGCCAGAGTCCTTCCCGGCTCGCACACCTTGTTGACCAGGCCCCACTCGGCCCCCTCCTCGGCCGTGAACGTGCGCGCGGTGAGGATCAACTCCTTCGCGCGCCGCTCGCCCACGGCGCGCGGCAGGTTCTGCGTGCCGCAGCCGCCCGGCATGATGCCCAGGCGCAGCTCGGACAACGCGAGCTTCGCGCCGCGCGCCGCGTAGATGAAGTCGCAGCACAGCGCCGTCTCCAGCCCTCCGCCGTAGGCGTGCCCGTTCACCGCGGCGATGATCGGCACGGGGCACTCCATCAGCGCCACGAAGGCCATCTCGAACTGCGCGTGCTGCGTGCGCCAGGTCTCCACCGACATGCCGTCGCGCTCCTTCAGGTCCGCGCCGGCGCAGAAGGCGCGCTCGCCGGCGCCCGTCAGCACGATGCAGCGCAGCTCGCCGGGATCGGCGGCAAGGCCGTTGAACAGGTCCAGCCAGTCGTGCCCCATCTGCGTGCTGATCGCGTTCAGCACCTCGGGGCGGTTAAGCGTGACGACGAGGACGTGCGCGCCTTCTTCCTTCAGGGCGAGCGTGGCGTAGGTCTTGGGCATGGGTGTCCTCTTGGATTACAGCCTGCGTCCCTCGAGCTGGCTCGCAAAGGTCGCCTCGTCCTCCAGGCAGCGCAGGTCGAGCCACACCGCCTCGTCATGGATGCGGCCGACGACCGGAATCGGCAGCGCGCGCAGCGCCCTGGCGATGTCCGCGAGCTTTACCTCCACCGACGAGATGCGAAGGGCGGCGCTCGGCAGCCGGTCGACCGGGAGCGAGCCGCTGCCCACCTGGCTTGCGCATTCTTCCACGCTCACTCGCGCCTTCTCGCCGCACCATTCCTGCAGCGGGGAGCGCAGCCGCGCGGCGAGCGCGGAGATCTCGGCTTGCGGCCGCGTGAGCAGGCGCAGCGTCGGCAGCCGCTCGCGCAGCCGCCCGGGATCGAGGTACAGCCGCAGCACCGCCTCGAGCGCCGCGATGCGCCCCTTGTCCAGGCGCAGCGCGCGCTTCATCGGGTTCCTGCGCAGCCTGGCGACGAGCTCGCGCTTGCCGACGACCAG
>Ga0224500_10000670_pt1 | contig 22331 bp, 21 predicted proteins | sample SF_Oct11_sed_USG_FD_168126 | JGI IMG/M metagenome (GOLD analysis project Ga0224500, IMG submission 168126) | Sediment microbial communities from San Francisco Bay, California, United States - SF_Oct11_sed_USGS_4_1 | ecosystem: Environmental > Aquatic > Marine > Sediment | place: USA: California... | reverse complement strand
TCCGGCAGGGCATGCGTGTTTTGCGGTGGTCGGGCCCGGGGTGGAGCGTGCGATCATGCTGGAAACCGGCAGCAGCGACCGCGTGGCGAACATGCAAGCCTTTACGGCGGCGGCGCTGGACCTGCTGTGCGAGGTCGTCAGCGCGACACCGGGTTGATCGACTCAGTTGCCGGGCGGAATCACGGGCAGTAGCAGTATCGCTGGCCGTGACGGCCCGGTATGCAGCGTGACCTTGCCGCTGAAAATTTCCGGAGGCCGGTCGGTCGGGTCGTCATGCTCGAAGGGGCCGCAGCCGCGCATCGGGTTTTTCATGTTCGACAGTGTGGTGGCCGCGCCGTCCCACACGTAATCCTTGCCGCGTATTGTGAGTGCGATGCGGTAGCCCTGGGGCACAACGATGCAGGTCGGCCAGATCTCAACGTCGACCGGTACTACGGCGCCGGGTTTTAACGGCTGCTTTTCATCATGGGTGTGCCAGGGTCGGTACGGCAGCGAGCGCGCGGGGTCGGTCTTGCGGTGCGATGCGCGCAGCCAGCCCTGTGCGATGGGGGTGTGCGGATCGAGCGCGCCCTGAAACACGACCTCGGTGCTGTCCGGGTCGAATACGCGCAGCACCACAAACAGGTCGGCATCCGTGGTTGAGGAGGACAGCGACAGTCGCAGTGCGGAAGGCCCGGTAATTTCGGTGTCTTCGGTCAGCGGCGGGGTGCTGAAGGTGACGCCATCGCCCGACGCATCGTAGGTCACCGCGGCATCCTGCGCAGGTGGCGTGATGGACAACAGCATGTTGGACGGATCGAGATAGAGCTGCGTCCATCGCGTGCGCGCAAGCGGCCATTCATGCTCATGGCGTTCGACAAAGCGTTCCCTGCCGTTCTCCGGCACATGGCGCACCTGCAGCAGCACTTCGGGCTGCCGGTCCCAGCCGGTGTTTTCGCCCTTGAGGAAATGCCCGAAAAATTTTTTCTGGAGATTGACGCCGTAGTCAGTGTAAAACGGTGCCCAATGTGAACCGCCGTGGACTTCCAGCCATTTCTGCGTCGAGGCCGCACGCATGAACCCTTCAAAATTGCCGCGGGTATGCAGGCCCTGCCCGCCCCAGTTGGCGGCCGTCAGCACAGGCACCGTAACCTTGTCGAGGTCGGCTGTGCGTTCCTGATAGTACGGGTCGTCCATTTCACGGCTGAGCAACTCGTGCCACATGTCTTCGCGATTCGCAGCTAATTCCGCGTCGGTGAGGGTTTCCGGGCCGCACACGGTGTCGCCGGTGATGGCGCTTCTTGCGCCGCGATCACCGACGCCGTGCTGCACGGTCTTGACCTGCATCTCCTGCCAGTTCTTGCGGAACACACAGATGATGCCGCCGTGCCGGTTGCCGTCGCGGTAGGCATCGGCCCAGCCCTCCCACACGCAGATCGCAGCGAGGTGCGGCGGCTGCGTGGCTGCCGCGCGCCACTGATTCGAAGCGTAATAGGAAATGCCGTTCATGCCGACCTTGCCCGTGCACCAGGGTTGTAGTGCGGCCCATTCGATGCAGTCGTGGATGTCCTGCGTTTCACGCGCATTGTTGTGGCACAGGAAACCGGGGGAGCGGCCTGCGCCGCGGGAATCGACGCGGATCACGGCATAGCCGTCAGGCACCCATTTTTCGGGATCAACGACTTCCCAGTTGGCATAGCGGTTGCTGGATCCGGCGACGGCGTCAGGATTGTCGCGACACATCAGATCCCAGGCGGTCTTGTAGCCCTGCTGGAAAGCGAGGCCCTTACCGTAGGGGCCGTAGCTCAATAGCGCCGGAAAGCGGCCTTCGGTCTGCGGCAGAAAAACGTCGGCACGCAGCACCAGCCCGTCGCCCATCTTGATCGGCACATCGAAAGCGATGCGCATGCCATCCCGCAATTCTGTTTTCACAAGAGCTTCCCCTGATCGGCAGAATCGCATTCTGCATCACTAAAGGACGCCAGGCATTGAGACGGACAAAATTTCGCGTCAGCCGCAATCCCCCATGACATGTCATGGGGGATGATCCCCGTCCTGCCCTCAGGTCTTGGGTTGTGCGCGATCAGGATGGTCGGCGCTCATCAGCGCGCGGAACGTCAACACAGGGATTGATGCGCGGTGTAAAACCCGACTTGCCTCGCTGCCCATGATCAATGCCGCCAGTCCGGTGCGGTGCCGCGAGGTCATGACGATCAGATCGCAGCCGCGGTCGTTGGCGCAGTCGACGATGGCATCGTAGGGTTGCTGGCCCTCGGCAATCACGGTGTTGCAGGGCACCCCGGCTGCGTCAGCCGCTTTTTGCACGAACGACAAAAAGTGCTTGGCCTGTTCGCGCGCCTGCAAATCCATGTTGGCGTCGACGCCGGTGGGCAGCATTTCCACGCCTGCAACCATCATGCGGTAGTCGGGCATGACGTGGATGCCGGTGACTTTGGCGCCGCAGAGTTTGGCAAGTTCGATGCCGCGTTCGATGGCCCGTTCGGAGTGCTCGGTTCCATCGGTCGGCATGAGGATGTGTTTGAACATGGTTCCTCCTTTGGCGCTATTTATAGTTATAGGTGATACGCGTGCAGCCGGTGCCGGCGGATCACCAGTGAAACCATAGCACGCTGAAGCGCGAATCGGATGTTGGGTATGTGCAAATCGGGCGGATTGCGCGGGCCAATCGGGCCACAGAGCTATGAGTTGTCGTACTTTTGCGCGTAGAATCCGTGACATGCGGGGATTTGGACCAAGGGTCACGCGCGTTTTCGCGGTGGTCACAATACTGTTAGGCGCCTGCGCGCAGCAGGTGCCGGTGATGCGTCCCCCGCCGCCCGCGCTGATAACCAAGATCCAACTGCCTGAACCCTCTCCCGAAAGAGAGCCCGAGTGGATCGATCTGATGGCTGATGTGGAGGGCGATCGGATGCTGCCGGTGCTGAGCGGCGAGATCGAGCGGATCGATTGCAAAAGCGGAATTGAAGATCTGCACGCGCGCATGGCGGTAGAAGCGCGCGGCGGGCAGATCGCCAGCTTCGCGTATTACAGTAAATGGCGGCCGCGGACCTGTTCACTGGAAATGAAACGCGATGACCCGGAGACCAAGTGGCGGCTGACGCCGGATGGGGCGACGCGGGTGCAGACGCCACACGGCCTGTTTCTCATCCGCGTTGAAGCCGATGCCTATGTGTTCGAATTCCAGGATGTCGAGCGCGGCAGGTTCTGCGGCATGGACGGGCACACCAACGGCACGATGCGGATTAAACGCAGGAGCGCCGTTCCGGAGTGCACTGTGGCAGGACTGCTGGATCGCGATGATGACCCGGCGCCGTTGCGTGACCCGGCCGGGCATGGCGTCCTTGCCGCGGGCAAGCAACCGTTTCGGGCCGGAGTATCAGGCGAGAACGCCGAGTAACAGGAATACCGGATCGAGACGATCAGCGGCTGCGCGTGTTCTTCACGAATTCAAGAGCCGCCTGAAACAGCTCGAGATCCTTCACGTAGTCGGCGGCATCTTCGCGGTCGATTTGTATCCATTCCCGCGTGCTGGCGATCCCGCCGGGCTGAAACGGCATTACGTTATCCCTTGAGAACTGCAATTCGGTCGCAGTGGCGGCGGGCAAGCGCAGCCCCACGCCGCTGCCGCTGATGCACGCGAACATCTTGTCGCTGACGAAGTAGGCGTCGAGGTTGTTGATTTTTCTCGCGCTCACGCCGGGAAGTTTCAGCAGGAGTTCATCGATCTGCGCCTTGCGGCTGGTCTTGGGGGCGTCGCTATTCAATTGGAAATCCGCGGTATAGTCGAAGTGTTGCCGATGAATGAAGGCAGATGCTAAAGCCCGCGCGCATTTTCGGCAATCCCGAGGCTGCAGTTTCCGCAGAGTATGCCGTCCGTACCCGGAACTGGAAACCGGCCGGAGTGCGCTGTAGACTCAAGGCCGGACGTATGCAGTATTTACCGCTACAGCGCAGTGACCCTACCATGATATTCCGGCAACTTTTTGATCAGCAGTCTTCGACCTATACCTATCTGCTGGCGGATGCGGACACGCACGCGGCGGTGCTGATCGATCCGGTGTTCGAGCAGGCGCAGCGCGATGCGGCACTGGTGGCTGAGCTGGGCCTGAAACTGCTGTGGACGCTGGAGACGCATGTACATGCCGACCATGTCACCGGCGCCTGGCTGCACAAGCAGCGTCTGGGCAGCCGGATCGCAATATCAGCCGCGAGCGGTGCCGAACATGCGGATCAGATGCTCAAGCACGGCGATCGCGTGAAGTTCGGCCGGCATGCGCTGGAGGTGCGCGCTACACCCGGACACACCAGCGGCTGCGTAACCTACGTGCTTGATGACGGGCTGATGGCGTTTACCGGGGATGCGTTGCTCATACGCGGCTGCGGCCGCACGGATTTCCAGCAGGGCAGTCCACATATGCTCTACCAATCCGTACACGAGCAGCTGTTTTCACTCCCGGACGCATGTCTGATTTATCCGGCGCATGATTATCGCGGCCTCACGGCGAGCAGCGTAGCGGAGGAGCGCAAGTTCAATCCGCGGCTGGGCGGCCGGATCCTGGAAGCGGATTTCTCCGGCTACATGAACAATCTCGGCCTGGCGCATCCCAAGCAGATGGCCGTGGCAGTGCCGGCCAACCAGCAGTGCGGGCGCATTGAGAGTGCTGCCGCAGACCAGGGGGATGCAGACTGGGCGCCGCTGACCTATACCTTCTCCGGCATCTGGGAAGTGCGGCCGGAGTGGCTGGAGGAACACCTGCAGGACGTGCAGATCATCGATGTGCGTGAGGCTGAAGAGTTTGGCGGCGTGCTGGGTCACATTCCCGGCGCGCGGCTGGTGCCGCTCGATCGCATCGCCGCAGGGGCGAAGGATTTCGCCAAGGACCGGCCGCTGGTGACCGTGTGCCGCTCCGGCGCGCGTTCGGCGCAGGCGAGCGTGCTGTTACGCAAGGCGGGATTCAGCAAGGTGGCCAATCTCGCCGGCGGCATGCTGCGCTGGCGCGAACAGCGCTATGCAGTGGAGGGTGGCGGCGACTGAGGATGCTCTTGGCGAATCGGGTTTTTCAACCGGCCTCAACCACGCGACCCGAAGGCGTACCCATCACCGTGGTGCGCTCCATGTGGCGCAGCTGTGTTTCGTCGAAGTCGCCCAGCGCCTGATGCAAGGTGCAGCGGTTGTCCCAGACCAGGATGTCGTGCTCGCGCCACTGGTGGCGGTAGACGAATTCGGGCCTGGTGGCGTGCTTGTTCAAGTAATCGATCAGCGGTTTGCTTTCGTCCTCGGTCATGCCGTCGAAGCGCTTGACCTTTTCGCCGAGGTAGAGCGCCTTGCGCCCGGTCTCCGGGTGCACGCGCACCACTGGCTGGGCGATCGGCGGATTCAGTTTCATCACTTCCGCCTGGCGCGCGATGCCCGCTTCCGGCGTGTTGATCTTGCGGGTGCCCGAGAGGTGAATGCCGTGCAGGTCGGCAATGAGTTTTTTCATGCCCCCGGACAGCGCATCGTAGGCCATGGTCATGTTGGCGAATAGCGTGTCTCCGCCGACTTCAGGCAGGTTGTAGCACTTCAGCAGCGAGCCCAGGGCCGGCGTCGTGGTGTACGACAGGTCGGTGTGCCACTGGCGGCCGGTGTAGCGCGACTCCGAAGGCGTGCCATCGGGGTTGGGGCGATTGGTCACCAGCAGCAGTTCGGGATAATCCGGATGGCGGTCGCGGGGCAGTGAATCGTGTTTGTCGAGCTCGCCGAAGCGGCGGCTGAACTCGATATGCTGTTCGCGCGTGACGTTCTGATTGCGCAGCAGCAGGATGCCGTAGTCGAGAAACACACGGTGGATTTCACCGAACGTGCTCTCGCTCATCGGCTTGGAGATGTCGATATCGCAGATTTCAGCGCCCAGTGCGTTCGACAGGCGGCGCAGTTTCATGGCCATGGGTTTTCCCTGAGGAGACGAACGGTTCCACATTACACGCGTCCACGTATTACATAAAGCCGGTTGTTATGATTGAATGATGTTCAATCTGAATGGCGAATGGTCCGCATGGTGACGGCGGACGGAAAGGCACAGATTTATCCTGCTCATGGCGGACACTGAACTCACCGGAAAAATTGATCCCGCGCGCATTGTGATGCGCGACATACCGCGTCCGGGCAAGGACGTCGTAGCGGGTTTTCTCGCGTTAACCGACCTTGCCGGCACGGTCTCGGATGCAATGGATGAGCTCGGCATACATGGCGCGATTCCTGCGGCCACGCTGCAGCCGATGCTGCCTGGCGCACGCATGGTCGGACCGGTGATGACGGTGCGCAATATCATGCAGTCGGTACCGCCGACGCTGGGTGCAATGGAGCGCAAATCGAAACAGGCGGACATCGAAGCGCACAATCTGGCACAGCCCGGCGACGTGCTGGTAATCGAAGGTGTTGCGGGCATTTCCAGCCTGGGCGGTAATTCCGCGAATGTGGGCAAACGCCAGGGCGAGGCCGGTGCGATTGTCGATGGCGCCACGCGCGATATTGCCACGGCACGCGACATCGCCTATCCGGTGTGGGCGCGGGGTGTGAGTCTGATCACCGGAAAATGGCGCGTCGAAACCGTGGCGATCAACGGACCGGTGCAGATCTGCGGCGTACCCGTCAATGCCGGCGATCTTGCCGTCGCCGACGATAACGGCGTATGTTTTATTCCCCGCGAGCGCATCGCGGCCGTGCTGGCACGTGCACAGGCGCTGTCGGCTGGTGAGGAAGAACGCAATCGCGATGTCGCTGCAGGCATGAGCGTGGTCGAGATCGCAAACAAGGCGTACTTCAGGAAAGTCGGCGGGTCATGAGCGTGCACCAGTGCGCCACCTGCGACAAATAGGAAACCGGTATGCAAAGTCCTGAAATCATTCCCACCGGCAAAGGATGTGGCGCCGAGGTCAGAGGAGTCGATCTGGTCGCGCTGGACGCCGTGACGGTGGCCACATTGCAGCAGGTCCTGCTCGAGCATCTGGTGATATTCGTGCGCGGCCAGCCGATTTCCGATCCGCAGTTGATCGCGCTGGGGAAAACATTCGGTGAGCTCGAGCCGCCGGGCATGAGTGTGATCGGCAAGCCCTACATCGATGCCTATCCGGACATACTCGTGATCTCCAACATCGTGGCCGACGGCCAGCCGCTGGGTAACCTCGGCGCAGGCGAGGCGATCTGGCATACCGACATGTCGTACCGCGCGCGCCCGTGCTCGCTGGCAATCCTGCACGCGCTCGAAACACCGCCCGCGGGCGGCAATACCTATTTTGCCAATCAGTATCTGGCCTACGAGACGCTCCCGGACGAACTGAAAAAGAAGCTCGACGGCAGGATGCTGATCCATGACGAGACCTACAACAGCGCCGGGCAGCTGCGCAAAGGGTTTGAACCGGTGACCGACCCGCGTGAGGCGCCGGGCGCGCAGCATCACATTTTCCGCACACATCCGCTGACCGGGCGCAAGGCGCTGTATCTGGGCCGGCGCCGCAATGCCTACATCATCGGTCTGCCCCTGGAGGAGAGTGAACAGCTGCTCGATCGGCTGTGGGCGCACGCCGGGCGGCAGGAATTCGTCTGGGGCCACGAGTGGCAGACGGGCGACACGCTGATCTGGGACAACCGCTGCCTGAACCATCGCCGCGATGCCTTCGATGCCCGCGAGCGGCGCATGATGCACCGGGTACAGATCCGCGGCGAGCGCCCGGTCTGAGTCCATACTTTATCGGCGGTGCTCGCGCCGGCTGCGCGTGGGCCGCAAAAGTCGTTTATCCTTCGGACTTCATTTTTCGCTCATCAGTAAAGGTTTCATCTCATGTCCGCTTATCCGAATACGCTGCTCTATATCAATGGTAAATGGTGTGCCGCTGCTTCCGGCCGCACGATTCCCGTCGTCAATCCCGCCAATCACAGCCAGATCGGTACCGTGGCCTTTGCTGAAAAGGCCGACCTTGACCGCGCACTCGAAGCTGCAGACGCAGGCTTCAAGGTGTGGCGCAAGGTGTCGGCGTTTGATCGATGCAAGGTGATGCGCAAGGCTGCGGATATTTTCCGCGAGCGTGCCGACGCCGTGGCGACGATGATGACCATGGAGCAGGGCAAGCCCGTCGGCGAAGCCAAGCTTGAGGTGCTGGCCGGCGCCGATCTGATCGACTGGTTTGCCGAGGAAGGCCGTCGCGCTTACGGTCGAGTGATTCCCGCGCGCGCCGAAGGCGTGTATCAACTGGTGGTGAAGGAGCCGGTGGGCCCGGTCGCGGCCTTTACGCCGTGGAATTTTCCGATCAATCAGGCGGTGCGCAAACTGTCGGCCGCGCTGGCCGCCGGCTGTTCGATCATTCTGAAAGCGCCGGAAGAGACCCCCGCATCACCGGCCGAACTGGTGCGCGCGTTTGTCGATGCCGGCGTGCCGGCAGGCGTGATCAATCTGGTCTATGGCGACCCGGCGACCATTTCGAGCTATCTGATTCCGCATCCCGTGATTCGCAAGATCACTTTCACCGGTTCCACGCCGGTGGGCAAGCAGCTCGCCGCGATGGCCGGACAGCACATGAAGCGCGTGACCATGGAACTCGGCGGGCATGCGCCGGTGATCGTTTTTGACGATGCCGACATCGATGTGGCGGCGAAGATGATGACTTTCATGAAATACCGCAACGCGGGGCAGGTGTGCGTGTCGCCGACGCGGTTTCTGGTGCAGGAAGGCGTGTACAAGCAGTTCGTCGACAAATTCGTCGAGGGCGCGAAAGCGGTCAAAGTCGGTGACGGTTTTGACAAGGACACCAAGATGGCGACGCTGGCCAACCCGCGGCGCCAGAGCGCGATGGTGGCCAATGTCGAGGACGCGAAAAAACACGGCGGCAAGGTGCTCACCGGTGGTTACCCGATCGGCGAAAAAGGCAATTTCTTCGAGCCCACGGTGGTGACCGAGCTGGGCAAGGACGCGATGGCGATGAACACCGAACCCTTCGGCCCGCTGGCGATCATCAACCCGTTCAAGACCTTTGATGATGCCGTGACCGAAGCGAACCGGCTGCCTTACGGGCTGGCTGCTTACGCGTGGACCAAATCCGCAAAGACTGCGAACGCGATCGCGGCGCAGGTCGAAACCGGCATGATGACCATCAACCACCTGGGCTTTGCACTGCCCGAGGTGCCGTTCGGCGGCGTCAAGGATTCGGGGTACGGCTCGGAAGGCGGGACCGAGGCGCTTGAAGCCTACCTGGTAGGCAAGTTCGTTACCCAGGCAGGTCTTTAAGCCAGCGACGTATTTCAGAGGTAACGGCATCCCGCAAGCGGGATTTAGCCCCGGTGACTGTTGTCGCATTCCGACAGCGGTTTAGCCGGGGCTCCCGCCTCAGGCTTTGGCGGCAATCGTCAGTCCAACGACGTTGTTGTCCTTGATCGCCTTGGCCACAAGGCCGGAGGCTTTGACGTCTTCGATGAACGTGCTGAGATATTTCGCTGCTGCCGCGCGGCCCTTCGGCACGCCAGCAGCCTGTTGCACGGCAGTGAAGCGGCCTTCGAGCACGCGTGATCCGGGCAGTTTGGCCTGATCCGATACGAGGCGCGGGCGCAGACCGGCGAGGGCGTCGAATTTCTCGTCGATGAAACGCTTGAAGCAGGCATCGCCACCGGGCTCCCTGACGAGTTCTGCGTTCTTGATCGTGCGCGAAAGGTAGAGCTCGTACGCGGCCTTGTTCGGCACGATGATGCGGATGCCTTTGCGATCGACATCGTCCACGGTTTTCAGCGGCGAGCCCGGCGGGACCAGGTAGGTCGAATCGATCTCGACGTAGGCCGGGGTGAAATCGATTTCGTTCGCGCGCGCCGGTTCCGCACCGAGAAAACCCACATCCCACACATTTTTGTTCGCCGCATCGGCAAGGGCACCGGGGTTCGGGTGCGGCACAAATTCGACGGGCAATCCCAGGCGTCGTGCGAGTTCCGTGCCCAGATCATGCGCGACCCCAAGCGGTTTGCCGCTGGCAGCATCGGTACGCGTCAGCAGAAAGTTGCTCATGTTCAGGCCTACGCGGAGGGTGCCGGTGGGGGCGAATTCGGAGCGGAGTGCAGCGGTGACTTCAGTCATGGAGTGTCCTGTATGGATGCAGTTGCAGAGCCTTCGATTAAACACTGAACGGTGTGCGCTTGTCATCCGCGGGTAAAATCCGCTGACGCCCCGCGAATATGGAAATCCGCCGTGTCTGCCCGCTACATTGCCCATCTCGACATGGATGCGTTTTATGCTTCCGTCGAATTGCTGCGTTATCCGCAGTTGCGCGGCATGCCGGTGGTGGTCGGTGGACGGCGGCGCGCGGCGCAGGGCGAGCCTGATCCCGGAGAATTCGCGACGCTGCGCGGGTACAGCGGCCGCGGCGTGATCACCACGTCGACGTACGAAGCGCGTGCGTTGGGTGTGTTCTCCGGCATGGGTCTGATGAAGGCCGCAAAACTCGCCCCGGATGCGGTGCTGCTGCCTGCGGACTTCGATGCCTACCGGCGTTACTCGAGGATGTTCAAAGATGCGGTGCGCGCGATTGCGCCGCTGGTTGAAGACCGCGGTATCGATGAAATCTATATCGACCTGACGGATCTGGTGGCTGACCGCGCCGCAGAAGGCGCGCCTGATCCATGGGCGCGCGTGCGCGCGATTGCCACCGACATTCAGCGTTCGGTCCGCGAAACGACGCAGCTTTCGTGTTCCATCGGCATCACGCCGAACAAGCTGCTGTCGAAAATTGCGTCAGAACTGAACAAGCCGGCGGGTATCAGCGTGATCCGCAGCGATGAAGTCGAGCGTCTGGTCTGGCCGCTGGCAGTGCGCAAGGTCAACGGCATCGGGCCGAAAGCGAATTTGAAGCTCGAGGCGCTGGGCATCCGCACTGTCGGTGAGCTTGCACACGCGGATGTGGCGCTGCTCATCGCGCATTTCGGCCAGAGTTACGGTGCGTGGATGCATGCCGCCGCGCACGGTCGCGATGAACGTCCGGTGGTGACGTACAGCGAGCCCAAATCGATCAGCCGAGAAACCACGTTCGAGGACGACCTGCACGCTTTCAGGGACAAGGAGAAACTCACGCGTATTTTTACCGAGCTGTGCGTGCGTGTTGCGGGTGATCTGCAGCGCAAGGGTTATGCCGGGAAGACCATCGGCCTGAAAATCCGCTACGATAATTTCAAGACCGTCACGCGTGATTTGACGCTCGCCGCACCGACGCAGGATGCGGCGGCAATCCGTCGCGCTGCTGGCGAGTGCCTGAAGCGCGTGCCGCTCGACCGGCGCATCCGTCTGCTTGGCGTGCGTGTCGGTGCCTTGGCGAAACCGGGTGCCGCACCGGACCGGGTGCCCGGCCAGCAGACTCTGCTCTCCGAAGATTGACGCGCTTGCGCTTTGGCGTGAGCAATTCGCGTCGCGCGAGTTGCGTGGCGCACAGGATGCTGCGCTGCAAATCTGCAATGTCCGGCTTGTTGTCGCGATCATCCTCGGGCCGCTGGCCGACGAGAATCTGCGGCGTTCGCTGTTCCTGTTCGAGGGCAAATCGCTGTGGAGCATCTTTATCGACCATCCCATCGGCACCGTGCTGATCGTGGTCGTGCTCTACACCTTCTATGACGGGATTTTCCGGCGCCGCGATTGAGGTGCGCTCGCAATAACTCAGGACCTGGGTTTGGGGCGAGTTGATTTCGGCGTTACGTTGCGCACCGCGCTGTCGCCGATACGTTTTTGCCTGGCGGTCAGCGGTGCGGCATCGCCGGCGCCCATGCCGTATACCAGCTCTTCAAGATCGTTGCGCAGATCCGCAGGCAGGTCGAGGCGAGCGATGCGCTGCAATCTCGCATTACGGTCGCGCAGGTCGAGCATGCCGGCGAGGTACAACAGCAGATCGTTGGGTGTGTACTGCGCCGGATTCCCGCTGCGCGAAAAATCGCGCGGCATCACCGGGTAGTCGCTGCCGCGACCCGGAAACAGCGCGCGCAGTACAAAACCGAGGCAACTCATGCAGTTGCGCTTCGGGCCATCGTCGAGACAGTAGGGTGTTTGCGCCCTGAGCCAGGGCGCGATGCGTCCCGGCAGGTCGTTTTGCAGGCGTGTCATGACCGCATCGTCCGGGAACGGCCGCACGCCATACAGATGCCAGACGGTGTAGTTGGCGGTGCCGGTGTGCAGATCCTCGCCATCGATGAACGGCGAGATCACCACGCCGAGATCCGGGAACGACCACGCGATGCGCTGGTCGGCAAGTTCAATGCCGACCTGTACTTCCACCGTCTCGTCCGGCATGCGTAACAGAAAATAATGGACGTACCCGGCCTGACCGGCGGCAACGCCGGTGACGGCATGCACCGGCTTGCTGCCGCGTCCGCTGATCACCGGCGCCGGCGCAAGGGACGACCGGCTCGCTGGGACGCCCGACGGTGGCAGGTTCAATTCACGCGTGTATCGCGGTTCGGCCGGTGCATGAGTTTCCGCCGGTGCGTCGGGCGGAGCAGGGGTCTGTGCGCACCCGAAAAGCATGGCAACCGCGAACGCGGTGACGACATGCAGCGGCGGGCGTATGTTCATATGGTGAATTGTACGGAGTATCGCCGACGAGTCCATTAGAATGTAGACACCAAGGAGGGTTTCCGCATGATCACACTTGAATTTCATGATCCGTCCGGCGCGCTGGAAGTCACGCAAGCGTTCGCATCACGCGTCGATACGCTGGAGGGCAAACGCATCGGGTTCGTCAGCAACGAGCAATGGCAGGCGTTCCGCATGCTGCCGATGCTGCGCGACATGTTGAAAGCCGATTTCCCGACGGCGGAATTGCTGCCGATCGACGCCTATCCTCAGGGTAACGCGCTGATTCCTACCGAGGAGACGGCGAGGCTGGTCAAGCAAAGCAGGGTGGATGCCGTCATCGTCGGCAACGCCGCCTGAGGCTCCTGCGCCACCGCTTGCGGCCGTGCTGTCGCGAGGATAGAAACACTTGGAATACCGACTGTTACGCTGACGCGGACGGATTTCGTCGGCGTGATGAAAAATGCCGTGTCCGGCCTGGGCCTCGCGCCCGATGCTGCGATGGTGACTTTCCCGATCGACATGTTCCTGCCGGGCAGCGACCTTTCATCGATGGCGGCGCGCAAGCGTGAGTTCTACAACGGCCTGATGAAATGGAAATCCGACTTCGCCCAGACCGCCAACGGCGAGTTGCCGCTGCTGAGCGTCGAAGGCAAGTCGTACGAAGACGCGCTGCAGAAGGCCAACAATCTGCTGATCACCAGCCTGTGGGGTGACGGTCTGCCGGTATGGCCGGCGACGCCCGAACGCGTCGACTGGATACTGCGCGGCTCGGCATTGCCGCGCACACAGGTGCTGGGCAAGTTTCCGCCGCGCGGCGGCATTACCACGGTCGAGACGGTCGCTATCGCACTGGCGATGGCCGGCGGCCGCCCGGAATACCTGCCGGTGCTGATCGCTGCGGTGGAAGCGTGTCTTGACCCGGCGAACGTGTTTGATCAGCTGCAGGCGACATCCGGCGGGCCGTTCCCGGTGGTCATCGTCAACGGGCCGATTGCGAAAGAGATTCGGCTCAATTCGGGATTCGGCTGCCTCGGCCCCGATCCGCAGCGCCCCGCCGGGGCCAGCATCGGCCGCGCACTGCGCCTGCTGCAGCAGAATGTCGGTGGCGCACTGCCGGGCATCGGCACCATGGCAATCTTCGGTGCGATGCGATACACCAATGCAGTGTTTGCCGAAGACGAGGCGAGCCTGCCCAAAGGCTGGGCGCCCCATGCGACGCAGCGCCATGGTTTCGAGCCCGGCACCAATGCGGTGTCGGTGTTTTTCGCCAGTGGCGTGACCAACGTGCGCCGCCGCGGCGCGAAAAAGGAAACGCCGGAAGAGGATGTCACGCAGGGCCTGTGGCGCATGGCGGATTTCATGCGCACGCCGAATCTGGCCGCACTGTCAGGCTGGGAGAAGGGTACGCCGGGCGCGATGCTGATCTCGCCGGTGGTGGCGGGCATGATGGCCAAACTAGGCTGGACGCCGGCGAAGCTGCGCGAGTTCCTGTGGGAGAACTCGAAAATTCCGATGGCGCAACTCAAGCGCGGCGGCGGACCGGCGTGGATCGAGATCGATGCCAACCCGGTGACGCGCGACAGCATCAAGCTCGATCCGTGGCCGATTGCGCAAAAACCCGACAATCTGATTTTGATTGTCGCCGGCGGCGACCATCCGACGCACAGCCAGTGGTTGCAGGCACATTCGCCGGCGGTGGTGGGACGCGTGATCCGCACGCCGGAGTCATTTGAGCGGCTGCTGGCCGAGTCCGATCGCGATCTGGGGTGTGCGGCGGATGAGTGCAGAATTTAAAATAATTAATAAAAACAACAACTTATAAAAATATACTGCCGTATATGCCGTATACATTGGATAACCATGAACAACGACGATATTGACGTACTGATCAGCGAAGTCGGACCGCGCGATGGTTTGCAGAACACCAAGGCCCACATGCCAACGGCGTACAAGAAACAATGGATCAGCGCCGCGGCTGCTGCCGGTCTGCGCGAAATCGAGGTGTGCTCGTTCGTGCCGCCGAAGCTGATTCCGCAGATGGCTGATGCGGCGGAAGTCGTGGCGCATGCCTTGACGATACCGGGGCTGAATGTGGCCGCGCTGGCACCGAACTTCAAGGGCGCTCAGCGTGCAATGGAATCCGGCGTGCACAAGCTGACGTTGACGATTTCGGTATCGACGGCCCACAGCCTCGCCAATGTGCGCATGATGCCGGACGAGGCGATTGCCAGTGCGAAAAAGATCTGCGCGTTTCGCGACAGCCTGCCGCAGGGCAAGCGCCCGGTGATCGAATCCGGCCTGTCCACGGTGTTCGGCTGCACACTCGAAGGCGCGGTGAGTGAAGACGAGGTGGTGCGCATGGCCGTGGCATCGGTGGAAGCCGGTTGCGATGAGGTCGGGCTGGCAGACACCACCGGTTACGCCAATCCGGAACAGATCCGTCGCGTATTCAAAAAAGTGCGCGCTGCCATTGGCGACAATCTCTCGGGCGCGCACCTGCACAATACCCGCGGCCTGGGCCTCGCCAACGTGGTTGCAGCGCTGGAAGTCGGCGTCACCACGTTCGACAGTTCGCTGGGCGGGCTCGGCGGCTGTCCGTTCGCACCCGGTGCATCCGGCAACATCGTTACCGAGGATCTGGTGTTCATGCTCGAGGCCATGGGCCTGCGTACCGGCATCGATCTGGAGAAACTGCTGGCGCTGCGCAAGATTCTCGAGGAGGGCATGCCGGGCGAACCCCTGTACGGCTACGTGCCGCTTGCGGGCATTACCAAGGGCTTTGTTCCCGCTACTCAGCAACGGTAAGGATTCGTCATGTCTCAACAACTGCCTCTCGCAGGCATCCGCGTCATCGAGTTCTGCCACGTTGTCATGGGCCCGACCTGCGGCCTGGTATTGGCCGACCTCGGTGCCGAAGTCATCAAGGTCGAGCCGCTGGACGGCGACCACACGCGCAAGCTGACCGCCTCGGGTGCGGGATTTTTTCCGACCTACAACCGCAACAAGAAAAGCATTGCGGTGGACCTGAAGGCCGACCAGGGCCGCGAGCTGGTGCTGAAGCTGATTGGCAGCGCTGATGTGGTCATCGAAAATTTCCGGCCCGGCGCGATGGACAAGCTCGGCTTCGGTTACGCGGCACTGAAAAAACTGAAGCCGGAAATCATCTACTGTTCACTGAAAGGCTTCCTGCCGGGTCCGTACGATCATCGCACCGGACTCGACGAAGTGGTGCAGATGATGGGCGGCCTCGCCTACATGACCGGCGGGCGCTTCGGGCCGCTGCGTGCAGGTGCTTCGGTCAACGATGTCATGGGGGGCGTGTTCGGCGCAGTGGCGATCCTCGCGGCGCTGAACCAGCGTCATGCCACCGGCAATGGCCAGTATGTGCAGAGCGCGCTGTTCGAGAACAATGCCTTCCTCGTTGCACAGCACATGCTCGAAGGTTTTGCGACCGGTCAGCCGGTCAAGCCCATGCCCGATCGCATCCGCGCATGGGCGCTCTATGACAATTTCAAGACCCGCGACGGCGAACTGGTGTTCGTCGGCGTAGTTACCGACACGCAGTGGAAAGTGTTCTGCGAATCATTCGGGCTGACCGATCTGCTCAACGATCCGGTGCTGAAGACTAATCCGCAGCGCGTCGAGGCGCGCCCGCGCATTCTGCCCATAGTCACCGAAATCTTCAGCAAGATGGGCAAGCAGGAACTAATGGATCGGTGCGAAAAACTCGGCCTGCCGTTCGCACCCATCGCCAAGCCCGAAGACCTGTTCGACGATCCTCACCTCAATGCGTCCCGCGGCCTGACGCCGGTGACCTTGAACAATGGCGTAAAAGCCAAGGTGCCGGTGCTGCCGATCGAAATGGACGGTGAGCGCTTCGGCACGCGCATCGATATCCCGCAGGTCGGGGAGCACACGCGCGAAGTGCTGGGGTCGATCGGTTACGGCGATGCCGATATCGACCAGATGATCAGCAGTAAAGTCGTGGCGGTACGCGAGAGTTAGATTGCGCGTCCGCTACCGGCCATTCGTCCACTTCCCGCCAACTTGCAGGCCACACCCAACCGGCTCAATGCGGAAACGAACGAGGCGCTGGCATCGTCTCCCGTCGGGGAAAAGCTTACCGGACTCCGCGTCGAGGTCGTCGGCGGTACTTCCGAACAGTTCGCCGTGCACATCCGGAAGGAAACGGTCAAAAGGGCCGAAGTCGTGAAGCGCGCCGGGGTGAAACTTGATTAGCAGAAAATATGCGTGGGCACCCCGCCCAGTCATTCCTGCAACGACAAGGTGCAGTGAAACAGCGCCAGGGCCAATGGCTGGTTAAAATTACGTTCTCGGAAAACGCGACTGTCAGGAACGGGTCGGTAGCGGACAACCCGGGTTCCGGGTCTCAACCGAACCAGAAAACGCTACCCCTCTGGTTTGACGTTCTTGACCGCGCCCTTCCAGCCGCTCGCCGTGATATCGAACACCATGCCGGTGGGGTCGCGGTACTTCACTTCATAGTAGCTGTTGGGCGTGTCGGGTGGACGGCCGGCGAAATGGGTGGCGCCCGCGGCTTTGACTTGTTCCTCGGCTTGCGCAAGGTCGTCGACCCACAGGCCGAAGTGCATGATTCCATAGAACGGTTCGTGTGGCACACCGGGCGCTTTGCCGCCTTTGGCGAGCAGCGCGATGTTCATTATGCCGTCGGTCATGTGAACGCCGTTCTGCGCATCGCCGGCCTTGGTCATGCCAAACGCGTCTTCGAAGAATTTTTGGGCGGCGGGGACATCCGGCACGGAAAGCGCGATATGCCGGAGCTTGTAGTTATTCTTTTGCATGCATTGCTCCACAGAAAGTGGTGAAGAAAAATACCGAAACTTGTGTTCAGACGCTGCTCAGCACCTTGCCCCAGCGCGGGTCGGGTTTCTGTTGTAGCGGTTGCGGCGCGGCATAGAGTGCGGCCCAGGTCGTTGACAGGATGTTGAGCAACACCGGCTTTCCGAATTCCGCTTCGAGCAGCGGTACAGCGTAAATGGCGTACCACAGGCCACCCGGCAGCAGCAGGGCCTGCGCGTCAGGGGCATCGCGCAGGGCCTGCGAGCCCAGTTCGAGCGCGAGTTCATGATCCGCGAGCGGGCTCGAAACCTTGTTCTGGTCGAGGTTGCGGCCCCGTGCGCGCAATGACACCACTTCGATGCCGGCTTCCTTCAGGTAGTTGCTCAGCGCGGTATTGACGGCATCCGGCCAGCGCGTCGCGAGCGCCAGTTTGGTGACGCCAAAGTGCTGCAATGTCGCGATATGCGCCTCGAGGTCGGTGTCGCAGGGAATCCCGGTGCGCTGACTTGCTTCGGCCAGGATCTCCAGCATTTTCTTGCGCCCGAGCGCGGACGCGACCGGCACCCCGCTCAGCGCGATGCGGTCCACGTTCTTGTTTTTGAGCAGATCGAACGCGCGCCACAGGGCGGGCAGTTCGGACTCCACCGCGGCGAGACTGTATTCCTTCAGGTTGAGCCCCGTGGTGACCAGCATCATGCCGTCGGGCGCGACCCGGTAGAACTGGTACGCGTCCATGTCGGTGTAAAGATGCGGAATGATATAACCGAGGTGCAGCCAAGGGCTGATTACGTTCATTGCGGGGCTCCTGCGCCAGAAAGTCGGGCTCGTTGTCGTACGCGCATTATCTCCGAATGGCGTCCGCGCTCACACTGACGCGACTTTCGGCTATCCTCGGGGCTTCCTTTTCAATCACCTTTTCAGAAGACTGCAACATGGCTCAGTATGTAATGACGATGAACCGGGTGAGCAAGATGGTGCCGCCCAAACGAGTGATCCTCAAGGACATCTCCCTGTCGTTTTTCCCCGGCGCGAAGATTGGCGTGCTCGGTCTCAACGGTTCGGGTAAATCGAGCCTGCTGAAAATCATGGCGGGTGTGGACAAGGAGTACGACGGCGAAGCAACCCCGATGCCGAATCTGAACATCGGTTTTCTGCCCCAGGAACCGCAGCTCGATCCCAAGCAGACCGTGCGCGAGGCCGTGGAAGAAGGCCTGGGCGAAGTGTTCCAGGCGCAGGCCAAGCTCGACGAGATCTACGCCGCGTACGCCGAACCCGATGCCGATTTCGACAAACTCGCGGCAGAGCAGGCCAAGTACGAGGCGATGATTGCCAATGCCGGTTCTGACACCGGGCATCAGCTGGATATCGCTGCGGATGCGCTGCGCCTGCCGCCGTGGGATGCCAAAATTGACAAGCTATCCGGTGGCGAAAAACGCCGCGTCGCATTGTGCCGGCTGCTGCTGTCCAAACCGGACATGCTTCTGCTCGACGAACCGACCAACCATCTGGATGCCGAAAGCGTCGACTGGCTGGAGCAGTTCCTGCTGCGTTTTCCAGGCACGGTGGTGGCGGTGACCCATGACCGCTACTTCCTCGACAATGCGGCGGAGTGGATACTCGAACTCGACCGCGGCCACGGCATACCGTGGAAGGGCAACTACAGCTCGTGGCTGGAACAGAAAGAGGAGCGCCTGAAGCAGGAAGAGGCTACCGAGTCGGCGCGGCAGAAGGCGCTGAAGAAAGAGCTCGAATGGGTACGCCAGAACCCGAAAGGCCGGCAGGCGAAATCGAAAGCGCGGATTGCGCGCTTCGAGGAACTGTCCTCATACGATTACCAGAAACGCAGCGAGACGCAGGAGATTTTCATCCCGGTCGCCGACCGTCTTGGCGACAGCGTGATCGAGTTCAAAAACGTGTCCAAGGGTTACGGCGACCGGTTGCTGATCGACAAGCTGTCGTTTTCGATTCCGCCGGGCGCGATCGTCGGCATCATCGGGCCCAACGGCGCCGGCAAGTCGACGCTGTTCCGCATGATCAGCGGCAAGGAGAAGCCGGATTCCGGCGAAATCGTCATCGGCTCCACGGTGAAGCTGGCGATGGTGGACCAGTCGCGCGACGCCCTGCCCAATGACAAGACGGCGTGGGAGGCGATTTCCGGCGGGCGCGACATCATCAATGTCGGCAAATTCGAAATGCCGTCGCGCGCCTACCTCGGGCGCTTCAACTTCAAGGGACAGGACCAGCAGAAGAAAGTCGGCACGCTGTCCGGTGGTGAGCGCGGCCGGTTGCATCTCGCACAGACGCTGCTCACCGGCGCCAACGTGCTGCTGCTCGACGAACCATCGAACGACATTGATGTGGAAACGCTGCGCGCGCTCGAAGATGCGCTGCTCGAATTCGCCGGCTGCGTGCTGGTGATTTCGCACGATCGCTGGTTTCTTGACCGCATCGCGACGCACATCCTCGCGTTCGAAGGCGAGTCGCAGGCCACGTTCTTTGCCGGCAACTACCAGGAATACGAGGCTGACAAGAAAAAGCGCCTGGGTGAAGAGGGTGCCAAGCCCAAGCGCCTGCGGTTCAAGCCCTTGAAGAGCTGAATACCAATAAATATTTGATTTTATTGGTATTTTTGTCCGTCAGCCACGCCCGGCGTAGGGCATATTGGTCGCCATCACCATCAGGTGGTAGATGTTGACGCCCGGCGGCTGGTTGGCCATGAACAGCACCGACCGGGCGACATCCTTCACGTCGATCATGGGCTCGGCCTTGACCGTGCCGTCGGCCTGCTTGACGCCCTTGGCCATGCGCGCCGCCAGTTCGGTCATCGCGTTGCCGACATCCACCTGGCACACGGCGATGCCGTATTTGCGGCCGTCGAGTGACATCGTGCGGGTGAGCCCCGAGACGCCGTGTTTGGATGCGGTGTACGGTGCCGAGTCCGGGCGCGGTGCGTGGGCCGAGATCGAGCCGTTGTTGATGATGCGTCCGCCCTGCGGGCTCTGGTCCTTCATCACGCGGAACGCCGCCTGCGCGCAGAGGAAAGAGCCGCTGAGGTTGACGTCGACCACCGCCTTCCATTTCTCGTAAGGCAGTTCTTCGAAGGGCACGCCCGGGGCGTTGAGTCCGGCATTGTTGAACAGCGCATCGATGCGGCCGAAACGCTTCTTGACAGCATCAAACAACGCGCTCACGGATTGCGGATCGGACACGTCGGTCGGCACAGCGAGGCCGCGCGCGGCGTCCGATCCGGCTTCGGCGAGCGCTTCGTCCAATACGTTTGCACGCCGGCCGACCAGCGCGACATTCCAGCCGTCTTTGAGGAAGGCCAGTGCGGTGGCCTTGCCGATGCCGCTGCCGGCACCGGTGATGATTGCGGTTTTTGTGCTCATGACATGATCCCTGTGTTGAAGTGGCTTATTTGACCCACGAGTCTCGCAGCGTCACTGTGCGGTTGAACACCGGCGCGCCGGGTTTGCTGTCATTGCGGTCGGCAATGAAATATCCGTGACGTTCAAACTGGTAGCGTGCTTCCGGCGGCGCATCGCGCAGCGCCGGTTCCAGTTGTGCGGTAATGACGCGACGCGATTTGGTGTTCAGGTCGAGCAGGAAGTCGCGATCGCCGGTGCCTGGATGTTCGGTCTTGAACAGCCGGTCGTAGAGCCGGACTTCGGCGGCGCCGGCGTGCGCAGCGCTGATCCAGTGGATATTGCCTTTGACCTTGACCGAGTCGGCGCCGGCTGTGCCCGACTTGGTTTCGGGAATATATTCGCAATGCACCGCGGTGACGTTGCCCGCTGCATCCTTGTCGCAACCGGTGCATTTGACGACATAGCCGTAACGCAGCCGCACGTTGTTGCCGGGGAACAGCCGGAAATAACCTTTGGGCGGGTTCTCGCTGAAATCCTCGCGCTCGATCCACAGTTCACGCGACAGCGGCACCGTGCGCTTGCCCAGATCCGGGCGCTGAGGATGGTTGGGGGCAAAGCAGTCTTCCTGTTTTCCCTCGGGGTAGTTGGTGATGATCAGTTTCACCGGATCGAGCACGGCGATGCGGCGCTCGGCAACTTCATTCAGATGCTCGCGCATGCAGTCCTCGAGCACTGAGTAGTCGATCCACGAATCGGATTTGGAGACGCCGATGCGCTCGGCGAACTGCCGGATGCCTTCCGGGGTGTAGCCGCGACGCCGCGCGCCGACCAGTGTCGGCATGCGCGGATCATCCCAGCCGTCAACGTGTTTCTCCTCAACCAGTTGGATCAACTTGCGCTTGGACAGCACGACGTAGGTCAGATTCAGGCGTGCGAATTCAATCTGCTGCGGCAGCGGCCGCGCGAGCAGGCCGCCATCGGCGAGTTTGCCGAGCAGCCAGTCGTAGAACGGCCGCTGATCTTCGAACTCCAGCGTGCACAGCGAATGCGTGATCTGTTCAAGTGCGTCCTCGACCGGATGGGCGTAGGTATACATCGGATAAATGCACCAGGCATCGCCGGTGCGATGGTGGCTTGCTTTGCGGATGCGGTAGATTGCCGGATCGCGCAGGTTGATGTTGGGCGAGGCCATGTCGATTTTTGCGCGAACGACCATTGCGCCTTCGGCATGTTTGCCGGCGCGCATCTCGCGCAGGCGCGATAGGGATTCGGCTGCCGGCCGGTCGCGCCACGGCCCGGGCTTGCCCGGCTGTGTCAGCGTGCCGCGATTGGCGCGGATTTCATCGGCGCTCTGCTCATCGACATAGGCGTGGCCGGCACTGATCAGGTGTTCCGCTGCCTCATACATGAACCCGAAATAGTCGCTGGCAAAATAGCCGTGTGCGCCCCACTCGAAACCCAGCCAGTGCACCACGTCACGAATGGCATCGACATATTCCTGCTCTTCTTTTTCCGGATTGGTGTCGTCGAAGCGCAGATGGCAGGCGCCGCCGTACTGCAGCGCGAGGCC
>Ga0224500_10000669_pt1 | contig 22383 bp, 24 predicted proteins | sample SF_Oct11_sed_USG_FD_168126 | JGI IMG/M metagenome (GOLD analysis project Ga0224500, IMG submission 168126) | Sediment microbial communities from San Francisco Bay, California, United States - SF_Oct11_sed_USGS_4_1 | ecosystem: Environmental > Aquatic > Marine > Sediment | place: USA: California... | reverse complement strand
CCTGTCGGATCCGCGCAGTTGCAGTGGAGCGCGCCGACGAGCGGCGCGGTACAGGGCTACCGCGTCTACTACGGGACCAAATCGGGCACCTACTTGCAGAGTCTGGGTGCCGGCGTCAGCGTTGGAAGCGCAACGAGCTTTACGGTGTCGGGTCTGCCTTCAGGCTACACGTACTACTTCGCTGTGACGTCGACGGACGGCGCTGGCAACGAGAGCGCCTTCTCGAACGAGGCGTCCAAATTCATTCAGTGAGCAACGCGCACCTCGCGTCCTGAAGGGGCGTGCATGCGAATCGTCGCCTCCTGACCCGTTTGAGCGAGAGGCGGCCGCACCTCTCTGCAACTCCTCGCACACGTGCTTCCAGGCTCAGTGCGCTGAAGAACCGGCGCGGCGTTCGGATTGGCCCGCATCGGTCAATGCAGATCAGGTGCATTCTCATAGCGAGAATGGCGGAGAGAGAGGGATTCGAACCCTCGTCACGGGAGAACCCGTGAACCGGATTTCGAGTCCGGCGCATTCGACCACTCTGCCATCTCTCCTGGATGGGGCCCCGGGGTCAGCGGGGGACACAAATTGTAGGGCCTGCGTTCAGGCCGCCGTTTCCAGGACCAGCGCCGACAGGCGTGGATCGGACAGCCGCGTTTCCCAGCGCTGACCCTGCGCCAACGGCCAGGCGTCGGTGATGGTCCCGGTGGTGACGGCATCGCCTGCCTCGATCGCCCAGTGCGGCGTGGTGGCCGCCATCGACTCGACCATCGCCTTGAGCGCGTGCAATGGGCCGTCGAGCACGATCGCGCCCAGGCCGCGGTCCTTGACTTCGCCGTTGCAGGCGAGCTCGACCTTCAGGACCGCGAGATCTTCGCCCAGCGTGGACCAGTCGCGCGCGGCCACACGGGGGCCAATGCGCAGGCGGCCGTGCAACGCGAAGTCGGCGGCGGTGTCAGGTGCGGTGAAGCGCCACTGTTCGAAATGCGTGTGCACAACCTCGAACGAGTGCGCCACCCAGTCGATGCAGTCGCGCAGCTCCTCGAGCGTCATGCCCGCGCGCGGCGTGCGCGCCAGGCCGAACGCGATCTCGGGCTCCAGCCGCGGCTGCGACAGGCCGGCGAGCGACAGCGTGGTATAGGTGCCGTCGAGCCACTGCGTGGTGGTGTCCCACACTGGCGCCCACATCGGCTGGTACACGCCGTAGCGGGGCCAGATGCTGCGGTTGGTGAAGCCGATCTTCCAGCCCACCTGCCGCTCGCCGCGCGCGAGGCGCAGCTGACGCAGCCGCTCGGCCACCGCATAGGCCTCCTGCGTGGCGAGGCCACCCGCCCGCGCGGAGGGCAGCGCGATGCACTCGGCAGCGTCCCAGGCCCGCAGCAGTTCGGCCGCAAGCGCGGCGACTTCGGCGCTCACCGCAGCACGTCCGCGCCGCCCAGGTAGGGGCGCAGCACTGCAGGCACGCGCACCGAGCCGTCGGCGCTCTGGTGATTCTCGACCACCGCGACCAGCGTTCGGCCGACCGCCAGCCCCGAGCCGTTGAGCGTGTGCACGAACTCGGTCTTGCCTTGGGCGTTGCGGAACCGCGCCTGCATGCGCCGCGCCTGGAAGGCCTCGCAGTTGCTGCACGAGCTGATCTCACGGTAGGCGCCCTGCCCCGGCAGCCAGACCTCGAGGTCGTAGGTCTTGGTGCTGCCGAAGCCCATGTCGCCAGTGCACAGGGTGACGACGCGGTACGGCAGTTCGAGCTTTTGCAGAATTGCCTCGGCGTGGCCGACCATCTGCTCGAGCGCGTCGTAGCTGCCCTCGGGCGTGGTCACCTGCACCATCTCGACCTTGTCGAACTGGTGCTGGCGGATCATGCCGCGTGTGTCGCGCCCGGCGCTGCCGGCCTCGGAACGAAAGCACGGGCTGTGCGCGGTGAGCTTGATCGGCAGATCCTTGGCGTCGAGGATCTGCTCACGCACGGTGTTGGTCAGCGGGATCTCGCTCGTGCTGATGAGGTACTGCTCGGGCCGATCCTCGTCGCCGCCGCGATTCACCCAAAACATGTCGTCCTTGAACTTGGGCAGCTGTCCGGTGCCCTCGAGGATCTCGCGGTTGACGATGTAGGGCGTGTAGCACTCGGTATAGCCGTGCTCGCGCGTCTGCGTGTCGAGCATGAACTGCGCCAGTGCGCGGTGCAGCCGCGCGGCGGGCCCTCGCAGGAACGTGAAGCGCGCACCCGACAGCCGCGCACCGGTGTCGAAATCGATACCCAGCGCCGGGCCGATGTCGGCATGATCGCGCGGCGTGAAATCGAACGTGCGCGGCGTGCCCCAGCGGCGCACCTCGACGTTGCCGGTCTCGTCGGCACCCACCGGCACGCTGTCGTGCGGCAGGTTGGGCACGCCCATCAGCATTGCGGCGATATCGGCTTGCACCTGGTCGTTGCGCCGCGCGCTGCCGGCCAGTTCGTCGCCGAGCGCGGTGACCTCGGTCATTGCAGCCGCGGTGTCTGAACCCTTGGCCTTCAACTGGCCGATCTGCTTGGACAACGCATTGCGCCGCGCCTGCAACTCCTCGGTGCGGGTCTGGATCTTCTTGCGCTCGGCCTCGAGCGCGGCATAGCGCTCGGCGTCGAGGAAGGGTTGCGGGCTCTTGCGCTTGTTCAGCGCCGCGATCACGCCGGCGAGGTCGCGGCGCAGCAGGTTGATGTCGAGCATGGCGTGTGGCTTTGGGCGTGAAGGTGGGGTGGGCGATGGATCCGAGCGGCTAGCTCGAAGAGCGCGACGCTGCCACCTCCGACATCGACTTGTCCCCCAGACCCTTGGGCAGCGGGAAATGCACCGTCTCGGCCACGCCGTCGAGCTTGCGCACGGCCAGCGCGCCGAATTCGCGCAGTCGCTTGATCACCTGCTGCACCAGCACGTCGGGGGCGGAGGCGCCGGCGGTCAGGCCCACGCGCCCCGCATCGGTGAACCACTCGCGCCGCAACGCATCGGCATCGTCGACCATGTAGGCGGGTTTGCCCAGGCGCCCGGCCAGTTCGCGCAGGCGGTTGCTGTTGCTCGACGTCGGGCTACCGACGACGATCACGACGTCGACCTGAGGCGACAGCACCTTGACCGCGTCCTGACGGTTCTGCGTCGCGTAGCAGATGTCCTGGTGCTTGGGCTGGCGCACGTTCGGGAAGCGCCTCTTCACGGCGGCCAGGATGTCGGCGGTGTCGTCGACGCTGAGCGTGGTTTGTGTCACCACCGCGAGTCGATCAGGATCCTTCACCGGCACATCCGCGACATCGGCCACGTCTTCGACGAGGTAGATGCCTTCGTGCAGCTGGCCCATCGTGCCCTCGACCTCGGGGTGGCCCTTGTGGCCGATCATCAGGAACTCGTAGCCTTCCTTGTGCAGCTTGGCCACCTCGACATGCACCTTGGTCACGAGCGGGCAGGTGGCATCGAAGACCGAGAAGCCGCGGGCGGCCGCCTCGCGCCGCACCGCCTGGCTCACACCGTGCGCCGAGAACACGAGCGTTGCGCCCGGGGGGACTTCGTCGAGTTCCTCGATGAAGATCGCGCCCTTGGCCTTGAGGTCGTTGACGACATAGGTGTTGTGCACGATCTCGTGGCGCACGTAGATCGGCGCGCCGAACTTGACGAGCGCGCGCTCGACGATCTCGATCGCGCGGTCGACGCCGGCGCAGAAGCCGCGCGGCTCGGCGAGGACGATCTCGTCCACTACAGCACCCCGATCACGTGCACGTCGAACCGCACGGGCTGGCCCGCGAGCGGGTGGTTGAAATCGAACAGCAGCCAGTCGGTGCCGACCTCGCGCACGACACCGGCATACGCGCCCGCCCCGTCGGGCGTGGGGAACTGCACCACGTCACCGACGCCATAGCGCGTGTCGGGGTCACCGAACTCGTGCAGCAACGAGAGCTTCACGCGCTGCAGCAGCGCGGGGTTGCGATGACCGAAGGCCTCACCAGCCGCGAGGTCGAAGCTTTGTCGCGTGCCCTCGGCCAGGCCGATCAGACGCTGCTCCATCGCCGGCGCGAGTTCGCCCGTGCCCAGCGTCAGGGTCGCAGGCTGCTCGTCGAAGGTGTCCACCAGCGATGCCCCATCGGGGCCGGCCAGGCGGTAGTGCAGGGTCAGGAAAGACCCCGGCTGGATCGCGGTCAAGGGCGTGCTCGCTGCAATAGACTGGCCGCGATTTTACGAGGCGGCCCCTCCCCACCCGTCGTGACCGGATTGCAGCACCTCCCTGCCGATGCGCGCCCCCGCGAAAAGCTGCTGGCGCGAGGCGCAGGCGCGCTTGCCGATGTCGAATTGCTGGCGCTGCTGCTGCGCACCGGCCTGCCGGGGCAGGGTGTGCTTGCACTCGCGCAGTCGCTGCTCGATCGATTCGACGGCCTCGCGGGCCTGCTCGACGCTGGCGCCGACGGACTGAAGGCGGTCAAGGGCCTGGGCCCGGCCAAGCGTGCCGAACTCGCTGCGGTGCTCGAGATCGCACGCCGTGTGCTCGCGGAGCGGCTGGCCGAGCGCCCTGCGTTCGAACAACCGCAGCGCGTGAAGGACTATCTGGCACTGCATCTGCGCGGTCTCGACCACGAGGCGTTCGCGGTGATGTTCCTCGATGCCCAGCACCGGCTGATCGCGCTGGAGACCCTGTTTCGCGGCACGCTGACGCACACGAGCGTGCACCCCCGCGAGATCGCGCGGCGCGCCCTGGCGCTCAATGCGGCAGCCGTCGTGCTCGCGCACAACCATCCCAGCGGCGTGGCCGAACCCTCGCGCGCCGACGAGACGCTCACGGGTGCGGTGCGCCAGGCGATGCAATTGGTGGACGTGCGCGTGCTCGACCACGTGGTGGTGGGCGGTGCGAACTGCGTGTCATTCGCCGAGCGGGGGCTGTTGTGAACCCCGAGGTGCGCGCACAGCTCGAAAAGCTGCAAGCCGATCGGGCACGCCACCGCCGCGAACAGGCCGAGGCGCTCGCCCGCGAACGCGTGGCGCTCGCCCACGAGCAGGCCAGGCGCGATCTGTTCCGGGATGCGGTGGGGCCGGTGCAGGCATTGCGCGCGCAGGACCGCGCCGAGTCGCCGCCGCGCCCGGTCGAGCCGCTGCCCCGCCAGCGCATCGCCGACGAGGCACAGGCGCTGGCATCGTCGCTGTCCGACGATCTCGACGTCACCACGCTGCTGGACACCGATGCGGGCCTGAGCTTCCGGCGCGACGGCATCGGCCCCGACGTCCTGGCGCGGTTGCGCCGCGGGCAGTGGTCGATACAGCGCCACCTCGATCTGCACGGACTGACACGCGATGCCGCGCGCGAGGCGCTCGCGTCGTTCATCCGCCAGGCCGAGCGCGACGGTCTGCGCTGTGTGCGCGTCGTCCATGGCAAGGGCAACGGCTCGCCGGGGCGCGAGCCCGTGCTCAAGGCCAAGGTGCGTGCGTGGCTGGTGCAGAAGACCGAGGTCATCGCGTTCACGCAGGCCAGCGCCGCCGATGGCGGCCATGGCGCGCTGCTCGTTCTTCTGCGCGGGCGCTGACCCGGATCGACCATCGCGATGTCCCTCGATCCGGGGGGTCGAATCGGCCCTTGGTTCCGAGGGGAAATCCGGTTCTGGAACGCGCGCTTTGCTAGGCTCTCCTCGTCGCCCATGCAGGTTGTCGGCATGGGGTTCGAACACTCAGGGAGTCAGAATGCACAAGGTGTCTTATGGGTTGGCCGGGCTCGGCATCGCGGTTAGCATGGCTTTGCCAGTGCAGGCGCAGACAGCAAGCATCGGCAACGCCACGACCGCGACGGTCAACGGCACTTTCGATCGCCAGTCGATCACGACCTCGTTTGCCGACCTGAGGTTCCAGTACGGCACCTTGACTGCCACCGGTGCGGGGACGTTCAGCTTCTCCTACCTCGGCAATGAATCGGGCTGGACCAACGCGTTCTCGCTCAACATCGGCAGTGCCGGCGTCCTTACGGAGCAGAGTGCGCTGGGCAGCACCGTCTCGTTCGTGGTCGGGGCCGACAACCTGATGCCGTCGTTCACCTTCATGACCATGAACCCGTTCGGATGGGCCAGCGCCAGCAACGGCCAATCGTTCACCGACAACAGCAACCCGTCGTTCGCGATCATCAGCAACCGCAACGGCGGCAATGTGATGGCCAGCTATGGCGGCGCGAGCCACGGGTTCCAGTACGTCCTCGGCTTCAACGATGCGTACTCCGGCGATCGTGACTTCGACGATTACAAGGTGGGCGTCAATTTCGTCGCCGCGCCGGTGCCCGAGCCCTCGACCTACGCGCTGATGCTCGCCGGCCTGGCCGCCGTGGGCTTCATGGCACGCCGCCGCAAGGCATAGGCATCAGCCGCCGCGGTTGCGCATCCAGTCGGCGGTGTTGAAGAACGCCGCGGTCAGCCGCTCGGCGAGCGCTGGTTCGACACCGCACTCGCTCATGGCCTGGCCCATGCAGGCCATCCACTGGTCGCGTTCGGCGATGCCGATCGCAAACGGCAGGTGGCGCGCGCGCAGCCGCGGGTGGCCGAAGCGCTGTACGTACAGGTCGGGCCCGCCGAGCCAGCCGCACAGGAACCAGTGCAGCTTGTCGCGCGCATGGTCGAGGTTCGTGCCGTGCAGACGGCGGATTCCCGCGTACGCCGGCTCGAGGTCCATCAGGTCGTAGAACCGATCGACGAGGGCGCGCACCCCGGGCTCACCGCCGATCGCGTCGAACGCGCTGGTGGTCGTGCCGGTCGGCTCAGCCACTGCCCTGAAGCATGCGCGTGGCCACCGCGGCGATCGCCTGCGCCGCAGGCGATCCGGGGTAGCACTCGTGCAACAGCTGGCGGCGGCGCACCGCCTCGCGCACCGCGTCGTCGGTGGGCACTTCGCCGAGCAGTTCGATCGCGATCGGTGCGTCCAGGCCGGGGCTGACATAGCGGTCGACGACGAGCTGCAACTGGTTTCGAACGCTGCGGCCATCGTTGCCCGGCAACTTCTGGTTCACCACCAGCCGGATGGCGCGCCGCCCCTGGGTGGACGCGAGCACCTTGATCGTCGCGTAGGCATCGGTGAGCGAGGTCGGCTCGGGGGTGGCGACCACCAGCACGTCGTCGGCGAGCGACACCGTGTAAAGCACCACGTCGGAGATGCCCGCACCGGTGTCGAGCAGCACATGGTCGAATTGCGGCGCCACCGTCGCGATCGACTCGACAAGCATCTCGCGCACATCGGAGGTCAGGCGTGAGTACTCCACCAGGCCCGAACCCGCGAGCAGCACGGTGAAACCGCCCGAGACCTCGGTGAGCGCCTCGTCGATCGTGCGTACGCCGGTGAACACGTCGTGCAGCGTGATCTTCGGAAACAAGTTGAGCACCACGTCCAGGTTCGCCAGACCGAGGTCGGCATCGAGCACGAGCACACGCTGGCCGCTCGCGGCCAGTGCTGCGGCGAGGTTGGCCGCGACAAAGGTCTTGCCCACCCCACCCTTGCCGCTGGTGATGGCGGTGATGCGCGCGCGCGGGCCGGCTCGGGTAGTGGCGATGCTCATGTGTGGGTCGACGGCGGAAACTCCGGGTAAGTCGTATCGCCCGTCTCCCAGCGCGTGGTACCGAACAGCAGGCCCTTCTCCTCGGCGCTGACCTGCGACACCACCGCGGGCTCGAACTCGGCGCGGTTGCGTCCGGACTGCTTGGCGATGTAGAGCTGCTTGTCGGCACGCTCGAGCCACAGCGTGAGGTTCGAGCGGACCCATTGCGGCGCGAACGCGCCACCCAGGCTCGCGGTCACCGAAATCGGATCGGCGAGCCCGATCGCGACCCGCAGGCGCTCGATGCGCGAACGGATGCGCTCGGCCACCATGGGGCCGAATGCAGGCGGGCAGTTGGGAAGCGCCACCGCGAACTCCTCGCCGCCGATGCGCGCCACCGTGTCCATCGGGCGCACGCATTCGAGCAGGGTCGCAGCCACTGCCTTGAGCACCAGGTCGCCGGCGTGGTGGCCATGCTTGTCGTTGACGGCCTTGAAGCGATCGATGTCCACCAGGAGCAGCAATGCAGGCTCGCCCGCGCGTGCGACGCGGTCGAGTTCACGTGCGAGCACCGATTCGAAGTGGCGGCGGTTGGCCAGCCCGGTGAGCGCGTCGCGGCTGGACAGCTGGCACAGCCCGTCGATCAGGCCCTGCAGCCACGCCGTGCTGCCCGGCGCGCCGTCCGGGGGCGACTGCCCCGACTGCGCCAGCAGCGCGAGCGCCGTTTCCAGCCGCAGCGCGGGTGCGGCCGTGGGCACAGGGGGCGCGGGAGGCGTCGGCACGGCACGGGCAGTCTAGCAGCGTGCCCTCGCAGCGGCGTGACGAGCTGACCCGCGTTGCGCGGCCCGTCCGGCAGCACCGCCGCGCCGCGACACCGCACGGGACCACCCGGCACCGAGGGTCGCGCGGCTCACCACCCGTGCCGGTCGAGCAGGCGGTCGCGCTCGACGCCTTGGCGCTCGTCTTGCCACCGGCGCTGGCCGATCAGGCCATACGGCGCACCGATGTCCTCGAGCGTGCGCGCACTCAGCGCGAGCAGCTCGCGTTCAGCGAGTTCCACCTGGCGGCGTTCGCGGTAAGCGAGCCAGGACTGGCGCAGCCGCGACAGCGCGTCGCGCGTCGCCTCGGCCAGCACGTCGTAGAGCGGGCGGTGCAGTGGGAAGATCCGGGTGTTCATGAGGGGCTCCAGGTGTTGAAGGCGTACTGGTCAGATTAGGTGCCCACACGCCCCTTTGGAAGCGACTTGTTTGCGCCACGCTGGTAAGGCAAACTTACCAGCATGCCAAGCCCGCTGCGCCTGCCGCTGCACACCCTGCCCGCGTTCCGCGTCGTCGCCCGCCTGGCCAACCTGCGCGCCGCGGCCGAGGAGTTGCACCTGACGCACAGCGCCGTGAGCCAGCAGATCAAGCTGCTCGAGTCGCAGATCGGCTTCGCGCTGTTCGATCGGCGCGGCCGCCGCGTCGTGCTCAATGCCGCCGGTGCGGCGCTGCTGCGCGCCGTAGAGCCCGCGCTCGCGCAGCTCGACGACGGCCTGCGCGCGGCTGCCGCAGCGTCGGGCGACGAGTCGCAGCGCATCCGCATCACGCTGCTGAACTCGTTCGCGCAACGCTGGCTCCTGCCGCGCATGGGCCGCTGGCGTGAACGCCACCCGGACATCGGCATCGAACTGCACACGTCGCAGAACGTGATCGACCTGCAGCGCGAGGGCTTCCACGCGGCGCTTCGACAGGGCAGCGGCCAATGGCGCGGCCTCGAGTCGGTCTGCCTGACCGACTCGCCGCTGATCGTGGTGGGCTCACCCGAGGCCGCACACCGCCTGTCCGGGCGCGACGCCGCGGCGCTGGCCGACGAGCCGTTGCTCGGCAGCCCGACGCTTTGGCAGCACTGGTTCGCGCTGTCGGGCGTGCGCACGCGGGTCAATCCGGTGGCCGCCTTCAACGATGCGGGCCTGATGCTGCAGGCGGCCGAGCAGAACCTGGGGCTGGCACTGGCGCGCGAGATCCTGGCGGCCGACGCGCTTCGCGAGGGCCGGCTCGTGCGCCTGTCGCCGATCGAACTCCAGGAAGAGCAAGCCTATGCCTACTGGCTGGCGTTTCCGGAGGGCCTGCGCGCGTGGCCGCCGCTGCTCGCGCTGCGCGACTGGCTGCTCGACGAATTGGCGCGGTCCCAGCGCGGCCTGGATGAGACCAAGGTCAGAGGAACAGCGCCTGCAGGTCGCTCAGGAAATCGAAGCCGCGCGGTGTCGGCCACACGCGCGCGGCGTCGCGCGTGACGAGGCCGCGACGCTCGGCGTCGGCCAGACGGGCATCGACATCGGCGACGGTCAGGCCGGTGCGGTCGGTAAAGCGAGCAAGGTCGAATCCTTCGGCCAGCCGCAGCGCGTTGAGCATGTATTCGAAGGGCAACTCGTCGCGCGTGACGATGTGTTCGTTGGAGATCGGCTGCCCGGCCAGCGCGCGATCCATGTACATCACAGGCTCGCGCCAGCGCACCTGGCGTGTGATGCGGTCCGGAAAACTGAGCTTGCCGTGGGCGCCCGCGCCGATGCCGAGATAGTCGCCGAACTGCCAGTAGTTGAGGTTGTGCACGCAACGGTGGCCCGGCTGTGCGAAAGCCGAGACCTCGTAGCGCTGCAGACCCGCGCTCGTGGTGCGCGCGACGATGCGATCGAGCATCTGGCTCGCGGCGTCGTCATCAGGCCGCTCGGGCGGCGCGAGCGCGAAAGTCGTGTTCGGCTCGATCGTCAGATGGTAGATCGACAGATGCGGCGGTGCGTACGCCAGGGCAGCGTCGAGATCGGCGTCGAGCATCGCCAACGTCTGGCCCGGCAGCGCGTACATCAGGTCGATGTTGAAGGTGTCGAAGGCCTCGCGCGCCTCGGCCACGGCGGCCCGGGCCTGCGCCGCATCATGCACGCGGCCGATCGCGCCGAGCGCGCGGTTGTCGAAGCTCTGCACACCGACCGACAGGCGCGTGATGCCCGCAGCGCGGAACGCGCGGAAGCGTTCGCGCTCGAAGGTGCCGGGATTCGCCTCGAGCGTGATCTCGCAGCCGGGCGCAAGCGGCAGCCTTGCACGCACGTCGGCAACCAGCCGCGCGATCGACTCGGACGAAAACAGGCTGGGTGTGCCGCCGCCGATGAACACGCTGATCACGCGGCGGCCCCAGACCTGCGGCAACGAGGCTTCGAGATCGGCGATCAGCGCATCGAGGTAGCGGGCCTCGGGGATCACGACGGGACGCAGTCCGGCGCCGGGCCGCCCCAAGCCGGACACGCCCCCTCGGGGGGCCGGCGCCGCAGGCGTCTGGGGGGCCAGTTCGTGGCTGTTGAAGTCGCAGTACGGGCACTTTTTCAGGCACCAAGGCAGGTGAACGTACAGCGACAGCGGTGGCAAGGTCGCCAGCGCGATGCCGGCCTCGCCGCGCCGATGGACCCGGATGGCCGACGTGCTCACGGTGGCAGCAGGTTCCACGCCTGGCGCATCAACGCGCGCATCTGGGTCGCAGCGAGCGCACGGTGGCTCGACCGGTTCTTGGTCACTGCATCGAGCTCGGCCACGCTGGCGCCCAGCGACTCGATCCACACCAGCGGGTCGTAGCCGAAACCACCCGAGCCCCGCGGCGCGTCGAGCAGCGTGGCCTCCCAACGACCATAGGCGATCAGCGGCTCGGGGTCGTCGGCATGGCGCAGGGCGACGAGCGTGCTGACGAAGCGGCAGCGGCGATCGGGTCGGCCCTGCACACGCTGAAGCAGCAACGCGTTGTTGGCCGCGTCCTGCACGCGTCGTTGCGCCTCGCGGTCGGCGGCAGCCGGCGGCGCCGGCGCATAGACCGCCGATTGCACGCCCGGCGCGCCGCCGAGCGCGTCGACACACAGTCCGGAATCGTCGGCGATGGCCGGCAACCCGGTGGCGCGGGCTGCGTTGCGCGCCTTGGCGAGCGCGTTCTCGACGAACGTGACGTGCGGCTCCTCGGCCTCGATCACCCCGAGCGCGCCCTGCGCGACCAGTTGGATCGGCAGGTCGCAAAAGAGCGATTGCAGTTCGGCGAGCTTCTTGGCGTTGTTCGACGCCAAAACGATCTTCACGTAAGCAGCGGCGCAGCCAATGCCGACTTCTGCGCGGTCACCAGATCGGCGATACCGCGTGTGGCCAGCGCCAGCAACGCATCCATCTGCGCTCGCGTGAACGCCGCGCCCTCGGCCGTGCCCTGGACCTCGACGAAATGTCCGGCCCCGGTCATCACCACGTTCATGTCGGTGTCACAGGCCGAATCCTCGGTGTACTCGAGGTCGAGCAGCGGCACGCCCTGCACGATGCCCACGGAGATCGCGGCGACGTGATCGCGGATCGGGCTGGCCGCAAGCTTGCCGGATGCCAGCAGCGTCGATACCGCGTCGTGCGCCGCAACGAAGGCACCAGTGATCGCCGCGGTGCGTGTGCCGCCATCGGCCTGGATCACGTCGCAATCCAGCGTGATCGTTCGCTCGCCCAGCGCCTTGAGGTCGAACACCGCGCGCAGCGAGCGGCCGATCAGGCGCTGTATCTCCTGCGTGCGACCGCTCTGCTTGCCCCGCGCCGCCTCGCGATCGCCGCGCGTGTGCGTGGCGCGAGGCAACATGCCGTATTCGGCCGTGACCCAGCCCTCGCCGCTGCCGCGCTTGTGCGGCGGCACCTTGTCCTCGACGGAAGCCGTGCACAGCACCCGCGTGTCGCCGAACGAGATCAGCACCGACCCCTCGGCATGCTTGGTGTGGCCGCGCTCGATGGTCAGCGCCCGCAGCGCGTGGGCGGCCCGGCCGCCGCTGCGTTCGAATGTCGTCATGCGCGGGGGCTAGGCCTTCTTCTCGTTGGAGCGGCGGATTGCGTCGTTGATCTCCTTGATCGAACGCTCGATCTCGGCCTCGTCGAGTTCGTCGACCGGTACATCGCCGACCACCACGCCAGCCTGGATCGTCGAGGCGAACACCTCCTCGCCCAGGCTCTGGGTCGAGATGCCGCTGGTGCTGTCGCTGTCCTCGGTGCCTTCCCACTCGGCCGCGATCACGGTCACGTTGTCGCTCTTCGTGCCCGCGTGGCGCAAGGCACGCTCGACCAGCTCGGGCACCGCGTCGGAGATCGGCCGCTGCGACAGCTGTTCGGTCACGTCCGCGTCGGACACGCTGCCCCACAGGCCGTCGGAGCACAGCAGCACGCGGTCCCCTGCATGCAGCAGCAGCGGTCCGGCCGTGTCGATCACCGGCTTGCCCGGGCTGCCCAGGCAGGTGAACAGCACGTTGCGATTGAACTTCTCGCCCATCGGCACGACATGCGACAGCGTTTCCTGCAGCTCCGAATAGGAGTGATCGCGCGTGCGGGCGATCAGCTTGCCGTCGCGCACCAGATACAGGCGCGAATCGCCGCAGTGTGCCCAGTACGCGGCATTGCCCTGCATCACGCAGGCCACCACCGTGGTGCGCGGCGTGTCCATCAGCGCGCGCTCGGTCGCGTAGCGCAGCAACTGGTGGTGGCCGGCAATGATCGAGTCATGCAGGAAGCGCAGCGGGTCGGCCAGCGTCGGCTTGGCATCACGCTGAAACAGTGCAGCCAGCGTTTGCAGTGCCAGTTGCGAGGCGACCTCGCCCTCCGGGTGGCCACCCATGCCGTCGGCCAACGCGAACAGCCCCGAGTCCCGCGTGTAGCAATAGCCCATGCGGTCTTCGTTCTTCTCGCGGCCACCCTTGCGGCTGACCTGGTAGACCGAGAAGCGCATGTCAACGCCCGCCGGGCCGCCAAGGCGCAGGCTTGACCTGCGCCGCGCTTGGTCTTGGCGTTGCGCCCCCTCGGGGGGCAGCGAGCGGAGTGAGCTTGGGGGCCAACATCAGGCTTTCGCGCCGGTCTTCAGGTTCTCGAGCTGCAGCTTCAGCCGCTCGCTGAAGCTGAGCTTGGTGTAGCGGCGCTCGGTCTCGCGCGCTAGCTCCTTCTGCAGAGCGAACACCGACTGCGGCCGCGACAGCGGGTCCAGCGACATGCACCACTCGGTGACCTCGATGAGGTTGTCCGAGTAGACGTTGCGCAGCCGGGAAAGCGACAGCGCCAGGCGGTCCTTCTCGATGCGCGCCGGCGCGTCGTTCGGCGGGTAGCCCTGCATGCAGGCGTAGACACAGGCACCGATGGCGTAGATGTCGGTCCACGGGCCGAGCGAACCGTCGCGGCGGTACATCTCGGGTGCCGCGAAGCCCGGTGTGTACATCGGACGGATGAAGTTGCCTTCCTTGCTCAGCACTTCTCGAGCCGCGCCGAAGTCCAGCAGCACCGCCTTGTTGTCGTTGGTGATGAAGATGTTGGCCGGCTTGATGTCCAGGTGCAGCATCTTGTGCTGGTGGACGATGCGCAAGCCGCGCAGGATCTCGTCGAACAGGCTGCGGATCGTCGATTCGCGAAACACCTTGTCGCGCTTCAAGTCGCGCGCGGTGACGATGAAGTCCTGCAGGGTGTCACCCTGCAGGTAGTTCATCACCATGTAGACGGTCTCGTTCTCGCGGAAGAAGTTCAGCACCGAGACCACGCTCGGGTGGCTGATCTGCGCGAGTGATCGGCCTTCCTCGAAGAAACTCTTCAGGCCCAACCGGTACAGCGGCAGCTTGTCGGGCTTGACACGCGGTGTGAGTTCGCCAGGGGAGCGCTCGGCAAGCGAGGCGGGCAGGTATTCCTTCAGCGCGACGAGGCGGCGTTCCTCGTCCTCGGCAAGGTAGACCACTCCGAAGCCCCCGGCCGCCAGTTTCTTGATGATCTGGTAGCCGCCAACCACGGTGCCTGCAGGCAACGGGGCGGGTTTGGGCTTTGACATAATCGGTGGTTTGCGCGCGCGCTCGAAGGATCGATGTCAGTCTACAGCATGACCGGATACGCCAGCGCCAGCGCTGGCGCGGGTTTGCGGGCAGGCGACGGTGGTCCGCCGGGGCCCTCGGTCGTCGCTGAAGTGCGCTCGGTCAATGGCCGATTCCTCGATCTGGCGCTGCGCCTTCCCGATGACTTGCGTGCACTCGAGCCCGCGCTGCGCGAGCTCGTGGCCGGCGCGCTCAAGCGCGGCAAGGTCGAGTTGCGGCTGTCGACTTCGCGCGAAGCGGCAGGCGACCTGCCCCTACCCGGCGCGGAACAGCTCAGTCGGCTGGTGCACGTCGAGTCCCAGGTCCTGTCGTGGCTGCCCAGGGCGGCGCCGCTGTCGGTGCACGAAGCGCTGCAATGGTGCCGTGGCGGTGCACCGGCCTCCGCGCTCGATGAACAGGCGCTGGCCGCCGCGCGCGAGGCGCTCGCGGGCCTGCGCGCCGCGCGGGAGCGCGAGGGCGCGAAGCTGGTCGTGGTGCTGCGCGAACGTGTCACCCACCTGCGTGCGTTGGCCGAGCGGGCGCGGCCGCTCGTGCCCGCGGTCGTGCAGCGGCAGCGCGAGCGCTTTCTCGAACGCTGGCAGGAGGCGCTGGCGGCCTCGGGCGCTGCGAACACCGTGCCGGCGGAGGCGCTGCACGAGCGGGCGCTCAACGAGGCCGCGGCGTTTGCGATCCGCATCGATGTCGCCGAAGAGCTCGCGCGGTTGGCGGCCCACCTCGACGAGGTCGAGCGCTTGCTCGCGGCGGGTGGAGAGGTCGGCAAGCGGCTGGACTTCCTGATCCAGGAGTTGCATCGCGAAGCAAACACGCTGGGCTCGAAATCCGCCGCACTGGAAGTGACGAACGTGTCGCTCGAGATGAAGGTCGCGATCGAGCAGATGCGCGAGCAGGTCCAGAATCTCGAGTAAGGGCGAGGATCAGGATGGAAACCCCGGGCAATCTATTTGTCGTCGCCGCGCCCAGCGGGGCCGGCAAGTCCAGCCTCGTGAAGGCACTGCTGGAGCTCGACTCGCACCTCGCGGTATCGGTATCGCACACGACGCGCGCCCCGCGCGGTCAGGAGCAGCACGGCCGCGAGTACTGGTTCGTCGACGAGACCGAGTTCCGCGCCATGGCCGAGCGCGGCGAATTCTTCGAATGGGCGCAGGTGCACGGCAGGCTCTACGGCACCTCGCGCGTCGCCATCCAGGACCGGCTACAGCGCGGCGAGGACGTCGTGCTCGAGATCGACTGGCAGGGCGCGCTGCAGATCAAGCGCCTGTTCGAGCATGCGGTGCTGATCTTCATCCTGCCGCCGTCTTGGGACGAACTGCGGCTGCGCCTGCAGCGCCGGGGTGAGGACGGTGCCGAAGTCATCGAGCAGCGCCTCGCGAATGCGCGCGAGGAGGTCGCCCACGCCCGGGACTTCGACTTCGTTATAATCAACGCCCTCTTCGAGACGGCCCTTTTCGACCTGAAGACCGTCGTCCATTCCCAGCGCCTGAAGTACGCCGCCCAGCGGCGCAACAAGTCCGCCGTATTCGCGGCACTCCATATCGACTGAACTCCTCCGAGGACCGACCGCCCATGGCCCGCATCACCGTCGAAGACTGCCTGGAAATGATCCCGAACCGTTTCCAGCTCGTGCTGGCCGCGACCTACCGTGCACGCATGCTGAGCCAGGGCCACGCAGCGAAGGTCGAGTCCCGGGGCAACAAGCCCGGCGTGACGGCGCTGCGCGAAATCGCCGCCGGCGCGGTCGGCCTCGAGATGCTGCGCAAGGTGCCGATCTGACGCTGCTGCGCTGCATCCTGTCGTGAAAGGGCGCTCCGAGGAGCGCCCTCGTCGTTTGTGGGACCATAAGGGCCGTGGGAATACGGTCCTTCGCCGCCGAACTGCTGCCCAGCGCACTGCTGCAGCCGGGGCGGGATCGTGCGGCGGCGGCCGCCGCGCAGCGTCCCGAGGCCAATGACTTCGCGGGCCTGGCCGCACGGCTCGGCTACCTGAGCAAGCCCGAGCTGAAGCTGGTTCGCGAGGCCTACAAGTTCGCCGACGAGGCGCACCTGGGCCAGTTCCGCGCCAGCGGTCTGCCGTACATCACGCATCCGACCGCGGTCGCCGGCCTGGTGGCCGACTGGAAGCTCGACGTGCAGGCGGTGATGGCCGCACTGATGCACGACACCATCGAGGATCGCGGCGTCACCAAGGCGCAGTTGATCGAGCGCTTCGGCGCACCCACTGCCGAGCTGGTCGATGGCCTAACCAAGCTCGACAAGCTGCACTTCTCCACCCGGGAGGAATCGCAGGCCGAGTCGTTCCGCAAGATGCTGCTGGCGATGGCACGCGACGTGCGCGTGATCCTGGTCAAGCTCGCCGACCGGTTGCACAACATGCGCACGCTTTCGGCGATGGCGCCCGACAAGCGCAGCCGCATCGCGCGCGAGACGATCGACATCTATGCGCCGATCGCGCATCGGCTGGGGCTGAACCAGATCTACCGCGAGCTGCAAGAGCTGTCCTTTGCCCAGCTCTACCCCTGGCGGTACGGCGCGCTGTCGAAGGCCCTGGCACGTGCGCGCGGGACGCGGCGTGACATCGTCGAGCGGGTGCAGAAGGACGTCGAGCACGCGTTCGCCGCGGCCAGGCTGAAGGTGCAGGTGCATGGCCGCGAGAAGACCGTCTATTCGATCTTCCGCAAGATGCGCGAGAAGCACCTGCCGTTTGCCAACGTCACCGACCTGTTCGGCTTTCGCATCGTCGTGCCGCAGCTGCAGGACTGCTACCTCGCGCTGGGCGTGCTGCATCAGCTCTACAAGCCGGTGCCCGGGCGCTTCAAGGACTACATCGCGATCCCGAAGGCCAACGGCTACCAGTCGCTGCACACGACGGTCGTGAGCCCGCTGGGCACGGCGGTCGAGTTCCAGATCCGCACCGAGCCGATGCACGCGGTGGCCGAGGCCGGTATCGCGGCGCACTGGATGTACAAGAGCAAGAGCGGCACGAAGCACGACGCGCAGCGCCTGGGCGCCACGGTGCTCAAGAGCTTGATCGACATCCAGGACGACACGCGCGACGCGGCCGAGTTCCTCGAGCACGTGAAGATCGACCTCTACCCGGACGCGGTCTATGTCTTCACGCCCAAATCGCAGATCCTGTCGCTGCCGCGCGGTGCCACGCCGGTCGATTTCGCCTACGCGATCCACTCCGACGTGGGCGACCGCTGCGTGGCGGCCAGCGTCAACGGCGAGGCGGTCGCGCTGCGTACCGAGCTGAAGAGCGGTGATGTCGTGGAAATCACGACCGCACCAGGCGCAAGGCCCAACCCGGGCTGGCTCAACTTCGTGCGCACCGGGCGGGCGCGCTCGAAGATCCGCCACCACCTCAAGACGATGGAGCAGGAGGAGTCGCGCGCACTTGGCGAGCGGCTGCTCGCACAGAGCCTGCGCGCCGAAGGCCTGCTGCTGCCGTCGTCCGACCCCACCGACGACGCAGCCACCGCGCTGTGGCAGCTGCTCACCCGCTGGAGCGGCAACCGCTCGCGCGCCGAGCTGATGGTCGACATCGGCGTGGGCCGAAAGATCGCCTCGATCGTCGCCAAGCGTCTGGCGCACCTGATGGCCGAGCGCGGCGACAAGCGGCCCGATGCAGTGACGCTGTCGCTGCGCCACTTCGGCGCCGCCGAGGAAGACCTGGCGCCGCAGCAAGGCCTCGTCACGATCGACGGCAGCGAAGGCGCGTCGATCCAGCTCGCGAACTGCTGTCACCCGATCCCCGGTGACGACATCGTCGGCTACCTGGGCCGTGGCGAGGGCCTGACCATCCACACGGCCGAATGCGCGGTCGGCAAGCGGTTGTACGAGCGCGACAGCGAACGCTGGCTGCCGGTCGAGTGGTCGGAGCAGCCGGTGCGGCCCTTCGACGCCGAGGTTTCGGTGCTGGTGACGAACGGCAAGGGCGTGCTCGCGCGGGTGGCTGCGGCGGTCAGCGCGACCGAAACGGACATCACGCACATCGACATGGGGCCAGAGCGTGCCAGCGAAACCACCGAGCTGAAGCTCTCGCTGGCCGTGCGCGACCGACAGCACCTGGCCGACGTGATCCGCACCCTGCGCCGCGCGCCCTCGGTGGTGCGCGTGGCGCGCGTCAAGGGCTGACCGAGGCGGGCTGCGGGCCAGCGCCAGGCCGGCCCAAGGGGCCGTCAGTCCGGCGGGCTGCCCTTGTCGAAGATCACCAACCACCGCCCGTCCTGCTGGCGCTGCCAGATCGAGTTGAAGCGTGCGATGACTGCACCCTTGGGATCTCGCACCGGCCCGGTGGATAGCGCGAGCTGGCCCGAGGCCAGCACTTCGACCTGATCGGGCTCCCAGGAGAACGGCGCGGTCGGGCCGTCGAAGTACGCCTTCCAGCCCTCGACCACCGCCGCCCGCCCGCGAAGTACCTGGCGCCCACCGAAGAACAAACTGTCCTCGGCCACGTGGCGGCCGAAGGCTGCGAGGTCGCGCTCGGCCATGCTTCGGGCGAATGCGCGCTCCGCAGCGAACACCTCGGCACGGGCCGTGCCGGGACCGGTCGGCGTCGTTGCGCAGGCGGTCACCAGGGCTGCCACGAATGCCGCGAACAGAACGCGCAATGCGCTGCTCCCGCTGTCATGGGCTGCAGTTGCCATTGAACTCGATCCGGGTGGCAAGAACTCGCACGCGGTCTGCGTCCAGCTGCCCGCGCACGCGCACACAGGGGTTGGTCTGCAGATTGGCCTCACCGGTGCCGGACGGGTCGTATTGCGGATTCGCGCCATAGAAGACCGTGACCCCGCGCAGCAGGAATGTCTTGCCCACGGTGTCCAACCCCGACAGCGTGCCGCGCAGATCGATGCCTTCGTTGATCAGGTCGAGGTCGGTGCGCAGCTCCACGCTGGAGGCGACCAGCACGCCGCTGCCTGCCCTCCCCTTGACTTCGACCCGCGTGCCCAGCGCCAGCGCTGTGGCCGGCAGCGTTGCGTTGCTCGCGTCCACCGGCACCCCGTTGACCGAGAAGCTGCGCTGCGTGGCGAGCGACGTGATCAGGCCCTCGACCTCGGCCTGGTCGCTGTCCTCCAGCCGCCGCGACTCGACCACTGCCGTGACCACTGGCCAGCGCCCTGCGGACTGTGCAGTGCCCACGACCATCCGCACCACGCTACCGTCGGCCAGCCCGCCCGGCACACCACTGGCACTGAGATCGAACACCGCGGTGCCCACGCGCAGGGTCGGTGGTGTGCCCGCCGGAGTCACGTCGCGCGCGATGCCGCGCACTCGGAACCGAGCGGGTGCGCTGCTGCGCCGTTCGACACGCGTGGCCACCATGTCCGAAAGTGCAGCCTCGGGGCTCGGATAACCGTGGACCTCCAGCACGTCGACGTTTGGATTCAGGCCGCCCACTCCGCCCGTCACTCCCTCGAACACCGTGGCCGGCGTCAGCCGCACCAACTGGCCGAGAACGCGGATGAAGTTCCCGCCCGGGGTGACGGCCTCCAGCGGCCCCACCAGCGACCCGCCAACGCGCACGCGCGTGGCCGTGGCATTGCGTCCGCCACTGCCGTCGTCGACAGGCCGGTTGGATTCGACCTCGACGACCATGCCCAGGCGCAACGCATCACGCACGATGCCGCCGCCGTCGGCGTCTTCGATGCGTGCGGCGCTCTCGTCGAAACGGACACCCTCGACGATGATCGAGCCGAAGCCCGTGATCGGCCCTTCGATAAAGGCGCCGGTGGCACCGGTGCCGCCGGTCTCGACACCGCCGCCGCAGGCAGCCAACCACAACAGCACGCTGGCCAGCGCGCTTCGCAGGAAGTTCGACAGCGTGGGGATGCGAATCATGACTTGGCTTTCCTGGAAGGCTTACGTGCCGCCGGCCGGACCTCTTCGGGCTGCGGTGCAACGGAAGGTGAATGGGCGTCCTGCGCGTCATCGAACCCGTACAGGCCCAGACGCACGCGGTGGGAGTTCGGGTTGTCAGATCCGGTCCGGGCCGCATCCTGCTCGATCAGGCGTTCGAGCAGAGGCACCAGCTCCTCGGTCAGGCGCTGCCAATGCGCCTGCAGGAGCGGCCGTACCTGAGCCACCGACTCGGCGCTCAGGCCCTGCGCGGCGATCGCCTGCTCGAAGTACTCGGGCTTGCGGCCCAGCAGGTTGGCCACCGCCGCCTGCATGTGGTCGCCGACGTTGGCACCCATCCACTGGGCCATGCGCGCCATGTCGCCGCGCGGCACGAAGGCCTCGCGTGACAGCGCCACGGTGTCGCGCACGGTGTCATGGGTCGCCAGCTGCAGTCTCAGCAGCTCCTCGAGCAGCGCACGCGGGTGCACGTCGCGCGTCACCTCGTGCGCCAGCGATTCGAAGCTGGGCGCAGGCCCGGTGCGCGGCAGCACGCGCGGTACGCCCGCCCGCGTTCGGTAGGCGGCGTCCGATCGCCAGTGTGCAAACACCATCGCCGCGGGGGAGCGAGGCGGCGCCGGGGCGGCTTCGGCGGCCTCCTGCACCCCCTGCGCCGTCGCCTTCGCAGCCAGGATCCTGTTGACCTCGCGGCGATTCAGGCCCGTGGCGGCACTGACACGGCTGGTGCGCCGGTGCTCGGGCAGTCCCGGGTGGGCCGCATGCGCCGTGGCCACGAACGCCGCGCGCAGCATCTCGTCGACCACCGCAAAGGGCACACCGCGAGCCACCGCCAGGCGCGCGAGCGGGCCCAGCAGCCGCTCCAGCGCAGCATGCAGGGCCGATTCGTGGGCGGCGGCGGGGTCGGTCATTTCGTGCCGATGGTAGCGGCGGCGACGTTCTCACGCCGTCGCCGCCCCTTCACTCACTCGTATTTCACGAGCAAGGCGTACAGGACGCGGCGGTCATCCGACCACACGCCCTTGACCTCGAGGGCGTCACCATCGTTCAGGTCGCCAGGGCCGCCATTGCGCCATTCGACGACGCGCGAGTAGTTCACCGTGACCTCGCGCAGCACGAAGGTCATTTCGCCGGTGTTCAGCGCGCTCACGGTGCCGTGCAGCTCGACGCGCTGCCAGTCGTCGTCGCCACGATTGATCACCCGCACCCGCGAGGCAACGATCGTGCCGTTCTGGGCGCGGCCGCGCACTTCGACCAGCACGCCCTCGCGCACCGAATTGCTGTTCGGCTCGAAACGGGCGTTGGTGGCATCGACCTTGATGCCGTTCACCTCGAACTGCTGCGCAGACGAGAAGGCGCTGACGAAGCCGCGCACGCGCGCGTCGCCGATGTCCTCGACTCGGCGCCGGCCACTGCGGATCGTGATCGCCACCCACGGGCCGGTGGTCCGGCCCGTCTGCAGCCGCACGCGCACGCGCGAGCCGTCGGCGAAGCCGGCCGGCAGATCGATGTCGGCGACGTCGGCGTAACTGATCACCGCGTCGTTGATGTGGAAGGTGCGCGCCATGGTGTCGAGCTGGCTGACGATGCCCCGCAGCCGGTACGCGTCGGCGCTGTCCTCGAGTTCGATCCGGGTCGCCACATAGCGCTTGGTTGCGCTGTCGAACAGCGCATGGATCTCGAGGATCTGGCCCTGCGCCAGCGCGCCGAAACCAGCCAGGCGCGGGTCGAACACGGTCTCGGCCCTGACTTCGATCGTCTGGTCGAGCACGCGGATTGTTTGCGTCGAGGAATCGACCCCGTCGACCGGACCCTTGATCTCGCTTCCGAAACGGATCATCGAGGCCACCGCGGTGCCGGTGCCGTCGTCGATCGCCGACGACTCGACCTCGACCATCATGCCCAGTTGAAGTTCGCTGCGGTCGTGGCCGGCGCCATCCTCGTCCTCGACGTGCGCGCCGTTGTCGTCGAAGCGCACGCCGCCGACGATGATCGAACCCAGCCCGGTGATCGGGCCGGCCATGAAGCCTTGCGCGGCGCCACCACCGGCGCCTGGTACGGCACTGCCGCCGCCGCCACAGGCGGACAGCAGCATCGGGCCAGCCGCGGTGGCCAGCAACGCTGCCAGCGCCTGGCGGCGGTGCAGCACCAAGGGTTGTCTCTTCG
>Ga0224500_10000668_pt1 | contig 22467 bp, 20 predicted proteins | sample SF_Oct11_sed_USG_FD_168126 | JGI IMG/M metagenome (GOLD analysis project Ga0224500, IMG submission 168126) | Sediment microbial communities from San Francisco Bay, California, United States - SF_Oct11_sed_USGS_4_1 | ecosystem: Environmental > Aquatic > Marine > Sediment | place: USA: California... | reverse complement strand
CGCCCGCGTTCCACGTGCGCACGTTGGGCGCGAGCCGCGCGCCCGTGCCGTTCGGGTAGACGAGCGCCACGCCTTCGCGATTCGCCGTCGCGTGCAGGCAGTCGTTGCTCTCGATCTCGCCGCCTGGGCAGCCGGTGCGCGCCGCGGCGCGCGCGTTGCCGCCGCCGCCGTGGATCACGAGGAGCACGGGCACCGGTTTCGTCGGAGAGTAGCTCGCGGGGAGATGGACGTCGTAGGGGCGCCGCGCGAAGCCCGGCACCTCGCAAGACACGACGGTGCCTGGCGCCGCGTCGCCCGCCGTGCAAGCCTTCGCTCGGGCGGTAGCACAGCCCGACAAGGCGAGGGCCACCATGGTGATCTGGATGAACTGCAGCGCGCGCATGCGCAGATTCTGGCGTGAAACGCGGCTCTAGGGCCGAATCGCGAAGAACCTGGCCTCGAAATCGCTGCGGCGAGCACGCTGATCGGCGCGGTACTTGCCGTTGCGCGGCGTCAGTTGAACATACTCGGCCAGCGCCAGCCTGGCCCGAGCGGCCTTGTAGGACCGAAGAAGCGGCTCCGTCTGGCGAAGCAGCGCCAGCGCCTGTCGACTGGAAAGCTGGTACGTGAAGCTGGGCGCGTGGCGTTGGCTGTAAGTCCGCTTGCGCGTGATGCGGCCCATGCCAACGACCTCGCGGACAAAACGCAACAGGCCAAGGTCATTGTTGCTGATCGAGACGACGAGACGGCGCGACTCGTTGCGATGCACGCGTGTCAGGGTCACCGTGCCTTCGCCGTCTATGAGTCCGGCCAGATAGCCGGCGATCGTCGGGTCGAGTCGGCCGCGGGTCACCCGAGCACTAACGCATGGGAAGCGAAAAAGATACGGCCACCTGTCGGTGGCCGTGAATTGGTGGAGGCGGCGGGACGGCTGTTCCACCCCTTTCGGGGCGGGCCGGACTATGCCTTCATCCCGTTGCCGGGATGCGGGGCGTGTTATCCGTTTCCGGATCCTAGTGCCGGCCCCTCCGGTTGCCCGGATCGGCCGGTCTATGAGTCTCTACAGGGCAGGCCTGAGGTTGGCCCTCTTCCTACCCCTCGGCGTTGCCATGCCGCTCTATGGCGGCTGCAGGGTTCGCCGATGTGAGCCCCGTTGTCACTCTGCCCTTACGGGCAGAGGCGACCGATGTTGATCGAACCCGCGTCCGCAAGCCCTCGGCAGTCAGGACTACATGCTTAGCCTGGTGATTTGAGCTTCGCCTCGCACCCGCCCACCGGCAGGCTGGTCCTCGGCTAGCCGCTTCGACGGATCCCCCGGGCCAAGCGGCCAGACCCGGAGGAGAGGCTGGTGTGAATGACGCTGCACTCCTTTTAGGGAGCCTAGCCCACCAGCAGGCTAGTGCAGCGTCTCGCGGGTATTAGGCCGCGAGAGCGAAACGCTCGTCGTTGGCGTTTGTAGTGTTTCCAGATGGATTTACGAGGTCACTGGTCCTCGGCATGCCCTGCGCTGCGTCGAAACCCGCGTCGAAACCAGGTCGCCCCCGTTTCGTTGCGTGAAGCATTATCGCATATGGGGTCTAGAGCAGCGCGATCAAGTCCCCCGGGCGCGCAATGACGGCGTCGGCCTTCCAGGCCTCGGGGCCACCGCTCTCGGGATGGTGGTAGCCCCATTCGACGGCGACCGTCCGCATGCCGGCGGCCCGCCCCGCCTGGACGTCGCGCAGATCGTCGCCGAGGTAGGTGCAGGCCGAGGGCGGCAGGCCGAGCTGCTCCGCCGCGTGCAGCATCGGCGCCGGATGAGGCTTGATGTGCTCGGTGGTGTCGCCGCAGACCACGCAGGCGGGCTTCAGGCCAAGCGACTCGACGACGCGATCGGTGAAGCGCGTCGCCTTGTTGGTCACGATTCCCCACGAAATGGCGCGCTGCGCGAGCGCCTCGAGCAGCTCGGCGACGCCCGGGAAGAGGCGTGTATCGACGCAGGTGTTCTCGCGGTAGAACTCGAGGAACGCTTCGCGCAGCGCGTCGTAGTCGGCGTCGCCCGGCTTCACGCCGAAACCGGCGTGCACCAGCCCGCGCGCGCCGGCCGAGGCGAAGGGCCGCAGCCGCTCGATCGGCAGCGGCTGCAACCCCTGCTCGGCGCGCAGGCGGTTCAGCGCGCCCGCGAGATCGGGCGCGGTGTCGGCGAGCGTGCCGTCGAGGTCGAAAAGAACGGCGCGGCTAGGCATCGCGCTGGCAGCAGAGCAGATAGTTGACGTCGCAGTCCGGCCCCAGCCGGTAGCGCCGCGTGAGCGGGTTGTAGGTCATGCCGATCAGTTCCACTTCGCGCAGGCCCGCGTCGCGGCACCAGCGCGCGAGCTCGGAGGGGCGGATGAAGCGCGCGTAGTCGTGCGTGCCCCTGGGGAGCAGCTTCAGCACGTACTCCGCGCCGATCACGGCGAGCAGATACGCCTTCGGGTTGCGGTTGATGGTGGAGAAGAACGCCCGGCCGCCGGGCCGCAGCAGCCGCGCGCAGGCCGCCACCGCGCTCGCCGGATCGGGCACGTGCTCGAGCATCTCCATGCAGGTGAGCACGTCGAAGCTCTGCGCGTGCGCCGCGGCGTAGTCCTCGGCCGAGGCGCGCGCGTAGCGCACCGCGGCGCGGCTCTCCAGCAGGTGCAGCTCGGCGACGCGCAGCGGCTTGTCCGCCATGTCGATGCCGGTCACGCGCGCGCCGCGCTGCGCCATCGCCTCGGCGAGGATGCCGCCGCCGCAGCCGACGTCGAGCACGTCCCTGCCGGCGAGCGGCGCGTGGCGCCCGATCCATTCGAGGCGCAGCGGGTTGATCTCGTGCAGCGGGCGGAACTCGCCCTCGGGATCCCACCAGCGGTGGGCGAGGTCGCTGAACTTCGCGAGCTCGGCGGGATCGACGTTAAGCGCGCTTGGCATGTGCTTTTAAAAACGATCTCATGATTTTGGCCGCGAGATTCATGCGGCCAAAATCATGAGACCTGAGAAGGTCAAAACCGTCACGGCGCCCATTCTAGTCGCCAGCCGCACGCGGGCAAAAAAAAAGCCCCGCCGCAGCGGGGCTCTCTTCTCGCCGCCGAAGCGGCTTACTTCTTCGTGCCGATCACTTCCAGCTCGACCCGGCGGTTGGGGTAGAGGCAGTCGATCAGCGCCTTGCCCTTCAGGCCCGGGCAGGCCTTCACCGGCTGCGTCTCGCCCTTGCCCTCGGTGTAGATGCGGTTCGGCTCCAGGCCCTTGGAGACCAGGTAGGCCTTCACGGCTTCCGCGCGGCGCACCGACAGCTTCTGGTTGTACTGCGTCGTGCCGATCAGGTCGGCGTGGCCGATGGCGATCACGACTTCGAGGTTGATGTCGCGGATCTGGCCCGACAGCGTGTCCAGGCGGTCCTTGAACTCGGGCTTGACCGCCGACTTGTCGAAGTCGAACAGCACGTCGGTCGCGAGCGTGACCTTCTGCGCCGCGGGCTTGGGCGCGGGCTTTGCCACGGGTGCCGGCGCCGGAGCGGGCGCGGGTGCCGGAGCGGGCGCGGGCTGGGCGGGCGCAGGTGCCGGCGCGGGTGCCGGCGCAGGTTCTTCGGTCGTGGCGCAGCCCACCATCACGGCCATCGCCAGCAGTGCAGCGCTCAGTCCCGCGGTGCGCAGTGTCTTGTTCCTCATGCGTGTTCTCCCGTCGCTTGTCTCGGTTGGTGGGGGATTGGGCCCGGACCGGCGGATAATGGCCCGTCAATTCAAGATTTTAGTGTGCCACAACGCGGCGCGGGCTTGCAAGTCAGCAAGCTCGAGCCGCGCGAGCTCGCGCTCGCGCAGCACGTGCTCGCCGCCGACCCACACGTCGGTCACCTGCTCGCGCCCGCAGGCGTACACGAGGTGCGAGACGACGTCGTACATCGGCTGCAGGGTGACGTCGTCCAGCGACACCGCGGCGAGGTCGGCCGCCTTGCCCGGCACGATGGAGCCGATGCGCGCGTCGAGCCCGAGCGCGATCGCCCCGCCCAGCGTCGCGGCGCGCAGCGCGGCGTGCGCCGGCATCGCCTCGGCGCTGGCGCCTGCCGCCTTGGCGAGCAGCGCCGCCAGGCGCATCTCGGCGAGCACGTCGAGCCGGTTGTTGCTCGCCGCGCCGTCGGTGCCCAGCGCGACGTTGACGCCCGCGGCCAGCAGCTGCGCCACCGGCGCGATGCCGCTCGCCAGCTTGAGGTTGGACGACGGGCAGTGCGCGACCGAGCTGCGGTGCCGGGCCAGCGTTTCGACCTCCTCGCGCGTCAGGTGTACCGCGTGCACGGCGATCAATCCCGGCCCGAGCAGCCCGAGTCCGGCGAGCCGCGCCAGCGGCCGCTGGCCGTGCTCGGCGAGGCCGCGCTCGATCTCGTCCGCGGTCTCGTGCACGTGCACGTGCACCGGCAGCTCGAGCTCCGCGGCGAGCTGCGCGATGCGCCGGAAGCTCGCGTCCGACACCGTGTAGGGGGCGTGCGGCGCGAGGCAGAAGGAGACGCGCTCGTCCTCGCGCCAGCGGTCGCGCAGCGCCAGGCCCTTCGCCAGGTAGGCCTGCGGGTCGGAGGCATACGCCGAAGGAAACTCGACGACGATCAGGCCGAGCGCCGCGCGCATGCCCGCCTGCTGCGCGGCGGCGAGCGCCGCCTCGGGGAAGAAGTACATGTCGTTGAAGCAGGTCACTCCGCCACGCAGCATCTCGGCGCAGGCGAGCAGCGTGCCGTCGTGCACGAACTCCGGCGACACGTGCTTCGCCTCGACCGGCCAGATGTGCTCCTCGAGCCAGCGCATGAGCGGCAGGTCGTCCGCCAGGCCGCGCATCAGCGTCATGGCGGCGTGCGTGTGCGCATTGACCAGGCCCGGGATGAGCGCATGGCCGGGCAGGTCGACACGCGCGTAGTGCGCGAAGCGCGGCGCGGCCTCGGCCGAGGGTAGCACGGCCTCGATGCGCCCGTCGCGCACCGCCACCGCGTGGCGCTCGAGCACGGCGCCGTCCGGCTCGACTGGCACCACCCAGCGCGCGTTGATGAGGAGACTCTGCGTCATGCGATGCGCCGCAAACAAAAAGCCCCGCGCGCGGCGGGGCTTCGTGCGCTGCCGCGGCGGGCGGCTAGCGGCCCGTGCCGAGGACCTCCACTTCGGCGCGGCGGTTGGGCGCGAGGCAGGCGATCAGCGCCTTGCGCTCCTTCTGGGTGCACTCGACGACCGGCAGCGACGAGCCCACGTACATCTTGCCGTAGCCCGTCGTCTCGATCTTGTTGGCATCGGCGCCCTGGCGCACGAGGTAGGCCTTCACCGCGGCGGCGCGCCGCTCGGACAGCTTCTGGTTGTACTGCACCGAGCCGATGCGGTCCGTGTAGCCGTTGATGTTGATGAAGCGCAAGTCGCTGAACTCGCCGAAGCGCACCACGACCTCGCGGTCGAGCGTGTCCTGCGCCTGCATGTCGAGCGCCGACTTGTCGAAGGCGAAGCGCACGTGCGTGAACACGCGCAGCGGCTTGGGCTTGGGCGCGGGCGCGGCCACCGGCGCGGGCGCCGGCGCAGGCGCGGGTGCCGGCGCGGGCGCCGGAGTGGCCGGCGCCGGGGTCGGCGCGGGCGGGGGCGGGGCGGGTTCCTCCGTCGTCGCGCATCCCACCATCGCGGCAAGCACGGCGACGCACAAGAACGACTGGGCGGTCCTCCTGATCATCTTATTCTCCTCGCACGGAATGCCCCGCATTTAAGCACAGGCAAGGGCCGAGGTCGAGAGGGCCCGCGTGCTAAAATTCCACGTTCGAAACAGCGCCTTAAACGGCCGACTCCTTCCGCAGAAAAAGAGCCGCAATGGAACCGTTCGCCAAGGAAACGCTCCCCGTCAGTCTCGAGGAGGAGATGCGCCGCTCCTACCTCGATTACGCCATGAGCGTGATCGTCGGGCGCGCGCTGCCGGACGTGCGCGACGGCCTGAAGCCCGTGCACCGGCGCGTGCTGTTCGCGATGCAGGAGGCGAACAACGTCTGGAACCGACCCTACGTGAAATGCGCGCGCGTGGTCGGCGAGGTGCTCGGCAAGTACCACCCGCACGGCGACTCGGCGACCTACGAGGCGCTGGTGCGCATGGCGCAGGACTTCTCCATGCGCTACATGCTGGTCGACGGGCAGGGCAATTTCGGCTCGATCGACGGCGACAACGCGGCGGCCTACCGCTACACCGAGTGCCGGCTGGCGAAGCTCAGCTCGGAGATGCTGGCCGACATCGACAAGGAAACCGTCGATTTCGTGCCGAACTACGACGGCAAGGAGCTCGAGCCGGCGGTGCTGCCGACGCGCGTGCCGAACCTGCTGGTGAACGGCTCGTCGGGCATCGCCGTGGGCATGGCGACCAACGTGCCGCCGCACAACCTGGGCGAGGTGGTGGATGCCTGCCTGCACCTGCTCGCCCATCCGGGCTGCCCGATCGAGGATCTGATGAAGCTCGTGCCGGCGCCGGATTTCCCCACCGCGGGGATCATCTACGGGCTGGCCGGCGTGCACGAGGGCTACCGCACCGGGCGCGGGCGCGTGGTGATGCGCGCGCGCACGCACTTCGAGGACATGGAAAAGGGCAACCGCCAGTGCATCGTGGTGGACGAGCTGCCCTACCAGGTGAACAAGAAGGCGCTGCTCGAGCGGATCGCCGAGCTGGTGACCGAGAAGAAGCTCGAGGGCGTCTCCGACATCCGCGACGAGTCCGACAAGGACGGCATCCGCGTGGTGATCGAGCTCAAGCGCGGCGAGCTGCCCGAGGTGGTGCTGAACAACCTGTACAAGCAGACGCAGCTGCAGGACTCCTTCGGCATGAACATGGTGGCGCTGGTCGACGGCCAGCCGAAGCTGCTCAACCTGCAGCAGCTGTTGCAGCACTTCCTGTCGCACCGGCGCGAGGTGGTGACGCGACGCACGGTGTTCGACCTGAGGAAGGCGCGCGAGCGTGGCCACGTGCTGGAAGGCCTCGCAGTGGCCCTGTCCAACGTCGACGAGGTGATCGCGCTGATCAAGGCGGCGCCGTCGCCCGCGGACGCCAAGCGCGAGCTGATGGCGCGCGCCTGGGCCTCGCCCCTGGTGCGCGAGATGCTGGGACGCGCGAGCGCCGAAGCGTACCGGCCGGAGGGGCTGGCGCCCGAGTTCGGCCTGAAGGAGGACGGCTACCGCCTGTCGGACGCGCAGGCGCAGGCGATCCTCGAGCTGCGCCTGCAGCGCCTGACCGGCCTGGAGCAGGACAAGATCCGCGACGAGTACAAGGAAGTGATGGCGCTGATCGCCGACCTGCTCGACCTGCTGGACAAGCCCGCGCGCATCACCGCGCTGATCGACGCGGAACTGCGCTCGCTGAAGGAGGCGTTCGCCGACGCGCGGCGCACCGAGATCGTGACGGTCGCCGAGGACATCTCGATCGAGGACCTGATCGCGCCGCAGGACATGGTGGTCACGTTCTCGCACGGCGGCTACGTCAAGTCGCAGCCGCTCGCCGACTACCGCGCGCAGCGCCGCGGCGGCCGCGGGCGCGCGGCCACCGCCATGAAGGAGGACGACTTCATCGAGCGGCTGTTCGTCGCGCATTCGCACGACTACCTGCTGTGCTTCTCCGACCGCGGGCGGCTGTACTGGCTGAAGGTGTTCGAGGTGCCGCAGGGCAGCCGCGCGAGCCGCGGCAAGCCGATCGTCAACGTCTTCCCGCTGGAGGAGGGCGAGAAGATCACCGCCGTCGTGCCGGTCAAGGAGTTCGACGAGCAGCACTTCGTGCTGATGGCCACCGCGCGCGGCACGGTGAAGAAGACGCCGCTCGCCGAGTTCTCGCGCCCGCGCCCGAGCGGCATCATCGCCGTGACGCTCGAGGAAGGCGACTACCTGGTCGGCGGCGTGCTCACCGACGGCAGCGCCGACGTGATGCTGTTTTCCTCCGAGGGCAAGGCGGTGCGCTTCGCCGAGAGCGAGGTGCGCCCGATGGGGCGGCAGGCCGGAGGCGTGCGCGGCATGCGCCTGCCCGAGGACGGCGGGCACCGCATCGTCTGCATGCTGGTGGCGAAGGACGAAAGCCGCACCGTGCTCACCGCGACCGGGAACGGCTATGGCAAGCGCACGCCCATCTCCGAGTACACCAAGCACGGGCGCGGCGGGCAGGGCCTGATCGCCATCCAGGCGACCGAGCGCAACGGCCCGCTGGTGGGCGCGGTGCTGGTGGAGGACAGCGACCAGGTGATGCTGATCTCCACCGGCGGCGTGCTGATCCGCATGGCGGTGGCGCAGATCCGCGAGCAGGGCCGCTCGACGCAGGGCGTGACGCTGATCAACCTCGGCGAAGGCGAGAAGCTCGCCGGCATGGAGCGCATCGAGGAAAAGGACGAGGAAGCGGGCGGCAACGGCAACGGGCACGGCGAGGACGAAGATCCGGGCGCTGGGGGCGAAGGCGAACCGCCGCTGCCCGAGGGGGACAGCCCGGCGCCCACGGTGCACTGATGCAGCGCCTGTTCAACTTCAGCGCCGGCCCGGCGATGCTGCCGGCCGAAGTGCTGTCGCGCGCGGGCGACGAGATGCTCGACTGGCACGGCAGTGGCATGGGTGTGATGGAGATGAGCCATCGCGGCAAGGAGTTCATGGCCATCGCCGCGGACGCCGAGGCCGACCTGCGCGAGCTGCTCGCCATCCCGAAGCAGTACGAGGTGCTGTTCCTGCAGGGCGGCGCGACGCTGCAGTTCGCCCAGGTGCCGATGAACCTGCTGCGCGGCAGGAGGGCCGCGGACTACGTAGTCACGGGCGAGTGGTCGAAGAAGGCGGTCAAGGAAGCGAAGAACTACTGCGAGGTGCGCGTCGCGGCGAGCTCGGAGGATCGCGCGTTCTCCTACGCGCCGCGCGACTGGCAGCTGAGCGCGGATGCCGCGTACGTGCACTACTGCTCCAACGAGACCATCGGCGGGGTGGAGTTCCACTGGATCCCCGAGACGGGCGCGGCGCCGCTGGTCGCCGATGCCTCGTCGCATTTCCTGTCGCGGCCGCTCGACGTGTCGAAGTTCGGCCTGATCTACGCCGGCGCGCAGAAGAACGCCGGGCCCGCGGGACTGACGATCGTGCTGGTGCGCGAGGACCTGCTCGGCGGCGCGGCCAAGGGCACGCCCTCGGTGCTGGACTACAAGCTGCAGGCGGACGCCGACTCGATGCTCAACACGCCCGCGACCTACGCGATCTACGTCGCCGGGCTGGTGTTCAAGTGGCTCAGGCAGCTCGGCGGGCTGGCGGAGATCGAGCGGCGCAACGTGGCGAAGGCGCAGGTGCTGTATGACGCGATCGACGCGGGCTTCTACGCGAGCCCGGTGGACAAGGCGGACCGCTCGCGCATGAACGTGCCGTTCCGCCTGCCCGACGAGCGGCTCGACGCGCCCTTCCTCAAGGGCGCCGAGGAGCGCGGCATGGTGCAATTGAAGGGCCACCGCTCGGTCGGCGGCATGCGCGCCTCGATCTACAACGCCATGCCGCTCGAAGGCTGCGCGCGGCTGGCCGGCTACATGCGCGAGTTCGCCGCGCGGCATGGCTGACAAGCTCGAGGTCCTCGTCCTCAACCAGGTCGCGCAGACGGGCCTGCAGCGCCTGCCCGCCACGCGCTACTCGCTGGTGCGGGAATCAGGCGATCCCGACGCCGTGCTGGTGCGCTCGATGGACCTGCACCGCATGGCGTTCGGCGCGCGGCTCAAGGCGGTGGCGCGCGCGGGCGCGGGCACCAACAACATCCCGGTGCCCGCGCTGACGGCGCGCGGCATTCCGGTGTTCAACGCGCCCGGCGCGAACGCCAATGCGGTAAAGGAACTGGTAATCGCCGGCATGCTGATCGCGGCGCGCAACCTCGCGCCCGCGCTCGATTTCGTGCGCGCGCTCGACAAGGCCGCGCCGGATCTCGAGCGGCGCGTCGAGGAGGGCAAGAAAGCGTTCGCCGGCGCCGAGCTGCCCGGACAGACGCTGGGCGTGATCGGCCTCGGCAAGATCGGCAGCCTGGTGGCCGACGCGGCCATCCGCCTCGGCATGCAGGTCGTGGGCTACGACCCGGACATCACCGTCGAAGGCGCCTGGAGCCTGCCGTCGCAGGTGCGCCGCGCCGGCGCGGTGGACGAGCTGCTCAAGGCGAGCCGCTTCGTCACGCTGCATGTGCCGCTCGTCGAGCGCACGCGCCACCTGATCGGCGCGCGCAACCTCGGGCTGCTGGGCGCGGGCGCGATCCTGCTGAACTTCTCGCGCGAGGGCATCGTGGACGATGCCGCGGTGCTGGCGGCGCTCGCCGCGCGCAAGCTGCACGCCTACGTGACCGACTTCCCGACGCCCGCGCTGATCGGCGTGCCGGGCGTGGTGGCGCTGCCGCACCTGGGCGCCTCCACCGGCGAGGCCGAGGACAACTCCGCCGTGATGGTGGTCGAGCAGCTGCGCGAGTACCTCGAGCACGGCAACCTGCGCAACGCCGTCAACTTCCCGGAGGCGGTCATGGGGCGCGAGTCGCCGTACCGGCTGGCGATCGCCAACGCCAACGTGCCCGACATGCTGGCGCGCATCTCGCACGCCATGGGCGAGCGCGGCATCAACATCCACAACATGCTGAACAAGTCCCGCGGGCAGGTGGCCTATACCCTGGTCGACGTGGACAGCCCGGTGCCGGAGGTGGCGCTCGCCGCCCTGCGCGCCATCGACGGCGTGCTCGCGGTCAGATATCTTCCGCTCGAGCCATGAGCGGCGACCTCGACAAGCTGCGCGCGCAGATCGACGCGCTCGACGACGAGCTCGCGGCGCTGCTGCAGCGGCGCGCGCGGCTCGCGCAGCAGATCGGCGCGCTGAAGGGCGGCGCCCCCGCCTACCGGCCGGAGCGCGAGGCGCAGGTTCTGCGGCGCGTGGCGAGCAAGGCCGCGGACCCGCTGCCGGCCGAGGCGGTGGCGCGCGTGTTCCGCGAGGTGATTTCCGCCTGCCGGGGGCTCGAGCAGGCGATCCGCGTGACCTACCTCGGCCCGGCGGGCACGTTCAGCGAGCAGGCGGTGCGCCGCCACTTCGGCGGCGCGGTCGAGGCGCTGCCGCTGCCGAGCATCGACGAGGTGTTCCGCCGCTGCGAGGCGGGCGAGGCGCAGTTCGCCATGGTGCCGGTGGAGAACTCCACCGAGGGCGCGGTCGGTCGCACGCTCGACCTGCTGCTCGCCACGCCGCTCAAGATCTGCGGCGAGGTGGAGCTGCGCGTGCAGCAGAACCTGATGGCCAGGGAGGGCGACGCCGCGTCGCTTGCGCGCGTGTACTCGCACGCGCAGTCGCTCGCGCAGTGCCAGGCCTGGCTGGACCGGCACCTGCCGCGCGCCGAGCGCGTGCCGGTGTCCTCCAACGCCGAGGCCGCCGAGCGCGCCAGCCGCGAGTCGCGCGCGGGCGCCATCGCCGGCGAGGCCGCGGCCGAGCGCTTCGGGCTGCAGCTGCTGGCGCGCGGCATCGAGGACGACCCCAACAACACGACACGCTTTCTCGTCCTCGGCGCGCTCGAGGCCGCGCCGAGCGGCCGCGACCGCACCTCGCTCGTCATGACGGCGGAGAACCGGCCCGGCGCGGTGCACGCGCTGCTCACGCCGCTCGCCGAGGCGGGCGTCAGCATGACGCGCATCGAGTCGCGCCCGGCGCGCGCCATGCGCAGCGCGCTGTGGGAGTACCTGTTCTACATCGACCTCGAAGGCCACCAGCAGGACGCGCGCGTGGCGCAGGCGCTCGGCGCGCTGCGCCGCAAGGCGCCGTTCCTCAAGGTGCTCGGTTCCTATCCGGTCGCCGGAGCGTGACGTGTCCAGCCGCATGAGCTTCGATCCCTGCGAGCTGGCGCCGCCGTACGTGCGCTCCATCGCCCCCTACCAGCCGGGCAAGCCGATCTCGGAGCTCGCGCGCGAGATGGGCCTGAAGGAGGCGTCGATCGTCAAGCTCGCCTCCAACGAGAACCCGCTCGGCACGGGACCGCGCACGCGCGCGGCCATCGAGCGCGCGCTCGCCGAGATCGCGCGCTATCCGGACGGCAACGGCCACGAGCTGAAGACGGCGCTCGCGGCGCGCTATGGCGTCGAGCTGTCGCAGGTCGTGCTCGGCAACGGCTCGAACGACGTGCTCGAGCTCGTGGCGCTCGCGTTCCTCGCGCCCGGGCGCGCCGCGGTCTACTCGCAGCATGCCTTCGCGGTCTACCCGCTCGCCACGCAGGCGCGCGGCGCGCGCGGCATCGTCGTGCCGGCGCGCGACTACGGCCACGACCTGGAGGCGATGGCGGGCGCCATCGACGCGCAGACGACGGTGGCATGGATCGCCAATCCGAACAACCCGACCGGCACGCTCGCCGCCGCGGATGCGCTGGAAGCGTTCGTGCGCCGCGTGCCCGAGCGCGTGATCGTGGTGATCGACGAGGCCTACAACGAATACCTGCCCGCCGAGCTGCGCGCCGACACGCTGAAGTGGCTGAAGCGCCACCCGAACCTGGTGCTGACGCGCACCTTCTCCAAGGCCTACGGCCTCGCGGGCCTGCGCGTCGGCTACGCGCTCGCGCACCCCGCGGTGGCTGACGTCATGAACCGCGTGCGCCAGCCGTTCAACGTCAACAGCGTCGCGCTCGCTGCGGCCTGCGCGGCGCTGGAGGACATGGAGTTCGTGGCACGCAGCTACGCCGGGAACCTGCGCGGCCTGCAGCAGCTGCGCGAGGGCAGCGAGCGCCTCGGGCTCGCGTACATCCCATCCTGCGCCAATTTCCTCACCATCCGCGTGGGCAAGGCGCCGGAGATCTACAAGCGCCTGCTGAAGCGCGGGGTCATCGTGCGCCCGGTGGGCGGCGGCTACGAGCTGCCCGAGCACCTGCGCGTCACGGTCGGCACCGAGGCCGAGAACGAGCGCTTCCTGATGGCGCTGGCGGCGAGCCTGAAGGACTGATGCGCTTCGCGAAGGTCGCCGTCCTCGGCGTCGGCCTGATCGGCGGCTCGTTCGCGCTGGCGCTGAAGGCGGCGCGCCTCGCCGGTCACGTGGTGGGCATCGGGCGCGGCGCGGCGAACCTCAGGCTCGCGCTCGAGCAGGGCGTCATCGACTCGATCGGCGCCGACGCGGCCGGGGCCGACCTCGTGCTGCTCGCCGCGCCGGTGGCCCAGTATCCGGCGCTGTTCGCCGCGCTCGCGCCGGTCCTGAAGCCCGGGGCGCTCGTCACGGACGCCGGCAGCACCAAGCGCGACGTGATCGGCGCGGCGCGCGCCGCGCTCGGCGACAAGCTCGCGCAGTTCGTGCCCGCGCACCCGATCGCCGGCGCCGAGCGCAGCGGCGCGGCGGCCTCGAGCGCGGAGCTGTTCCGCGGCCGGCGCGTGGTGCTCACGCCGCTCGCCGAGAACCCGGCGGGCGCCGTGCAGGCGATCGAGGAGGTCTGGCAGGCCTGCGGCGCGCGCGTGACGCGCATGCAGGCCGCCGAGCACGACGCGGTGCTCGCGGCGGTGAGCCATCTGCCGCACCTGCTCGCCTACGCGCTGGTGCACGAGGTCGCCGCGCGCGAGAACTCTGCGCAGCTCTTCGGCTTCGCGGCCGGCGGCTTTCGCGACTTCACGCGCATCGCCTCCAGCCATCCCGAGATGTGGCGCGACATCTGCGTCGCCAACCGCGACCGCCTGCCCGAGGAGCCCGACCGCTACGCGGAGAAGCTGCAGGCGCTGCGGCCTCTGGTCGCCGCCGGCGACGGCGCGGCGTTGGAGAAGCTATTCGCCGAGGCGCGTGCCGCGCGCAACCGCTGGCTCGCCGGGGAGTACGAGTGACGCGGCTCGAGTTGGGCCCGTACACGCACGCTGCCGGCACGGTGCGGCTGCCGGGATCGAAGAGCATCTCCAACCGCGTGCTGCTGCTCGCCGCCCTGTGCGAGGGCGCGACCGACGTGCGCGGGCTGCTGGACGCCGACGACACGCGCGTCATGCGCGCGGCGCTCGCCAGGCTTGGCGCGCCGATCCGGGCCACCAAAGCCGAGCTGTTTCTCGGCAACGCCGGCACCGCGTTCCGGCCGCTGACCGCCGTGCTCGCGGTGCTGGGCGGCGAATACCGACTCTCGGGCGTGCCGCGCATGCACGAGCGGCCGATCGGCGACCTGGTCGACGCGCTGCGCGCGCTCGGCGCACGCATCGACTACCTCGGCCGGGAAGGCTATCCGCCGCTCGCCATCCATAGCGGCACGATCGCGGCGCGGCAGACCGTGCGCGTGCGCGGCGACGTGTCCTCGCAGTACCTGAGCGCGTTGCTCATGGCGCTGCCGCTCGCCGGCGGCGGGCGCATCGAGGTGGCCGGCGAGTTGATCTCCAGGCCCTACGTGGAGATCACGCTGAACCTCATGCGCCGCTTCGGCGTCGAGGTGGCGCGCGAGGGATGGAGCCACTTCGACGTCCCGGGCGCGGCCTACCGGTCCCCGGGCAGCGTGGCGGTCGAAGGCGACGCCTCAGCCGCCTCGTACTTCCTCGCGGCCGGCGCGATCGGCGGCGGGCCGGTGCGCGTAGAAGGGGTGGGGCGCGGGAGCATCCAGGGCGACGTGCGCTTCTGCGAGGTGCTGGAGAAGATGGGCGCGCGCGTGCAGATGGGCGAGGACTGGATCGAGGCGAGCGGCAAGGCGCCGCTGCGCGCGTTCGACCTCGATCTCAACCACATTCCCGACGCGGCGATGACCGCCGCGGTGCTCGCGCTGTTCGCGGACGGCCCCTGCACGGTGCGCAACATCGCCAGCTGGCGGGTGAAGGAAACCGACCGCATCGCCGCCATGGCGGCGGAGCTGGCAAAGCTCGGCGCGGGCGTGGAAGCCGGGCCCGATTTCCTGCGTGTCGCGCCCGGCAAGCTGCGTCCGGGCGTCGCCGTGGACACGTACGACGATCACCGCATGGCGATGAGCCTGTCGCTCGCGGCGCTCGGCGGCGTGCGCGTGCGCATCAATGACCCGGAGTGCGTGGCCAAGACCTTCCCCGAGTACTTCGCGGTCTTCGCCGGCATCACGCAATGAGCGTCCCCGTGATCGCCATCGATGGACCCTCGGCGTCGGGCAAGGGTGCCGTGGCCCATCTCGTGGCGGACGCGCTGGGCTTCCACTGCCTGGAAAGCGGCGCGCTCTACCGCCTGGTGGCCCTTGCCGGGCCGCAGGACCCCGAAAGGACAGCAAAGGACATGGATGTCGCTTTCCGCGACAGGCGTATTTTCCTTTCGGGACAGGATGTTACGGACAAATTGCGCGCCGAGGAGGTCGGCGTGAAGGCTTCCGCCATCGCGCAGCGGCCCGGGTTGCGGCAAACGCTGTTGCACCGCCAAAGGGCATTCCGCCAGCCGCCCGGCCTGGTGGCCGAAGGGCGTGACATGGGCAGCGTTGTCTTCCCGGATGCGGTGCTGAAAGTGTTCCTGACGGCCGCCGCGGAGGTGCGTGCCCAACGCAGGTATAAGCAGTTGATAGACAAAGGAATCGATGCTAATCTGCACGCCCTTTCCCGCGACCTGGAGCAGCGCGATGCGCGCGATGCGGCCCGGAAGGTGGCGCCCCTGGCGCCGGCCCCGGATGCGCTGCTCCTGGACACCTCGGAGAAGACACTCGACGAAGTCGTCGGCGTGATTCTCGGCTGGTGCAGGGAGAGAGAACTGGGTGGGCGGCGCGCCTAGAGCGGGGCCGCCTGTTGAGAAACTGACCCGCGCACCCGTCTGGGTCGCGGCTGAAAGAGGTCTTTTCCTTTTCATGGCAAGCATTTCCCCCGCAGTCTCGAAGTCGGCTTCCAATCCCCCCGCCGAGTCCTTCGCCGCTCTTTTCGAAGAAAGCCTGACGCTCAAGGAAATGCGCGTGGGCGAGGTCATCACCGCCGAGGTGGTGAGCGTCGATCCGAACTACGTGGTGGTCAATGCCGGGCTCAAGTCCGAGTCGATCATCCCGTCCGAGGAATTCAAGAACGACGCCGGCGAAGTGGAGGTCAAGCCCGGCGATTTCGTCTCCGTGTCGATCGAGGCGCTGGAAGACGGCTATGGCGCGACGCGGCTGTCGCGCGACAAGGCCAAGCGCATGGCGGCCTGGCTCGAGCTGGAGCAGTCTCTGGAGAAGGGCGAGAAGATCGAGGGCGTGATCACCGGCAAGGTGAAGGGCGGCCTGACCGTGATGACCAAGGGCATCCGCGCGTTCCTGCCCGGGTCGCTCGTCGACCTGCGGCCGGTGAAGGACACCACGCCGTATGAAGGCAAGACCATGGAGTTCAAGGTCATCAAGCTCGACCGCAAGAGGAACAACGTGGTCGTGTCGCGCCGCGCCGTGCTGGAAGCGAGCGCGGGCGCCGAGCGCGAGGCGCTGCTCTCCAGCCTGCAGGAAGGCGCAGTGGTGAAGGGCATCGTCAAGAACATCACCGATTACGGCGCGTTCGTGGACCTGGGCGGCATCGACGGCCTGCTGCACATCACCGATCTGGCCTGGCGGCGCGTCAAGCACCCCTCCGAGGTGCTGTCGGTGGGCGATGAGATCACCGCCAAGGTGCTCAAGTTCGACGCCGAGAAGAACCGCGTGTCGCTGGGCCTGAAGCAGCTGGGCGAGGATCCCTGGGTCGGCATCTCGCGCCGCTACCCGCAGGGCACGCGCCTGTTCGGCAAGGTCACCAACCTCACCGACTACGGCGCCTTCGTCGAAGTCGAGGCGGGCATCGAGGGCCTGGTGCACGTCTCCGAGATGGACTGGACCAACAAGAACGTGCACCCGACCAAGGTGGTGCAGGTGGGCGACGAGGTCGAGGTCATGATCCTCGAGATCGACGAGGAGCGCCGCCGGATTTCGCTGGGCATGAAGCAGTGCAAGCCCAATCCGTGGGAAGACTTTGCGCGCGAGTACAAGAAGGGCGACCGCGTGAAGGGGCAGATCAAGTCGATCACCGACTTCGGCGTGTTCGTCGGCCTGCCCGGCGGCATCGACGGCCTGGTGCACCTGTCGGACCTGTCCTGGTCGGCGCCCGGCGAGGAGGCGGTCAAGAATTTCAAGAAGGGCGAGGAAGCCGAAGCCGTGGTGCTGTCCATCGACGTCGAGCGAGAGCGGATTTCGCTGGGCATCAAGCAGATGGAAGGCGACCCGTTCACCAACTTCATCGCCAGCCACGACAAGAACAGCGTGGTGCAGGGCACGGTGAAGTCGGTGGACGCCAAGGGCGCCGTGGTGGCGCTGGCCGATGGCATCGAGGGCTACCTGCGCGCCTCGGAGTTCTCGCGCGATCGCATCGACGACCTGCGCACCGCGCTCAAGGAAGGCGACGCGGTCAACGCGATGATCATCAACGTCGACCGCAAGAACCGCTCGATCAACCTGTCGGTGAAGGCGAAGGACATGGCCGAGGAGACCGACGCGATGAAGCAGCTGCGCACCGAGAACGCCGCCAGCGCCGCGGGCTCGACCAACCTCGGCGCCCTGCTGCGGGCCAAGCTCGACAAGAGCGGCTCCAACCCGCCGCAGTAGGCGGGGCCGACCGGGAACCGGAAGGGCGCGGCGTCATGACCAAGTCCGAACTGATCGCGCGGCTGGCCCAGCGCTACCCGCAGCTGGTGGCGAAGGACGCGGAGTACGCGGTGAAGATGATCCTCGACGCCATGACGCAGGCGCTGCTCTCGGGTCATCGCATCGAGATCCGCGGCTTCGGCAGCTTCGGGCTGAACTACCGCCCGCCGCGCGTCGGCCGCAATCCCAAGTCGGGCGAGAAAGTGCATGTGCCGGAGAAGTACGTCCCGCACTTCAAGGCCGGCAAGGAGCTGCGCGAGCGCGTCGACGGCGAGGCCGAGGCGGCCGCGAGGCAGCAGGCGCAGGCCGCGCGATAGGCCCGGGGCGCGACCCCGGCTCCAGCCATGCGCCTGATCACCTGGACGGTCCGCATCGCGCTGTTCATCCTGCTGCTCGCGTTCGCGGCGCGCAACACCGAGCCGGCGACGCTGCGCTTCTATTTCGACCTCGCCTGGGAGGCGCCGCTCGTGCTGCTGCTGCTCGCGTTCTTCGCCGCCGGCGTGCTGCTCGGCCTGCTCGCCGCGGCGGGCGGGATGCTGCGCCAGCGCCGCGAGCTCGGGCGCCTGCGGCGCGAGGCGCGCGCAGCGGCGCGCGCAGCGCCGGCGCCGCCGCCCGCGGAGGGCTGATGGAGTTCGAGTACTGGTGGCTGCTCGCGCTGCCGCTGTTCTTCGGCCTGGGGTGGGTGGCGGCGCGCATCGACATCCGCCACCTCGTCTCCGAGTCGCGCGCGCTGCCGCGCTCGTACTTCAAGGGCCTCAACTTCCTGCTGAACGAGCAGCCCGACAAGGCGATCGAATCCTTCATCGAGGTCGTCAAGGTCGATCCGGAGACCGTCGAGCTGCACTTTGCGCTGGGCAGCCTGTTCCGGCGGCGCGGCGAGTATGACCGCGCCATCCGCATGCACCAGAACCTGGTCGAGCGGCCGAACCTGGGCGCCGAGCAGAAGCTGGCCGCCATGTTCGCGCTGGCGCAGGACTACCTGAAGGCGGGCATCCTCGACCGCGCCGAGGCGCTGTTCGCGCGCCTCGAGGAAGGGCCGCACGCCGCCGAGGCGCGCGGCTTCCTGCTGGACATCTTCCAGCAGGAAAAGGACTGGGAGCGCGCCATCGACATGGCCAGGCGCCTGCAGCGCGACTCCGGCGAATCGCGCGCGCGAGAGATCTCGCAGTTCCTGTGCGAGCTCGCGGCGAGCGAGGCGACGCACTCGCGCCCCGACGCGGCACGCGCCCACCTGGAGGCGGCGCTGGAGGAGAACCGCAAGTCGGTACGCGCCAGCGTGGCGCTCGGCGACCTGGAGCGCGCCGCCGGCAAGCTCGAGCGCGCGATCGGCCACTGGCAGCGCGTCGAGCAGCAGAATCCGGCCTACCTGGCGCTGGTGGCGCAGCGCCTGCTCGAGGCCTACCGCGCCCTCGGGCGCCTGGAGGAGGGGCTGACGCTGCTCGCCGGCTACCTCGAGCGCTATCCCTCGCTCGACCTGCTCGACACCGCGTTCCAGACCACGATGGAAGCGCGCGGCGCGGAAGCCGCGTACAAGCTGGTGCGCGACGAGCTGCGCCGCAACCCGACGCTGCTCGGCCTGGACCGGCTGCTCGAGGCGCAGATCGTGGCCGACACGCACCCGGAGCGGCGGCGCGACCTGGAGCAGATCCGCAACCTGGTGCACAGCCACACGCGGCGGCTGGCCCGCTACCGCTGCGAGGTGTGCGGCTTCAAGGCGCGTCAGTTCTACTGGCACTGCCCGGCCTGCGGCGGCTGGGAAAGCTATCCCCCAAGACGCACGGAGGAGTTCGAGCTCACGCCATGAAGATCACCGTCGTCGGTACCGGATACGTCGGACTCGTCGCGGGCGCCTGCTTCGCCGACGCGGGCAACCACGTGCTTTGCCTCGACCTCGACGCGGCCAAAGTATCCCAGCTCAGCGCGGGCGGCATTCCGATCTACGAGCCGGGGCTCGAGGCGATCGTGCAGCGCAATCGCGCGGCGGGGCGGCTGCAGTTCACCACCGACGTGGCGGCGAGCGTAGCGCACGGCGAGCTGCAGCTGATCGCCGTCGGCACGCCGCCCGACGAGGACGGCTCGGCCGACCTGCAGCACGTGCTCGCCGCAGCGCGCGCCATCGGGCGCCGCATGGACGGCTACCGGGTGATCGTCGACAAGTCCACGGTGCCGGTCGGCACCGCCGACAAGGTGCGCGCCGCCGTCGCGGAGGAGCTCGCCGCGCGCGGCGTGCGCCACGAGTTCAGCGTGGTATCCAACCCGGAGTTCCTGAAGGAGGGCGCGGCGGTCGAGGACTTCATGCGCCCGGACCGCATCGTCATCGGCGCCGACGACACGCGCGCGCGCGAGCTGCTGCGCGCGCTGTATGCGCCGTTCCAGCGCAACCGCGAGCGCATCCTGGAGATGGGCGTGCGCTCGGCGGAGCTGACCAAGTACGCGGCGAACGCGATGCTCGCCACGCGCATCTCCTTCATGAACGAGCTCGCCAACCTCGCCGAGCGCCTGGGCGCCGACATCGAGGAGGTGCGCAAGGGCATCGGCTCGGATCCGCGCATCGGCTTCGATTTCCTGTACGCGGGCGCCGGCTTCGGCGGCTCGTGCTTTCCCAAGGACGTGAAGGCGCTGCAGAGAACCGCCGACGAGGCGGGGCGCCCGCTCCTGCTGCTCGCCGCGGTGGACAAGGTGAACGACGCGCAGAAGCACGTGCTCGGCACGAAGATCAAGGCGCGCTTCGGCGAGGCGCTGCCGGGCAAGCGCATCGCGCTCTGGGGCCTCGCGTTCAAGGCGAATACCGACGACATGCGCGAAGCCTCGAGCCGCGCGCTGATCGCGGACCTGCTCGCCGCGGGCGCGACGGTCAGCGCCTACGACCCGGTGGCGGGCGCCGGCGCGCGCCGCCTGTTCGCCAACTACGGCGGCGTGCGCATCGCCGATTCCGCGCTCGGCGCGCTCGAGGGCAGCGACGCGCTCGCCATCGTCACCGAGTGGCGCGAGTTCCGCAGCCCCGATTTCTCTGCGATGCGCGCGGCGCTCGCGCAGCCGCTGATCTTCGACGGCCGCAACCTGTACGAGCCGGCGATGGTGCGCGCGCAGGGCTTCGAGTATTTTCCGATCGGGCGCAAATGAACCTGGCGAAGGCCCGGGTGCTGGTGGTCGGCGACGTGATGCTGGATCGCTACTGGTACGGCGACGCCTCGCGCATCTCGCCCGAGGCGCCGGTGCCGGTGCTGCTGTGGCAGCGCGAGGAGGTGCGCGCGGGCGGCGCCGCCAACGTGGCGCGCAACTGCGCGGCGCTCGGCGCGCGCACGCGCCTGCTGTCGGTGGTCGGGCGCGACGCGGCGGGCGCGACGATCGCCAGGCTGCTCAAGCGCGAGGGCGTGGCCGCGAGCCTGCACCGCGACGGCTCGATCCGCACCACGCAGAAGCTGCGCGTCGTGCACCGCAGGCACCAGCTGCTGCGCGTGGACATGGAGACGCCGCCCTCCAAGGAAGTGCTCGCCTCCAAGCTCGCCGAGTTCCGCGCGGCGCTCGCCGACTGCGACGTGGTGCTGCTCTCGGACTACGGCAAGGGCGGGCTGGCGCACATCGTCACCATGATCCGCGAGGCGCGCAAGGCGGGACGGCGCGTGCTGGTGGACCCGAAAGGCGACGACTACGCGCGCTACAGGGGCGCGAGCGTGATCACGCCGAACCTCGCCGAGCTGCGCGAAGTGGTGGGCGCCTGGACGAGCGACAAGGACCTCGCGCAGCGCGCGCAGCGCCTGCGCGAGACGCTGAAGCTCGAGGCGCTGCTGCTGACGCGCGGCGAGCAGGGCATGACGCTGTTCCGGCGCGGACGCTCTCTCAACGTGAAGGCGCAGGCGCGCGAGGTCTCCGACGTCACCGGCGCCGGGGACACCGTGATCGCCACGCTCGCGGCGATGCTCGCCGCGGGCGCGAGCCTGGAGTCCGCGGTGCGCACCGCCAACCGTGCCGGAGGCATCAAGGTGGGCAAGTTCGGCACCGCGGTGGTCACGCCGCGGGAACTGTTCGGGAAGGAATAGCGATGCACGTTGTCACCGGCGCCGCCGGCTTCATCGGTTCGCGGCTGGTCGCCGCGCTCAACCGCGCGGGGATCAACGACATCCTCGCCGTGGACAACCTGGAGACCGCCGACAAGTTCCGCAACCTCGCCGGCTGCGAGATCGAGGACTACCTCGACAAGCGCGAGTTCCTGCCGCGGCTGGAATCGGGCGAGTTCGACGGCGCGCTGGACGCGGTGCTGCACCAGGGCGCCTGCTCCGACACCATGGCGACCGACGGCCGCTACGTGATGGACAACAACTACGGCTACTCGCGCGCGCTGCTCGACTGGTGCCAGGAGGAGGAGGTGCCGTTCCTGTACGCCTCCTCGGCGGCGATCTACGGCGCGGGCGGCAACGGCTTTCGCGTGGCGCGCGAATGCGAGGGGCCGCTCAACATCTACGGCTACTCGAAGTTCCTGTTCGACCAGCTGGTGCGCCGGCGGCTCGCCGGGCGCTCGGCGCAGATCGTCGGGCTGCGCTACTTCAACGTGTACGGGCCGAACGAGGCGCACAAGGGGCGCATGGCGTCGGTGGCGTTCCATGCCTTTCACCAGTTCCGCGACGAGGGGCGCGTGAAGCTGTTTGCCGGCTCGGGCGGCTACGGCGACGGCGAGCAGCGGCGCGACTTCATCCACGTGAACGACGTGGTGGCGGTGAACCTGCACTTCCTCGAGCACCGCGAGCGCTCGGGCATCTGGAACTGCGGCACCGGCCGCGCGCAGACCTTCAACGAGGTCGCCGCCGCGGTGATCAACACGGCGCGCGGCACGCGCGCGGCGCCCGGCGAGCTCGCGGCGGCCGGGCTGATCGAGTACATCCCGGTGCCGCCGCAGCTCGTCGGCAAGTACCAGAGCTACACCGAGGCCGACATGGCGCCGCTGCGCGAGGCGGGCTACGAGCGCGAGTTCATGGACGTGCAGCAGGGCGTGGCGTC